>Ga0079224_100006132_pt1 | contig 15879 bp, 14 predicted proteins | sample Stecom2015_FD_80414 | JGI IMG/M metagenome (GOLD analysis project Ga0079224, IMG submission 80414) | Agricultural soil microbial communities from Utah to study Nitrogen management - Steer compost 2015 | ecosystem: Environmental > Terrestrial > Soil > Agricultural land | place: USA: Utah...
AGACATGGACGCGCGACCCGCCGGATTCGAGCCCGGCCCGGATCATCGCGATGGTCGAGCCCTTGCCGTTGGTGCCGGCGACGTGGATGACGGGCGGCAGGGCGAGTTCGGGATGGCCGAGTGCCGCCAGCAGCCGCTCGACCCGTCCCAGCGAAAGGTCGATGATCTTCGGGTGCAGCGACATCAGCCGCGCGAGGACCAGGTCGCTTGCCCGGGTCATGGCCGGCTCAGCTTCCGGTATCCGCCGGGGCGGGGGTGTCCGGCTCGGCCGGCGGCGGGGGCAGGTCGGCGAAGACCGGCGGCTCCTTGCCCATCAGCAGCCGCAGGATGGTCGCAAGCTCGTTGCGCAGGTCCTTCCGGGCCACCACCCGGTCGATCATGCCATGGTCGAGCAGATATTCCGCGCGCTGGAAGCCCTCGGGCAGGGTCTCGCGGATGGTCTGCTCGATGACGCGGGGACCAGCGAAGCAGATCAGCGCGTTCGGCTCGGCGATCTGGACGTCGCCGAGCATCGCGTAGGAGGCGGTGACGCCGCCCGTGGTGGGATGCGTCAGGACGACGACATAGGGAAGCCCCGCCTCCTTCAGCATCTGCACGGCAACCGTGGTGCGCGGCATTTGCATGAGCGAGAGGATCCCCTCCTGCATCCGCGCGCCGCCCGAGGCCGCGAAGAGGACAAGGGGGGACTTGAGCTGCACCGCCCGCTGGCAGCCGGCGATGATCGCGTTGCCGACATACATCCCCATCGAGCCGGCCATGAAGCTGAAATCCTGGGCGACGCAGACGGTCCTCAGCCGGGCGATCTCGCCTTCCGCGACCAGCATCGCGTCCTCGGCCCCGGTCGCCTTCCGCGCCTCCTTGAGGCGGTCGGTGTATTTCTTGGTGTCACGGAAGCCGAGCGGGTCCTGGACCGGTTTCGGCACCGGCACATCGATGTAGACGCCGCCGTCAAAGAGGTTCCTGAACCGCTCGCGCGGGCTGATGGCCATGTGATGGCCGCAATTGGTGCAGACATTCAGCGCCGCCGCGAGCTGGCGGTGGAAGATCATCGTGCCGCAGGAGTCGCACTTGACCCAGAGATTCTCCGGCACCTCGCGTCGCGAGAACAGCGAGTTGATCTTTGGCCGGACGTAGTTGGAGATCCAGTTCATCGGAGCCTCTCGGGCGGCGCGGTGCAGGGGTGGGCGCCATGTTGGCGGGGTTGATAGCGCCCGCGCCGGGGGGATGCAATCGGCCGCGGACGGACGTTTCGGAGCCCATGCCGCCGTTGCGGGAGGCAGGAGGCTAGCGCCGGCGCAGCCGGACGATCAGGAGGTAGATCCCCCAGAGCGCGGCGATCAGGAGGATGTTGCCGATGAGCGCCGCACGCATCGCGGCGGGGTCATCCATGTCGACCGGCGACAGGAAGAGGGCGAGGCCCGAGAGCGGCGAGGGCGTGGCGACGACGAGGAGCGCGAAGGCGTTGTTGGCGAAGTGGAGCCCGACCGGCAGCGCGAGCCCGCCCGTGCGCGCGGCGATGTCGCCGAAGACGAGGCCCATGAGCAGCGCCGCCGCCACCATCAGCCAGGCACTGCCGCCGAGGGCGGGATTCCAGTGGAGGAGCCCGAAGAGGAGGGCAGGGATGAACCACCAGATCCAGCGGCTTGCGAACCGGGCGGCCAACATGGTCTGGAGATAGCCGCGGAAGACGATCTCCTCCGCCGCTGCCTGCAGGAACACTGCCGGCAGCGCCGCCGGCAACCACAGGAGCCAGGCGCCGACCGGGTGCTGGCGCTGGAGCATGCCGGTGCCGAAGGCGGGGAGGGTGAGGATGCCGGCGATCACGGCGACGAAGAGGATGCCGCGGAGCACGCCCGCCCCCTCGAGCCGCTCTTCCGGGCCGAGGAGGCGCGCGCCCGGCAGGTGGTGAAGCCTGCGCATGACGTGGCCGAGCACCACGGGAAGGACACCGAAGGTAAGGAGGAAGGCCACGACCGCGCCCTGGTCAGGGGCAAGTCCCGCAGTACGCGCAAGACTCAGCGCAAGCGCGACCGCGGGCAGCCAGACCGCACCGGCAAGAACGACGCCGATCCCCACCCGCCAGGGCTGGGCACGGGCACGCATCGGTGCGATCCAGGCCTCGAACCGCTGCGTCCGTTCGGCTATCAATGTGGTTCCTCCTCGTCGGGAACGGGCGGCGAGCGCCGGCAGCGGCGCTTGAGATTTCCCCGTCGCTCCCCTATGCCAAGCCCGTTCACGCCAGCGGGTCAACGCGAGGAAACGTCATGGACGCCCCCAGGTTCGACAAAAGCAAGCTCCCGAGCCGTCACGTCACCGAGGGGCCGGCCCGGGCGCCACATCGTTCCTATTACTATGCGATGGGGCTTTCCGAGGCGGAGATTCACCAGCCCTTCGTCGGTGTCGCCACCTGCTGGAACGAGGCCGCGCCCTGCAACATCGCCCTCAACCGGCAGGCGCAGGCGGTGAAGCTCGGGGTGAAACAGGCGCTCGGCACGCCGCGCGAATTCACCACCATCACCGTCACCGACGGCATCGCCATGGGCCACGAGGGGATGCGCTCCTCGCTCGTGAGCCGCGAGGCGATCGCCGACACGGTCGAGCTCACCATGCGTGGCCATTGCTACGATGCGCTCGTCGGGCTTGCGGGCTGCGACAAGAGCTTGCCGGGGATGATGATGGCGATGGTGCGGCTCAACGTGCCCTCGGTCTTCATCTATGGCGGCTCGATCCTGCCCGGAAGGTTCGAGGGCCATGATGTCACCGTGCAGGATCTCTTCGAGGCGGTCGGCCAGCATCAGGCGGGCAACCTCTCCGACGAGCGGCTGCACAGGCTCGAGGCGGTCGCCTGTCCCTCGGCCGGAGCCTGCGGCGGGCAGTTCACGGCGAACACCATGGCCTGCGTGAGCGAGGCGCTGGGCCTCGCGCTCCTCAATTCGTCGGGTGCACCGGCGCCTTACGAGAGCCGCGACCAGTATGGTGTCGCAAGCGGCGCGGCGGTGATGAACCTCCTCGAGAAGAACATCCGCGCCCGCGACATCGTGACCCGCAAGTCGCTCGAGAATGCGGCCCGGGTCGTCGCCTGCACCGGCGGTTCGACCAACGCGGGGCTGCATCTGCCCGCCATCGCGCATGAGGCGGGAATCGATTTCGACCTCGGCGATGTATGCGACATCTTCCGCGACACGCCCTATTTCGTCGATCTCAAGCCCGGCGGGCAGTATGTCGCCAAGGATCTCTTCGAGGCGGGTGGCGTGCCGGTGGTGATGAAGGAGCTTGCCCGCGCCGGCCTCCTCCATCTCGACTGCCTCACCGCTTCGGGGCGTACGCTTGGCGAGGAACTCGAGCGGATCGATGGCGGGCCGGACGGCCGGGTGATCCATCCGGTCGACAAGCCGCTCTCGAAGACCGGCGGTGTCGTCGGGCTCAAGGGCAATCTCGCACCGGAGGGCGCGATCGTGAAGATCGCCGGGATGAGCGAGGATCAGCTCGTTTTCACCGGGCCTGCGCGGGTCTTCGAATGCGAGGAGGACGCCTTCGAGGCGGTGAAGTCGCGCACCTACAGGGAAGGCGACGTCATCGTCATCCGCAACGAGGGCCCGAAGGGCGGCCCCGGCATGCGCGAGATGCTGTCCACCACTGCCGCTCTCTCCGGGCAGGGAATGGGCAAGAAGGTGGCGCTGATCACCGACGGCCGCTTCTCGGGTGCGACGCGCGGCTTCTGCGTCGGCCATGTCGGGCCGGAGGCGGCGATGGGCGGGCCGATCGCGCTGCTCCGGGACGGCGACATGATCACGCTGAACGCGATCACGGGCGAGATCTCGGTCGCGCTCGACGACGCGGAACTCGAGCGGCGGCGCCAGGAATGGGCCGGACCGCGCGGGACGAACTACACGTCCGGCGCGCTCTGGAAATACGCGCAGACGGTCGGTGCGACCTATCTCGGGGCGGTGACCCATCCCGGGGCCAGGGGCGAGAGCCACGTCTATGCAGACCTCTAGCCGGGGCCCCGGCCGCGCCACCGGGGTTGTCCTGGCGGCGCTCGCGCTCGCGGGCTGCGCGACCGGCGTGCAGATGACGGCGCCGAACCGGGCGAATGTCGCGGTGGGTGACCGCATGCTCGCCATCGCGGCGCCGGCCGGTTTCTGTATCGATGAAGAGGCGACGGCGTCGAACGCGAATGGCGCCTTCGCTCTCGTCACCGACTGCGCGCTTCTCGGGCAGGAGGGCGGCAGGACGCCGCCGGTCGCGGCGATGATGACGGCCTCGATCTCGGCCAGTCCGGAACCGGCGACGGCGGGGAATTCGCCCATCGACGAGCTCGAGGCCTTCCTCCGCACGCCGCGCGGACGCGCCCTTCTCGGCCGCTCGGGCCGGAGCGAGGCGACCCGGATCGTGCAGGCGGCGAGGCGGGACGACGTGCTCTACGTCCTCGTCGAGGACAGGGGGACGTCGCCGCTCCCGGGGGTGGAGCCGCGGTTCTGGCGCGCCTTCATGACCATCGACGGTCGGCTCGCCGCGCTCACCATCCAGAGTTTCGAGGGCGCGGGACCCGACCTGCAGGAATCGCTCCGGCATCTTGTGGCCTTCACCGCGGCAATGCGGGCGGCGAACCCGACCGGCTGACCGGCCCGCGGTGCCGGTCAAGGTTGCCGCGCCGCGCCGTCGCGCCTAGGTAGCTGATCAGGCCCTGCCGCGGCACGGGCGGGGACACGCCCCTGTATCATCGACGGAATGACCATTCATGCAGGCTGATCTCGAGCACCTCACCACCGCGCTCCTTGCCGCCGCCCGCGATGCCGGCGCCGAGTCCGCCGACGCGGTCGCGGTCGCCGGCGAGAGCCTGTCGATCGAGGTGCGCGGCGGCGCCCTCGAACAGGCGGAGCGGGCGGAAGGTGTCGACATCGGGCTGCGCGTCCTGATCGGCCAGCGCCAGGCCTGCGTGTCGGCGTCCGATCTCAAGCCGCAGACGATCGCCACCATGGCCGAGCGCGCGGTGGCGATGGCGCGGGAAGCGCCGGAGGACCCGTGGTGCGGCCTCGCCGACCCGGAGGAACTCGCCCGCGACTGGGATCTCGCCGCGCTCGACCTCGAGGACCGGGAGGCGCCGCCCGATCCCGCCGGGCTGGAGCGTCTCGCGCGCGAGGCGGAGGCGGCGGCCCTTGCCGTGCCAGGGGTGAGCATGATGGACGTGGCCGGCGCCTCGTGGCAGCGCATGCGGCTCCATCTCGCGGCGACGAACGGCTTCTCCGGCGGCTATGCCCGGACCTCCTCGGGCCTTCATGCGGTGGCGATTACCGGCGACGGCACGGAAATGGAACGTGACTACGCCTATGAATCGCGCGTGCACCGCGCCGAGCTTCCCGATCCGGCCGAGGTCGGGCGACGCGCCGGCGAACGTGCGGTTGCGCGCCGTGGAGCAGCCAAGCCGCCAACGGGGGCCTGGCCCGTCGTCTTCGACGAGCGCGTGGCGTCGAGCCTGATCGGCCATCTGACCCAGGCGGTGAACGGGTCGGCGGTCGCGCGCGGCGCGAGCTGGCTCAAGGATGCCCTGGGCGAGCGGGTCCTGCCCGCGGGGATCGACCTCATCGAGGACCCGCTGCGGCCGCGGATCGGCGGCTCCCGTCCCTTCGATGCCGAGGGGCTGCCGGTCGCGCGCCGGGCCATTGTCGAGGGCGGGGTGCTGATGGGCTGGACCCTTGACCTCGCCACGGCGCGGAAGCTCGGCATGAAGAGCACGGGGAACGCGACGCGGGGCACCGGTTCGCCGCCTTCGCCCGCGAGCGGCAACCTGTGGCTCACCCACGGGGAGGCGAGCCGGGAGTCCCTGCTTGCCGAAATGGGCGAGGGACTTCTCGTCACCTCGCTGATCGGCGCCTCGATCAACCAGACGACCGGCGACTATTCGCGCGGGGCATCGGGCTTCTGGGTGAGGAACGGCGAGATCGTGCGCCCGGTCAACGAATGCACGATCGCCGGGAACCTGCGCGAGATGCTGCTGACGATCCGTCCGGCGAATGACGGCAGGCCATGGCTCAGCCGGGTGGTGCCGAGCCTGCTGGTCGAGGGGCTGACGATTGCCGGCGAGTGACCTCGCGCTGCTGGTCGAGGCCGCCGAGGCTGCGGGCAGGATCGCGCTCCGGTATTTCGGGCAGCGGCCGCAGACCTGGGAGAAGGGCGGCGGCGCGGGCCCGGTCACCCAGGCCGATCTCGAGATCGACCGGATGCTGCGGACCGAATTGCGCGCCGCCCGGCCCGATTACGGCTGGCTGTCCGAGGAAACCGAGGACGGCCCGGCGCGGCTCGAGGCGGAGCGGACCTTCATCGTCGATCCGCTCGACGGCACCCGCGCCTTCCTCGCGGGCGAGAAGAGTTTCGCGATCTCGATTGCGGTCGCGGACCGGGGACGGGTGACGGCGGGCGTCGTCCATCTGCCGAAACTCGGCCGCACCTACGCGGCGGCGGAAGGTCAGGGGGCCTGGCGCGATGGCGAGAGGATCCGGCCGAGCGATGTCCGAATCCTCGAAGGCGCCACGATCCTCGCACCGCGCAACAATTTCGTGCCCGAATACTGGCCACAGGGCATCCCGGCGATCAGGCGGCATTTCCGCCCGTCGCTTGCCTACCGGCTCTGCCTCGCGGCGGAGGGGCGGTTCGACGCGATGCTGACCCTCAGGGATACCTGGGAATGGGATGTCGCCGCCGGGACCCTGATCGCCGCGGAGGCGGGAGCGGTGGTGACGACGCGCGATGGCGATGCGCCCGTCTTCAACCGCGAACTGCCGCGCCTGCCCGGCGTGGTGGTGGCGGGGCAGGCGCTGCATGCCGAGATCCTGGCGCGGCTCGCCCGCCGCGCCTGACGGCTTACGCGGGCTGCTTCACCTTGCGCAGGTAGGGCAGGACCTGTTCGAAATCACCGAACCGCTTTCGCGCCTCCTCGTCGGAGACCGCGGGGGTCACGATGACGTCGTCACCCTGCTGCCACTGCGCCGGGGTCGCGACCTGATGCTTGGCCGTGAGCTGGATCGAATCGAGGGCGCGCAGGATCTCGTCGAAATTGCGCCCCGTCGTCATCGGGTAGGTGAGGATGAGCTTGATCCGCTTGTCCGGGCCGATCACGAAGACCGAACGGACGGTGGCGTTGTCGGCAGGCGTGCGGCCCTCGGCCGTCCCCTCGACCGAGGCGGGCAGCATGTCGTAGAGCTTGGCAACGGTCAGGTCGCGGTCACCGATCAGCGGATAGTTCGGACGATGGCCGGTTGCCTTCTCGATGTCGTCTTTCCAGCGAATATGGTCCTCGACGGGATCGACCGAGATGCCGAGGATCTTGGTGTTGCGCTTCTCGAACTCGTGCATGATGCCGGCCATGTAGCCCAGTTCGGTGGTGCAGACCGGCGTGAAGTTCTTCGGATGGCTGAAGAGCACCGCCCAGCCGTCGCCGATCCACTCATGGAAGCGGATCGTGCCCTGGGTAGTCTCCGCCGTGAAGTCGGGCGCGATGTCGTTGATTCGCAGGGACATGGATTTTCTCCTTGGGTATTGCCTTTGCCGGACAGGCCCGGCGTCGTCACCTCACTTACCCCCGTGATCCGCGGGCGCAAGATGGCAGTTGGTGAGATCCGGGCCACGTCAGGAGCGCTCCCCCCAAGCGCAATCGCTCGGGCGCCGGTCCTGCCGGAGCCCGGAACCCCGTAGCAGATACCACATCTCGGCGGATTTGCGCTCATCTTTTCCGGCGGAATGGTCAGCGATTGCGGCCACGCGGACGCGACATGCCGGCAGGCTCCGCATTATATGTAATCCGAATTTGAAATTCAAATTGACATGGCGGGGTGAGCTGCGCCAGATGGCGCGTCATGAAACACACCACCGAATCGTTCGCCCGCCGCAGCAGCGGCACCCGTTCGCAGATCCTCGAGGCAGCTGGTCAGGTCTTTGCCGAGAAGGGGTTCGACCGCGCCACCGGCAAGGAGATCGCCGAGCGCGCCAACACGAATTCCGCCGCCATCAACTACCATTTCGGTGGGATCGAGCGGCTTTATGTCGCGGTGCTGACCGAGGCCCACAAGAGCGTCGCCTCGATCGAGGAGATCGCCGCGATCGCGCAGAGCCCGCTCGATCCCGAGGAGAAGCTGCGCCGGCTGATCGCCTTCGGCATCGCCGCCCTCGCCGAGGCGCGGCAGAGCTGGGCCATCCGTGTGCTCAGCCGGGAGTTCCTCGCGCCCACGCCGGTGCGGCTTGCGGTCGAGGATCGTGAACTCCTGCCCAAGCGCCGCCTGGTCGCCCAGGTGGTGGCGGAGGCGCTGGGCCGGCCGGAGGACGACCCCGTGGTCAGCCGCTGCTGCTTCAGCGTCATGGCGCCGGTCACCCTCCTCTTCGTCTGGGAGGCGGAGAACGCCGCCCGGGCCTTCCCCGGTTGCTGCGGCGATGATGCCTGCGCCGAATCCCTCGTCGAGCATCTCACCGAATTCGCCCTTGGCGGCATCAGGGCGGTCGCCGCCCTTGCCGCGGCACAGGAGCAGGGAACCGCCGCTCCCGGACAGGATGAGCCTCCATGTTCAAGCGTCTGATCATAGCCGTCATCCTGCTTGCCGTCGTCGGGGGCGGCCTTGTCGGTTTCAACATCTTCCGCGACCGGATGATCGCGGATTTCTTCGCCAACATGCCGGTCGAGCCGGTGACCGTCTCCACCGTGGAGGCGGAGCCGGTGACCTGGCAGCCGACGATCACCACCATCGGCACCGCCTATGCCTCGGACGGCGTGGCGCTCAGCGTCGAGGCCGCGGGCATCGTGCGCGAGATCCTGTTCTCCTCCAACCAGACGGTGGAGGAGGGCCAGGTGCTGCTTCGTCTCGATGACACGGTGCAGCGCGCCGACCTCTTCGCCGCCGAGACGCAGCTCGAGCTCGAGACCACGCAGCTCCGGCGCTCGACCGAGCTCCAGAGCCGCGGCGTCGCGGCAAGCGCCACGCTCGAACAGTCGCAGGCGGCGGCGCGCGCGGCGGAGGCCGAGGTCGAGCGGGCGCGCGCGCTCCTCGACCAGCGCCGGCTCACCGCCCCCTTCAGCGGCACCATCGGCCTGCCGCGGGTCGAACTGGGCGAATATCTCCAGCCGGGAACCGTCGTGGCGACACTCCAGGACCTCGACAGGATGCGGGTCGATTTCAGCCTGCCCGAGCAGCAGCTCGGCCAGGTCGCGATCGGCCAGAAGATCCGCGTACGCGCCGACGGGATCGAGGGCGAGTTCCCGGGCGAGATCACCGGCATCGATCCCCGCGTCGATCCCACGTCGCGCCTTGTCGCCGTCCGCGCCACGATCGAGGCGGCGGGGGCGCTCACTCCCGGCCAGTTCGTCCGCATCGAGATCGAACTGCCGGAGGAGGACGGGATCATCGCCCTGCCGCAGACCGCGGTGATGACGAGCCTCTACGGCGATTACGTCTATGCCGTCCGCCAGTCCGAGGATGATCCCGACCAGCTCGTGGCGCGGCAGGTCTTCGTCGAACTCGGCCGCCGCTCGAACGGGCTGATCGAGATCAGAGGCGGCGTGACACCCGGCGACGTCATCGTCTCCGCCGGGCAGAACCGCCTCTCGAACGGGGTGCCCGTCGTCATCGACAACAGCGTCAATCCGCCTGCCGACAACCTGAGGGCCGGCCTGTGAGCATCTCCGACATCTTCATCAAGCGCCCGGTTCTGTCGACGGTGCTCGGACTGCTGATCATGCTCCTCGGGCTGCAGGGGCTCGCCGGGCTGCAGACGCGCGAATATCCGGAGGTCGAGGAGACGGTGATCACCGTCACCACCCCCTATCCGGGCGCCTCGGCCGACCTCATCCAGGGGTTCATCACCTCGCCGATCGCCAAGGCGGTCGCGACCACCGAGAATGTCGACTACGTCACCACCCAGTCGCGGCCCTCGGTCTCGGTCGTCACTGTCAACATGGAGCTCGGCTCCGATCCCGATGCCGCGCTCACCGAGGTGATGTCCAAGGTCCAGGAGGTGCGCCGCGAACTGCCGCCCGACGCCGAGGACCCGAGCATCGTCAAGGGTACGGGGATGCAGTTCGCGACCATGTATCTCGCGGTGCAGAACCCGAACATGACCCCGGAGCAGGTCACCGAATACATCGAGCGCGTCATCGTGCCGCGGATGTCGACGATCGAGGGCGTGGCGGAATCGGAGGTCCTCGGCGCCGCCACCTATGCGATGCGGGTCTGGATCGATCCGGTCCGCCTTGCGGCGCGGGGCCTGACCGCCTCCGAGGTGCGGACGGCGATCAACAGGTCGAACTTCCTCTCGGCTCCGGGCACCACGCGGGGCGAGCTCGTCACCTACCCGATCAGCATGCAGTCGACGCTGCAGACACCGGAAGCCTTCGGCGCGCTGCCGATCTCGGGCTCCGGCGACGAGATCGTGCGCCTGCGCGATGTCGCGGAGATCGAGCTCGCCCGCGAGGACCGGGACACGATCGTGACCTTCAACGGCGAGCCCGGCACTTTCATCGGCGTCTTCCCGACGCCGGGAGCGAACCCGCTCGACATGGCCGCCGCCGTCAATGACGAGCTGCCGGCGATCCGCGCGAGCCTGCCCGAGGGCATGACCCTCACGATGATGTACGACGCGACCGAGCAGATCGCGGCGTCGATCGAGGAGGTGCTGCGCACGATCGTCGAGGCGACGCTGATCGTCGGCATCATCATCCTGCTCTTCCTCGGCTCGGTGCGGTCGGTGCTGGTGCCGTTCGTGGCGATCCCGCTGTCGCTCGTCGGCGTGCTCTTCATCCTGTTCCTGATGGGTTATTCCATCAACCTGCTCACGCTCCTCGCGATGGTGCTCGCCATCGGCCTCGTCGTCGACGACGCGATCATCGTGGTCGAGAACGTGCAGCGCCATATCGACGAGGGGCGTTCCCCGATGATGGCGAGTTTCATCTCGATGAAGGAACTCGTCGGGCCGATCATCGCGATGATGCTGACGCTGATCGCGGTGTTCACGCCGCTCTTCTTCACCGGCGGCCTCACCGGCGCGCTGTTCCGCGAATTCGCCGTGGCGCTCGCGGGGGCGGTGTTCCTCTCGGGCGTGGTCGCGCTCACCATCTCGCCGATGATGACCGGGCGCCTCCTGCGCGCGACCGGGTAGAGCCGGTTCCAGCTCCTGCTCGACCGCCACTTCACCCGGTTCGAGAACTGGTACGAACGGCGTGTCGCGAATTCATTCCACTACCGGCCGGTCACGATCCTGGTGATCGGGGTGCTGATGGGCGTCACCGGCTTCCTCTTCACCAAGACCTCGAGCGAGCTTGCACCCGAGGAGGACGTGGGCGCGCTCTTTGCCATCGTCAACGCGCCCTCCTACGCGACATCGGACTACACCAAGACCTATGTCGACCAGATGCGCGAGCTCACCCGGGATCTGCCGGAGCTGAGGGCGAGCTTCTCGGTCGTCGGCTTCGGCGGCCAGTCCAATTCCGGCATCGCCCTCTGGGCCTTCACCGACTGGGCCGACCGCGAACGCAGCCAGGCCGAGATCCAGCAGGAGATCCAGGCGAGCCTCAACAAGGTGGCAGGAGTGGAGGCCTTCGTGTTCTCCCCGCCGACGCTTCCGGGTACCGGCGGCGGGCTGCCGATCTCGCTCGTGATCCAGTCCACCGGCGACCCGGCCCGCGTCTACGAGGTGGCCGAGCAGGTCCGCCAGGAGGCGGAGGCATCCGGGCGGTTCATCGTCGTGCAGAACTCGCTCAACTACGACTCGAACGAGGTCGTGGTGACGGTCGACCGCGACCGCGCGGCGGCGCTGGACCTGCCCGCGGACGAGATCGGCGCCACGCTGACCCTCCTCGTCGGGGGCGGGCAGATGGCGCAGTTCGACCGTGATTCCAACAGCTACGACGTCATCATGCAGGTGCCGGACGAATATCGCGAGAACCCGGAGCGCATCGGTGACTTCTACGTCCGTTCCACCACGGGGGAGATGGTGCCGCTCTCGGCGGTGATCGAGATCGACACGAAGCCCGCGCCCGCCGCGATCGAGCAGTTCAACCAGCTCAACTCCGCGACGATCACCGCGCTGCCGGTGCCCGGTGTCTCGACCGGCGACGGCCTCGCGCTGATCGAGGACATCACCCGGCCGCTGCTGCCCGAAGGTTTCTTCATCGACTATGCCGACCAGTCCCGCCTCGAGGTGACGGAGGGCAGCACCATCGTCATCGCCTTCGTCCTCGCGATCGTGGTGATCTACCTCGTTCTCGCCGCGCAGTTCGAGAGCTTCCGCGATCCCTTCATCATCCTGATGACGGTGCCACTGTCGATCTTCGGCGTGATCGTGCCGCTCAACCTCGGTCTTGCCACACTCAACATCTACACGCAGGTGGGCCTCATCACGCTCATCGGCCTCATCACCAAGCACGGCATCCTGCTCGTCGAGTTCGCCAACCAGGTCCGGCGCGAGCGCGGCGTGAGCCGGGAGGAGGGGATGGTGGAAGCGGCGAAGCTGCGGCTGCGGCCGATCCTGATGACGACGGCGGCGACGGCGCTCGGCGTCGTGCCGCTGATGACCGCCGAGGGCGCGGGCGCCGCCGCACGGTTCGCGATGGGCCTCGTGATCTTCTCGGGCATCACCGTCGGCACGGTCTTCACCCTCTTCGTGGTGCCGACGGTCTACACGCTGGTCTCGCCACGCATCCTGCCGAAGGAGGTGGAGATCGAACCCGACGAGCTGGTGACGCCGGCCGAGTGAGCGGTGCAGCCCGGAGGGCGGATGCGGGGCGGAGGCCCCGCGCCGCTCTCCGGCGCCGTTGCAGCGGCGCCACGTGAGGCGATGATCGTTTGCCGCCGCCTGATCCGGGCTTTTCCTGCGCGGCCCGGTGGTTAATCCTTTCTTCACGGTTGCGTGTGCAGCTTGCGGCTCACGCTTGTTCCGGGAGGAAGGATGAGGCCCGTCCGCTTCGCGCTCGCCGCAATCGCGCTTGCCTCCTGCACGCCGCTCAGCCTCGGGGAATCGACCACCATTTCCAGCCGCGCGGTGCCGCCCGAGATCAGCGGCATGCAGCGGTTCGGGGATTCGAAGCCGCACGAATGGGCAGGGCGCGCGCCCTGGGCCTATCCCGTTCACGGGATCGACGTCTCGAAATGGCAGGGGACGATCGACTGGGATGCGGTGCGCGGCGCGGGGGTGGACTTCGCCTTCATCAAGGCGACCGAGGGCGGCGATCATGTCGACGACCGCTTCCGCGAGAACTGGGAGGGGGCAGGGCGCGCCGGCATCATGCGCGGGGCCTACCATTTCTACTGGTTCTGCCGCCCCGCCGCCGAACAGGCGCGCTGGTTCATCGCCCATGTGCCGCGCGAGCGCGGCGCGCTGCCGCCCGTCCTCGACATGGAATGGAACCACAAGTCGCGGAACTGTCCCTTCCGCCCGTCGCCCGAGACGGTCCGCGCCGAGATGCGGGTGTGGAAGGAGGCGGTGACTGCCCATTATGGCCGCCGCCCGATCATCTACACCACCGTCGACTTCTACCGCGACAATGAGCTCTGGCTTGTCGAGGGCTACGAATTCTGGCTGCGCTCCGTCGCCGGTCACCCCGAGGAGGTCTATCCCGGCCAGCGCTGGACCTTCTGGCAGTATACCGGCACCGGCGAGGTGGCGGGGGTCAGGGGTCCGACCGACATCAACGTCTTCGCCGGCTCGCGCGGGACCTGGGCGAGCTGGCTCGCGGCCCGGATGCTCTAGGTCCGGGCCGGCGGACTGCCGGGGACCACGTTCAGAGGCCGAAAGCCGTGAACGGCAGGTAGCGGACGGGATCGCCCGGCGCGATGGTCCCTTCCGGATCGGGAAGCTCCACGAGCCCCTCGGCCCAGGCGAGGCCGGAGACCCGGCCCGAGCCTTCCGAGCGGAACACCTCGACCCTTCCCTCGTCATCGAGCCGGGCGCGCAGATACTCGCGCCGCCCGTGTTTCTTGCTCTTCGCGAATGCGGCCGGCAGCATCAGCGCCCGCGGCGCGGCCCAGGGCGCCCCGGCAAGCGTCAGCAGCGCCGGCCGGGCGAAGACCAGCGTGCAGACGAAGGCCGCGACCGGATTCCCAGGCAGGCCGAAGACCGGGACTCCCTTCCAGAGGCCGAGCGCAAGCGGCCGCCCGGGTTTCACCGCGATCCGCCAGGTCCGCAGCGCCCTCGCCTCGTCGAGCGTGCGGGCGACATGATCCTCGTCCCCCGCCGAGGCGCCGCCCGAGGTGAGGATCGCATCCGCCTCCGCCGCACCACGATCGAGCGCCGCCGCCACCGCCCCCGCCTCATCGCGCGCCAGGCCGAGGTCGACGACCTCCATCCCCCAGCGCCGCAGGATCGCCGCCAGCATCGGCCGGTTGGCGTCATAGGTCTGGTGCCTGGCCGCCGGCGCGCCCGCCTCGCGGATCTCGTCGCCGGTCGAGAGGATCGCCACCCGGAGCTGCCGATGCACCGGCAGCGCGCCCAGCCCGGCGGCGGCGGCAAGCGCGAGGTCGCCCGGGCCGAGGATGCGCCCGGCGGCGAGGATCCTGTCGCCCGCCTGCACGTCCTCGCCTTCGGGCCGGGTGTTCGATCCGCGCCGGGGCGAACGCGAGAAGCCGATGCGCCCGTCCTCGATCAGGCAGTCCTCCTCGAGAACCACGGTATCGACGCCCGGGGGCAGGATCGCCCCGGTCAGGACGCGCAGCGCCTGCCCGGGCGGCACCGTGCCGCCGAAAGGCTGCCCCGCTGCCGCCCGCCCCTGGATCAGCGGCAGGTAATGCGGCGGATCGCCGAGGCTCGCATGGGCAAAGCCGTAGCCGTCCACCGCCGTGTTCGCCCCGGGCGGATGAGCGCGCATGGCCTTCACGTCCTCGGCCAGCACCCGTCCCTGTGCCTGTGCAAGCGGCACGGTCTCGACCGGGGCCACCGGCCCGAGCCCCTCGCGCAACCGCGCCAGCGCCTCGTCCACCGGCACCCAGTTCACGCCGGGCGGCAGCGCGAAGCAGTCGTCGCGGAGCGGCGGGAGCCTGCTCATCCGCCGCCTCCCGTCATGGCGCCGGCCCTCTCGAGGATGAAATCCGCGATGCCGCTGATGTCGTCGAGGTCGAAGACCGGCAGCGTCCGGTGGCCGGGCGGCGTGTCCGCGGGACCGGGCATGTCGGTGGCGATCGCCTTGATGCTCGGGTCATCCGGGGCGATCGGCTCGCCGCTGCTGGCCCTGCGGCGGCATTCGATCTTCGGGTGGCTGTCACGCTTGTAGCCTTCGACCAGCACGAGATCGACGGGATCGAGCCGGGCAAGCAGTTCGGCAAGCGTCGCCTCGGGCGCGCCGCGGTTCTCGGTCATCAGCGCCCAGCGCCGGGGGGAGGAGATGATCACCTGCCGCGCGCCGGCCTCCCGGTGGCGGTGGCTGTCGCGGCCGGGCTGGTCGACGTCGAAATTCCGGTGCGCATGCTTGACGGTCGAGACCGAGAGGCCGCGGCCGGTGATTTCGGTCACCAGCCGCTCGACGAGGGTGGTCTTGCCGGAATTCTTCCAGCCGGTGACGCCGAAGACCCTCATCGGGCCGCCCCGGCAAGAAGCTCGTGCGCGCGTTCGAGATCTTCGGGGGTGTTGACGTTGAAGAAGGGGAACTCGCCCTCGAACACCGCCTTCGCGCAGCCGATCGGCTCGGTCCAGACGATCACCTTGCGCTGCCCTTCCGCGAGCGCCGCCCGCAGGTCGTCCCGGAGCGACACCGACCAGAGGCCGAAGGTCGGGTGGCGGGAAAGGCCGCGTTCGGGGTCCGGCGTCATCGCCATGGCAATCGGCTTCCCTTCGCGCTCCATGACTTCGTGGAGGTCGGCGACGAGGGTTTCCGGAAAGAAGGGCGTGTCTCCCGCAGCGGACGCGAGA
>Ga0079224_100006133_pt1 | contig 15878 bp, 11 predicted proteins | sample Stecom2015_FD_80414 | JGI IMG/M metagenome (GOLD analysis project Ga0079224, IMG submission 80414) | Agricultural soil microbial communities from Utah to study Nitrogen management - Steer compost 2015 | ecosystem: Environmental > Terrestrial > Soil > Agricultural land | place: USA: Utah...
GTCCCGGCGATCCTGGATGTGGGTCCGCATGAGCTGAGCGCTGAGGGCAAACTTCGCTTCCTGAGCGATGAGATAATCGAGCTCATCAAGCGCACGTTGCCTCGGAAAGATGATGAGCCCGCCTACTGTCTCGCCATCGACCTGCAGCGGTTCCACAAAGGCGTCGTGGCCGAAAGGAATGCCGACAGCGGAAAGATCGATCGCGCAACGCTTCCGGAACCCGGCGGGCTCCGCCTGGCGAACCAACCGCACCAGGTGGGGAGCGGCCGGTCCCTCGACGAGCTCGGTCCATTCGGGATCGCTGAAGCGCCTGGTATCGGGCGAGCGGCTTGCATAGAAACTGTCCGTCGTGAGATCGACGATGGCGATCGGATCCGGCAAGATCGTCTCGACGATACCCGCAATGGTATCCATGGAGCTGCCGGCGAGTACGCGTTCGAGCAGGCGCGAGTTCACGTTCAGCGTACGCTCCAGCCGTGACGCAATCAGACGTTCGGCATTGAGCGATTTGGCCTTGTCGACGGCAATCGCGGCGAGATGGCAGACGGTGGAGAGAAAATCGATCTCTTCCGCCTCTACCTTCACGCGTTCGGGAGAATGTACCGCGAGCACCATGTCGCGGCCCTGGCTGTCGGTACAGCCGAGAGGCAGGACGACTACCGTATGGTACCCGCGGGCGATGGCGTCGTCGCGGTAGTCGGGAAAGTCGTCGGCATGCTGGGCATCCTCGATGACCAGAGGCTGCTTGCTCTCGACAACGCGGAGGGAGGGGCTGGTGGCGAGACGCCAGCGGTCGGGAAGATCGTTGCGATCTGACGGAACCGGATCGTAGCGTGTCACCTGGACGGACAGACCGCTCGTCCGATCCACGGCCATGATGCCGCTGCGCGACCAGCGCGTGTGGTGGCAGACGGCGAATACGACATGGTCGAAGATGGTGACCGGATCGCTTCCCGCGTTGACCAGGCTGGCGATCTCCCGCAGTCCCTTGAGTCGCAGAGCTTCCTGGTTGGGGACGGAACCGGTGGCTCGGTCAGCCAAGTCTGGATCTGCGGTACGCACACGTGTTTTCCGGACATCACCTTGCCGGTCTCATTCACTCACAGTTGTGGCCGTTAGGCAATGCCAAGCCGCAAATCTGCGGTGGCCCCGTGTGCGGGGGACCGTGATGGTGGTGGGCGGTATTGGACTCGAACCAATGACCCCTTCGGTGTAAACGAAGTGCTCTCCCAGCTGAGCTAACCGCCCACGCGATCAACGCGCCGTGGCGCGAAGAGTTTACAATCGACCCTCCCGACATGGAAAGTGCCCGCGCGGCTGTCGCTGCGCGGGCGCTCCTTTCACCTGCCCGTCAATGCAGGGCTGTATGCACGCCGCCGTGTCTAGGCGTTCAGGGCGTCCTTCAGGGCCTTGCCGGGCTTGAATTTCGCGCTCTTGGATGCAGGGATCTGAATCTGCTCGCCGGTACGCGGGTTGCGCCCCTGGGAGGCTGCCCGCTCACTTACCGAGAAAGTGCCAAATCCCACGAGGCGAACCTCGTCGCCCTTCTGCAGCGCCCGCGTGATGGTGTCGAGCGTCGCTTCCACTGCCTCGCTGGCTTCGCCCTTGGAAAGCCCGGCACTATTCGCAACCTGGGCAATCAATTCGTTCTTGTTCACCTCGAGTTCCTCTCTTCAATGGTTTCAAAGCAATGCGACTCACGCGACCGGCTTCATGCTCATGGCAAAAATGGCGGAAATGCAAGCATTTTGACCCTGGCGCAAATGACGAAACGACTTCAGCAGCTTATTTGTCGCCTTCGCGCAGGCTGACGGGAACCGGAAACCAAGAAAGGGCGGAATACCGCCCTTTCTTTACGGTTGCCGATTCGCGGCCCGTGCAATGCCGAGGTGTTGCCTCAGTGGGCCGTAAGCCCCGACGGCGCCTCCTGTTCGGCAATGACGGGCTGCTTCCGCGCCTCTTCCTCTGCAGCTTCGTCCCAGTCGATGGGCTCCGGCACGCGGGTGAGCGCATGCTTGATCACTTCGTCCATCATCGTGACCGGGATGATCTCGAGGCCGCTCTTCACGTTGTCCGGAATATCTGCCAGATCCTTGGCATTTTCTTCCGGAATGATGACCCGCTTGATGCCGCCCCGCAGCGCTGCCAGGAGCTTCTCCTTCAGCCCGCCGATCGGCAGCACCCGGCCACGCAGCGTGATCTCGCCTGTCATTGCGATGTCCTTGCGGACCGGGATGCCGGTCATCACCGAGATGATGGCAGTGGCCATTGCGACACCTGCCGAAGGACCGTCCTTGGGCGTCGCGCCTTCGGGCACGTGCACGTGGATGTCCTTCTTCTCGAACAACGGCGGACGGATCCCGAACTCCGGCGCCCGCGACTTGACGTAGGAGTTTGCTGCCGAGATCGACTCCTTCATCACGTCGCGCAGGTTGCCGGTCACGGTCATCTTTCCCTTGCCGGGAACCATGACACCTTCCACCGTTAGCAGTTCGCCACCGACCTCCGTCCACGCGAGGCCCGTCACGACACCGACCTGATCCTCAAGTTCGGCCTGGCCGTAGCGGTACTTCGGCACGCCCAGGAAATCCTGCAGGTTCTTGAGCGTGACCCTGACCTTCCGCTTCCTGGAGGTAAGCAGCTGCTTCACCGCCTTGCGCGCCAGGTTTGCGATCTCACGCTCGAGGTTCCGCACTCCGGCTTCCCGGGTGTAGCGACGAATGATCTCCTTGAGCGCAGCCTCGTCGATCTCCCACTCCTCCGGCTTCAGGCCATGTGCCTTGAGCTGGTTGGGGATCAAGTGACGCTTGGCGATCTCGATCTTCTCATCCTCGGTGTAACCGGGGATGCGGATGATCTCCATCCGGTCGAGCAACGCCGGCGGAATGTTGAGCGTGTTGGCCGTCGTCACGAACATCACCGACGATAGGTCGTAGTCAACCTCCAGGTAATGGTCATTGAACGAGTTGTTCTGCTCCGGGTCCAGCACCTCGAGCAGCGCCGAAGACGGATCACCCCGGAAATCTGCTCCCATCTTGTCGATCTCGTCGAGCAGGAACAGCGGGTTCGTCTTCTTCGCCTTCTTCATGGCCTGGATGATCTTTCCGGGCATCGAACCGATGTAGGTCCGCCGATGCCCGCGGATCTCCGCCTCGTCACGGACACCGCCCAGCGACATCCGGACGAACTCCCGCCCAGTGGCCCGCGCGATGGAGCGCCCCAGGGACGTCTTGCCGACACCCGGAGGGCCGACGAGGCACAGGATCGGACCCCGCAGCTTGTTTGTCCGCTGCTGAACGGCGAGGTACTCGATGATCCGCTCCTTGACCTTCTCCAGGCCATAGTGGTCGGCGTCGAGTATCTCCTGCGCCTTCTCCAGATCCTTCTTCGTCTTGCCCTTCACGCCCCAGGGAATGCCGAGCAGCCAGTCGAGGTAGTTGCGAACCACCGTCGCCTCGGCCGACATCGGGCTCATCTGGCGCAGCTTCTTCAGCTCGTTCTGCGCCTTCTCCCTGGCTTCCTTCGACAGCCGGGTGTTGGCGATCTTGGTCTCGAGTTCCGAAAGGTCATCCTTGCCATCTTCGGAATCGCCGAGCTCGCGCTGGATCGCCTTCATCTGCTCGTTGAGGTAGTACTCGCGCTGGGTCTTCTCCATCTGTCGCTTGACGCGCGAGCGGATCCGCTTCTCCACCTGGAGAACGCTGATCTCGCCTTCCATCAACGCGTAGATCCGTTCCAGCCGCTCATTCAGCTTGAACGTCTCCAGCAGTTCCTGCTTCTCGGCAATCTTGATGGCGAGGTGCGTGGCGATCGTGTCCGCGAGCCGCGAGGGATCCTCGATGTTCGCGACCGACCCCAGAACCTCGGGCGGGACCTTCTTGTTGAGCTTGACGTAGTTCTCGAACTCGCTGACGACCGAGCGCACGAGCGCTTCCACTTCACGCTCGTTGCCGATCTCGTCGCTCACAGCCTCCGCTTCTGCCTCAAAGAAATCGGTCCGTCCGGTGTAACGCAGGATCCGGGCACGCTCCGCCCCTTCCACCAGCACTTTCACCGTGCCGTCGGGGAGCTTGAGCAACTGCAGCACCGAAGCCAGCGTGCCGACCGAGTAGATGGCATCAGCTGTCGGATTGTCGTCGCTCGCCTCCTTCTGGGTTGCCAAAAGGATCTGCTTGTCTTCGCGCATCACTTCCTCGAGCGCGCGAATCGACTTCTCGCGCCCGACGAAAAGCGGCACGATCATGTGGGGAAAAACCACGATATCGCGTAGTGGCAGGACCGGATGCACCCCCGTCTTGCCGCCCGAAACGGGCCTGGGATTGATCTCGTTGATATCGGTCATCTGCTTGTCCTGTAACTGCGCTGGGTCCCGAGGCAATCGCGCGGCAAGATCAAGGCATAGCATGCGGATGGGAGCACCGCAGGCTACGGCCATTCCCGCCGACGTCACACACCTCGTGAAGGAATCGCCCGGGTCACCGCGATTGTAGAGTAGTTAAAGTGGCGTTCGAAGACCAAAATTCAAGGTGGTCAATGCCTTGCGCCACTTCCGGTTGCGACCGTACCGAGTTGGGTCAGGCGCTGCTCGATTCCACGTCGTCGACACGGTCGCTATAGATGTGGAGCGGGCTCGCCTCGCCTTCAACCACCTCGTTCGAGATGACCACTTCCTCGACACCCTCGAGGCCCGGAAGCTCGAACATCGTCTCCAGCAGGATCGACTCCATGATGGACCGCAGGCCCCGCGCTCCGGTCTTGCGCTCGATGGCCCGCTTGGCAATGGCCCGGAGCGCCTCGTCGGTGAGCGTGAGCTGCACGTTCTCCATCTCGAACAGACGCTGGTACTGCTTGATGAGAGCGTTCTTCGGCGTCTTCAGGATTTCGATGAGTGCCTTCTCATCGAGGTCCTCGAGGGTCGCAATCACCGGTACACGGCCGACGAACTCCGGGATCAGCCCGAACTTCAGCAGGTCCTCGGGCTCAACTTCCTTGAGCAGTTCGCCGGTCCTGCGCTCGTCCTCCGCCTCGACCTTGGCGCCGAAGCCGATCGAGGTCGACTTGCCGCGCTGTGCGATGATCTTCTCCAGGCCAGCGAACGCCCCACCGCAGATGAACAGGATGTTCGTCGTGTCCACCTGCAGGAATTCCTGCTGCGGGTGCTTGCGACCGCCTTGCGGCGGCACCGACGCGACGGTACCCTCCATGATCTTGAGCAAAGCCTGCTGCACGCCCTCGCCCGACACGTCACGGGTGATCGACGGATTGTCGGACTTGCGGGAAATCTTGTCGACCTCGTCGATGTAGACGATCCCGCGCTGCGCCCGCTCGACATTGTAGTCGGCAGCCTGCAGCAGCTTCAGGATGATGTTCTCGACATCCTCGCCCACGTAGCCGGCTTCCGTCAGCGTCGTGGCGTCAGCCATGGTGAACGGCACATCGAGGATGCGCGCGAGCGTCTGCGCGAGGAGAGTCTTTCCACAACCCGTCGGGCCGATCAGCAGGATGTTCGACTTTGCCAGCTCGACGTCGTTGTTCTTGGTTGCGTGATTGAGCCGCTTGTAGTGATTGTGCACGGCCACCGACAGGACACGCTTGGCGTGGTCCTGGCCAATGACGTAATCGTCAAGGACATTGCAGATCTCGCGCGGCGTAGGAACCCCGTCACGAGACTTCACCAGGGAGCTCTTGTTTTCCTCACGGATGATATCCATGCACAGTTCGACACATTCATCACAGATGAATACGGTCGGGCCTGCGATAAGCTTGCGGACCTCGTGCTGGCTCTTTCCGCAGAAGGAGCAGTACAGCGTATTCTTCGAGTCGCTGCCGCTTACTTTACTCATAGCCTCTCCTTGGCCAGTCTCTCACGACTCGACGCCCTTTCCAGCGGACGCCAGTAGGTAGCAGACGGTACCGCCGCGTGCAGTGCGATGCGCTTGGGGACTGGCTCACTTGACAACGCTCCGGCACCGGCTCGGCATCTGAACATGTTCGGCACGGGATGATCAAGGCATGTTAGATGCCCACAACTCAAGATTTGATTAATTGTCACCAGCTTCCACCGCGCGTTGCCGACTCCTCGCGGGATCCACCATGATCAACCAAACTCGCCGCAACCACCACAGTTTCAGCTCTTGGCCGTTTCCTCGGTTGCGACATCCGGACGCTTCTCCATGACGCTGTCGATGATGCCGAACTCCCTCGCCTGTTCCGGCGTCATGAAGTTGTCCCGATCGAGGGCACGCTCGATCGCATCAAGAGCCTGCCCCGTGTGCTTCGCATAAATCTCGTTCAGGCGTCTGCGAAGTGCGAGTATCTCCCGCGCGTGAAGTTCGATGTCAGCGGCCTGTCCCTGAAAGCCGCCCGATGGCTGATGCACCATGATGCGAGCATTCGGCAGCGCATAGCGCATGCCGGGTTCACCGGCCGCGAGCAACAACGAGCCCATCGACGCCGCCTGGCCGATGCAGAGCGTGGAAATCGGCGGCCGGATGAACTGCATGGTGTCGTAGATCGCAAGGCCGGACGTCACCACCCCGCCTGGCGAGTTGATGTAGACGGAAATCTCCTTCTTCGGGTTTTCCGCCTCGAGGAACAGCAACTGAGCTGTCACCAGTGAGGCAACGTTGTCCTCGATGGGACCGACCACGAAGACGATGCGTTCCTTGAGCAGCCGGGAATAGATGTCATACGCACGCTCGCCTCGGTTCGTCTGCTCGACGACCATCGGCACGAGCATGTTCATTTGTGCGGGAAAAGACTTCTGCATGATCGCATCCCTTTGTTGGCTGCGGTACGCGCCTGTACCGGGCAGGAGCTTCCTCCTCCTGCCCTCGTGCCGCATATATGGTCCCGGCAATCCGTCTGCCAGAGTAGAGTGATTCTTCACCGGGTACAGCCCGGGCGCCGCTTCCCGGCGCGCCCGCAGCCGGTCAGTCGCCCGTCTTCTGGGGTGCCTTCTTTTTCGCCGGCGCCTTCTTCGGCTTCTGCTTTGCCGGGGCAGCCTCCTGCTCTGCCGCGTCCTCGTCGGGATCACGGTAGAGTTCCTCGCGGCTGACGGATCGCTCTTCGACGCTGGCCAGTTCGGTGATGAAGTCGATCACCTTGTCTTCGAAGATCGGCCCCCGCAACTCCAGCAGCGCCTGCGGATTGTTGCGGTAGAATTCGTAGACCTGCCTTTCCTGTCCGGGAAACTGGCGCACGCGGTCGATCAGGGCGCGATTGACCTCGTCCTCGCCGACGGTGATCTCGTTCTTCTCGCCAACCCGGCCGAGCACCAGCCCGAGCCTTACGCGGCGTTCGGCGATGCCGCGATACTCCTCCCGAGCCTTGTCCTCGGTCGTGCCTTCGTCCTCGAAAGATTTCCCCGAGTGTTCGAGTTCATGCGTGACCTGGTGCCAGATCTGCTCGAACTCCTGTTCGACGAGCCGTTCCGGGAGCGGGAAGTCGTAAGCTTCGTCGAGCTTGTCGAGGAGCTGGCGCTTCAGTTTGGCCCGCGACACCTGTTCGTATTCGCTGGCGAGCTGATTCCGCGCGGCGTCGCGCAGCTTTTCCAGGTTCTCGAAGCCGAGCCGCGTCGCAAACTCGTCGTCGATCGTCACTTCGCGCGGTTCGGCGACCTCCTTCACTGTGACCTCGAACACCGCCTCCTTGCCGGCGAGGGCATCAACCGCGTAATCCTCCGGGAAGGCTACCTTGACTTCCCGCGCTTCGCCGGCCTTTGCGCCGATCAGCTGCTCTTCGAAACCGGGAATGAAGCTGTTGCTGCCAAGCTCGAGCGGTGCCCCCTCCTGGGACCCGCCCTCGAATGCCTCACCATCCACGCGGCCGACGAAATCGATGATGACGCGGTCTCCCTCCTGTGCCTTTTCGCCTTCGCCCCTCGGGGTAAAGTCGCGATACTGTTTGGCCAGCGTGGCGAGCGCCTCGTCTACCTGCTCGTCATTGACTTCCGACTTCAGCTTCTCCAGCTTGATGGATGAGAAGTCGGCAATTTCGAAATCAGGCACGACTTCGAATGCCATCGAAAAGGCAAGGTCGGCCTTGCCATCGAGGACCTTTTCTACCTCGGCTTCATCCTCCGGCAGCTTGATTTCAGGCTGGTAGGCGGGCTTCTCCTCCCTCTCCTCGATGGCCTTTTGGCTGGTGTCGTTCACCGTGCTCTGGATCACCTCGGCCAGCACCGATCGGCCATAGAGCTGTCGAAGATGTGCAATCGGCACCTTGCCCGGACGGAAGCCGTTGATCCGCGCCTGGGCCCTGAGCTCGTTCAGACGCTCGGTCAGCTTCTGCTCCAGTTCCTCGGCTGCGACGACGATCTTCAGCTCCCGCTTCAAGCCGTCGTTGACGCTTTCGATGACTTGCATTGCTTCAGTGCTTTCCAGTTTTCATGCTTGAGGGCGGTGCGACTCCGGTCGCGGTTGCCCGTGATGTTGCGGAATTCTCCCGGCACGGTGGCGCTGGTGCGGGCGGAGGGACTCGAACCCCCAAGGGCAACGCCCACGAGGACCTAAACCTCGCGTGTCTACCAGTTCCACCACGCCCGCGCGATCAGCGGACCTGGCCGCGCCCGATCGCTGCCTCTATAGCATAGGGATTTTTCACGATACCAGAGCGAAAGCAGGCCAGTTCCGTAACGGTCTTCACCTCACCGCCGCGCTGCCGGCCCGAAACCTGCGATACGATGTAGATAGGCGATGCGGGCGATCCCGCAAGGGACCGTTCAGGCCTTCAACAACCACATTGCACCGATGACATAGCCCGTCGTGAACAACCCGATCGCAAGGATCGTCGCCGGCACGGCACCATTGTAGTATATCAGTATTCCCGTCCACACGACGGCCAGAAACAGGATAAGTCGAAGCATGTTCTCCATCCCTTCTTGTGCCGTTTCGCCACACATGAAGGATTAGCGATGGATACATGCAAATTCCGCGTCGCGAGCCGCAACAGCCTGAGGCTGGCGTTGAATGTCAACACCACAACGCCGTCAGAACCTCTAGCAATACCTCCCGGAGATCTCCAGCAATCAACCCCCGGCCGACGGCATTGCCGGCAGCGCCATGCAGCCATACCGCTGCACATGCTGCCTCGAACGCCGGCATGCCCTGCGCCAGCAGGCCGCCGATCATTCCCGCGAGCACGTCGCCCGAACCGGCCGTGGCGAGTTCCGGACCGGCGTTGGTGTTCACGACGGCACGCCCATCGGGGGCGGCAATCACCGTATCGGCCCCTTTCAGCACCAAGGTGGCTCCGATTCGGCCTGCAGCCTCTCGTGCCAGTTCAACTTTCGATCTGGCGACATCGCGCAAGTCTCCGAACAGACGCCTGAATTCACCGTCGTGCGGTGTGAGGACTACGGGTCGTCCGGGCCTTTCCGCGATGGCCGCGCCCAGGCCGCCCGCATCCTGGACGAAGCTCGTCAGCGCGTCTGCGTCGAGTACTGCGGCTGCGCCACTCGCCAGCACGGCGCGCACGTTGGCGCGGGTTGTTGACCCGACGCCCGCGGCTGGGCCTATCACCACCGAGTTCATGCGCTTGTCGTCAAGCATGCGCGCCAAAGCCGCCGGTCCCGCGAACTCACGCACCATGACGGCGGTCAGATGCTGGGCATTGACGACCACGGCCTCCGGCGGCGACGCAACGGTGACGAGACCCGCACCGATGCGAAGCGCGCCACGAGCGGCAAGTCTGGCCGCACCGGTATTTGCCGGCCCACCGGAGACGATCACCGCATGGCCGCGGTCGTACTTGTGTATCTCCGGATCGATCAGGGGAAATGCGGCGCGCCACAGAGCTGGCCCGTTCTCGAAGGTGCGAGACGCGCGGGTGTCTAGCGCCTCTTCGGGAATGCCGATGTCTGCAACGACGACCTCGCCGCACACTCCCCGACCGGGGTAAAGCACATGGCCCGGCTTCTTGCGGAAGAACGTGACCGTCAGCGTCGCGCAAAAGGCCGCGCCCAATATGGCACCGCTTGCTCCGTCGACGCCGGTCGGCACGTCGATTGCGCATACCGGGATCCGCGCATCATTCACCCGTTCGATCACCTCCGCAGCAATGCCCTCGACGGGCCGGGAGAGCCCCGCACCGAACACGGCGTCGACGACCAGCGCACAGTCGGTGATCAGCTCCGGGTCGAACGGCTCGATCTCGTCGCCCCACCGGTCTGCCATGGCGGCAGTATCGCCCTTGAGGGCCGACCGCTCACCGAGGAGCGCCAGGTGGACCGGCCAGCCGAACTCGCGCAACAGTCGCGCCACGACGAAGCCATCGCCGCCATTGTTGCCCGGCCCGCACAGGACCACTGTGGGGCTGGGTTCGAACTGTCTGACGAGGGCACGGGCGACTGCGCGGCCTGCATTTTCCATCAGCGCCAGACCGCTGATGCCGCTGTCGATCGCAAACTGATCGGCTGCGGCCATCTCCTGCGGGGTAAGGAGCGCCAGAGCGGATTTTGAAGTAGTCGTCATTGTACCGGGGGACTGAGGTCCTCCGACCCCCCTTTCCTGTGGCTGTCAGCCGAAGAATGCCTCCAGCCGGTTGGCTGCCTCGGCCATGACCTTGTCACGCTTACAAAAACAGAAGCGCACCAGGTGGTTGGGCGCTTCCTGATTGTCCGGATGGTAGAACACGCTCATTGGTACGGCGGCAACCTTGGCATTTGCCGTGATGAACTTGCAAAAATCGTAATCCGTCCCGTTGAACCCGAAGCGCGAAATGTCCGCTGTCATGAAGTACGTGCCTTCGCAAGGCAGCACGGGCAGGCCTATTCCCTGCAGCGTCTGCTGAAGGAAGTCGCGCTTGGCCTCGAGATCACTGGCGAGGCCACTGAAGTACGCATCATCCATGCCGAGGCCCACGGCGACACCGTACTGCAGCGCGGGCGGCGTCGTGAAGGTGACGAACTGATGTGCCTTGGCGACCACCGAGGTGAGCTTCTCGGGTCCGGAAATGTAGCCGACCTTCCAGCCGGTCAGCGAGAACGTCTTCCCCGCCGATCCGATCCTGAGACACCTGTCCCGCATGCCCGGCAATGTGGCGAGCGGTACATGCCGGCGGCCATCGAACGTTAGGTGCTCATATACCTCGTCGCAGATCGCGTAGGCATCATGCTGATCGAGAAGCCGGGCGATGAACTCCAGTTCGGCCGGCGAGAATACCTTGCTGGCCGGATTCATCGGCGAGTTGAGGATCAGGACTTTGGTGCGTTCCGAGAATGCCTGTTCCAGTGCCTCGTGTGGCAGGCTCCAGTCGGGCGGTTCGAGTGAAACCGGCCTGATGGTTCCGCCGGATTGCGCAATCTGCGGCAGGTAGCAGTCATAGAAGGGCTCGATGACCACCGCCTCATCGCCGGGGTTCAAGAGCGCCATGATGCAGTCTGCCAATGCTTCGGTCGCTCCGGAGGTCACGATGACTTCGGTACGCCAGTCATAATCGAGGCCGTAGAAGCGCCTGTTGTGGTCGGCTACCGCCTGCCGCAGTTCCGGGATGCCCTGCATGGGCGGATACTGGTTGGGGCCTTCGATAAGACGTCGTGCCGCCTCTTCCCGAATGGCTGCCGGGCCGTCTACATCCGGAAAGCCCTGGCCGAGGTTGATCGCATCGTGTTCAACGGCCAGACCGGACATCACCGTGAACACAGTCGTGCCCAGTCCCTCGAAGACGTGATTCAGTCCGGCCACCCTGCGCTCCTCCTCCTCATGCTGTTGTGACCGTACAGCAATAGGAGAAACCCGTAATTGCCAGCAACCGCCTTTTGAATGAGCCCTTGCCTGATTTTTGGGCATTTGCCGCCAAGCTATGCACGCAATCGCCGCATGACCAAGGGGTCGCGAGTAAACAAGTGTTAGAATTCAATAACTTATCGGTGGGTCGGGGCTTGGCACGTCTCATGCTTTGGAGAGTGAGCGTCACTTGCGACGAGCTGCCGAGGTCCGGCCTCGGCCGCGACCTCCATCATACACAGGCAGTTGCTCACTCATGAAGAAGATCGAAGCCATCATCAAACCGTTCAAGCTCGACGAGGTCAAGGAAGCGCTGCAGGAGGTGGGACTGCAGGGTATCACCGTCACCGAGGCGAAAGGCTTTGGTCGCCAGAAGGGCCATACCGAACTTTATCGCGGAGCGGAGTATGTGGTCGATTTCCTGCCCAAGGTGAAGATCGAGCTGGTGGTCCCCGATGACCTCGTCGACAAGGCGGTGGAAGCGATTCAGGCTTCCGCCAGGACCGGTCGCATCGGTGACGGCAAGATATTCATCTCGAACATCGAAGAAGCCATTCGTATCCGCACCGGCGAAACCGGACGCGATGCGCTCTAGGGTTCCCATCCCTGCATTGAATCCCGAAGGCCCCCAACCGCAACCGATTTTTGAACCTGTTCACCGGAGAGGATGACCATGGCCAATGCCGAGACAGTTCTGAAGACGATCAGGGACAAGGAGGTGAAATTCCTCGACCTGCGTTTCACCGATCCAAGAGGGAAACTGCAGCATCTGACCATGGATGCTGCGGTCGTCGACGAGGACATCTTCGCCGACGGGGTGATGTTCGACGGCTCCTCGATCGTCGGCTGGAAGCCGATCAACGAGTCCGACATGACGCTGATGCCAGATCCCGAGACCGCGCACCTCGATCCGTTCTACGCCCAGGCAACGCTTGGCGTCTTCTGCGACGTGCTGGAACCGACGACCGGCGAACCCTATACCCGCGACCCGCGCACGACGGCGAAGAAGGCCGAAGCCTATCTCCGGCAGACCGGTGTGGGCGACACCGTGTACTTCGGTCCCGAAGCCGAATTCTTCATCTTCGACGACGTGCGCTTCACCGCGGAACCATATGACTGCGGCTTTCATCTCCACTCGACGGAGCTGCCAACCAATACCGGTACCGAGTACGAGATGGGCAATCTTGGCCACCGGCCGCGCACCAAGGGCGGCTACTTCCCGGTCAATCCGGTCGACAGCTGCCAGGACATCCGCTCGGAGATGATTTCCGTCATGAGCGAGATGGGCATCAGCACCGAGAAGCACCACCACGAGGTCGGCGCCGCCCAGCACGAGCTTGGCATCAAGCACGACACGCTCACGCGGACCGCCGATTTCATGCAGCTGTACAAGTACGTGGTCCACAACGTCGCCCACGCCTATGGCAAGACCGCGACCTTCATGCCAAAGCCGGTCTTCGGCGACAACGGCTCCGGCATGCACTGCCACCAGTCGATCTGGAAAGGCGATACTCCGCTGTTCGCGGGCAACGGCTATGCGGATCTCTCCGAAACCTGCCTCTGGTACATCGGCGGTATCATCCGGCACGCGCGGGCGATCAACGCCTTCAGCAACCCGACGACCAATTCCTACAAGCGGCTGGTTCCGGGCTACGAGGCGCCGGTGCTCCTCGCCTACTCATCGCGCAACCGCTCGGCGTCCTGTCGCATTCCGCACGCAGTCTCGCCGAAGGGCAAGCGCGTGGAAGTACGCTTTCCCGATCCGGCCGCCAACCCGTACCTTGCCTTCGCGGCGATGCTGATGGCCGGCCTCGACGGGATCGAGAACCGGATTCATCCGGGCGACGCCATGGACAAGGACCTGTACGACCTGCCGCCAGAGGAACTGAAGGATGTCCCGACCGTGGCGACGTCGCTCCGCGAGGCCTGCGAGAATCTCGACAGGGATCGCGCCTTCCTCAAGAAGGGCGGCGTGTTCACCGACGATCAGATCGACGGATACCTGCGGGTGAAGATGGAGGAAGTCGACCGCTTCGAACAGACGCCGCATCCGGTCGAGTTTGACATGTACTACTCCTGCTGAGTGGCGATCGGCGTCTTGAACGCCGGTGGACCCGATACTCAGCGTACGCGAACGGCGAGCCGGACATGCGGCTCGCCGCTTTGCGAACTCGCCGGTCAATCTACTGACGGGCTCCCGGGCAATGCGACCTAGCGGTGAGCAAGCGCCACGTCACGCAGGACGTTGGCCTCGAGTTCCATGTCGTCGAGGCGGTTTTTGACGACATCGCCGATCGACACAATTCCAGCAAGCCTGCCATCATCGACGACCGGGATATGCCGGACGCGGTTCGTTGTCATGGTGCGCATGATGTCCTTGATGTTATCGCCTGGGGCGCACGTGCGGACACTCTGCGTCATCAGGTCCGAGACCTGCCTGTCGAGGAGTCGCTCACCATACTCACCGAGGCCGACGACGACATCGCGTTCCGACACGATACCGTCGAGGCTGATGCCGTCCTTCGACACCACCACCGCGCCAACGCGTTCGAGCCGCATGAGACGGACAAGCGAATGGATCGTGGCCCCTGGCGTTACGGTTACCACGCGCCTGCCTTTCGCCTTCAGGATGTCCTGTACCTTCATCGCCGCCTCCGCGCTTGTGCGCGACCGGCCGGCGCCCGGTACTCCTCCCCCCGCGCCCGGTTTCACCGGCGCTGGCTGAGACTATCATAACATATGTGCGCGACCGCGACGAAGGATCAGTGCGGGCTGCGGGGGAAAAGGGCCGCTTCGGTGACAGCGGCCCTTCTTTCCATACGACTGGTGAACAGATCACCGCGGCTCGGTCGCCAAGCCCCTCATGATGGCGTAACAGGCGCCCAGCAGAACGAACGCGAATGGGAATCCGGTCGACACCGAAGCCGCCTGAAGTGCGGCGAGACCGCCGCCGAGCAGCAACGCAATAGCCACCAGGCCTTCAAAAGTGGCCCAGAACACCCGTTGCGCCACGGGCGCATCGATCTTGCCTCCGGCGGTTATCGTGTCGATCACGAGGGAACCGGAGTCCGACGAAGTGACGAAGAACACGATGACCAGCACGATGCCGATCATCGAGGCAAGCGTGGTCAACGGCAATTCCTGCAGCATCAGGAACAACTGCAGTTCCAGCGCGCCCTCTGCCACTGCGGTGTAGCCGTCATTCACGATCTGGCTGATTGCCGTTCCGCCGAATGCGGTCATCCAGAGGACGGATACGATTGACGGAATGATGAGGACGCAGGTGATGAACTCGCGCACGGTGCGGCCACGGCTCACGCGGGCAATGAACATACCCACGAACGGCGACCAGGAGATCCACCACGCCCAGTAGAAGGCGGTCCACCCCTGCCGGAAATTGTCGTCACCGCGCCCGAACGGATTCGACAGCGCCGGCAGATACTCCGCATAGGCCACGAGGTTGAGGACGAAACCCGCAAGGATATCGGTAGTCGGTCCGGCCAGGATGACGAACACGAGCAACAGCACGGCAAGCGCCATGTTGATCTCGGAGAGCCGCTTCACCCCTGCATCCAGGCCGGCAACCACGGAACCGAGCGCAACGGCGGTGATCGCGATAATCAGGAATACCTTCGAGGCATTGGAAACGGGTATGCCAAACAGGAACTCGAGGCCGGCGTTCGCCTGCTCCGCCCCGAAACCCAGGGACGTGGCGAGCCCGAACAGGGTGGCAAACACGGCGAGCGTGTCGATGATGTGGCCGGGCCATCCCCAGACCCGTTCGCCGAAGATGGGATAGAAGACCGAGCGGATGGTCAGCGGCAGCCCCTTGTTGAAGGAAAACAGCGCCAGACCCAACGCGACCACGGCGTAGATGGCCCACGGGTGGAGGCCCCAGTGGAAGATGGTGGCGGCCATGCCGAGGCGTCTTGCCTCCTCCACATTGCCTGCGGCACCGGCCAGCGGTGCCCAGCTGTCTGCGCTCCCTGCCCCTTCTGCAACTGATGTTGAAAAATGGGAGATCGGTTCGGACACGCCAAAGAACATCAGTCCGATGCCCATGCCCGCCGCGAACAACATCGAAAACCACCCGACGTATCCCCATTCGGGTACGGCATCCTTTCCGCCAAGTCTGATGCGTCCATATGGCGA
>Ga0079224_100006134_pt1 | contig 15875 bp, 15 predicted proteins | sample Stecom2015_FD_80414 | JGI IMG/M metagenome (GOLD analysis project Ga0079224, IMG submission 80414) | Agricultural soil microbial communities from Utah to study Nitrogen management - Steer compost 2015 | ecosystem: Environmental > Terrestrial > Soil > Agricultural land | place: USA: Utah...
GGCCGGGAAGTACGTCATCGCCTGGCGGGTGGTGTCCTCCGACGGTCACCCGATCCAGGGCGAGATCCCCTTCACCGCGAAGGGCGAGCCGACGCCCACCCCCGAAGCCGAGGAAGATTCGGCCGCTCCCTCCGCCGAGCCCAGCGAGGCCGCCACGTCGGCCGCGCCGGTCGAGGAGACTCCGGACGCCTCCCCGGTGTCGGCGGAGAGTGAGGGCCTGCCCGGCTGGGTCTGGATCGCCGCGGCGGTGCTCGCCCTGCTGGGCGTCGGCACCTTCGTGGCCGGCCGGAAGGGTTCGGCGAAGAAGTCCGGGTAAACCGGGACCGAAAAGGCTTGGCCGAGGAGTCCGCGTTGGCGTTCAGCGCCCAACCAGCTCCTCGGCCGGCGCCCACGAGGACCTCCGCCCGCTCGGCCAGGTCCATCGCCCACTCCAGGCCACCCGTTCCGCGATGCCCGCCGTGCGGCGCGAGCACCGCCGGCAGGATTTGGGCGCGCTCACCGGACGCACCTCTTCCAGCTTCCGAACGGCCCTCGGCTCCTAGTCGATCCTCCTGTGACTCTTGACGCACCCTCGGGGCAAGTATACAAACGTTCATACATTAAATGAGGAGGCGACCGTGACCACGTATCGGACGGACCGGATGTCTCGGCGAGGATTTCTGGCGGGCACCGCGTCCGTCACCGCGCTCGGCATGCTGGGCTTGGGGACCGCGGCGTGCGGAAGTTCGACGGCCGGCGGCCAGGCGACGGCCCGAATCGGGTGGGTGGAGCCCAAGACCGGCCGGCTCGCCGCCGCGTACAAGCCGATCTACGTCGGTGCGAGGCTCGCCCTGGAGAACCTGGAGGCGGACGGTGGTCTGCTCGGGCAGCCGGTTCAGGTCACCGAGGAGGACGACAAGGGGAGCCCGGCCAGCCAGCCGGCCGTGGCGCAACGGCTGATCCGTGAGAAGCCGACGTTCGTGGTCGGGCCCACCGGGAGCTCGCAGGTCCTGGCGTCGGTGACGGCCCTCGCCCGGGCGAAGCTGATCCAGTCGGCCTGGGGCGGCGCGGAACTGCTCGGGGACGGCGACCGCTTCCCCTACCACTACCAGCTCGTGTACAACACCACCCAGCAGGCCAGGGTGGCTGCGCGTTTCCTGTACGAGGTCCGCGGGCTCCGGAAGATCGGCATCATCGCGGAGAACTCCGAGTTCGGCACGTCGATCAGGGACGCGGTCGTCCAGACTCTGCGCGACTCCTACTCCGCCGAACCGGTAGCGGTCGAGGTGTTCGAGGTGGACGCCTCCGACATGACGCCGTTCGTACGCAACCTGGAACGGGCCGGGGTGGACGGCCTCGGCCTGTTCACCGGCCAACCGCAGGCGACCATCCTGATCCTGCGGGCGATGACGGCGAGCGACTTCCACCCGGTGATCGTCTCGCACGACCTCAACTACATCGAGGCGCTCGAGGAGTTCCCCCGCCCGCTGCTCGACGGGTTCTTCGGCACCACCTACCGCGGGCTCACCTACACCGGCGACGAGGAGCCCTCCGCCGAGGTGCGTGCGCTGGTCGAGCGGATCAACAAGCATCCCGACACCGCCGGTCTCGGCTACTCGGCGGTGACCAGCCCCTACTACGACTACATGATGCTGATGGCCAAGGTGATCGAGGAGACCAAGAGCCTCGACCCGGCGACGCTCAAGGCCGCGCTCGACCAGGTCGACGGCTATCAGGGTGTCCGGGCGAAGGTGTCGTTCACCCCGAAACGGCACTCCGGGATCGCCGATGAGGACATCACGGTGGGCACCCTCATGTCGGCGAAGGAGCCGCAGAGCCTGGGCGGAGTCCTCCGGCGGCGCGCGGATGGGGTGTGACCGGCCGATGATCGCCGACATCCTGGTCGCGGGTCTCGTCTTCGGCAGCCTCTACGGCCTGGTCGCCGTGGGATTCAACGTTCTGCACCGGCCGACGAACGTGGTGAACTTCGCCCAGGGCGAGCTCATCATGATCGGTGCGATGCTGATGGCGGCGACCCCGATCGGCGGGCTTCCCTGGGGGATCGCCGCCGTCTGCGTGATGGCGATCGTCGCGCTCGTGGCGCTGGTCGAGGAGCGGGTCGCCGTGACTCCGGTGCTGCGCAGGTCGTCCCACGCCGTCGGCTGGGTGATCACCACGCTGGCGTTCTCGCTGCTGCTCGTGGAGGCCGCCGGGCGGCTGTGGACAGACCAGCCGAGCACCGTCGTGCCCCCTTGGCCGCTGTCCATCCGGGTTCATGAGGTGCTGGGCATCCGGTTCTCCAGTTACCAGGTCGCCGTCGTGGTCGTCGCCGTCGCCGTGGTGGCCCTGCTCGGAGTCCTGGATCGTTCCCGGCTCGGCACCGCGTTGCGGGCGGTGGCCGCCGACCGGGACGGCGCCCGGCTGCGCGGCATCGACCCGACGGCGCTCACCCGCCGTTCCTTCCTGCTCGGCGGTGCGCTCGCGGGGCTCACCGGGGTTCTGGCGGCGCCGCTGCTGCTGGCCTCGGTGACGATGGGGCTGGCTCTACTGATCAAGGGCTTCGCCGCCCTGGCGGTCGGCGGGATCGGCGACAACCGCGGCGTGCTGGTGGCGGGCTGGATGCTCGGCGTCATCGAGGCCGCGGGCGCCGTCTTCGCCTCGCCCGGTTTGCAGTCCGTCGTCCTGTTCGCGGCTATGCTGCTCATCCTGCTGATCCGGCCCAACGGCCTGCGTGGTCTGGCGGTGCAACGTCATGTCTGAAGCTCGCGCAAGACGGTCCGGCACCGTGCGGCGCGCGGCCCCGTGGCTCGCCCTCGTGGCGGCCGCCGCCGCCCTGCCGCTGCTGAGCGTCGATCCGACGATCACCTACCTGGCCACCACCGCCGGGATCTACGTGCTGGTCGGCACCGGGCTGAACCTCATGTTCGGCTACACCGGCCAGGTCTCGCTCGGGCAGGGCGCGCTGGTCGCCGTCGGCGCCTACACCACGGGCATCCTCATGGCCGACCACGGCTGGACGTTCTGGGCGGCGGCCCCGGTGGCGGTGGCGGTATCCGTGGGGGCGGGGACCCTGATGGCCCTGCCCGCCTTCCGGCTTTCGTCCTGGTACATCGCCCTGGTCACGCTCGGCGCGGCGATGGCGGCGCGCAGCCTCCTGGTGGAGTTCGAGGGGTTGACCGGCGGCTGGTCGGGGTTGGTCGGCATACCCCGGCCGGCCGTCGGGTCCTGGGAGCTCGGGGAACGGGACATCCTCTGGCTGGTCCTGGCCGTCAACGTCATGCTGTTCGTCATGGTCCGCGCCATCGTCGACTCCCGCCTGGGCCGCGGCATGATGGCCGTCCGCGACGCCCCGGAGATGGCGCAGAGCGTCGGCGTCGCGCCCGCCCGGATGAAGCTCTTCGCCTTCGCCTGCGGCGGCGCCACCGCCGGGCTGGGCGGGGCGCTGCTGGCCGTCCACCACGGGCTGGTCACCCCGGACGACTTCACCCTCGACTTCTCCATCTTCTTCCTGCTGGTGGTCATCATCGGCGGTGCGGCGCGGCTGGCGGGCCCGATCATCGGCGCCCTGCTGTTCTTCGTCCTCCCCGAACTGCTCACCGGCCTGGCGGAGTGGCGCGGGCTCATCTACGGCGCGGCGCTGCTCGTACTCATGGTGTACGCGCCACAGGGCATGGCCGGGACGTGGGCGCGGCTACGGACACGCCGCGGGGCCTCCGGCGCCCCTGACACCTCCGGCGCTTCCGGCGCTTCCAGCGCGGACGGCCCGGTCGAGGCCGGGCCGCCGCGGGGGAAGCCGCTCGGCGTCCGGCTGGTCGGTGTCCGCAAGTCGTTCGGCGGGGTGCACGCCCTGCAGGGCATCGACCTCACCGTCGAGCCGGGCACGGTCCACGCGATCGTCGGGCCCAACGGTTCGGGCAAGACGACCCTGCTCAACGTGATCAGCCGGCTGCTGCCGCAGGACGGGGGGCAGGTCATGCTCGACGCCGAGGACGTCAGCCGGGCCTCCGCCGAGCGGCTCGCCCGCCGCGGCGTGGCGCGCGTCTTCCAGACCCCGCGGCTGCTGGGCGCGTCGAGCCTGCGGGACAACGTCCTGCTCGGCGCCTACACACGGGAGCGGGCGGGCGGGCCGGCGACCATCCTGCGGCTGCCCTGGGCCCGCCGCGAGCAGGCCGAGCTCTCGGCGGAGGCCGAGCGGCTCCTGGCCGGTCAGGGACTGGCCGGACGGGCGGCCGAGGAAGCCGCCGCGCTGCCTCACGGTGAGCAGCGGCTGCTGGAGGTGGCACGGGCGTTGATGGCCCGTCCGCGCCTGCTGCTGATGGACGAACCCGCGGCCGGGCTCACGCCGCGGGAGCTGGAGTCGCTGGGCCGCCTGATCCGGGCGATCCGCGACACCGGCACCACGGTGATCCTGGTGGAGCATCACATCGAACTCGTCGCGAGCGTCGCCGACGTGGTGACCGTCCTGGACCGGGGCCGGCTGGTGACGTCGGGGCCGCCGCAGGAGGCCCTCGGTGACGCACGGGTCGTGGAAGTGTACTTGGGGGCACCCGCATGACAGCACAGGGCGACGAACTGATCTCCGTGTCCGCGCTGAGCTCGGGCTACGGCGCGGTGCCGGTCGTCCGCTCGGTGGACTTCACCGTGAGGACGGGCGAGATCTTCGCGGTGGTCGGCGGAAACGGGGCCGGGAAGACCACCCTGCTCAGCACCATCTCGGGGCTGCTGCGCCCCACGTCGGGGTCGGTCCGGTTCGCGGGCACCGACATCACCGGGTGGAGCCCCGAGCGCATCGCGGCGCACGGCCTGGTCCACGTCCCCGAGGGCAGACGCCTGTTCACCGGGCTGACGGTGGCCGAGCACCTGCGGCTCGGGCTCTGGAACGTCCCCGGCGGGCGCCGGCTCGAACGGGAGCGGACGGAACAGGTCGTCGACCTGTTCCCGGTGCTGGGCGAGCGGATGGACGCCTACGCCGAGGTGCTCAGCGGCGGAGAGCAGCAGATGCTCGCCATCGGTCAGGCGCTGATGCGCGAACCTCGGGTCCTGCTGCTCGACGAACCGTCCATCGGGCTGGCTCCCGTGATCATTCAGCGGGTGTTCGCGGTGGTGGACCGGCTGCGGGCGCGGAATCTGACGGTGATCCTGGTGGAGCAGCGCGTCGGCCAGGCGCTGGCGCTCGCGGACCGGGGACTGGTGATGCGGCACGGACAGGTGGAGGCGACCGGGTCCGCCGCAGAGCTGGCGGAGGACCCCGCGCTGCGGGTCGCGTACCTGGGCGTGTCCGGTGACCGGCGGATCAAGGAGTGACATGAGCGGTGAATGGTGGGGCGCGGTGCCCGAGGCAGCGGACTGTGTGGTCGGGGAGTTGCTCATCCGCCGGGCCGCGGAGCATCCGGACCGGGTGTACGCGGTCTTCGAGGACGGGACACGGTGGACGTACGCCGACACCCTGGCCGAGGCCGAGCGGGTCGCCGCCGGGCTGCACGGCCTGGGTGCGCGTCCGGGTGACATGGTGGTCTCCTGGCTGCCCAACGGACCCGACGCCCTGCGCGTCTGGTTCGGGGTGAACCTGCTCGGCTGTACGCTCGTCCCGCTCAACACCGCCTACCGGGGCGGACTGCTCGAACACGCGATCCGGCTGTCCGGAGCGCGGGTGGCGGTCGTCCACGCCGAGCTGGCCGGGCGGCTGGACGAGATCGACACCGGTGCGCTGGAACGGGTGGTGGTCCTCGGAGCGGACGACGCCCGGCCGGGCCGCCCGGTCGCCGCGCCGAGGCCGGAGGTGCTGGGACCGGAGACGCTGGCCACGCCGGCCCCGGGATTCCGCCCGGAATCGCCGCACGCGCCGTGGGACCCGTACGCGGTGATCCTGACGTCGGGGACGACCGGGCCGTCGAAAGGCGTCCTGTGCTCGTACGTACAGCTCGCTGCGTGCGCGCGGGCCGCTTTCGGCGGCTGCTTCGGTGCGGACGACCGCTACATGGTGAACCTCCCGCTGTTCCACGCGGGCGGCACGATCGGCACGTACGCCGCGCTGCTGCTCGGTGGCGGGATCAGTCTGGTCAGCGCGTTCGACACCGAGTCGTTCTGGCCGACCGTACGAGCGACGGGCACCACGCATGTGACGCTGCTCGGCGTGATGGCGACGTTCCTGGCCAAGCGCCCGCCGTCCCACCAGGATCGGGCCCACCCCCTGCGGCACGTCTTCATGATTCCACTGATCGAGGAGAGCGCGGCGTTCGCCGAGCGCTTCGGCGTCGACGTGGTGGCCATGTTCAACATGACAGAGGTCTCGATCCCGATCATCTCCGGCCCCAACCCCGGTGTCCCGGGAACATCCGGCCGGGTGCGGCCGGGCGTGGAGGCGCGGGTCGTGGACGAGCACGATCGGGAGGTGCCCGACGGGGAGGTCGGGGAACTGGTGCTCCGCACGGACCAGCCGTGGGCGATGAACTCCGGCTATCTCGGGATGCCCGAGGCGACGGCACGGGCCTGGCGCAACGGCTGGTTCCATACCGGTGACGCCTTCCGCACGGTGGACGGCGAGTTCTTCTTCGTGGACCGGATGGGCGACACGATCCGGCGCCGCGGCGAGAACATCTCCTCGGCCGAGGTGGAGGTCGAGCTGCTGGCGCATCCGTCGGTCCGTGAGGCCGCCGTGGTCGCCGTGCCGAGCCCCTACGGCGAGGACGACGTGCTCGCCGTGGTCGCCCCCACGGAGGGCGCGACGATCGACCCGGCCGAGCTGTTCCGTTTCCTGATCCCGCGGATGGCGCACTTCATGGTGCCCCGCTACCTGCGCGTGGTCGACGCGCTCCCGCACACCCCGACGAACAAGGTCGAGAAGCATCGGCTGCGCTCGGACGGCGTCACGGCGGACACGGTCGATCGCGAGCGGCTGGGCGTGATCGTCCGCCGGGACCGCATCGGTGGGACACCCGCGGCACGCTGAGCCCTCCGGCCCGCGGGCCGGAGGGCTCAGGGGCCCGGCCGGGCGTCAGGCGTCCGGCGGACCGGCGCCGACGAGTTGCAGGGCGAGGAAGGAGTACTGGTCGGCGAGCTCCCGGGCCGACACCGCGCCCTCCGGGCGGAACCACTGCCCGGCGTTGATGCACATGTCGAGGATGGCCTTGGCGACCACGTCCACCTGAGCCGGGCGCGACGCCCGCGGGTCGCTGAGCCGGAAGCGGCGTGCGGCCAGGCCCCGCTTCAGGGTGCGTTCGAAGATCCGGCGGATCCGCCGCTGGGCGTCCAGAATCTCCTTGGCCTGCTCAGGTGGCAGGTGACGCCATTCGGTCCGGGCGACCAGGCCCTCCACCCGTCGTTCGGTGTGGAAGAGCGTGAGCTCCCGGACCAGCTCGGCCAGCTGCCGGTCGGCCTGATCACCGCCACGCAGCAGCCCTTCTTCCAGCATGCGCTCGGAGTCCTCGTACGCCCGCTTGAGGATCGCGTAGAGCACTTCCTCCTTGGACTCGTAGTGGTTGTAGAGCGAGCCCGCGGTGACGCCGCACGCGGCAGTGATCTTGCGGACGCTGGTAGCGGGAAACCCGTCCTCGTAGAACAGGCGCGCCGCCTCGTCGAGGATCCGCCGGCTCATCGAGGTCGCGGCCGGCGGGTCTTCCGCGGGCGCCTGGGAACGTGTCGTAGCCACGCTTTGACGCTACCACCAACATAAACGTTCATTGACCTCTGAGCGTCGCATGTGGTAAACAAACGTTTATACAGAAGGAGGTCAGATGCGTGAACCGGTGATAGACGTCTGCGAGGTCGTCTACGACACCGAGTGCTGGACTGCCTATCTACGGGCGCTGGCCACCGCCGCGCCACGCTATCTCGTCCTGTTCGCCGGCCGCCTCGCCACCCTCACCGGCCGCGCTCCGGGTGACGTGGCGGCGGAGGCGTCCCGAGACCCGGCAGGCACGGCCGACCGGCTGGCCGCCGTCCTCGGGCACGAGTTCGACATCGACCGCCACGTCGCCGCACTGGCCGAAACCGGCGTCTCCCATCAGGTCCTGCACGGAGGGCCGTGGCCCGTCGGGGACGGCACCGTCAACGACCGGGTGGCAGCCTACGCCGCCCGCCACCCGGACCGCCTCAGCGTCTGGGCAGGCGTCAGCCTCACCGACCCGAGGACGGCGATCGCGGAGGCCCGTCGTGCGCTCGACGACCTCGGCGCGACAGGGCTGTCGGTCATCCCGTTCCTGGACGGCGTCGACCCGTCCGGACCCGAGCACGCGGGGCTCTGGCGGCTCGCCGCCGACCGCGGCGTCCCGGTCTGGCTGCACTGCGGACAGCACTTCCGCTCAGAAGTCCCGATCGACGTCTCCGCGCCGCGGGTGCTGGACCGGATCGCCGGCGCGTACCCCGGCCTCGTCCTGATCGCCGGTCACGGCGGCTGGCCCTGGGTCGCGGAGATGCTGGCCGTTGCGCAGCGCCACGCCGACGTCTACCTGGAGTTCTCCTCGCACCGTCCGGCCAGGATGGCAGCCCCCGGCTCGGGGTGGGAGGCGCTGCTCTCACTCGGCGCCACGTCCGTACGGAACCGGGTCCTTTTCGGCTCGACCAGCTGGACGCAGGCGCGCCCGCCCGCCGAACTCGCCGGCGAGGTCACCCGCCTCGGACTGCCTGACGAAGTCGTCCGGGCCTGGCTGCACGACAACGCCGAACGGCTGCTGAACCGGACCTCGCCGGGATCGGCGTCATGAACGGCCGCCGGATACTGGTCACCGGAGCCGCCGGAGGCATCGGCACGTCACTCGTCGCCGAGCTGCTCCGGCAGGGCGCCCGGGTGCTGGCGACCGACATGGACGAGCCCGGATGCCGCGACCTGGAGCGGCGGTTCGGCGATCAGCTGCACACGATGCCGCTCGACCTGACGGAGAGCGGCGCACCGCGGCGCGTCGTCGACCGGGCGATCGACCGGCTGGGCGGGCTTGACGGACTCGTCAACAACGCGGGCGTGGAGCACCGCGCGGCGCTGTCCGAGCACGGCACCGCCGACTGGATCCGGGTGCTGGAGGTCAACCTGTCGGCGCCGTTCCGGCTGGCCCGGGCGGCGGCCCCCGTCCTCGCCGGACAGCCGGGCGCCGCGATCGTCAACGTCTGCTCGATCGCGGTGACCGGCTTCGCCGGACAGGCGGCCTATGACGCGAGCAAGGGCGGGTTGCTGAGCCTGACCCGCTCGCTCGCAGTAGAGCTGGGACCGCTCGGCGTCCGCGCGAACGCGGTGTGCCCCGGCTTCATCGACACGCCGATGCTCGACACGAGCGGGCTGCGCGGGCTGGCGGAGAAGGTCACGGCACGGCTGCCGCTGGGCCGGTGCGGACGTCCGGAGGAAGTTTCCGCCGCGATCACATGGCTTCTGGGGTCAGGTGCCGGTTACATCACCGGCCAGGCGCTGTTCGTCGATGGAGGGATGGTCAGAGCGTGACGCACGATCAGGAAAGCGCTATAGAGACCTTGCTGGTGTCCCGGCCGGAGCCGGGGGTGCTCTGGCTGACCATGAACCGTCCGGCCCGGCGGAACGCACTCGACCGCACCCTGGGCGAGGAGTTGCTGCGCGCGCTGGAGCGCGCCGAGACCGACCCGGAGGCCAGGGTCGTGGTGCTGACGGGGGCGGGCAGCGCCTTCTGCGGCGGGGACGATCTCAGCGCGGTGGACGAGCACCTCGCCGGGGACCGCAGGCACTCGCCGGTGCTCGGCGACACCGCCGATCCGGTGTACCTGCGCATCGTCGAGGCGATCGTCACGGCCCCGCAGCCGGTCATCGCGGCGGTCAACGGCCCGGCCGCAGGCGCGGGCACCGAGCTGGCCTGCGCCGCCGACCTGCGGATCGCCTCCGACACCGCGCGGATCGGGAGCTGCCTGGTGAACGTGGCGCAGACCGGCACCGCCGTCATGCTGCCCCGCATCGTCGGAACCGCGAAGGCGACCGAGATCTACCTGTCCGGCGGGCTGCTCGACGCCGCCGACGCCGAGCGCCTGGGCATCTACACCCGTGTCGTCCCCGCCGGGGAGCTCCGGGATGCGGTGCTCGCCGAGGCGCGCCGCCTCGCGGCCGGGCCGACCCGGGCGATCGGGCTCTACAAACAGCTGCGCGAACGGGTGTACGGACAGCCCCTGGAGCAGGCGCTCCGGATCCAGAACAACTTCCACATCCGCAACAACAGGGAAGTCCACGACGCGGTCGAAGGGGCGCGCGCCTTCGTCGAGAAGCGCAGCCCCGAGTTCACCGGCCGATGAGGAGGAACACATGACCGTGACAGACGGAGACGTCTTCGGCCGCCTGGACGGCCGGGTCGTCCTGGTGACAGGCGCGGCCAGCGGCATCGGCGCCGCCTCGATGAGGCTGTTCCGCGCCGTGGGCGCCGAGGTCGTCGGCGTGGACCTGGCTCCGGGAAGCGGCATCGTCCAGGCGGACGTCTCCGACCCGGCACAGGTCGCCGAGGTCGTCGACGAGGTGGTCGCCCGCCACGGCCGGCTCGACGTCGTCCACGGCAACGCCGGCGTCAACGTCCCCGGCCGCCCGCACAGCCTCACCGACGACGACTACCGCAAGGTGATGGGCGTCTGCTGCGACGCCAACTTCTACCTGGTGCGCTCAGCGGTCAGGCACATGCGCGCACACGGCGGGGTGTTCGTGTTCACCTCGTCGATGTGCGGGGTGGCGGCGACACCTCGCTCCCCCGTCTACAACATGGCCAAGCACGCCCTCATCGGCCTCGCCCAGTCGGTCGCCGTGGACTACGGCGCGCAGGGGATCCGCGCGGTCGCCCTGGTCACAGGGCCGACGCACACCGCGATGGTGGACGAGCTGTGGCCGCCGGGCCCGCTGCGCGACTCCCTGACCGCCACCACCTCCGTCGGCCGGCTCGCCAGCCCCGAGGAGCAGGCCCGCGCGGTGGTGTTCGCCGCGCTGCCCGGCAGTTCCTTCCTCACCGGGTGCGCCCTCACCGTGGACGGCGGCGCCACCGCCGGCTGGAACGAGATGGCCCGGACGATGCTCACGCTCAAGGCGGTCTGACGATGGAGCTGGGACGAGTCGAAGCCGGCGTCGAGACCCCGATGCGGGATGGCGTGCTGCTCCGCGGAGACCTGTGGCGGCCCCCGTCCCCGGCTCCGGCCGTGGTGTTCAGGACGCCCTACGGGCGGCGGCAGATCAGCTCCGACGCACTGCAAGCCCAGCACTGCCTCGCCGGCGGGTTCGCCGCGCTGCTGCAGGACACCCGGGGCCGCTTCGACTCCGACGGCGAGTGGCAGGCTGTCATGTGGGAGCAGGAGGCCGAGGACACCTACGACACGGTGGAGTGGGTCGCGGCACAGCCGTGGTGCAACGGCGAGGTGTTCCTCGCGGGCACGTCCTACCTCGGGATCGCCGCCTGGCTCGGAGCGGCCGAACGCCCGCCGCATCTGCGGGGGATCGCCCCGGCCATGACGACCGGCGCGAGGAACGACCTCCGCGAGACCGGCGGCGCGCTGCGACTGGACCACCTCGTCGGATGGCTGGTCTACATGGCCGCCGACTGGCTGGGCCGGCAGGGCCCGGACGCGGATCCCGCGCTGGCAGCGAAGGTCGCGTCGCTGATCCACGACCCCGAGCAGGCGATGCGGCGGCTGCCGTTGGAGGACATGCTCGACCTGCCCGGATTCCCGATCACCGTCGGCGACCTGCTGGACGGGCGGATCCCGGCCCTGCCCGACTGGGATCTCGCGGCGGTGGAGGTGCCGGTCCTGTCGGTGACGGGCTGGTACGACGTGTACGCGGGCGCGACCATCCGCGACCACCTGGAGATGCGCCGGCTACGGCCCGACCTGCGGCACGAGCTGATCGTCGGCCCCTGGGCGCACACCGGCGCCCTGACCCACCTGCAGGGTGAGGTGAACTTCGGGGTCGCGGCCTCGGCGGCGGCCGCCCGGCTGCCCGCCCGGCACCTGGAGTTCTTCCGGCGCTGCCTGGACGGGCCCGGCGAATCCGACCCCGTCCTGTACTTCCTGATGGGCGCCGACGTGTGGCGCACCGCCGCGCAGTGGCCCCCCGCGGACGCCACAGGGCACACCCTGTACCTGACCGGCCCCGCCGTCCCTGGCCGAACCCCGGGCCGGCTGGTCTCCGAACCCGGCCCGGCGACCTCTGCCGCAGCCGACGACTACGTCCACGACCCGGCCGACCCCATCCCGAGCCGCGGCGGGCGCGTCCTGCACCTCGGCCGCCTCACTCCAGGGCCGCTCGACCTCAGCCGGACGGCGACGAGATCCGACGTCCTCCTCTACCTCGGCGACGTGCTCGCCGAGGACCTCGACGTCATCGGCAAGGTGCGGCTCCGGCTCACCTTCGCCACCGACGCGGCGGACGCCGACCTGATGGCCCGGCTGGTGAACCACCTGCCGGACGGCCGCCTCCTGCCGGTCTGCGAGGGAGTGGTCCGGCTCAGCCACCGGGACGGGCCGGGCACCCCCGTACCGCGCGGAGAACCGATCCGGCTGGACGTCGGCCTCGGACACACGGCACAGCGCTTCAGAGCGGGCCACCGGGTCGGTCTGATGCTGTCCAGCAGCAACTTCCCGCATTACGACCGGAACCAGGGCGACGGACGCCCGTCCACCCAGAGCGTCCACTACGGCACGTCGGTCCTCATCCTGGGCGGCGAGGCGGAGTCATGACGCTGCGGCACCGGACTCTTCAGCGCCCCGGCTGCGAGATCCACTACTGGACCGGCGGTTCCGGCGACCGCCCCCCGATCGTCTTCACCCACGGCGCGACCCTCGACCACCGCACCTGGGAACCGCAGATCGAGACGTTCGCCGCCCGGCACCCCATTCTGCTCTGGGACGTCCGGGGCCACGGCCGCTCGATCCCCAACCAGGTCCCGTGGACGCTGCGGGCAGCCGCGGACGACCTGCTGGCGATCCTCGACCAGGAGGACATCGAACGGGCCGTGCTCATCGGGCAGTCGATGGGCGGCAACCTCTCCCAGGAGATCGTCTACCACCATCCCGGCAGAGCCTCGGGGCTGGTGGCACTGGGCTGTGCCGGGAACACCCTGCCGCTGTCACGCCTGGAACGGCTCCAGGCCCGGGCGGTCGTCCGGATGCTGCCCTGGTACCCGCCGAAGACTCTGATCCGCCAGGAGGCCAGAGCGTCGGCGCGTGACCCCCGCGTCCGCGACTACGTCCGCGAGGCCGCCGGGCGCATGGCGCACCGTGACATGGTCGCCGTCATGGCGAGCCTGGTCGGCGCCCTCCATCCGGAGCCCGGGTACCGGATTGAGATCCCCGAACTGCTGCTGCACGGCGAGCATGACCGGCTCGGCAACTTCCGCACCGCCATGCCCGTCTGGGAACGCCGGGACCCCCTGGCGCGGTACGTCGTCGTCCCGGACGCCGCCCATCTGGCCAACCAGGACAACCCTGATTTCTTCAACGACACCGTGCTGCGCTTCCTCGCCGAGCACGGACTCGACTCACCGAAGGACTGATATGACGATGTGGAGCCGGGAGGACGGGGACGGCGTCGCCGTCCTCACCTACCGCAACCCGCCGCGCAACTTCCTCACCTTCGCCGCGCTGGAGGAGTTGGACGCGGAACTCGCGCGGCTGGAGACCACGCCCGGCATCGGCGTCGTCGTGCTGGCCAGCGGCGTTCCCGGATACTTCATCGCCCACGCCGACCTGGACGAACTCGCCGAGCTGTCTCGTGGGCCGGTGCCCCAGGCCAGGATCTGGTACACCGCGATGCGGCGCATCGAGCGGATCCCCCAGCCGGTGATCGCGGCGATCGACGGCCAGGCGTGGGGCGGCGGTCTCGAACTGTCCCTCGCGTGCACGCTCCGCTGGGCCTCGGCCTCCGCCCACTTCAGCCTGCTGGAGACCGCGCTCGGCATCATCCCCGGGGCGGGCGGCACGCAGCGCCTGGCCAGACTGATCGGTCCCGGGCGCGCCGCCGACCTCGTCCTGTCCGGCGACGTCCTCACCGCCGACCAGGCCAGGACGTACGGTGTCGTCGAACGCGTGCTCCCCACCCCCGGCTTCCAGGCGGAGGCCCTGCGGCTGGCCCGTCACCTGGCATCCCGTCCCGCCGCCGCGCTCGCCGCCGCGAAACGCGCCCTGGTCGAGGGCTTCCGGCTGCCGCTCGCAGAAGGACTCCGGCTGGAGGCCGCCCTCTTCGCGGAGAGACTGGCCAGTCCCGAGTCCGCGACGCTCCAGGAAGCGGCGCGGCGCCGCTACGCCGACGCGGCGGACGGTGACCACATCACCTTCGGAGGCCACCTGTGAAGACGGCGGTCATCACCGGAGCCAGCCGGGGCATCGGCCGGGCCACCGCGTTCGCACTCGCCCGAGACGGTTACGCCGTCGCGGTCGGCTACCACAGGAACTCCGCGGCCGCCGCCGAGGTAGTCGACGAGATCAGCCGCAACGGCGGGCACGCCGCCGCCTTCGCACTGGATGTCGCGGACCGGGACCAGTGCGCGGAGTTCGTCCGCGCGGCAGGTGAACGACTCGGCCCCGTCCGCGCGGTCATCGCGAACGCGACAGGCTTCGGCTCCGCCTCCCCGTCTCTGGGGAAAGCCCTCGACACACCCTGGCACACCTACGAGCAGCAGTTCGCCACCCGCGTGGGTTCCCTCCTCGCCCTGGTAGCGGCGGCGCGTCCACAGCTGAACGGCGGCCGCGTGGTGACGACGGTGAGCACCGGGACGAACAGGCACGTTCCCGGCTACGCTGCGATCGCCGCCGCCATGGCCGCGGCCGAAAGCGTCGTCCGCTATCTCGCCGCGGAACTCGGCCGCGACGGCATCACGGTCAACCTGGTGAGCGGCGGCGTGGTCGCGACGGACGCGCTCCGCGACATCAGCCCGGACCCGGAACGCCTGCTGGCCACCGCCGCCCGCGCCACCCCGTTGGGCCGCGCCGGCACCCCCGAAGACCTGGCCGAGGTCATCGCGTTCCTGTGCGGCAAAGGAGCAAGCTGGATCACCGGACGCTCCATCATCGCCGACGGCGGCAACTCCCTCCGCTGACTGCGCTACCACCACCGCGGGAAGAACGGGTCAATCCCGTAGAAGCAGGGTGTGCAGGAGGGCGCTCCGGTCGCTCGGCTCCTGGAAGCCGAATGGGCCAGTGCCGAGGAGATCGGCCGCCTCTTCCTGGTGCTGCCGAAGGAGCCACAGGACCTGTGGACGGTCGACGTCATCAAGCGGCTCTTCGACGTCTCGATCATCTGGAGAACCGAGACGGGCTGGGCCGGCCCGTCATTGGAGGCCTCTCTGGGGCGCTGACCATGTGAAACTCACTGATCCCTCGTCCCGGACTTTTGACGGCAAGGCGATGACACAATGTGACCATGCGGCGACCCGGAGCGAAGTACTTCAACGCCACCGGACCCTGCACACCACTACATCCTGCCTCCCACGCAACGGCTCATTCAATCCCGTAGCAGCACGTCATGCAGGAGGCTGCTCTGCTCGCTCGGCATGAGGGGGCGGCGGTCAACGAGGAGTTGGCGGTAGAGGTTGATGTAGTGGCTCTCTCGGCGTGGGACGCTGCCGTCGGTGCCGAAGACTTCGGCGATCTGTCCGCTCTGGGTCAGGTATGCGGCTACGGCGTGATGGTCCAGAAGCAGTTCGGCGCCTGAGGCGAAGCGCAGGGTGGTGCGGCGGGCGGCGTCCGTTACCTGCCAGCTGGTCAGGATCAGCGCCTCGAAGAGATCGCTGCCGGAGGTGCAGCGAACACGAGTTTCGTACGTGGACTCGTTCAGCCGACGCAGGGAGATGCGCTCCAGGGGGTCGCAGAATCTGGTAAGGACGCTGAGGGCGTTGATGCCCGAGTCGATCCAGCTGCTGGTGAAGCGCTCACGCGCCGTCTCAAGGTCTGAGGCGTAGGGGTCGGCGAACCAGGAGTGA
>Ga0079224_100006135_pt1 | contig 15874 bp, 14 predicted proteins | sample Stecom2015_FD_80414 | JGI IMG/M metagenome (GOLD analysis project Ga0079224, IMG submission 80414) | Agricultural soil microbial communities from Utah to study Nitrogen management - Steer compost 2015 | ecosystem: Environmental > Terrestrial > Soil > Agricultural land | place: USA: Utah...
AAACGCTGCGCAAGGCGGAGCAGTCCGACGCGATACTGCTCGGCGCTGTTGGTGGGCCAAAGTGGGATAATCCTACCGCGCCGGTGCGCCCGGAGCAGGGCCTGCTCGGAATTCGGCGTCATTTTGGCCTGTTTGCCAATCTGCGCCCGGTCAAAGCCTATCCGATTCTGGCCGAACACGCGCCACTGCGTCGTGACCTGCTGGAAGGTGTCGATATGCTGTTTGTGCGCGAACTGACGGGGGGCATTTACTTTGGCCCGCGTCAGGAACAGGGTGACGGCGACAGCGCCTACGACACCATGCTGTACACCGTTGACGAAGTCAAGCGGGTGGCTGATGTCGCTTTTCGGGCCGCGCAGGGACGGCGCAAGAAGGTTTCATCGATTGACAAGGCGAATGTGCTGGCAGCCATGCGGCTGTGGCGGCGCGCGGTGATCGAGGTGCATGAAGATTACAACGATGTGGCACTGGAACATCTGCTGGTTGATGCGGCCACGATGCACCTGCTGACGCGCCCTGCGTCGTTCGATGTGATTCTGGCTGGCAATATGTTCGGCGATATTCTCAGCGACGAGGCTTCGGTGCTGGCCGGTTCACTGGGGATGCTGCCGTCGGCTTCGCTGCGTTCGGATACATTCGGCCTGTACGAACCGATTCATGGTTCTGCGCCGGATATTGCCGGACAGGGCAAAGCCAATCCCACCGGCACAATTCTGAGCGCGGCGCTGCTGCTGCGTTACAGCCTGCAACTGGAAGATGAGGCAAAGGCTGTCGAGCAGGCTGTCGAAGCGACGCTGGCTGAGGGAGCGCGCACGGCGGATATTGCTCCGCGTGGCGGCTCTTTCATCAGCACGGATGAATTTGCCGATACGGTGCTGAATCACATTTAAGAATAAAAAATCGAGGGGCGCAGCGGCGGGCCGCGCCCCAACCGATCAGCTTCGGATCGCGGCGCTGGCGGTAAGGCGTTCGATGAGGCTGCTGGCATCCACCGGGCCGGCAGCCCTGACGTGGAGCGACAGCGGCTCACGCGGGTCCGTGTACGCCAGTTCAGTGCTGATGTCTGCACCCGCGTACAGGTCGACAGCGAACGCCTTGATTTCCGCCTGTATCGCTGCAAACACCTCCGGGGTATTTGGCGTGTTCAACCGGTCAAGGAAGGTCACCTGCGCCTGGCTGTAGTCAAAGGTTATGCCTTTGAGCGTTGGTTCGGTTTCCACTTTTTGCGCGGCGATCACCGTCAGCCGGAAAACCGTGTGCAGTGTGTCCTGAAGTGTGGCGGCCATCTGGCGTTTACGCGTGTACATTAATCCGGGGCGACCATCGCGGATGTCCAGCGCGTAGTCACCTTCATCGCCGATCAGGATGACGCCCGGCCCCTGTGGCACATGGTCGTAGTTGGCGACATCGATCAGCAGCCCTTCAACCCAATCCCGTTGAATCCAGCGTTGGAAAACCGGCCCGAACTTCGGCAGGTCGATCACTGCCGGGTTGGTGACGAAATATTTCACGCTCAAGCGTCTGGGATGCATGGTTATGTCCTTTCCTAGCTCACAATGACGCCGTTGACGCGCTGTTCGGCGGTATGGGTGGCTTCGATGAACAACTGCGCTTCCTCGACAATACGATGGGCAGTCTGTTTGTCCAGCCTTGTGGGAGAGTTCTCGTGACGATTGAAAAAATACTGCGCGAATTTGCCGCCGGTGTACTTATCGAAGAACAGTTTGGTATCGTAGAATCGGGTGCGGAATTCGCGTACGATGTCGTCCGGTTGGGTACTGACATTGGGATACTGCGTGCGGATGAGCGCGCGGGCTGCCAGCAGCATCGAGTTATAGGCCCGCTGGTCAGCAAGCTGGTAATCGCCCTCATCGAGTGCGACCAGCGCATCAAAATGCTCGGATTCTGCTCTGGCGATCTCAATCGAAAACAGGGATACGACCTCACCCGCGCATTCGCCAACGCCAATGTCGTCGATGGTGTAGGTACGTGAATCACCCCAATCGCGATAAAAAAGCGGGTTTTCTTCGTAATCGGGGATCGTCACAAACGGGTCGATGATCGCCTTCATCTCCTTGCGCCCCAGCCGCTGTACCCACTGCTGGAACGACTCGTTTTTCTCGCGCTCCTGTACGTAACGATTGGTGAGGGTATCCAGCAGGTCGGGGATGTTCTTGGCCGGAACCGCGCCGATAGCCAGCCCATAGCTGCCGGCATTTTCTGTCCACTGGCCGCCGAGAACGACCTGAAAGTGCGGCACTTTATAATTGCCGGCACGGCGGCTGTTGCCGAAGAAGCCGATATCGGCGACGTGGTGCTGGCCGCAGGAATTAAAGCAGCCGCTGATCTTGATCTTGAGCTGTTTGATCGCCTCAGGCATGGTTGCATTTTTCGTGCTGAGGCGGCGGCGCAGTTCGCCGGCCAGCCCACGCGACGAGGCGATGCCCAGCTTGCAGGTATCCGTACCGGGGCAGGCGGTAATATCCACGATGGTTCCCGCGCCGGGATCACCGAGGCCGATGGCCTTTAACTCTTCATAGACAGCGGGCAGGTCAGCATCTGAAACCCAGCGCAGCACGATGTTCTGCTCGACGGTGGTGCGCACATTGTCGCCGACGTATTTACGGGCCAGATCAGCAAGCTGGAACATCTGGCGCGACGTAATATCACCCAGGGGCAAATTGACCGTTACGACACTGTAGCCAGGCTGGCGCTGCTGGTATACGTTGGTTTCGTACCATTCGTGAAAGTCGTCGGACAGCGGTGTGCCGTTGAGCGAGAAACCGGGCCGAATCGGCTGCTCTTCATACTTTGCTACGTCTTTGAGGTAGCTTGTCCAGCGGTCATCGTGCGGCAGTGTTTCACGCTCTTCGTACACCAGCCGGCGGAACTCCTCGATGCCAAGCTGCGCCACCAGAAACTTGATGCGGGCGCGGTTGCGGTTGCGCTTTTCACCCAGACGGGCAAAGACGCGGGCAATCGCCTGTGACAGCGGGAGAATTTCCTCTTCGGGGACAAAATCGCTGAGCAGTTCCGCCTTATGGGGGACTGCGCCCAGTCCGCCGCCGACGAACACGGCGAAGCCGCGTTTAAGTTCGCCATCGACCTCTTTCACGCGGGCCAGAAAACCGAGATCGTGCATATTGACCAGCGCGCAGGCGTGATCTTCGCAGCCAGAAAACGCGATTTTGAATTTGCGCCCGAAGTCCTGTGTGTCGTCATGACCGAGCAGGAACTTCATGGTGGCCTGCGAATATGGGGTCACATCGAAGGTCTGGTCGCGGCAGACGCCGGCCAGCGGGCAGGCGGTCACATTGCGCACCGAATTGCCGCAGGCTTCGCGCGTGGTCAGGCCGACGGCGGCCAGCCGGCGCATAAGATCGGGCGTATCTTCAATATGGACGTAATGAAGCTGGAAGTCCTGCCGGGTGGTGACGTGGAGAATGCCGTCCGAATACTCATCGGCCAGTTCAGCCAGCACTTCCATCTGGTCGATGGTCAACCCGCCGTAAGGGACTTTGATGCGCTGCATCCCCGGCGCATCCCACATTGTGTCCGGCCCTTTGGTCAGATCGCCAGAAGGATAGCGCAGTTCGCGCGTCTGGATGCCGTCATGGCGCTGGCCGTTATCATACCGCTGGCCGTAAGTTCCCCGGCGCAGGCGGGTTTCGGCAAATACTTTTTCGTCGATCTTGCCCTGTTTACGCAGTTCCATCTGCCCTTCAAAAATATCGATTTCATGGGCCAAATCTTCCGGCATTTTCCCCTGTAAGATGTCTTTCCAGGTTTTATCAGCCATACTTTTCGTCCTCCCAGATTGATGACTGTGTTTGACCGTTGACCGATGTTCCGGCAGCGTTCAGGTCGAACCACTGAACGCCCAGCGAACGGAGTTTGACGACTTCGCCGACCACTGTTGTGGCTGGAGATTTAATTTCGGCTGCGAGGGCAAGCTGCGCCAGATTTTGCGCTGTGCCTTCGACCACGCGCTGAAACGGTGTTGTGCCCCATTCAATGATGGCGGCGGGAGTCTCCGGGTTTAGCCCGGCCCCGATCAGTTGCTCCAGAATGTGCGGCAGTCCGTTGACTCCCATCAGGATGACAATCGTGCCGTTCATCTGCGCGATGGCTTGGTAATTGATGCTGGTGTTGCCTTTGGCTGGGTCTTCATGGCCGGTGATAACCGTAAAGGCGCTGCTCAGGTGGCGGTGGGTGAGGGGAATGCCGGCATAGGCTGGCACCGCGTAGGAGCTGGAAATGCCCGGTACAATCTCGAAGGGGACGCCAGCACGCCGGCAGGCGAGGGCTTCTTCACTGCCCCGCCCGAACACCAGCGGATCACCGCCTTTTAGCCGCACGACCATTTTGCCATCGAGGGCGCGACTTACAATAATGTCGTTGATTGTCTCCTGACTGAGCCGGTGTTTGGTCGGCGCTTTGCCCGCGTTGATAAATTCGGCGTCGGCACGCGCCTCGTCGAGCAGTTCCAGCGGGATCAGGCGGTCAAAGACAATTACGTCGGCGGACTGGATGAGCTTTAGCCCCTTGCGGGTGATGAGGTCAGGATCGCCGGGACCGGCCCCCACCAGATAGACTGTGCCGATATTGATGTGCTGGCAATCTCCTTGACCTGACTCAGCCACCAGTTGCAGGCCGATTTGCAGGGAATGGCGTCAGCCGGTGTGTGCTGGTAGAACCACGTTGCATGGCGCACACACTGACCACAGTTGGTTATGATAGCCTGCTCGATCAGTTCGCCGGGTATGTCGTGAATCCCCCGAAACATGCCGACCTGCCGATTGCTTACTATCTGTAACGTTTCGGGGGTGAATATGCCGGCACGATTTTTGGCCCAATCGGCCAGCGCACCGGGGTAGACAGTCTCGACAGCGGCGGGCAGAACGTGCGGCTCTGTGACCGGGACCTGCCAGCCGGCGGGCAAATCATCTGATGTCGCCAGCGGGCGGAACGGCGCAGCACGCACTGTACGGCGAAGTTCAGCAGGTGTGTTCACGGTGGCAGTCGTGCTGTTTGCTGATGCCGGACGGACGGTCGTTTGTGTGAGTTGAAGCTGCCCGAAGCGAATCATGCCGGTTTCGCGCACACGGGCAACAAGCATTTTCGCCCCGATGTGCGGGAAGCCATGCCAGGGGTCGCTAACAGGCCGGATGTCAAAGGGCAGGCCGGTGTCGCGAGCCAGTTCGAGGATCAGCCGGCAGATAGCCTCGTCTGTCCCGACGGGCGGCGTGTAATAGACCTGTCTGCCATTGACTGTGGCAGGCGCAATATCCGGGTTGATGCCAAGAGCTGCCGGCACATCGGTGGTGACGTGCGAACCGGGCGCGAGGAAGAACGGCACGGCGATGATGTTTCTGGATTGCGTTGTTCGGTACACGCTCGGTATATAGGGTTCGTCATCGAGGTAGACATCCACTGTTTCGGCAACAAGCTGCTGCCGACGCAGTATATCAGCCTGGTGGCGGGTGGCTGCGCGGCTTTCCGGGCTGCGGCGTGTACCATGCCCGATGATGGCGACGGCTGTTTCCGCCGGGTTGATGTGATAGTCTGTCAGGGCGTTTTCGACACGCTGGCGGACGACTGTCGCCAGATACGGATGCTCCCCGATTGTTCGCGTGTAATAAATGGTACGATCACCGCGCCGGGTGATGCTGCCGTCCAAGCGCATTTCCGCCGGAATGACTGTGGCTGAGAAGTAGCCGCGTGCCGTGAAAACCGGCACGATCACAATCTGTTTGGCTGCAACGGTATCCAGCACCTGGCTGAACCCGGGCGCTTCTTTCCAGAAGCAGGCTGTGATTTCATCGGCTGCGCCCCATGCCCGGAGTTGATCGACATACGACCAGACCAGCCCGGCGGTTTGCGGGCTCATGTGCGACCCGTGACCGGCGAGGATCAGAGCAGTCACAATGTCACCCCGCACGCTCGCACAATTGACTGAAATTCGTAGTAGGCGCTGCCCATCTGCCCCTGGCGCAGCAACGGCAGAACATCGGATACGATGATCGCCTCATAAAGCTGCTGGCGCTGTGCCTGGGTGTCAAGCTGGTTTCTGGCGTTCGGGCGCAGGTTATCGAGCCACCGGGCCAGAATGACGTATTCTTCGCCAACAGCCTCCGCTATTTTCGCCTTGAGATGCTTTGCCAGCCCGGGCGCTGCGCCTCCGGTGTGAATGCCGATGGTAAGCGGATGGCGACGAACAACAGCCATGTTGGTGAAATCGCTCTCGGCTGTCCCATCTACGCTGTTTACAAACGCACCAACTGAACGGGCTTCCTGCACAATCTGCTGGTTCGTTATCGGGTCATCAGTGGCGGCAAAAACCAGCACAGGGCGCAGATTCATGATCTGACCGGGTGTGTAAGGCTGCGGCTCCCAGTGAATACTGCCGAGCATCTGTTGGATAGCGGGGACGATCTCAGGGCTGATGAGGGTCACCGCCGCGCCGGCCTCTAGCAGCCCGCTGATCTTGCGCGCGGCAGTTTCTCCGCCACCAATGACCACGCAGGTCCTGCCCGCTAGATTAAGCATCACCGGATACCCGTCAGTCATGTGTTTGCCCGGCTATGCCGCCCCGCTGCTTGCCAGCGCGAAATGAATGCCGCATTCGGTTTTCTGATGGTTTGCCCAGCGCCCGCTGCGCGCATCGCTGCCGTCAGTAACGGCCTGCGTGCAGTGCAGGCAGCCAATGCTGGGATACCCCCGGTCATGAAGGTCGTTGTAAGGCAGATCGTGAGCGCGGATATACGTCCAGATCATCTGCTCCGTCCAGTTGGCGAAGGGGCACAGTTTGACCATGTTGTAGCGTGTGTCCCATTTGATGATGGGTGTATCAGCCCGGCTCCGGGACTGGTCGCGCCGCAGGCCAGTCACCCACGCGCTGTAACCTGAGAGCGCCTGCTTGAGTGGGAGTGTTTTGCGGAGGTGACAGCACTGGTCGGGGTTGCGCTCCCACAGCCGATCACCGTAGATGTCCGCCTGCTGCTCAACACTGAGTTCCGGTTTTACGCGGATCAGATTGAGATTGAATAAGGCTTCGACCTGATCGATCAGCCTGTAGGTTTCCGGGAAGAGGAATTCCGTATCCAGCGTAATGACAGGCGTGCCCGGCGCGATCTCGCTGAGCATGTGCAGGGTGACAATGCCGGTAGGCTGGAAGCTCGTCACCACAGCCAGCGAGTCGCCGTACCGGTCGGCTGCCCATCGCAGGATGTCCTGAGGATGGGCGGCCTCAAAATCGTGCTGCAAGCGGGTGATTTCCTCGGTGTGGAGTTGTGATGGGGCCACGTTGGTCATTTACCTGCTCCCGTGTGCGACGCGACTGTGCGAACAAAATAAAAACCCCGGAGCTATCCGGGGTCCATGTGTCGGAGGGCATACCTTATTCAGGCGTGCAGAACCGGATAACTCCGCATGAGAGGTATCTCACAACACAGACAACAACACAGATTGTTCCAGTTGTTATTCCGGTTCATCGCAATCTCCAAAAACAAAGCCCCGTTCGCAGTCGTCCGGGGCCTTGGTTACAGCTTGGGCAAAGTGGTGCGCAGGCAGGTCAGCACAACAGCACCGAACGACTTTCAGTCGGTGTGTCACGACACAGACAACAACAGGTGCTGATGATGACAAACTGCATGACACCCTCATTTCTCGCAACTCAGGGCATCATAACGCAAGATGTTACGTCTGTCAATGAATTCGCGGCCTTTAATTTTGTCGAATTTTTCCTGTTTTCACGTGACCGGTCGCTGCTGCTGGTGGCGACCCCAGCCCCTACGATTCGGGCGAAATACTAAGCAGCGAAATAGCATGGACAGGCAGGGTGAAGTCGAGTTGTACTGTCCCATTGGTCAGGGGCCGGGTTTGCACCGGTCCGATCTGCTCGATCTGATCGCGCGCTTTGATGGCCTGCCGTTGTTCGGGGGTGGGGTACATGGGCTTGCCCTGCCGCATCCATTCAGCGTAAGCGTTGCTGTTAACCTGGTCGATGCGATAGTGCCGGATAGTCACGCCGGCGCTCGCGTAGGGCAGATTGTCGATTTGGACGCTGATGGGATAGTCGGCCTGCATGTTCCAGTCATCGTGATGGTTGTAGATGAGGATGGTAAGGGTTGCTGAATCGGACAGAGCAGCAAAGCCAGCAATATCAGGCTCCTCACCGAAGCCGTTTTCATCGGCATAGGCGAGGGGGTTCTGCTTGCCTGTGCTGTGGAACTGAACCGCCTGACTGCCCATGCGAGCGTAGAGGCGGAACAGGTTCAGGATCGGTTTGTCGATGCCCTGCGTCGAGAATGTGCGGGTTCCTTCAAAACAACGTTCGCCGACGAATAGAAATGCCCACGTCAGCAGCCGCACATCCCAGCGATTCGCGCGGGCGAATTCATTCACCTTGTCGAAGGCGGTCACCACAAAGCTGGGATAATACTCAGTATTGCGGAAGTTGAGATTGATGTTGTCCCATGTGCCGCCGGCTGCCCATCCATCAGGATCGATTTCTGAGAGGACGCATTCTAACCGGTCGAGGGGCGGATAGCGGGCGATGATTTCGTAACCAGCGCGGGTATCGGTCAGAATGCGTTTGACTGAAGGCGGTTTCTGCGGACGGTGCTTGGGGTCGGCACGATAACCACCGCCTTTCACATGAAAGCTCATAAAATCAATGGGCGTGCCCTGTTCGCCGGTGTAATAGTTTGTGCCATTGACCACATGATTGCAGAAGGCATCCAGAAATTGACCGGAGCGGCGGTCCGGGTTGGGGTTGGTCGTGCCGGGGCCGCCGACTCGCGCTTCCGGGAAGGCAGCTTTGACGGCGGCGGCGGTGTAATCGTACAGCTTAAGAAACTCCTCTATGGAACCTTTCCAGTAGTAGCTCAAATCGGGTTCGTTCCACAGTTCCCAGTACCACGTTCGGATTTCATCGGCCCCGTAGCGTTCCAGACAGTGCTGCACAAGCCTGTAGATGAGGTCGTACCACCTGTGATAATCTTTGGGCGGGCTGGCAAAGCCGTACAGCCGGTAGTGCTGGTGCGTCCATGTGTCGGTGGTGATGTCATAGTGTGCCGGGTCGGCCAGGTCCTGCGGCATGAAGCCGAGTTCGACAAAGGGCTTGCAGTTATATTTCCGGAGCGTATCGAAGGTGAGATCAATAAAGGTCCAGTCGTAGCCCGGTTTGCCATTTTCATCTTCAAGATAGACGTTGGTGGAACCCCATTTGTAGAAGCCGTGACAGTTGCCGGTACACAGGAGGTGATGCACCCGCACGTAATAAGGCTTTTCTTGCAGTTCCATGAATTTGGCGAGGAGTTCCTGGCCTTCTGGTGTATAGGTGTAATTGATTTCGTCGTAACCGATGTAATTCCAGTTGTGGGGCAGTTGGCCGATTATCTGACCGGCGTCCACAGTAATGCTGATTTGCTTCGGTGTCATCGATTATGCCCTTGTTGACCTTACGCGGGTTTGCCGAATCAACGATGCGAGACTGCGGAGGAGGCCGCTCCCTCAGCCTACAGGTGTCAGCAGGATTTTGACGCCGTGTTTAGACTCGAAGGTCTGGAACGCCTGCTCCCACTCCGTAACGGGGAAAGTGTCGGTAATCAGTGCGGCGGTGTTGACCGTCCCGGCAGCCAGCAGCCGGAGGGCTTTATCCCACGACGAGGGCACACTGGCATTGCTGCCGGTGACCACCAGTTCCTTGTAGCAGACCTGGTCGAGGTCAAAGGCGATGGATGTGCCAAACAGGCCGATCTGCACGTAACGCCCGCGCCGCCGTACCAGTCGCAGTAGCTGCGCGGCAGCCGGGCCAGCGCCGGAGCATTCGTAAACCACATCAGCCCCCAGACCTTCCTGCGTTATGTCAGCGATCAGTGCTTCAGGGGATTCCTGCTGCACGTTCAGCGCGTAATCTGCGCCGAGTTCGCGAGCGAGGGCCAGGCGGCGTTCGTCGGCATCCGTGCCCAGTATGATGGCGGTGGCCCCGGCAGCCTTAACGACCTGAAGCGTCAGCAGGCCGATAGTGCCGGGTCCAGCAATCACCGCAACATCGCCGGGTGCGATGGTGGGCGTGTTCAGGACACCGTGAACGACGCAGGCCAGCGGCTCGGTGAGCGCGCCGGCAGGGAAATCAATGTTATCGGGCAGGGCGTGGATATTCCCTGCCGGGACGATCAGGTACTGCGTAAAACCGCCATTGACGCCAGAACCGATTGAGAGCCGATTGAGGCACAGATTAGTCTGGCCGCGCCGGCAGTACAGGCATACACCGCAGGTCGAGAAATAGGTCTCGGTGGTGACGCGCATTCCCGGCTCTAGACCGGCGACATCCGGTGCTACAGCAGCAACTTCCCCGGCGACTTCGTGACCGAGAACTACCGGCGGACGCGAGCGAAATTCGTCTTTATAGATGTGCAGGTCGGTTCCGCAGATACCGGCAGCCTGTACTTTGATTTTGACCTGACCGGCAGCAGGTGCGGGTTCTTCAATGTCTCTCAGTTCGATGTTGCCCACACCGGGAGCAACTTTCATCACAGCTTTCAAGGCGGCCTCCTGATTTGTCATAATTATGACGCAGCCGCGCCTTTCTGGCTATTGGCTTGCTGGAATAGGGCGGCAGCAATACGATAGGGGCAGAATATTATGCAGGAGAGAATTTCATGCACAAAATTACGATGCTGGGGACCGGCCTGATCGGGTTGTTTTATACGATGGCGCTGCATGAGCAGCGGCGGCCTGACCGGGTGCAAATGGTCTATTCGCGGACGGCAGAGCGTGCCCGGCAGTTTGCGGACGAATGGGATATTCCAAAGTGGACAATTGATCTGGCCGAAGCAATCAACGACCCGGACACAGATACGGTGGTAATCGGCCTGCCAAATCATCTGCATGAGCCGGCAGTCCTGATGGCGGTGGAAGCTGGTAAGGCAGTGCTTTGCACGAAGCCGCTGGGTCGCAGCGCCGCCGAAGCTCGCCGGATGCTTGAGGCGGTCGAAAAGGCCGGGGTGTTTCATGGCTACCTGGAAGATTTGGTGTATGCGCCCAAGACCCTCAAGGCCGCGAAGTCGATTCGGGAGGGGGCGATAGGCCGGGTCCTGCTGACCCGATCTCGCGAAGCGCATCCCGGGCCGCACAGCGACTGGTTCTGGGATAAAGAGCAGTCTGGTGGGGGCGCCATTATCGACATTGGCTGTCATTGTATCGCCATCAGCCGCAACTTTATCGGCAAGGAAGTCCGCCCGCTGGAAGTGATGTGCTGGGCCGATACGCAGGTGCATCCGATTGAAGCGGAGGATACGGCCATCGGGTTGGTGCGCTATGCCAGCGGGGCGATGGCTCAGTTTGAGGTAAGCTGGGCCTTCCGGGGCGGCATGGACATCCGGGATGAGGTATCGGGTACGGAGGGCACGATCTGGCTGAATCACTGGCTGCGCACGGGTTACGAGATGTTCACCGCTGCGCCGGGGAGCGGCTATGTTTCTGAAAAGACGGAGAGCGCCAGCGGCTGGCTGTTTCCGGTGGGTGATGAGGTCAGCGAACTGGGTTACGTCGATATGTTTACCGATATGTTCGACGCCATGGACAGCGGCAGGCAGCCAATGGAGACCTTTTACGACGGCTATATCGTCAATGCCATCATGGATGCTGCCTACCGTTCAGCCGAGTCGCGCCGCTGGGAGCCGGTTGAAATCGAGGATTGGCGCGGTTCAGACGAGATTGCCAGCGGCTCGCAGATGCTGGATTATGACGCCGAGCATCTGCTCATCAAGCAAGAGGTGATGCCTGACGGCAAGACCAAGCTGATCCTCAAGGAAAAGGCCAGTGGCAGGGTGATTCAAAAGGTAATCGACTGACTCAGTTCTGCGGGTAGTGATGGTAGTGGGTCAGATCGATCACGCGCCCGGCGACGGCCCAGTCTGCCAGACCGCTTTCGGCTGGCAGGCAGTTCGATTCATAGCAATAGGTGAGCAGGTCCTCGAGACCAGCGGCCCAGGTCAGCGTTTCGCCTGAACGGTCCTGTGTGCGGACGATGGCCTTCGGGAAGTCGGTGATGGGCGCTGATTCCTGTGCGCCGTTGACGCACAGGGTCTGCGGCGTAGCGGCTGCGATGCCGCAGGCGATTGTTGCGCCTGTATCAAGCGATTCGACACACTGCCAGATTTTGCCCATATTGTCGTCGAAGGGATTGCCATAGTTTACGGTGCGGCCATCATGAAAATGCGCGACCACACTGCCGGCGGCGCGGCTCTGGCTGGCGTCGTATACGACGGTCGCCTGCTCAAATTCGTAGTGGAAGATGGGGTCGATGGTGTTTTCGGTGGCATGAGTGGTGAAAAAGAGTATCTCGACATTGTGGTCGGTGATACAGCGCAGGGCAGCAGTGTCGTAGTTTTCGATGGCGTTGGCGCGGTAGAGTTCAGCCTGAATGCTGACCGGTCTGGCGCTGGTCTCGCGCGTTGCGCCAAGGACATAGAGCATGTTGTGCAGATAGTGCGCGGTTGCGTTATGGACCGGGCTGTCCAGCACCCAGGTTCCGTCATCGAGCTTAATGCGTCCGGCCCAGCCGTTGCGCTTGAAGTATGCGTCGGTACGCGGCCAGTATACGCGTGATTTCAGGCGCAGCGGGCGGCCCAGATTGCCGAGCAGAATATCCTGCTTGAGCGCCTGAATCGCTGCCGAAAACGACCACTGGTAACCGATGGCAACGAAGCCGGAAACCTGCGACTCGGCCTGCGCCATGCGTTGAGCGTCCTGAATGGTGGCGCATAACGGTTTTTCGCACAACACGCTGGCGCCATGCTCCAGCGCGGCGATGGTCTGCGGCGCGTGCAGATGGATAGGCGATGCGATGCAGATCAGATCGGCGCTGCTGACGGCCAGAAAGTCGGACAGGTCGGCGTAAATCGGAATCTGCCGCGACCTGAGTTCGTCAAGATCACGGCAGCCCTCAGGGTATGGCTCGATTACTGCGATAAGCTGTCCCCGGTTCTGATGATTATGCAGCAGTTCGTTGACGTACCAGCCGCCGAAACCGCCTGCCCCGACGAGCGCAATCGTGTGCTGCATGTTGCCCTCTCTGGATGACGTTTTGTACGGTAGCAATATTAGCGTCAATGGCGGCGGTGTAAATAGCCGGCCCGGTCATGCTGGCCTAGACTGTGTTTGATGCCCGTCGGCGCAGGCTGTCGAGCCTGGCCTGAAAGGCGGTCTGCTCAACAACGGACGGGTTGACGATGTACTGCGCTTCCGGCACGCGGCCCTGCAAGACGCTGAGGATGTTCAGACACACACGCTCGCTGTTACCCCGGTAAAGATCATCTGTCCAGGCCATGCCATGTGGGCTGAGGATGACATTATCGAGCGTCGTCAGCGGATGATCGGCGGGCAGAGGTTCCTGCTCGAAAACATCCAGACCGGCCCCGGCGATACGGCGCTCTCGCAAGGCAGCTACAAGATCAGCCTCGTTGATGATGGCTCCGCGCGCGGTGTTGACCAGATAGGCAGTAGGCTTCATCAGGTCAAACAGTGCGCGGTTAACGAGGCCGCGCGTCTGGTCGGTCAGCGGGCAGTTGATCGCCAGAAAGTCCGATTCGCGGAACAGTGTTTGCAGGTCAACCTGCTCGATACCCATTCGTGCCATTTTGTCGCGGTCAACATACGGGTCATAAGCCAGCTTCCGGCCCGGATCAAACGGTTCCAGCAGGCGGAACATCTCCGATGCGATGTTACCCAGACCCAGCGACCCGATCACCTTGCCGCGCAGGCCGAGGCCCGATACTTCTGCCTTCTGATCCCAGCGACCAGTGCGGGCGAGGCGGTCTTTCTGCGGCAGTTTCTTCGCCAGCGCCAGCAAAAAAGTCACAATCGCTTCGGCTACAGGACGATTAACCGTCCCGGTGGTGATGGTCAGCAGCACGTTCGCGTCGGTACAGGCTGCCACATCAATCACATCATAGCCGACCCCCCAGCGCGCGATCACGGCCAGTCGATCTATACCCGCGAATGAGCGTGCAGTGAAGCGCGGACGCAGGGTGATGAGCGCGTCGTAATGGCGTATCTGGTCGGGCATGACGATTGTGCCCGCCTGACCGGGAAAGTACTCCCACTTGATGTGGGGGTGGGGGCCGAAATACTGGTCGAAGAATGGTTCCAGTACTCCGGCTGCTTCGAGTTTGAAATCGGCGGAGACGCCGACGCGAAAATGAGTATCCATAGCCCCTCCTCATTGCCTGTATCAGACCCTGTCCATAGATTATAGCGACCGCTACAATAGTTGCAGACTTGTGCAAAAAGTCACAGGATAGAATCGGGTAACGTGTTACTGTGTCTAAGTCAGAGGGTGATTGATAGTGCCAATGCTGCGATTTTTCCAGAACCTGCGAGCCAACGGGCAAGGGGAGCAGGAACCTGAACACCTGATCGAACTGCGGAACGTCGTCAAAGCCTACAAAACCGACGCCGGCGACTTTCTGGCGCTGAAAGGCATCAACCTGGCGATTGATGAGGGGGAATTTGTCGGCATTATCGGCAAATCCGGCAGTGGTAAATCAACGCTCATTAACATGCTGACGGGCATTGACCGGCCCACATCTGGCGAGATATACATCAACCGGACGGGCATTCATCGCTTTGATGAAGGGCAAATGGCGCGCTGGCGCGGGCGCAATCAGGGAGTCATCTTCCAGTTTTTCCAGCTTTTGCCCACGCTTACCGTGATCGAGAATGTAATGCTGCCGATGGATTTCTGCAATATGTACACACCGCGCCAGAGGCAGGAACGTGCCATGCATCTGCTGGAACTGGTGGATGTGGCTGAACAGGCGCACAAACTGCCGAGCCAGATTTCCGGCGGCCAGCAGCAGCGTGTAGCCATTGCCCGCGCGCTGGCGAACGATCCACCGATGATTATGGCCGATGAACCCACCGGCAATCTCGATTCGCGCACAGCGCGGCAGGTGTTCAATCTGTTCGAGAAGCTGGTCGCGGAGGGCAAGACCTTCCTGATGGTGACTCATGACGATGACCTGGCCCGGCGGGTCAACCGGACGATTGTGATTGCCGATGGGGAAATTGTCAACGAGTGGCTGGTGAAGGCGCTGCCCACGCTGAGCCAGGAACTGCTGGTGAAGGTGACACGCCAGCTTCAGGTTCAGCACTATGCCCCCGGCGAGCCGATCATCCTGCAAGATACCGAGCCGGATCATTTTTACATCCTGTGCAAGGGGGTGGTGCACGTTTACCTTGATCGCCCCAATGGGCGCGAGATTTTTGTCGAGGCGCTGGAACCGGGACAGTATTTCGGCGAGATGGCACTGCTGCAAGGGGGAACCCGCCGCGCTACCGTCCGAGCAGCGCGGGATAATCCGGTAGAGGTGGTGGCGCTGGATCGGGACGCCTTTTTCGAGCTTATTCAGGAATCTGAAGAAACGCACGAGTCGCTGCGTCAGGTCGTTAATCAGCGCAGCCAGCAGATCGAGGGGATACGATGATCGCCCCGCGCTGGCGCAAGGTGGTGCGGGACCTGTGGGACAATAAGAGCCGCACCGTACTGGTAGTGCTGTCGATTGCGATTGGCGTGTTTGCATTTGGTGGCTTGTTTATTGCGCGGGTGATCGGGGAGGTGGCACTCAACGGGCAGTATCGCCAGACGAATTCCGCCAACATCACCATGAGTCTGCCGCCGTTCGACTCCCATTTTGTGCGCTGGATGGCACGCCAGACGCATGTGTCCGGCGCGCAGGGGCGGACGGTCTACAACCTCAGGCTGGTTGAGCCGGGAAAAAGCCATGCCCTCACGCTGGTCGCCTATGATGATTTTGCGGCAATTGACATCGGACGCATCTATCCGCAGGAGGGGGCATGGCCG
>Ga0079224_100006136_pt1 | contig 15874 bp, 12 predicted proteins | sample Stecom2015_FD_80414 | JGI IMG/M metagenome (GOLD analysis project Ga0079224, IMG submission 80414) | Agricultural soil microbial communities from Utah to study Nitrogen management - Steer compost 2015 | ecosystem: Environmental > Terrestrial > Soil > Agricultural land | place: USA: Utah...
GATCCTGTGCTTCAGGCGGTGCACGATGCTAAAGCGCAACGGGACCACGACCAGCGTGAGGAAGGTGGCCACAATGAGCCCCTAGATCTCCGTCCAACACCGCGGCCTCCATAAGATGACGTTGTGCCCACCCATATAGCTGTGGGCGTAGAACTCGCTCATCAGGGTGATGAAATTGATGTTCAGGCCGATGGCCAGGGGAATCAACCCCAAGATGGTCGTTATGGCCGTGAGCAATACCGGCCGCAATCTGGATTTTCCCGCCTTGACCACTTCCTCGGTAAAGTAGTCCATGGGCAATAGTACGGCTTCCCCAAGGCCCAATCTTTCCTTTCGCCTGTCGATCAGCAGTTGGGTATAGTCCAGGAGCACCACCCCATTGTTCACCACGATCCCCGCCAGGGCAATGATGCCCATCATGGTCATCATGATCACAAAAGGGCTGCCGGTGAGTACCATGCCGCCAAAGACCCCGATAAGGCTCAGGGAGATGGCCAACATGATGATGGCGGACTTGGAAAAGGAATTGAACTGGAAGATCAGGATAAAGAAGATGAGCCCCAGTCCGGCAAAAAAGGCCGTCATCAAAAAGTTCATCTGTTTCTGTTGTTCCTCGATCTGTCCCGTATAATCGATCCGGATGTCCTGGGGCAGTCGCCTGAAATCCTTCATCTCGTTTTGGATCTTGCCCACTATGGCATTGGCGTCCGTATACCCAGGGGCCAGGGCGGAATAGACCGTGACCACCCTTCTGGTATCCCGGTGTTTGATTGCCGAGAAACCGGTGGAATTCGAATGGGTGGCCACTGCGGAGACCGGGACTTCCCGGATCTGTCCGGAGGAGGCGTCCCTAAAGGTGATCCGTTGGTTGAACAGGGCAGAGGTGTTGAACCGGTCCTGGTCCCGAAAGCGTACATAGATGTCATAATCCTCTCCGGCCTCCTTATAGATGCCGGCCTTGGCCCCGAAAATGGAATTTCTCAATTGGTCCCCGATCTGCCCGGTGGCCACCCCGAGTTCCCCCGCCTTTTTCCGGTCCACCTTGACCAGCATGGCGGGTTTTGATTTGTTCACGTCTATCTTGATCTCATCAATGCCCGGGATGTTCCTGGAATTGATGAAGTTGCGCATATCCTCGGCCGTGTTGATCAATTCGGTGTAGTCCTCGCCCTCCAGCTCGATGTTGATCGGGTAGCCCACTGGGGGGCCCGCCACATCCTTTTCCACGGAAATGGCTACCCCGGGATAGATGTCCTTCAGGGATTCCTGCACCTGGCGCAACAGTTCCCCCGAATCGGCCCCCTCCCGGTATTTGAACTCCCGCATGGTGGCGGTGATCTTGCCCCGGTGGGGCATCTCGGCCATGGAGCCCCCATCGGTAAAGGGATTTCCCGCTCCTTCCCCCACTTGGGACACGGCGCTTTCCACCAAGAAATTGTGGTCCCCGTTCATATAGGCCTCGGAATTGATGATCGCGTATACCCTTTGTTCGATCTCCTTGGTGATCGCGTTGGTCTTTTTAATGTCGGTCCCCTCGGGATATTCAATATAGACAATGACCTGGTTGGGGATGTTGTCCGGGAAGAACTCCACCTTGGTGCGTTGGCTTCCCACCGACCAACCGAAGCCCATAAAGGCGATGATCAACAGGACAAAGGTGGTCAGGGCGATATAGTAGGGCCTTCTCTTGGCCAGCGCCCAACGCAGGGTCCGCTCATAGCCACGCTCCCATCGGGGCAGGACGTTGTACTGAAAGCGGTGGGCCCAGTTTCGAAGGAACAGCCGGTAGGCCCAAAGCAGGATGGCGGTGATCACCATCACGCTCCCCAATCCGCGGAGGCTGCCCCCGAAGAGGATGATCAAGAGGCCGATTGCGGAGACGATGCCCGTGATGCGTACGATCTTCCTAAGGGGCATTTCCCTATCCTCGGTGGTCATCAACCGGGAGACCAGGACCGAGTTGAAGAAGATGGCCACAAAGAGGGAAGAGCCCAAAACCACCGAGAGGGTGATTGGAAAATACTACATGAACTCCCCCATGATCCCCGGCCACATGCCCAGGTGCACAAAGGCGGCCACGGTGGTCAGGGTGGAAATGATGATCGGGAAGGCAATCTCCCCAATGCCCTGTTTGGCGGCTTCCTTTCGGGACATGCCCTCCTCCTCCATCAGGCGGAAGATGTTCTCCACCACCACGATCCCGTTGTCCACCAACATCCCCAGGCCCATGATCAGGCCAAAGAGGATCATGGTGTTCATCGTATAGCCCAAAGCGTTCAGGATCATCAGGGACATGAACATGGACAGCGGGATGGCAAAGCCCACAAAAAGGGCATTCTTGAAGCCCAGAAAGAACATCAGGACCACCACCACCAGGATGATTCCGAAGATGATATTGTTCATCAGGTCGTCCACCTGGCCTATGGTCATGGCGGACTGATCGTTGGAGATACTGACCTGCAGGTTCTGGGGGAATACGTTTTCCACGGCATCCTCGACAATCACCCGGATCTTATCGGCCGCGTCCACCATGTTTTTCCCCGATCTTTTCTTGACGTCCAACATGACCACCGCGTCCCCGAATTCCCGGGCATAGGTGGTCCTGTCCTCCTCCTTGAAGGAAATCTTGGCGATGTCCCCCAGGTAGATGGGGCGGCCCTCCTCGGTCTTGACCACAAAACTTTCCAGGTCCTTGGGATTTTCGATTTCCCCAATGATCCGGATCGTCCGCCTCTGGCCACTGGCAATGAGGTTACCGGCCGAGATGGTGGTGTTCCCGTTTCCGATGGCCGAGGTGATGTCCCCGAAGCTCACCTTGGCGGCCATCATCTTATAGATGTCCACGGCCACTTCGACTTCCTTCTCCTGGGCACCCCGGATATCCACCTGTTTGATTTCCTGTAGGCTCTCTATCTCATCCTCCAGGTATTCCCCGAACTTCTTGAGCTGTTCCACGGGATAGTCCCCGGAAATGTTGACATTGAGAATGGGGATTTCCTCCGATAGGCTGAGGTCGAATACATTGGGTTCCACTTTGGCCCCGTTGAAGGTGGGCCAGTCCTCACTGGCCGTTTCCGAGTCCACTTCGTCCTTGACCTTTTGAAGGGCCGCGGGCACACTGATGTTCTCGTCGAATTCCACGATGATCATGGAGTAGTCCTCCTGGGAGGTGGAGGTGATTTCCACCACATTGCTCACCGTCTTGAGCTGGTCCTCCAAAGGGTCGGTGATCAGCTTCTCGATATCCTCGGCCGTGTTGCCGGGATAGAGGGAGCTGATGTAGATCTTGGTCTCCTTCACCTCCGGAAAACTTTCCCGGGGCATGCCGAAATAGGCAATGGCCCCCATCAAAAGGACGACGAACATCAGCGCGTACATCGTTGTCTGGTTGTCTATGGCCCAGGAGGAGAGCCCAAATTCCTTTTCCGCTTCTTTTTTCTTCTTGCTCATAGGGATGTGGTACTGGGGCTGTCAAGCTCGTTTTTGATCTTTACTTTTTGACCGGGCTTTACCGTACGGGCGCCCTCATCGATGATGGCATCCCCCTCTTGGATCCCGGAGAGTACTTCCACCAGGTCTCCCTGGGTCTTTCCCGTCTTGATCGTGGCCTGGGAGGCGACTCCTTCCCCGCCCAGGGCATCGGCACTGACCCGGTACACGTACTGTTCCCCGTTGGCGTTTTCCGAGATAATGCTCTGGGGGATAAGGATGGCGGATTCGTTGGTATAGTCGTTGATCATCACCCGGGCCGAGAGGTTGGGCTTGATCTCCCCTTTGGGATTGGGCACGGGAATCTCCACGCTGAAGGAACGGTTGTTGGGATTGATGAAGTTGCCGGTCTGTCGGATCTTGGTGGAAACGCTGTCGCCCAGGACCGGAAAGTAGACCTTGACATCCTTGCCCTTGGTGATATTGGGCAAGTGGCTCTCGGGCACGTCCACCACGATGTACATATCGGAAAGGTTGACGATCCGGAAAACCTCGGAATTGGGCCCTGGGGACACTACGGTGCCCTGATCCTTGATCACATCGTCGATGACCCCGTCAAAGGGGGCACGGATCGAACTTTTGGCCAATTGGCTCTCCAATTGCTTGACTGCCGCCTCTTGGGCCTCGAAGGTGGTCTTGGCCTGCAGGTACTGGATCTCCGACCCTATGTTCTGCTCCCAAAGCCTTTTTTGGCGTTCGAAAGTCGTCCGGCCCAGGGCCTCCTGGGTCTTGAGTTGGGTCAATTGGCTGGAGAGCCCGCCATCGTCGATAGTGGCCAGTACCTGTCCCTTGGACACCCTTTGGCCTTCCTTTACGTGGACCCGCACCAGGGTGCCGGCCATTTCCGGATAGATCAATACGTTCTGCTTGGTCTTCACATCCCCTTGGAGTTCCAGGTAATGGTCGAAAACCTGGGATTTGGCCTGTATCGTGGTCACCAGAGGATATTTTTCGGTGTTGTCCAACAGGGCCAAGGCCGAGTCCAGGGCCTTGATCTGCAGTTCCAGGGCGTGTTGCTGGTCGGACAGCTCGATGTGCTTGGCCCGAATGGCCTCCTTGTCCCCACTGGAAAGGACCTTTTGTAGGGATTTGCCGCTATCGCCCCCGCAGGCGGACAAAAAAACGGCAATGATCGTTATATATAGACTTTGTTTCATGATGTGATGGTTTATTTTATAGCGTATGGGTTCAGTATGGTCTCCAGGTTGACCTTGTTGTTGATCACGTCCACCATGGACTGCAGGTATTCTTGCTGGCTGGTGTAGAGCTGGGTCTGGGCCTGTCTCAACTCGAAGCTGGTGGCCAGGCCTTCGGCATATTTGATCTGGTTTTTCCGTTCGATCCTTTCGGCCAGGGCCAGGTTCTCCTTGGAGGTGCCGTATTCCTCTATGGAAAGGATGTAATCGCTTTTGGCACTTTGCAGTTCCAGGCGGATCCGCTGTTGGGTCTCCGTAAACTGGGTCTTGGCCTTTTCCAGGGCGATCTTGGCCCTTTGGGTACTGGCGGAACGGCCCAGGGAACTGAAGATCGGAATGTTCAGGTCCACCCCCAAAACGGAGGAACCGAACCACTTTTGTCCCGAGTTCAGGAAATTGAAGTCATCGCTGAAGGAGTTCCCCCCGTAATTGATAAAGGCATTGAGGGTGGGCAGGGCATGGCTCTTGGCGAGTTTCAGCTCCAGCTCCCGCTGCTCGTTGAGGTTTTCGGCCAATTTGAAATCAACGTTGTTCTCCATGGTAAAGGAGGCCTCCAAAAGCCCCGGGTCGATCTGACGCTGGGTCAGGGAATCCAGGTCATCGGTCAGCACCGTGGGGGTGTCGATGGGTAGGCCCAAGATCAGGTTGAGCATCTGCAGGGTGATGTGCTCCAAACGTTGGGCGTTCTTCAACTGGTTGTCCACCGCCGAGAGGGTAATCTGCAATTGGTCCACGCTCTCCTGGTCCCCCAGGCCATTTTCGTACACCTTTTGGGTTTCCAGGAGATTCTTCTCCAGGGTGGCCTTGTTCCGTTGGGAGATCTGCACGCTTTCACGGGCCAAAAGGACGTTCCCATAGGCCTCGACCACAGCGCGGCGGACCTCCAGCCCGGTCTTTTCCTTGCTGTTCCGGCTATAGGCCAAAAATGTCTTGGAGGCCTGTATCCCCACCAAGTAGGAGCCGTCAAAGATCTTTTGGGTCAGGGTGGCCGTAGCGGCCAGGGATTGGGCCTGGCCAAAGACCACTTCCTGATAGGTACCGGGTTCCCCCCCGAAAAATTCAGCGGGAATCTGGGACACCGGCTGCTTCAATTGGTTTTGGTAGCCGACGGTCCCCGATACCTGGGGAAGTCCGGTGGCTATGGTCTCCCATTTTTGTTTTTGGGCGTCCTCGATGTCCCGTGTGGCATTGATCGCACTGTAATTGTGCTCCAGGGCAAATTGGATGGCCCCCTCCAGGTCAAACTGGGGGATGCTGTCCTGGGCCGGTGCCAATCCGGGCAACAGTAAACATAGACAGATTAGAAATGTTCGCATTTATTGATGGTTTGAATTGATGATCTTGTTCAATATGTCCCTCCCCTTGGGGCTGACGATGCCCCTGAGGTGGTATTCAAGGAAATAGTCCATGAGCTGGGGCTTGCTGAAGAACTTGGTGGGGAACAGCCCATTGTCCTTGATGCCCATGACCCCGGAAAAGTAAATCCTGGATATAAATTCCACATTGAGGTCCTCCCGATAAATGCCCTGGGCCATGCCCCGGGTCACATTCTTTTCCACACACCCCTGCATGGATTCGAACTGTACCTTTTTGAGGGCCGTATGGATTTTCGGATAGTATTTCTGCAGCTGGTACAGCGGGGAGCTTTTCTCGTTCCTCAGTTCCAGCATGACGAATTTTTTGATTTCATAGATTTCCTCGATTGGATTTAGTTCCTGGTCAATGATCTGTTCAATGCCCCTGATGATGAGTTCACACATGTGCATGGTCGTGGTCTCCACCAGTTCCGTCTTGTTCATGAAATGCGAATAGATGGTCTTTTTGGATATGCCCATGGCATTGGCCAGATCGTCCATGGTAACGCTCTTGAACCCCAGGTTCAGGAACAGTTCCGTTGCTTTTTGTACAATTTTATCCCTCATAATGAGCGGCAAAAGTACACCAGGAAACTAAATAAACAAAAAAAGTTTCCTAAGTTTCATCATTTCTTAACAAAGGGTTCCGTCAATTTTCAATGGGATTGTGGCTCTGGATGCTCCCGGCTCCTGGGTTCGTGTCCCTGGCTCTCTGGGTCCTTGGGGCCCAAGCTCCACGAAAAGGGCCGGTACTTGGATAGGTACCGGTCCTTAGGGGAGTTCTTTTTGATTGTTGTCATGATTTTCGTTTTTTGATGTGTTCTTTGATGTTGATCGATGATTCCCAAAAGGGAGGTTCAAAGATACGCATGGAAACTTTAAATACAAAAAAAGTTTCCTAGGTATTTTTCATTTTTAACGAAGCTTTAAGGCTTCTTCCATGCCCGTTTGTACCCGTACCCCCCCAGGGTACGGGAAAGGGACAGTGTCGGGAAGGGTGTCCTATGGGCGCTGCTCCCCGGTCCCCTGGGTCCTTTCCACATAAGCCCTAAAGGCCGCCTCGCCCTCTTCCTTCCAGAATTGGTCGTAATGTTTCCAATGGTCAAATCCGTTGCCCATGGAACATCCCTGTGCCAAGGACGATTTAAAGCGTTTTTTGTGACCCTGGCCACCGCCGCCCTTTTTGCCGCCGCCCCCAAACCCAAAATGCATCTTGGCCATGACAAAGATGCCCAGAGCCTGCCAGAAGCCCAAAGCGGGAAGCCCAAAGATATCCGGCATCAGCCAGTTCCACAGGGCCATCAAAAGGTAGGTCGCCAACAAAAGCACGCCAATGGCCAGGATGATCACCCCCATCACCTTGAGGATCCCCACGATGGGGAACCCCCCTTCACGGAATCCCCCTTTTTTGTATTTCTTGTTGTATTCCATCATTTCATTCTTTTAGATTTTCCAAACTTTTTGACAATAGGGCCATGGCCCTGTGCCTTCTGGACATGAGCGTGCCCGGCGGGATGCCGGTCTGCTCGGCGATCTCCCTATAGCTGTAGCCCTCGAAATCCACCGCCATGATTATTTCCCGGTAGCTGGGCCTGAGCTGGGCGATGGCCTGTTTCAGGGCCTGTTCCAAGGCTGGGGGGTAATGGTTGTCCGCCTCCCCATAGAAGAGTTCCACAAACTCCAGCCATTGCCGCTCCATTTCATCGGTGGGCAGTTTCCGCTGCTTTCTCCCCCGCATGATATCAATGATCCTGTTCCGGATCGCGTTGTACACAAAACCGCCCACATTGGTGATCGGAATGGCGTCCTCGGAGCGGGAGAACAGCCGCAGGGCCACATCCTGTACAATGTCGTCGGCATCCCGCTCGGAGCTGTCCCGGATCCTGGTGCGCACATAGGTCTTCAATGAACTGTATTCCTCATTGAAAAAGGTGCTCAGGGTACTGTGGTTTTCAGATTGGGCCGACATCAATTGTTGTTGCATGCTTCACCCCTAGAGACGAAGTATTCCAAAGCTATTGCATTTTGGGCCATTTTTTTTTCTTTACCCTTGTTTTGACACCCCGTCCCAGGGTCTCCTTCCATGTATTTTGGGAAGTCCTGGGCGCCTTTTGTTTTTTGGATGTATTTTTGGAACATGGCGACATTGGAATTTATCGACGGCTACCGGGAAGCCTTTTTGGCCCGGCTCAAGGCCGGGGGGCCGGTCAAGGAACCCAGAAATCTGTACGAACCCATGGCCTATATCCTGGACTTGGGCGGAAAACGGCTGCGGCCGGTGCTCACCCTGATGTGCTGCGAGCTGTTCGGGGGGAAGGCCCAGCGGGCCATGGATGCCGCCCTGGCCGTGGAGACCTTCCACAACTTCTCCCTGGTCCATGACGATATCATGGACCGGGCCCCCTTGAGAAGGGGACAGGCCACCGTCCATGAAAAATGGGACCTCAACACCGGCATCCTCTCTGGGGACGCCCTCTTGGTACAGGCCTATCAACATTTGGAGGCCTATCCGCCCGATATGTACAAGGCCCTGGTAAGCCTGTTCAGCAAAACCGCCATGGAGGTCTGCCAGGGCCAGCAGTACGATATGGACTTCGAGACCCGGGAAACGGTCAGCATCCCCGAGTACCTCAGGATGATCGAATATAAGACCGCTGTTCTGGTGGCCGCGGCCATGAAGATGGGGGCCATCGTTGCCGGAGCGGATCCCCGGGATGCCGATGGCATCTATGGGTTTGGCCTGAACTTGGGGATGGCCTTCCAACTGCAGGACGACCACCTGGATCTCTTCGGGGACCCCAAGACCTTTGGCAAACAATTGGGCGGGGACGTCTTGGCCAACAAGAAGACCTACCTCTTCCTAAAGGCCTTGGAACTTGCCGATGCGCCGCGGCGCAGGGAGCTTTTGACCCTCTTTGCCACCAAGCCCGCAGATCCTAGGGGCAAGGTGGAACGGGTGCGGTCCATTTTCCGGGAAAGCGGTAGCGTGGAGGCTATCCTAGGGGCCATCGATGCCTATACCCAACAGGCCATTGCCTGCCTACAGGCCCTGGATATACCCCCGGGGGCCAAGGCCCGCCTTCAGGCCTTTGGGCGGGATCTCATGCAGCGAAAGGTATGAGAAGTGTCTTATAATGAATATCTTACCAAAGGAACCAAAATAAAACAGACAAGTCGGTCTAAGTTCTTGGCACCACTTTCCCCAGTTATTCGAACAGCGTATAACGCAGCCCCAAAAAGCCTCGGATTCCCTGGTTGGGCCCGTATACATAGGAAGGGTCGAAGGTCAGGGCATAGGGATTTTCCGGGGTGGCCACGACCTGTTGATCGGCATCGAAGTCCACATTTTTGTCAAAGGGGTCATGGGCCCTGGCAATCAAAAAGGGAGTGCCCCGATCGGGGGTCCAGTCAAAGAGGTTCTTGATGCCTCCATAGAGTTCGAAATTCTTGAACCCCGTATAGGTGAACTGGATGTTCTGGATCCCCCAGATCGGGGACATAGGGCTTCGGGGATCCAGCTCCCCGAGCAGGGGCAGGCGCATGGGCCCGTAGAGGTTTCCGGTCAGGTCCACGGTCAGGTCCCATGCTCGGATGGTCTGGGACAGGCTCCAGGTGGCACTGAAGCTTTCGGTGTGTATCTGCCTTTGTGAAAGGCCGTTTTCGGTGTTCCTTACATCCTGCCACGTGGCCCCCACCATCACTTTGGGACCTTGGGCAAAGGCCAGGTCGATATTGGCACTGATGCCCTGGGATATGGATTTTCCATCGAGGTTGTCATAGATGATCAGGTTGGGGTCCGTATCGTAGTCGGGGAGGATGATGTTGGAAAAATGGGTGTAGAAAAGGGAAACGTCCATTGCGATGAAGGTCCCGCTATCGTTATATATTTTTTTAAGGTAATTCAGGTTGACGTTCACCGAGCGCTCGGGCTTGAGCTGTTCCGTGATAAGTACCTCCCGGGCCCCGGTCAGGGCCGCGTGCTCCTCGGTAAAGAGGTTGACCACCCGAAAGCCCGTCCCAGCGTTCAGGCGCAGGATGTCGTGCTGGGCAAGCTTCCAACGATGGGCCAAGCGGGGGCTGAGGATATTGCCGTGCCTCGGGTCATGGTCATAGCGCAGGCCGCCCAAGAGGGAGTGGCTTTCGGACAATCGGTACTCGTCCTGCACGAAGAGGCTGGGAATCCACACCGCGTCCCCTTGGGGGGTGGCCGGGGTATTGTCATCGTAAAAATTGTACCGAAAGGCACTGTCCACCAAGAGGTCATGCCTGCCCAGGGCCTTGTCCCAGGCCAGCTGGGCAAAGCCTATGCGCTGGTTGGCCAGATAGGCCGTGTTCCCATAGACGGAATTCTGTGCATGGTCGTTGTAGGAGAGGGAAAGCAGCAACTTCTCCTTCAGGGGCAGCGGGTATTTGCCCAAAACCTCCCAGCGCCGGGTATGGATGCTCTCCCCATAGACCTGGTCCCCGCCCCGGTGAGCAGGGGTCCACTGCATTTCGCCGCCCCATCGGTCCTCGTAGAAAAAGCGACCGGCCAGGGTGAAGGGCCGGGCATCCCTGCTGGGGAAATTCCATTTTTGGAAGACCGATATCCGCTGCTGCAGGGTCAGGTCCGTAAAATTGTCCCCGTTGTGGTCCACGGGCACATCGTAGTTGAAATAATTGGCCCCCAACAGAAGGTCCGCCCCCTCGCCCCAGGATATCTTTCCCCCCAGGTCCAGGTTGTACTCCCCCCAGCCACTGACCAGGGCATCGGCGGAAAAATGGGGGGCACCGACGGCATTCTTGGTGATGATGTTGATCAAACCGCCCACGGCCTCACTGCCGTAGAGGGTGGAAGCCGGACCCTTGACGATCTCGATTTGTTCGATCAGGGAGTTGGGGATGCCCATCAGCCCATAGACAGTGCCAAGGCCGCTGACAATGGGCATGCCGTCAATAAGCACCAGGGTATAGGGCCCTTCCAGGCCATTGATGTGGATGTCCCCGGTATTGCAGACATTGCAGTTGATCTGTGGGCGAACGCCATTGACCTGTTGCAGGGCCTCAAAGATGGAGGGGGTGGGGTTCTTTTTCAAAAAGGCCGGGCTATAGACCTCAACGGGGACCGGACTTTCCAAGCGGCTGACCGGTTTCAGGGTACCGCTCACCACGATGCCCTCCAGGGATTCGGCCAAGGGGACCAATTCTATGTCGAGGTTCTTATCCTCCCCGGGTCGTAGGACCACGGAAAGTTCCCGGGGGGCATAGCCCAGGGAAGTGACCCAGAGCCTATGGGTTCCCGGGGGTATCCCCTCCAGGGTGTAGCGGCCGTTTTCGTCGGTGGAGGTGCCTTTCCGGTCCGCGCTGAGCAGGAGGTTGACATAGGGCAGCCCTTGACCGTTGGCCAAGGCCGTCCCAAAGAGGGAGGCCTGTTGGGCCTGGGAGGGAACCGTCCATAAAAGGGGGCATAGGAGGGATGTTAGCAATTGTTTCATTAAAATAAATATAAATTTAGACAAAACTAAAAATAGGTTTTGATAAATAAAAATGTAATTTTGAAAAAAATTGGATTTATGACGCGATCGGAGGAAAACTACCTGAAGACCATCTTCCATTTGGGGACCGGTCAGGGTGGGGCGATCAGTACCAATGCCATTGCGCAGCAAATGGACACCAAACCCTCATCCGTTACGGACATGGCCAAAAAATTGGCGGACAAGGGCCTGGTCCACTATAAGAAATACCAAGGGGTCTCCCTGACCACGAGCGGGAACCGTACGGCCCTGTCGATCATTCGAAAGCATAGGCTCTGGGAAGTCTTCCTGGTGCAGAAACTGGATTTCACCTGGGATGAGGTACACGAGGTGGCCGAGCAATTGGAACACATCAAGAGCGAGAAATTGATCGATAGGCTCGATGCGATGCTGGAGTTTCCGCGCTTCGACCCCCATGGCGATCCCATTCCCACCAAGGAGGGTAAGTTCTTGGAACGGGACAAGGAACTGCTCAGCGTCCTTCCCTTGGGGTCCCAGGGGGTGTGTGTGGGGGTCAAGGATTCCTCCGCACCCTTTTTGAAGTTCCTCGACAAGCATGGCGTCGCCTTGGGCAAGACGATCGAAATTTTGGAAAAGGAAGATTTTGACCATTCCCTACTGATCGGTATGGAGGGCAAAAAGCTTCGGATTTCCCATCAGATAGCCTCCAACCTTTATGTAAAAAAGAATGAACCATGGAACCACTGATCCACTCTTTTGAGCAATTGGACCCTGTGTTGGCCGCTCTTTATGCCACCCTGTTCACCTGGGCGCTCACGGCCCTTGGCGCGTCCCTTGTCTTCTTTTTCAAAAGTCCAAACCGGGCGGTCATGGACGGCATGCTGGGCTTTACCGGGGGGGTCATGGTGGCGGCCAGTTTCTGGAGCCTGCTCTCCCCGGCCATAGCCATGAGCGGGGGGGAGGGCTTTGTCAAGGTGGTACCGGCCGCCGTGGGCTTTTTCCTTGGCGCGGCCTTTATTTTTGGCCTGGACAAGACCATGCCCCACCTGCACATCAATTTTAAGATGAGCAAGGCCGAGGGGGTGAAGACGCCTTGGCACCGTACCACCTTGCTGACCCTGGCCATCACCCTGCACAACATTCCCGAAGGCCTGGCCGTGGGGGTGCTCTTCGGTGGGGTGGCCGCCGGGTTCGACGGGGCTACCATCGGCGGGGCCGTGGCCCTGGCCCTGGGCATCGGCCTGCAGAACTTCCCGGAGGGCTTTGCCGTGGCCATGCCCCTTCGCAGGCATGGGCTGAGCCGGCGCAAAAGCTGGGTCTATGGCCAGGCCTCCGCCCTGGTGGAGCCCATAGCCGGGGTATTGGGGGCCTGGGCCGTATTGACCTTTGAGCCCATCCTGCCCTACGCCCTTTCCTTTGCCGCCGGGGCCATGATCTTTGTGGTGGTGGAAGAGGTGATCCCAGAGACCCAACAGGACAAATACACGGACATCGCCACCCTGGGCTTTATCGGGGGCTTTATCATCATGATGTGCCTGGACGTGGGGCTGGGCTGACCCTAACCCCCGATCAGGTCATAGGCCCCCTTGACCAAATATTGGGCATCCCCCCCCAGGTCCCGATCGGCCCTGATCTCGGTGTTGCCCCCGAAGGTGCTCCCGCGTTGCACGGCCATCCGCTCAAAGCTGTAGACCCCATCCTTTTGGGAAAGCAGTCGCAGGACCAGGGCCCCCCCCTCGGTAGCGATGACCGCCTCTTCGGGTAGGGACCAGCCCTGGGTGGAATCGGTCATGATCTGTGCCTCGACGAACATACCAGGGAGCAGGCGGGCCTGCGTGGCCTCCAAATGGCCATGGACCTGGATACTGCGATCCCCCCCGTCGATGGAACCACCCACCAGATGCACCTTTCCCCCAAAGCTTTCCGCGGAGGCACCGGGGACCCGGAATAGGATCGGTTGCCCTTCCCGTACCTTGAGGATATCCTTTTCAAAGACGATCAATTCCAAATGCAGTTGGCCGTTGTCGATGATCTCCATGATCTCGGTGGTCGGGGAGACATAGCTGCCCTGGGAAATATGGGTCTTGGCCACAGTGCCCGCAATGGGTGCCATCAGGGCCAGCTCGGACACCAAATTCCCCGCTGCCACCCCTTCGGGGGAGATATGGAGCATCCGCAGTTGTCCCGAGAGGCCCTTTAGGGTTGCCTTGGCGGTCTCATAGCGGCTTTTGGCGGCCAGGTAGTTCTTCTGGGAGCTGATTTTTTCCCCATAAAGCGTCTGGTTGCGCAGGTATTCCGATTCCAGGAACTCCAATTGGTTGTAGATCTCCAAGTATTGTTGTTGCAACCGCAGGAATTCCTGGCTTTCCAATACCAGCACGGTCTGCCCTTTTTTTACCTGGTCCCCGACCAAGAGCGGGGCCTTTTTGACAAAACCGCCCAGGACCGTGGTGATACTGGCCCGGTTCCCTGGGGGCACGTCGATCGTCCCGGAACTTACCACGACCTCGGGAAAGGTGCGTTTTTCCATTTTGCCCAGGGCATAGCCATTGGCGTCGAACTGCGCTTGGGTGAGCTGGACCGTGGAGATATCCCCGGCCTGTTCGGCCTGTTCGGTACCCTGTTCTTTGGGGGCACAGCCCAGGAAGAGCAAACTCAAAATGAAGGTGGATATACGGAAGGTATTTTTCATGGTATTAGTGTTAGGGTCAAATGATTGATGGCGATAACGGTTTCATTGTATTGTTGGAGCAGCTCCAAGTGGATCTGTTGGATCTCAAAGGCGTTCTCCAGGCTCTGTATGTATTGGAAGAAATCGATCTCCCCATTGCGGAAGTTTCCCTCGGCGGCCTTGAGGATCTCCTGGGAAAGGAGCTCCCCCTCCTGTTCGTAATAGGCCAGTTCCTGGGCCTGTTGGCGCCGTTGCAGCTCCAGGCTGTCATAACGTTGCCGGGCCGTGATGGTGATTTCCCGGTTTTCCATTTGGGTCAGTTCCCTCTGAATCTTCGCGGCCTTGATCTTACTGGCACCCCCGAAGAAGAGCAAGGGGACCTTTAGCCCGAGTTGGACCCCGTATAGGGAAGTGCCCAGGCCCTTGTTGCTCCCTTGGAAATACTCCAGGGAAAGGTCCGGCAACATTTGGTTGCCCGCCAGGCGTTTTTGCTCCAGCCCCAATTGTTCCCGCTGGTCCAAAAAGGAGGTTTCCACCCCCGAGAGGGGGGCCGTGTTGGTCACGGGCAGCTTTTCCGGCCGCTGCGTGACGATCCACAGACTGTCCCCGCCCTGTACAAGACTGCCGATCTCTTGGTGGGCGCCCAAGAGTTGTTTCTTGACCTTGGCATAGTCATTGGCGATCTGCCGCTGTTTGGCCTGGGCGGTGATCTGTTCCAGATAGTTGGTCTCCCCCAGTTCGAACCGCCGCCGCGCCATTTGGGCGAATTGGGCATATATACTGTCCAGGGTATGGTATAGCCTCCTTTTTTCCTGCAAGATCTGATACCGCCCATAGGCCAGGGATAGGGCTTCAAAGAGTTGTTTTTTCTGGATTTCGAGGTGGGAGCGTTGGAGTTCCAATTGCGATTTTTGGACCTTGCCACGTGCCCCGTAAACGGTCGGGAAGGCAAAGGTCTGCTGGACCCCAAAGACCTTGAGGGGCTCCCCTTGGAGGTCGAGGTTGTTCTCATCGTATTGGTAGTAGACTTCCGCCTTGTCGAATTCCAGGGCCGTTCCCTTGAGGGCCTCGGCCCGTTCCACCTTGAGGATACCGGCCTGTATGCCCTTGTTGTGCTCCAGGGCCAGGGCCTTGAGGGCCTCCAAGTCATGGCCGCCCTCCTGGGCATGGCCGATAAGGCCGATAAGGAGCAACAACGTTCCCAGGGCCTTTCTTTTGTTCCGACCCCTGATCTTTCGCTTGGCGATCCTTCGTTTGAAATTGATGTCGTGTGCATAGGCATAGAGCACGGGCAGCACCACCAGGGTCAATAGGGTGGCGGTGACCAGCCCGCCGATGACCACCGTGGCCAGTGGCCGCTGTACCTCGGCCCCCGCATTTGTGGAGACCGCCATGGGCAAAAAGCCCAGGGCCGCCGCGGAGGCCGTGAGCAGTACGGCGCGCAACCTGTCGTGGGTCCCCACTTTGATCAACTCCTCTATGGAGTGGAAATCACGGCCCTTGAGTTCCTTGAAGTGTTCGATAAGTACGATCCCGTTCAATACCGCAATCCCAAAGAGGGCGATAAAGCCCACTCCGGCCGAGATGCTGAAGGGCATGTCCCGGAGCCATACGAGCAGGATTCCGCCCACGGCCGAAAGCGGGATGGCGGAGAAGATCAACAGCGCCTCCTTTATCGAATGGAAGGCA
>Ga0079224_100006137_pt1 | contig 15874 bp, 10 predicted proteins | sample Stecom2015_FD_80414 | JGI IMG/M metagenome (GOLD analysis project Ga0079224, IMG submission 80414) | Agricultural soil microbial communities from Utah to study Nitrogen management - Steer compost 2015 | ecosystem: Environmental > Terrestrial > Soil > Agricultural land | place: USA: Utah...
AGCAGCAGCAACAACAACAGAACGGCGACGAGCAGCAGCAGAACCAGGACGAGAGCGGCGAAGGACAGGGCGAACAGCAGCCGCCCTCCGAGCCCCAAGATCAGGAGCAGGGCGATTCACAGCAGGACGGCCAGCAACAGCAGCAGCAGGGTGAGCAGCCCGAGGATCGGCAGCCCGAGCAGCCCCAGAACTCACAGAATAGTGGCGAAGAGCTGAGCCGAGAAGAGGCGCAGCGTATTCTGCAAGCCCTGCAGAACGAGGAGGAGCAACTCCTCCGGGAGGTTCAGCGGCGGGACGTGAGACCCCGTCGAGTCGAAAAGGATTGGTGAGATGTTTACACTCCGATCCATCATCGCCGTCACGATCGTTATCGGCCTCTTCGGTGTAGAACGGCCTGTCTCGGCCCAGCAGATCGAAGTGCGGGCCCTGGTCGATGAGACGACCATCGGCGACCAGGAGATCGTCAACTACTCGATCCAGATAAGCGGCGCGGACCTCAACGGCGTCGAAACACCGTCGGCGCCCTCCGCCGAGGGCCTCGCGCTCATGCAGCGTACGCCGAGTACGCAGCAGAGCATGACCATCATCAACGGGCAACTCGAGCAGAGCATCTCGTTTGGATGGAGATATCAGCCCGTCCGGCGGGGAAATGCCCGCATCGATGCGGCCACCGTCACCGTAAATGGCCGGACCTACACGACCGAAGCGATCTCGATCAACGTCGTCGATCAGGTGCAGCGACCGCGCCGCCCTTCCCCGAGCGGACGCCAGGGCTGGCCTTTCGTGGTGCCGTCTCGCCCGCACGCCGACGCCCGTCGGGATATCGACTCCCGGGATCTCTTCATCCGAGCCGTCCCCAGCAAGCGCACGGCCCGGCAGAACGAGCAGATCACGATCGAGTATCGACTCTATTTTCGTGACGGCATCCAGTTGCGCCATAGCCGCCTCACCGGTTCATGGGATGCCGAGGGCTTCTGGCGTGAGGAATTCGAGATCGACACGCGGCCAGTGCCCACGTCCGTGGTCGAAAACGGCCTCCTTTACCACATGATCGTGCTCAAGCGTGTGGCCGTTTTTCCCACCCGGCCAGGCACCCTCACGGTGGATCCACTCGAAATCGAGACCGAGGCCTACTTTCCCAGCGGCGGAGGAGACCCCTTCGAACGGTTCTTCTCCCTGGGCAATCGGTTCGATACGGTGCAATTGTCGTCGGACTCGGTGGAGCTCATCGTTCAGCCACTTCCTCCGGGAGCGCCATCCTCCTTCTCGGGCGCTGTCGGCGATTACCGGATGCGAGCTTCTCTGAGCGCTACGTCAGTGGAGGTTGGCGAACCGGTGGAGGTGCGCATCGTCATCGAGGGCGAAGGAAATGTCGCCACGCTGGAAGCTCCCCGATTTGAGCCGGCCGGCGTGTTCGAGCGCTATGATCCGAATGTCGGCACTTCCGTGCGGCGAGACGGCCGGCGCATCAGCGGCCGCAAGTCCTTCACCTTCGTATTGGTGCCGCGCTCCAATGGCGAATTCGAGATGCCACCCGTGGAGTTCACCTTCTATCATCCCGAGCGAAGTGACTACGTCACCATCACCTCCGAGCTTCCCGAGCTGGAGGTCACGGGCACGGCGGCTCCACTCGCAGCCGGGACGACCTCCGCCGGCCTACCCGTCGATGATATCGCCGGAATCATCACGGATGCATCCTCGTGGCGACGCATCGGCGAGCGGCCTTTGTACCGGAGGGTATGGCCCTACGCCGCGGTCGCCACGCCGCTCCTCGCGCTGCTGTTGCTGTTCGGCTATCAGCGTCGAGCCGATCGTATAGCGACCGACACCCGCTTCGCTCGCGGCCGATTGGCCCACCCGCTCGCGAAAAAGCACCTCAAGCAGGCAGAGGCCCTCCTCAGAGAGAATCAACCCCGTGCCTACTACGAGGAGGTCGAACGCGCCGTGGTCGGGTTCGCCGGCAACCGCCTGAATCTCGCCGAATTGGGACTGACCCGGGATCAGCTGGATCAGCGCCTGGCTCAGGTGGGGCTCAGCGCCGAAGATCGCCGGGCGCTTCGAGCGCTTCTCGAGGAATGTGACCGCGCACGATTCGCCCCCATCCTCCCGGATCAGTCCGCCATGGAGAGCGCGCACGAACGTGCCGCGCAGATCATCGTCGCCCTCGACCGTGCCGCTCAGCAAACGGAAGACGTTTCGGTCTGACCATGCGCCCCAGTTTCCTCCTATTCGTGCTCATCGGGTGCACCCTTATCGCATCCGCATCGTTCGCACAGGGTGTAGGCGTCGCAGTCAGCTACTTTGACGAGGGCAACCGACTCTACAGGGAGGGCGACTACCGAGGAGCGCTTCGGAGTTACGAGCGCGCGCTGGAGCAGGGGTACGCGAGCGATGCGCTATATTTCAACATGGGGAATGCGTACTTTCGGCTCGACCGAATCGGCCAGGCGATTCGCCACTACGAAAAGGCACGGCGCATGGGATCCGACCGCCCCGAGCTGACACACAATCTCGAGATCGCCCGCGAGCTGACCATCGACACCTTTTCTCGACTCCCGGCGCCGTTCTGGACGCGGATCTGGCGATCGATCGTGCGCGCGACGGGCGCGGGCGGACTCTTCGGCGCAGGCCTGATCTTATATATCGTTGGATGTGCCGCGCTGGCCGTCCGCATCCGCAAAGGACCTTCGCCCTGGCTGCGCCGCATCACCACGGTCACCTTCCTCGTTGGTATTGTGCTTGTGGCGTCAGGTCTCGCGGCCTCGGCCGAGGTCGGGAGCTCGCCCAGTGCGGTCGTATTGGCCAGAGAAGCCCTAATCCTCAAAGATCCGTCTGGAGCATCGGCCGACGTCGTCGTGCACGAGGGACTGGTCGTCGACGTCGTCTCAAGCTCTGGCCAATGGGCCGAAATACGCCTTCCGAACGGCACTCGTGGATGGATGCAGGCGGAAGACCTGGGCGAAATTTAACAGCGCGGTGGACGTGCGACCCATGGAACCCATCATACTTCACAAGGCCGCACGATCGGGATGGATCGAGGTCATCTGCGGTTCGATGTTCAGCGGAAAGACTGAAGAGCTGATCCGGCGCCTTCGTCGCGCCAAGATTGCTCGTCAGCGTGTCGAGATCTTCAAACCCGCCATCGAGTCTCGCTATAGCGAGGAATCCGTCGTGTCCCACGACGAGAATGCACTACTGTCGACGCCGGTCGACACGGCAGCACAAATCTTATTGATGGTGGGCGCGGCCGACGTGGTCGGCATGGATGAAGGACAGTTCTTCGATCAGGAGTTGGTCGATGTGTGCCAGAAGCTTGCCAACGAAGGTAAGCGCGTCATCGTGGCGGGGTTGGATCAGGATTATCTGGGCCAGCCGTTCGAGCCGATTCCGCAGTTGATGGCCGTGGCGGAGCACGTCACGAAACTCCATGCCGTCTGCATGGTCTGCGGCGGGCCGGCCAATCACTCGCAGCGCCTCCGTCCCGGCACGGGTCGCGTAATGATCGGCGCCGGCAGCCTATACGAGCCGAGGTGCCGGCAATGCTTCGATCCGGATGAGAGCGCGTCCAACGGCGCGACCGAAGCGCCGTCCGAAGACGGCGTTTCCAGACACGACAGGGCGCATCCGACCGTCCGCCCATAGCCTCCAAAGCGGGCGGCGGATCTTGCTTGCAAGCCGCTCGTCTGCTAGTTTGCAGGTGTCACTTCTCATCTCGAATTACCTTTCCTGATGTCCACGCAGAGGTACCTCGTCACCGCTCGTAAATACCGACCTCAGACCTTCGGCGAGCTGGTGGCGCAGGAGCACGTCTCCGGGACGCTCAAGAACGCGCTGAAGCTGGATCGCCTCGCCCACGCGTACCTGTTCAGTGGGCCACGAGGGGTCGGCAAGACCTCGGCCGCCCGCATTCTCGCGAAGGCCATCAACTGCACCACACCTCTCGAACAACGCGTCGATCAAGCCGAGCCCTGCCGCTCGTGCGACTCGTGCCGCGACTTCGAGGAGGGTCGGAGCCTGAACATCATCGAGGTGGATGCCGCCTCGAAGAACAAGGTGGACGATATCCGGGAGCTCCGCGACGCGGTCCGCATCCCCCCACAGGGCGCCCGCAAGAAGGTGTACATCATCGATGAGGTGCACATGCTCAGCGCCCAGGCCTTCAACGCGCTGTTGAAGACCCTCGAGGAGCCGCCGCCCCATGTGATGTTCATCTTCGCCACGACGGAGCCTCACAAGGTGCTGCCGACCATCCTCTCACGCTGCCAGAGGTTCGATTTCCGGAGGATCGCCGTGCCTGAGATCGTGGAGCGCCTTCGAGAGATCTGTGCGCAGGAGGATGTAACCGCGGACGATGGGTCGCTCATTCTCATCGCCCGAAAGGGAGACGGCGCCCTTCGCGATGCGCTTTCTGTTTTCGATCAGGCCGTCGCACTGTGCGGGACCGATCTGAAGTATTCCGAGTTGACAAAGGCGCTCGGTGTCGTCGAGGTCGACCTCTATTTCGATGTGAGCCGTCGGGTGATCGATCAGGACCTTGCCGGAATGCTCCGGCTCGTCCAGAAAACGGTGCACGCCGGGCACGACCTACAGGAATTCCTCGCCGGGCTCGCCGAGCATTTTCGCAATCTTCTGGTGGCTCGCACCATGGAGGATGCCTCCCTCGTGGAGGCTACAGAGGAAACGCGACGCCGATATGCCGAGGAGGCGCAGCATTTTACCGAATCCGATCTCCTGCGTCTGCTGACACTGGCCGAAGATGCGTCCGAGGGCCTCAAGGAAAGCTCGCAGCCGCGCTTGCAGTTGGAAACGGCGCTTCTCAAGATGGCATCCATAGCGCGGGCCGCTGATCTGCGCCAGGCGCTTGAGAAGCTCCAACGCCTCGAGGAACTTGCTGCAGCGGGGAAATTCCCGAAGGATCGCTCCGGCGGAGGATCGTCCGGGACGCCGAACGATCCTGAAGGCCGGACGACCTCTCCATCGAGCGATGCCGCACTTTCGGGTAAGCCGGATGCGCTTCCGAAACGCTCTGCCACAGCGACGGACCCTTCAAGCGGCGCGAGGATGTCGTCGTCCCCCGCGACGGTTGGATCTTCATCGCCGGCGCCGAAACGTGACACTCAATCGAAAGGGGCGGCATCAAAAGCCCAGATTGGCCAGAGCCGACCCACGGCATCCGCCTCGGCAGAGGCCAAGCGACCCACTCCACCCAGCCGGACGGTATCGAATCCGAACCCGGCCGTGGTCCTCGGTACGCCGGCCCTCAAGCGCGGACAGACCACGGTTCGAGGAGCCGCCGACGAGCAGGTTGGCGTCGGTGTCGCCGAACCTCCCCCGTCCACCCATGACGGCGCCGACCGGGCAAGCTCGGCGTCCGGCGAGATTGCATCCATCACAGACTCGTGGACGGATGTGCTCGAGCACGTCAAGCACGACAAGATCCAGGTGTGGTCGCTGCTGCATCACGCACGACCGGAATCCTACCAGGATGAAGTGGTCGTCATCGCGGTGCCGAACGATTTTCATCGGCGCGTGCTGTCGAGCCAGGACGAATACGTCCTCTCCCAGATGCGGAGTATCGTTCGCGTGCCGTTGAAGGGTATCCAGTTCGTGATGCGTGAGGACATGGACGCGAGTGAATCCGAAGAAACCGCCTCCGATTTCGATCCGTACGAGTTGATGCAGCGAAAGAGGCAGGAGAATCCTGTCGTCCGTGCGATCTTCGAGCAATTCGGCGGCGAGCTCGTCTGGTAGGTTTGCCCCGGCTCGATTGGCGACGATCAACGGATCCATACGGACGAAATCGTCAGGAAATCGAACGTGCGCCTGAACCGGCACGTCTGCACATCGTCTCCTGAGCGCATCGGTCCACAGCAACGAGAACGAACTGCGAGTACATCATGTCGAACGGCGTAAATATGGCAGACATGTTCGGTCGTATCATGGAGATGCAGCAGAAGATGGCGGAAGCGCAGGAGGCGCTGGCATCCAAGACCGTGACGGCCGAAGCGGGGGGCGGGATGGTAAAGGTCACGGCCAATGGCATACAGCGCGTCACGAGCATCAAGATCGAGCCGGACGCCGTCGATCCGGACGATCTCGAGCTGCTTGAGGACCTGATCATCGCCGGCGTCAACAAGGCGCTCGACGAAGCACAGGAAATGGCGAAGCAGGAAATGGCGAACGTGGCCGGCGGCATGCTTCCTCCGGGCATGGATCTCTCGTCACTCGGGCTGTGATTTCGTTGCGATGCACTACTCCTCTGAGTCCGTAGAGGCGCTGGTCGAGCAGTTTGCCAAGCTGCCGACGATTGGCCGAAAGACGGCCCAGCGGCTCGCGTCGTACGTTCTGAAGATGTCGCGCGCGGAGGTGGTGGAGCTGGCCGAGGCGCTCGTGGCCGTGAAGGATCGCGTCAAGCACTGCTCGATCTGCTTCAACGTGACGGACAATGACCCCTGTCCGATCTGCCAGTCGCATCGACGCGACCATTCCATTATCTGTGTCGTCGAGGATGCAAACGACGTGATGGCCCTCGAGCGGACGAACGAATACAGGGGCGTTTATCATGTGCTTGGCGGCGTCATTTCGCCGCTCGATGGCATCGGGCCCGAAGATCTGACCATCCGCGCGCTCGTCGAGCGAATCAACCCCGCATCCAACCGTGAGACGAGAGCGGGTAACGGCGTGGCCGAGGACGCGACCCCGTACGACGAACGCCCCCGAGTCGAGGAAGTCATCCTCGCGCTCAACCCCAATGTCGAGGGAGATACCACGGCCTACTACATCTCGCAGCTCCTCAAACCTTACGGCGTGCGTCTCACGCGCATCGCGAGAGGGCTTCCCATCGGCGGCGATCTGGAGTACGCAGACGAGGCCACGCTTTCGCGAGCATTGGAAGGGCGCAGCGCACTGTAACGGACGGGAGTCTCGATGCTGACGCGCCGGAGTACCGCCCTCATCGCCGTACCCGTCTTCTTCATTCTGGGCGCCTACGTCCTGTACCCGAGTCTCCGGACGTTCTGGATCGGGATTGCGCCGGAGGTTCTCGGAGCGCTGTTCTCGAGTTGGTCGTCGGCAAACGTTCGGGGCCTGTTCAACTCGGTCTACATCTCCATCGCTACGGTTCTCGGAGCGGGCGTCGTAGGTACCGCTCTAGCCTACTTTTTCTACCGATTCCACTTCCCGCTGCGGAATACGCTGGTGGCCATTGCGGCGCTTCCGCTCGCCCTTCCCCCTCTGGTGGGCGTGCTGGCCTTCCTGTTCCTCTACGGCCAGAGCGGCATTCTGCCCCGGGGTATCCAGGCGATATTCGGGCTGGCCCAGGTACCTTTCTCATTCGAGGGCCTCTGGGCGGTCTGGCTCGTGCATGTCTACACGATGTACGTGTACTTCTATCTCTTCGTCATGTCAGCCCTCGGCGGGATCGATCGGGGCCTGTTTGAGGCCTCTGCCGACCTTGGGGCCTCGGGGTTCTCGACCTTTCGCCGGGTGATTCTGCCCCAGCTGCGTCCCGCGCTCGTCGGCGCATCGCTCCTGGTGTTCATGATTTCGATGGCATCGTTCACAGCGCCCCTCCTGTTCGCGGGCACGGAGCATTTTCTCACACTTCAGATCTACAACTACAAAACAAACGGCGATCTCGCCCTGTCGGCGGGCGTCTCGACCGTGTTGACGGCGATATGTCTGGTCTTCTTACTGGGCCTGGAGTTCAGTCAGCGTGGGACCGTTGCGGGCACCGCGGCCAAGGGCGTCTCGGCACCGCCGCGGCAGGTGACGCGAGGACTCGCGCGGATCGCTGCGCTCGCGGCCGCCCTGCTGGTGCTGCTCTTCCTCCTCCTCCCGATCGCCACGGTGGTTCTTATATCGTTTGCCAGCGAGGGAAGCTGGACGCTGCAAATTTTGCCGAGTGAGTACACGCTGGACAACTATGTGTCGCTCTTTCGGGACCCGGACGTGCTCCGCCCGATCGCGAACAGCCTGCGGATGGCCGCTGCCGCTACTGGCGCGAATGTCGTCTTTGGGATTGGCGCAGCGCTCTACATTGCGAAGGGCCGGCTGCCGGGACGCGGCCTCGCCCGCCTGCTCGCGGTCCTCCCGTTTGCCATTCCGGGAACGGTCATCGCCGTCAATCTCATCGTGACCTTCAACTCGCCCACTCTCCTCACGATGAACACCATCCTGATCGGCAGCTTCTGGGTGTTGCCGCTGGCCTATTTCATCCGGAACATCCCGCTCATCGTGCGATCGACGACGGCAGCGCTGGAGCGATTCGATGACCGGCTCGTCGAGGCCTCGGCGGACCTCGGCGCGCGGTTCACGACGACGTTCCGGCGCATCGTGCTGCCCGCCATCCTGCCCGGAGTCGCCGCCGGTACGCTCCTCACCTTCGTGGCCGCGCTCGGCGAGTTCGTGTCCTCCATCATGTTGTATGTATTCAACAATCGCCCGATCAGCGTGGAGATACTCGCTCAGCTGCGCCTGTATGATTTCGGCGCGGCCGCGGCGTACAGTGTCTTCCTGATGATCATGATCGCGCTTTCCACACTGCTTGTGCGATTCGTGGGAAGCGATGGCTCCGGACTGAGCCAGGCCTTCTAGGCCGGTTTCATCTTATCTTCGTCCCGGCCCGCATAAATTCGACGTCCGAAATTCTGTCGGAACAAGGCGATCTAGAGGCTCTAAACGAGACCTGGAGTTTCCGGCCGCACTCAAATCGTTCTCAGCATCGAATGCGCATATCCGTCATAGGGGCAGGTCTCATCGGATCCGCGGTGACCGAGCAGCTCAATGAGCATAGCAGCGTGGAGCAGATTCAGGTTTGCGATGCAAGCGCCCGCGCCCTGCAGGATCTCCATGACCATGTGAAAAGCGCGAAGCTGCGCTCCTTCCAGGTCGATGTGCGCGATGTCAACGTGCTCGAGCCGATTCTGCGCGGAAGTCAGTGCGTGGTTGGCTGTGCCGCGCCGGAGGTCAATCCCCTGCTCGCCCGGCTGTGCATCGACATGGGGATTCACTTTTGCGACCTGGGCGGAAACGAGGAAGTCGCCGAGAAGCAGCTGGGGCTAAACAAGCTGGCGAAGCAGAAGGCGCTGTGGGTGGTCCCGAATTGCGGGTTGGCCCCCGGGCTGGTGAACGTGCTGTGCCTCGAGGGCATTCAGCAGTTCGATGACGTCGAAGCGGCCCACCTCCGCGTGGGCGACGTACCGCTGCATCCGGAGCCGCCATTCAATTTTCGCATTTCGTGGTCGGCAGAGAAGGTCATCGACGACTACACGATGCCGGTTCAGGTGATCGAAGACGGAGAAGTAAAATACATCGAGCCGCTCACTCTCGTGGAGCCCATCAGCTTCTCGATGCCGTTCGATCAGATGGAATCGTTTTGTACGGCCGGCGGCCTCTTCACGCTCACCAGACAGCTGGCCGGGAAGGTCCGCACGCTCGATCACAAGACCATTCGGTGGCCGGGGCATGCCGGACAGATGCAGGCAATTCTTGGGCTGGGCTTCGGTGAGGATCGGATCATCGATGTCCGCACCCACCTCACGTATCGCGACCTACTGGTGCGGCGCATGCGCCAGCGCCTCGGGGGCCCTCATGAGGATGCCGTGCTCCTCCGCGTGGTAATCCAGGGCGTACAAGATAGCAAGAAGCGGACGCTCGTCTACGAGATGGTGGAGCTCTACGATTCGGAGAGTAATACGTCGGCGATGAAGCGCTGCACGAGCATTCCGGCGGCGGTCGCCACCCTGCTCATTGCCAGTGGCGAGATCAAGGGCGGAGGGGCGGCCCCACCTGAAAACGTGCTCCCACGCGGCAAGTATCTGGAGATGCTGGGCGAGAGTGGGCTCAATATTTCCTCGAGCTGGTACGACGGCTGGATCGACGTCCACAACCCATCCTCGGCTGGTTGAGCCCGTCCGATAATGCCTCTACCCCGCGCCGGCCAGAGGTGTGCATCTCGGGCCGTGATCGACTACTGCTCAGCCGTCCCCGTAGGCCCGTATAGTGGCGCCCGAGACGGCGCGGCCGATGGTCCCGACGAGCATCCGACATAGGTTGATAAGATCGTCAGCGTAGACACCTCCCGATCGGTTCGCGAACAAGATCGTTGACGGGGCGACGGCGTGCGCGGTGATACCTCGATCGGCGTATTCCGCCGAAATGGCCTCCACAAGTCGAATGAGGCCGGCCTTTGCGGCGGCATACGCTGCCTGCTCGGCCACGGCGCGGTCGGCGCCCTGCCGTGACGCGAAGGCAATGAGGCGCCCAGGCCCCTCCATCACGCGAAGAGCTTCGCGAAAGCACAGAAAGGTAGACGTGAGGTTCACATCCATCACCCGGCGCCAATCCTCCAGGGTCGTCTTCGCCAGCGGATGTGCCTCCCACGTCCCGACCGCGTGAATAACGGCATCGATGCGATAGAATCGCTCCAGGATCTGGTCGAAGCCGGAACGTACGTGGGCTTCCTTTGCCAGGTCGATGGCAAAGGCTTCGCTCTTACCGGGGTGTGTCGTATTGAAGGCAGCCGCCTCCTCTTCGCTGCGATAAACGGCGGCGACCATCACGCCGTCATCCACGAACCGCTGCACGATTCGGCTCCCCAGCCTCCCCGAGGCCCCTGTGATCACCACGACCTTGTCATCCAGCATAGTCAGCTGCCCGTGGTCCGGGCCGATGTATGGTCGTGCACTATGCGCCATCCTTCCGCGCCACGCTGGAAGACGAGTGTAAACAGCCCGCCGACAGCCCCGAGAGGCTCCGAGCGCGCGAGCTCCCACCGCCCGAACACGACCGCAGCGTCGTCACTCAAGAGCCAGATATCGAGATCGTGGAAGGTGAGGTGGCCCATGGCGGCCGTATCCGGATACGCTGCCTCGTATCGTTCCAGCGTTTGCTCCCACCCCACCAAAACGCTCCCCCCGGAGGCAAATCGCAAAGAATCGGTTCGAGCGTAGCCCTCCATGTAGCCAGGTATATCGCCCTCATTCCACGCGGCCGCCTGACGCTCCATGACGGCGCGAATCTCCCGGGAAGGCTGCGCATCGCCACTCGTTGTACGCGACGGCTGCTCGGCTCCGCAGCCGGCGGTGAGGGCTACGATCAAAGAGAGGACCAGGGCGACGTGGAAACCATCCCTCATAAAGCCGACCACGAGTCTTACCAGGTTTGCACTGAGCAGTGAGCGTAATGGTGTGAGTCCTGGCGCCTAGTATAAAATCCCCCGGCGTGCAGAACAAAAGAACAGGCCTCCGGTACTAGGTTCGCGTTCGCCGAAGGGGTGACAGCGTCTCCCTAAGCAGTGCTTTTCCATAGGTTTGAGATGCCGATGGCGGACGAATTTCCGGCTTGAAGTACAGCCCGCTGACGTGTAGCTTTGCCCCGTCTTTGCGAATGCCGGCCGTCTGACCCCACCTGTCGGCGCCTCGGTGCTCCCCCGCGACGTCAGATCGCATAAATCAAGCCTGTTCGTGGACTAATCGAGAGATCACCTTATCCGCATTTCTTGCTACTGATTTTCTCGTCGGTGGGCCGCATGCGATTCGGTTACCGCGCCGCCGCCTGCGCCACCTGGTCATCATCAAGTAGTTAATGAACAGGTCTTCGTGCAAGAAGAGTCTGCCGCAATAGCGGGAAACGAACGTCTGCGCGGTACCGAGTCCCATCCAGTTCGCACGCTCGTCTCGCTGGCATTGAGCGCGAGTGCGATCGTGGGGCTTCTCCTTCTGCACGGTGCGGCAGATGGACGCTCGCCGACGCGCCATCCCGGCCTGTCGACCTGGATCTCCTCATCTGCGAGCGATACGGATAGCACGGCTCTCGACCTGCGCGTCGTGCTCGATTCAACTCTTCCCGACGGGCAGGCCGTGGCCGTACCGGACGGGGCGGAATTGCGTGTGGTTGCGGATACGGACAGCGTACACGTTGAAGTCGCGGCTGATAGCCTGCTCCTTGCACCGGGAATCCCGGATGACAGCGTATTGCTCGAACAGGGCGTGGTGGCGGACAGCTTTCAACTCGGACTCCAGGTCGATGGTACACAGACGGTCGACACGCTCCTCACGCCGCGCGCCGACTTCTACCTGCCGCGCCGGAAGCCGGACAGTCGCCTCGCTGCGCCGGTTCGACGCCGAGATCGCCCGTTCTACCCACGCCTGGGCAACTACTGGCAGCACGATGTGGCGCTGGATTCGACGTCCCAATCCTTCGTGATTCGCGAGTCGGTCGGCAACATACCCGTCCGCGATCCACTCCGTCTCAGGTACGATGACTATCGCGATTACCGCCTGAAGTCGTCCCTGGAATACGGATGGCGCGACGTCATGGATCAGCGCGCGCGTCAACGTCAACGTCAGAGCCGCGGAGGCCTCGGCTTCAACATCGTCGTACCCGGCGGCCAACAGAGCGCGTTTACCACCATCTTCGGAAAGCCCACCGTTGACCTCCGTGTGAATGGTCAGGCGGACATCAAAGCGGGATTCAACTACCGGAAAAGCGACCAACAGGTGGCAGTAACCGGAAGGCCCTCGCAGGTCGATCCCGATTTCAAGCAGGATCTCCGGCTCGGCATCACGGGAACCATCGGCGACAAGCTTCGAGTGGATGTCAACTGGGACACCAACAACCAGTTCGACTACCAGAACCAGCTTCGGCTGCAGTATCATGGGTACGAGGATGAGATCATCCAGAATATCGAGGCGGGCAATGTCCACCTCAACACCCCCTCTCGCCTGATTCGAGGTGGCCAGAGCCTTTTCGGGATCAAGAGCCAGTTTCGGTTGGGTGGACTGCAGCTGACGACCGTCGCGAGCCAGCAAGAAGGCCAGTCCAACAGCCTTTCCATCGACGGCGGATCACAGACGACGACTATCGACCTGCAGCCCACCGATTACGACGACAACACCCACTATTTCCTCGGATACTACTTCCGGAATCGATGGGAAGAGGCGCTTTCCGAACCCCCGACGGTAATCGTCAGCAATGGCTTTGAGACCATCCTGGAGCTCGAAGTTTGGAAGTTGCAGCAATTCAGCCCGGAGGAGGAGGACGTCCGTAACGTAGTGGCCATGGTCGACCTCGGCGAGGAACCGACCATCGTGGACCTGGCGGACGCCTACGATCGGGAGGTGCTGCCGAGCGAGGATATCGACCGCTATGGCGATGGCGACCTGCAGCAGCTTCGCACGGGTACGGCCCAACCTCAGGAGTATCTGAAGCAGCTCGGCCTCTCCGACCACGATATGCAGCCAGGGCAGTTCAAGAAGCTGCGACCCGGCGCTGACTACGAGTTCGACCGTGTGCTCGGATACATCTCGCTGAATCAGCGCCTGCAGGAGAATGAAGCCCTCGCCGTTGCCTTCCGATACCGCGCAAACGGGGCCACACACACCGTCGGTGACTTCTCGACAGAGACGGGTGGATCGGAGGGCGGTCAGAATTCGGATCGACTCGTGCTCAAGCTGCTGAAGCCGGTACAGTTGCGGCAGCCGGCGCCCGAAAACGCCTTCAATCCGGCGGCCTGGTACCTCGAACTGCGCAATATCTATCGCCTGCCGGGACGCGGCCTGAACCCGAACGACTTCGAGCTCCAGATCGAGTATCAGCCGCCCGGCCGCCCTGGATCCCGCGTGGTTCCAGACCTCGCCGGCGGAGGCCAACGCACCCTCCTGCAGCTCCTCGGATTCGACAGACTCAACGTCGATGAGGCCCCGCGACCGGACGACCGATTCGACTACCTCAGCGGATTCACCATCGATCCGCAGGATGGCGAGCTCATCTTCCCTTATCTGCAGCCGTTTGGATCACGTATCAATCGCATCATCGACGAGCTGGACGAGCCGGAGTCGGAGAAGCAAAAGAAGAGACAGCTCTACGTGTTCAACAGCCTGTACACGAAGAAAAAGGAGCTGGCCCGAAAAGAGACCCAGTATGACGTCTACTTCATCCGCGGATCCTACAAGGGGAGCGTCCAGGATTTCTATGACCTGCGCGCCTACGCGGGGCTCGTCGAAGGCTCGGTGGTTGTGACCTCCGGTGGAAGCCGGCTGACCGAAGGCGTTGACTACACGGTCGACTATCAGGGCGGGACCGTCCAGATTACGAATCCGGCCTTCCTAACGGCCGGCCGCAATATCGAAATATCCTACGAGCAGAACTCCTTTTTCAATCTGCAGAAGAAGACGTTGCTCGGTGCGCGCGCAGACTACATCTTTAGCGATAACCTCGCGATAGGCGGCACCCTGTTCAACCTGAACCAGAAGTCCCCCATCGACAAATTCAGGATCGGTGAGGAGCCCATCTCGAATACGATCTGGGGGGTGGATGGCGCCATCGACCTTCAGCCGCAGTGGCTCACACGCGCCATCGACGCACTTCCATTCATTCAGACGAAGGCCCCGAGCTCCATCCAGATCACAGGAGAGTTCGCGCAGCTCCGGCCAGGGGCGGGGCACACCGTTGCATTCGAGCGCACCCGTCGAGATCTGCGAGACAACAATCGAGACTTCAAATCCGATGAGCTTAGCGGCATCTCTTACATCGACGATTTCGAGGGCTTCGAGAACACCTTTTCCCTCAAACAACCGGGGGCATGGCGTCTCGCGTCGGCGCCGGATTCCATCGGCGCCATAGATGCGAACGGTGTCCAATTTGGCATCACTGCGGATTCGCTCCGGACGAACTGGCGTGGCGTCTTCTCGTGGTACATCCTGAATGAGAACGTCATCCTCGACCTGGCCGGCCCATCTCCCCCTCCTGCGGTGGCGCCTGTACTCATCAATGAAGTCTTCCCCAATCGCGACACTCGCGGCGAGACCCACCGGTTCATCCAGCCGCTCGACATCTTCTTCACGCCCCATCAGCGAGGGCCTTACAACTACACCCGCGACCTCAAGAGCTTCTTGAGCGATCCGAAGAGTGTCTGGGGTGGGATGATGCAGCGCCTGCCGGAAGGATACACGGACTTCACCCTGAAGAACGTCGAGTTCATCGAGTTCATCGTGAAGGTATTCCCGGAAGGCAGCGGAGACGTCGGACGCGATGCCAGGCTCTACGTGGATCTGGGCTCGATCAGTGAGGATGTCATTCCAAACGGCGACCTCAATACGGAAGACGGCCTCTCCATGACGGACGTGAGCGCGCGGAATCTGGACCCGTGGAGCCGGAGCACGAGTGGCAAGCTCAATTCCACGATCGACGTAGACGATCAGCTTCGGCGCACCGAGGATCTGGGCCTCGACGGACTCGCGTCCTACTCTCCGGATGATTACGATCCGCGCATGACCGAGCAGTTCCATTTTCAGGACTTCCTGAACTCTCTGGACCCGAACGATCCGGACCCGAGATACCGTGCCGAGGTCGCCAAAGCGCTTCGCGATCCCTCCGGCGACGATTTTTTCTACTTCGAGGCCGATGGGTACTTCAACAATCCTGACTTCTATCCCGAGGGGGCTTCCATTCAGGAGCGATTTTCGCGCTACTTCCCCGGCACGGAAATCAACTCGTACGAGGCTCAGAACAAGCTGGCGCCATCTATTCATGGCCAGCGCGGCAACTCGCGTTTCCCCGACACGGAGGATTTGAACTCGAACTCCGCGATCGACCTGACGAATGCCTATTTCCAGTACGAGCTTCCCATCTCGCGCGCGGTCCTCGATTCGATGGCCGCTCCCGAGCGGGTGGATGATTATGTCGTCACAGAAATCACCCCAGGAGGCGGATGGTATCAGGTGCGGATACCCGTGCGGGATTTTACCCGCAGGGTCGGCAACATCCAGGATTTCAGCCTCATCGAGACGATTCGTGTCTGGGCCACGGGGTTTGATGCTCCTGTGACCGTGCGATTCGCCACCTTCGAGCTCGTTGGATCACAGTGGCAGAA
>Ga0079224_100006138_pt1 | contig 15873 bp, 13 predicted proteins | sample Stecom2015_FD_80414 | JGI IMG/M metagenome (GOLD analysis project Ga0079224, IMG submission 80414) | Agricultural soil microbial communities from Utah to study Nitrogen management - Steer compost 2015 | ecosystem: Environmental > Terrestrial > Soil > Agricultural land | place: USA: Utah...
GGTGACCAAGCTGGACGCCCAGAGCCAGGCCCGCATCGCCGGTGTCGAACTGCGCATCAGCGCCCCCGACGGTTCGCCCGCCGTGCGGCAGGACGGCACCCCGCTGACCGGCGAGGACGGCCAACCGCTGGTGGTGACCACCGGTGAGGACGGCAGCGCCACCGTTCCGGACCTGCGCACCCCGCAGGAAGTGCTGATCACCGAAGTGTCCCCGGCCCCCGGCTACGAGGAGGCGTTCGACGAGGAGGACCCGCCGTCGGTGATCGGGCGGGTGGAACCGGGGCAGACGCTCTCCCTCAGCCTCACCAACCAGCCGAACTCGCCGAGCGTGCCGATCCACATCCCGGCCGGCAGCGGCCCCGGTGAAACCGTGGACCTCGGCTGGCGACCGGGCTTGCCGGTGTGGTTGCTGGCGGCCGGCGGCCTGGCCGCGGCCAGCACCGCCGGACTGCTGGTCCGTCGACGGGTGCGAGCCGGGAACCGATGAGGCGCGCAGCGCTTTGGCTGGGGACGGCCCTGCTCGCGGTGCTGCTGGCCGGAGCGGCCGCGGTGGTCCTGCGCAACACCGCAGGGCCACCGCCGGTCTACTCCGCCCCTCCCCCTCCGGTCGGCACCGCTCCGGCCGAGCCGCCGCAATCGGCGGAACCTCCTCCAGCCCAGCCGGTGCACCGCCCGGCCGGCCAGCCACCGGGCACCGTCCGCCTCCCGGAGGGCGGCACCGCGGAGCTGGTGCGCCGGGAGATCGACCGGTCCGGCACCCTCCCGGTGCCGGACGACATCGGTGAAGCGACCTGGTGGGGTGCTGGCCTGGACGCGCCCGCCGGGGCGGCGGTGCTGGCCGGGCACGTGAACTGGGGCGGTCGGACCGGCCCGTTCGCCGAGCTGTGGCGGACCCGGCCCGGGCAGTTGATCACCGTCACCGGGCGGGAGGGCACCGCGTGGCGGTACCGCGTGACCGAGGTGCTCACCCTCAGCAAGGAGGAACTGCCGGCCCGGGCACCGGAGCTGTTCAGCCAGGGCGGCCGGCACCGCTTGGTGCTGGTGACCTGCGGCGGCCGTTACGTGGGCGGCGACCTGGGCTACACCGACAACCGGATCGTGATCGCCGAACCGGTGTGACGAAAAACGGCTCGCGGTGCTGGAAGCCCGCGAGCCGTTCGCCGTCGGCGCCCCCTAGCGGCGTTTCCTGCCCTTCTTGGCCGAGGCGGCTTGCTTGCCCGGCCGCTTCTTCGAGCGGCTGGCCTGGGGACGGTTCTTGCCGTTGTTGTTCTTGTTGTTGGCCGGCTGCTCGGCCTGCTTGGTCGCCTCCTGCCCGGAGCTGTTCTGCTGCGCCTTGCGCTCCGGACGCACCGGCTTCTGCCCGGGCCGGGGACGGGGCGCGGACTTCTTGGCTTCGATCGCCTGCTGCCGCTCGCGCTCTTCCTCCCGGTCCACCTTCTTGATCAGCAGGTGCTGCTGGCCGAGCGTCCACACGTTGTTGGCCAGCCAGTACAGCAGCACCGCGATCGGCAGGAACCAGCCGGAGATGATCGCGCCGATCGGCGCGATGTACATCATGGCCTTGCCCAGCATGGCGCTCTGCGGGTTGGCCATGGCGGCCTCGGTCTGCCGCTTCACCGACATCCGCATGGTGAAGTACGTGGCCACCGAGGCGACCACCATCAGCGGCACGCCGACCAGCATCATGTGCGTGCGATCGGTGCCGAACAGGGCCAGTTCCTGGGCCGGCTGGGTGATCCAGTTCGACAGCTTGGCGCCGAACAAGTCCGCCGCGATGAAGGACTCGACGCCCTGCCGGTCGAAGATGTAGTTGCTCTCCGCGCCCGGGCGGAAGTTCCGCAGCACGTGGAACAGGCTCAAGAACACCGGGATCTGCAGCAGCGCGGGCAAGCAGCCGCCGAGGGGGTTCACCCCGTGTTCGGACTGCAGCCGCTGCATCTCCTGCGCCATGCGCTGGCGGTCGTTCTTGTACTTCTCCCGCAGCTTCTGGATCTGCGGGGCGAACTTCTGCATCTTGCGGCCCGCCCGCAGCTGGCTGAGCGCGGGTTTGAGCAGGACCACCCGCAGGGAGAACACCAGGAAGAACACCGACAGTGCCCAGGCGAACCCGTTGTCCGGTCCGAGCACGGCGCCGAACACCTTGTGCCAGAACCACAAGATCGCCGACACCGGGTAGAGGATGAAGGAGAAAAAGTCAGCCACTCAGCCACTCCTGGTCATCGCCCGGCTCTTGGCCGTACCGGGGCGCGTGCACTGCTGACGCCCGCGAAGAATGCGGGCCCAGCCATACCAGGGTGCCATTCGTCCATCCCCCGGTCGGCTACCACCCCCGGTACGCCCCGGGTTGGAGCGGTGCCGCAGCCCGCTCCAACCCGGTCCTGCTTCAGCGTCGCAACCCGCGGGCGACGATGCGACCGAGCGCCACGTAGACCAGCGCGGCGAGGCTGTAGTTGAGCACCACCCCGATCGTGGCGTCGTTCGGCGTGAACACGTCACCGAGCCCGAAGACGAAGAACTTCGAGGTGCCGTAGACGAACGACACGAAGTCGTTGTCCTGGTTGGCGCCGGTCACCACGAACACGATGTGCAGCACGAACACCAGTGCGATCAGGCCGGTGGCGATCTGGAAGACCCGCCCCAGGGTGTCGGCGCTGGGCAGCCCCGGCCCGCGGAACCGGGGCCGCGACGAGGTGTACCTGTCAGCCCGCTCGCGGCGCTCCCGCCGAGGCGCCCGCTCCGCGTAGTCGTCGTCGAAGTCGTCGTAGTCGTCGTCGAAGTCGTAGCTGTCCCGACGCGGTTCGCGACGGGGCCGCGGCTCCCGGTAGCGCTCCCGGTACGGCTCGGGTTCGTCGTAGGGGTCCGCGTCGTAGGGCTCGGGGTCCGCGTCGTAGTAGTCGGGTTCAGGAGGTTCCGGCTGCACCACCGGCTGCACCTTGGTGGGTGCGGGCTGCGGCGGCTGGGCCGGTGGACGTGGCGCGGCGCCCGGCGGCGGTGCTTGCGGAACCTGCCCCGGTGGGGGCGTCTGCGGAGCTCGTCCGGGTGGCGGCGCTTGGGGGAGGTGCTGCGTCGGTGCTTCGGGGCCTTGTCCCGGTGGCGGCCCGGGTGGGCGACCGGGCTGCGGTCCCGGGCCCGGCTGCTGGGCGGGGCCGGGCGGCTGGGGTGCTTGCCCCGGCGCGGGCTGGCCCGGTTGGGCTGGGCGCGCCCCTGCCGGCGGCATCTGGTGCTGCGGCGGAGCTCCTGGTGGCGGCCCCTGCGGCGGCTGGTTCGGTGGCGCCGGCTGCGGGCCGGGGCCTTGGCCTCCCGGCCGCGGCGGTCCGGGTCGGGGATCTGAGCGCTCGTAGGCCATGGCCGGGGATTGTGGTGGTGATCAGAGCGCAACGGAAGCCCCCACCGGAGAACTCACACTCCCAGGGCGGCGTGCTGCTGCTCGTTCCGCGGCGGCGAGGCGGTTCCGCTGTGGTTTCACCCGGCCTCGGCGGTGGGCATCACCGGGGGGAGCCGCTGCGCAAAGGAGTGGAACTATGGCTGTTCAAGACCGCGGTGCCCATCCCTCGGAGCCGGCCGAGGGCAGCCCCGTCGAGGACGGCGAGCTGCACAGCAACGCCACCGAGACCCCTTCGCAGCCGGAACCGGCGAAGCGCGAGGACCGGGAGGAGAAGGAGGAGTAGTCGCCGACCGCTGGGATCACCGGTCCTGGCAGCACCGGTGGTCCGGCAACGGCTGCGCCGCAGCACCAGCACGCCGGTCCGGGCCTCCTCGCCCGCGCGATCGCCAGGCACCTCCTGCCCACCACGACATCCCCGGCCGGATCGTCGCTCCCCAGGTGTGCTGGGCGTGGAGAACCGATCGCACCGAGTCGGGCCAACACCTGTCGCGGCGCAGCTGGCGGTGGGCGGTGCTGATGGGACGCGCCCGGTCGGAGGGTTCGACGAGATCGAAGGTCGGCAACTCGGCGCCCCGTTCCGGCACCGCCGCCCCGACCGGGAACAGCAGATCGACGTCCGCAGGGAAAACGCTGGTCAGAGCCGGTGCTCAAGTCGTGGTACCCCCGGTCGGACTCGAACCGACACTCGGACGATTTTAAGTCGTCTGCCTCTGCCAATTGGGCTACGGGGGCTGGCTGGGTTCGCCGCACCTCCAGGGTCTCGCGACACCGGAGGCGGGACGCGACGGGTGCACCCGAGATTCCCGCGTCAAGGGGACGGTAAATGCTTGCCGCTACCACCGCCTCGTTCGTCCGGCTCCGAAGTACCTGCCAGCCAACCGCCAGTGCGGCCGACCAGCAAGCAAACCCACCCGCGGAGCTACTCGTTCAGGTGAACAAGAGCACCAGAGATCAGATTATCTGTCACTGGACGTGAAAAGTAACCGCCTACAAGGCGAGCAACCACGCTGTCGTGGATACGAGAGGCCGCGTGCTGTAACAAGCACGCGGCTCATCTGTTCCACTTGCTGCCCTGCACAGCCCGGTCAGCTGGCCGCAGCACGCTCGAAAGCGTCACGCGGGTGCTGGATCTGCCCCATCGAGACCGTCTCGCGGCGGAAGAAGAAGGCCAGCGTCCAGTCCACGATGATCCGGAGCTTGCGGTTGAAGGTGGGCATCCGGCTCACGTGGTAGCTGCGGTGCATGAACCAGGCGATGAAGCCCTTGGCCTTGAACCCGTAGACGTCCGCGACGCCCTTGTAGAGGCCCATGCCGGCGACCGAGCCCGCGTACTTGTGGTAGTACTGCTTGGTCTTCTTGCCGCGCAGCGTGGCGATGATGTTCTTGGCCAGCTGGTTGGCCTGGCGAACCGCGTGCTGAGCGGACGGCGCGCAGGTGGCCGTGGGGTTCTCGTCGGTCTTGGAGAGGTCCGGCACGGCAGCGCAGTCACCAGCGGCCCACACGTCGGGCAGGCCTTCGACCTGCAGGTGCGCGGTGGCCTTGACCCGACCCCGCTCGTCCAGGGGCAGGTCGCTGTTCTTCAGCACCGGGTTGGCCTTCACACCGGCGTTCCACACCAGGGTGTCGGTGTCGAACTCGGTGCCGTCGGACAGAACGGCGTGGCCGTTCTCGATCGACTTCAAGAAGGTGTTCAGGTAAACCTGGATGCCCCGCTCTTCGAGGGCCTTCACCACGTAGACGCCCATCTTCTCGCTGACCTCGGGCATCACCCGGCCAGCGGCCTCGACCAGCACCCACCGCATGTCGCTGGGCTTGACGTTCGGGTAGTAGCGGGTGGCGTAGCGGGCCATGTCCTCCAGCTCGGCCAGCGCTTCGACCCCCGCGAAACCGCCCCCGACGAAGGTGAAGGTCAGCAGGCGCTTGCGCAGTTCTTCGTCGTCGGTGTTGGCAGCGGCGTCCATCTTGGCCAACACGTGGTTGCGCAGGTAGGCAGCTTCACCGACGGTCTTGAGACCGATGCCTTGCTCGGCCAGACCCGGGATCGGCAGCAACCGGGAAACGGATCCGAGCGCAACGACCAGGACGTCGTAGGAAAGGGTGTCGGTACCAGTCTGCGGGTTCTCGACGGTGACACGCTTTTCGCTGTGCTTGATCTCGGTGACGGCAGCGGTGACCACCCGGCACCGCTTCAACACTCGTCGCAGTGGCGCTACCACGTGGCGGGGTTCGACCGAGCCCGCTGCCGCTTCCGGAAGGAAGGGCTGGTAGGTCATGTGCGGCTGAGGATCGACGACCGTTACGGAGGCCTCACGGCGTCCCAGCTTCTTTTGGAGCTGGAGAGCCGTGTACATGCCGACGTACCCGCCGCCGAGAATGAGAATCCGCGTGGGATCGGATTTACCAGCCATGCGGCCATGGTCCCACCACGGACTCCCCGAGCACCGCGCCGACCCCCCTTAATGTGACGCCAGTCGCGGGTGGTTCTGATCACTCCCACGCGGTGTGCACGATCGACTGCGCTCCGCATGCCGCAAGCGGGCAGTCATCTCGGCGTCACGAAGACGCCACTTAGGCATCATTGGCTGGTGTTCGCCACCATACCGAATCTTGCGCCGGCCCGCCGGTGCCTTATCTCACACGCCTCCGGTGGCCTCTTTGGACCGTCGGGAGCAGCGGAATCCCCCGCGCCCCAACGCTTTTCACCGAATCGATCAAGCACAGCGTCCCGCTGCCGCCGGCTGACGCCCCGGGTTCGCGGGAGACCGGGGCCGCGCGGCGACCGCCGCTCGAACGCCGTCACCCGAGCCCGGCAGCGGTCTTCGCCTGGAGCAGCACATCGCGCAGCATCTCCGGCGTCAGCAGCTTCGTCTGCACGTTCCGCTGGCTCACGTGGTAGCTGCCGAACAGCACCAGGGGCTCCCCTGCGCCCTTCGCCGGCAGTTCCACGCGCGCACCGTGCCCGAACGCGGGGCGCGGACGTGGGATCCGCCAGCCGGCGACGTCGAGCACGGGCAGCAGCGCGGACCAGCCGAAGCCGCCGAGCACGACGACCGCTCGGAGCGTCGGGCGCAGCAGCTGCACCTCGCGGACCAGCCACGGCGCGCACTCGTCCCGTTCGGCCGGGGTGGGTTTGTTCGCGGGCGGGGCGCACCGCACCGGTGCGGTGATCCGGACCCCGATGAGCCGCGTGCCGTCGTCCCGACCGGTCGAGTGCGGTCGGGAGGAGAGGCCCACCTCGTGGAGCGCGGAGAACAAGACGTCCCCGGAGGGATCACCGGTGAACATGCGCCCGGTGCGGTTGCCGCCGTGCGCCGTCGGCGCCAACCCGACGATGGCGAGCGGGGCGTCCGCCGGGCCGAAGCCCGGGACCGGTCTGCCCCAGTAGTCCTGGTCGCGGAAGGCGGCTCGCTTGGTGCGCGCGACCTCTTCGCGCCACGCGACGAGGCGAGGGCAAGCGCGGCACGCGGGGATCAACTCGTCCAGGTCGTCGATGGTTCTCGCGGTGGGGGCGGCTTCGTCGGGGCGTCGCATGGCGGTCTCGCTGCGCTTCCTCTCGTCCCGGACGTGCTCGGCGGAGACGCGGCAGCGTCCAGCAGGTCGGTCGCTGGCCCTCCGTTCCGCGGTTCTCGCCGGTTCGGCTCCGGTGGGCCCACCGGAGCCGAACCGCGGAGCGCTCAGCAGTCGCCACGGTAGTCCGCGGAGCAGCAGGAGGGCGACCCGCGGCCGTCCCCTGCTCCTGGAAGCCGCCGACCGCACCGGTCCGCAGCTCGGAGCACAAAGGACTCCCCGCTCGACCCCGAGCGGTGGCGACGTGCCCCGACCACCGAGTGCGCGGGGCCCGCGGTCGTTGTCGAATTCGCAGGCGGCGCGCCGGCCGGGCGGGCACACTGGCAGCGTGCCGAACGAGAAGGGTTCTGAAGCGGCGGAGCAGCCGGGCCGGAGTCCGGAAGTTCCACCGACCGCGGGCACCCTGTTCGCCGCGCTGCACGGCGGTGTCGCGCCGCGCGGGAGGAGCGCCCTCGACCACGACGAGCACGACGCCTACCAGCTCTTCCACGACTACTCGCAGGCCATGGGCTGGCTCGACGACAGGTCGATCGTGGGCGGTCCGGTGGATCGCCAGCACCTCGCTCCCGGCCTGTGGGGCATGAACGACGCCGGCTGGGTCGGGCCGCACGCCTCGGCCGAACCGCAACTGCTCTCCTGGTTCCAGGTGGAGGCCAGCGCGGTCCCCGCCGACCGCCCCCTGCCGGTGCAGCCGCTCCTGCACTGCGCCGAACGCGTCACCGCGCACCTGGGCGTGCTGGACCTGCACGCGGTGCACGTCCTGGTTCCGGTGCAGGGCCTCGCGTCCGCGCCGCGCACGGCCTGCGCCCGCGTGCCGGGGATGCTCTCGAAGGGCTGGTTCACCGGCAGCACGGGTGCGCCCACGCCCGTCCGCTTCAGCCTCAACAGCGGGCAGGACCCGGTGCTGCGCGCTGCGGCACCGGACATCGTCGACCGCTTCGGTCGGCTCGAGCAGGAGGTCTTCCTCCTCGACTCGCACGAGGTCACCGAGGACGTCGATCGCCCCGTACCGCTGGAGGATTCCGCCTGGAACGGCCCGCCCGAGCACAGCGTCGTGCTGCACGGCAGGTTGATCGAGTGGTCCTGCGATGCGATCGGGTGGCTGATGGGCGTTCTCGGCGACGTGGCCGCCCTGAGCGGGGTCCGGACGCCGCTGCTGATGACCGCGCGCCGGGAAGAGCGGAGTTAGCCAGGAAACCGGGGCGGTCGTCGGATCGCGATCGTCCCGGCGAAGTGGCGGATGAGCGCTCCGGAAGCACGTAGTGTGGGCTCATGGCAGCCGAGACCGAGAACACCGCGGAAGAAACCGCCAAGGAGAGCACCGCACCCGCCGAACCGTCCGACGACCTGGTGACCACCCGCCATTCGATCGAGGTCGACGGGGCGGAGTTGCACTACACGGTCACCGCTGGCCGGATCGTCCTGCGCGAAGAGGTCTACAAGGACGGCAAGTTCACCGGCCACAAGCCCAAGGCGGAGATCTTCCTCACCTCCTACGTGGCCGATTCGGACGATCCGAACCGCCCGGTGACGTTCGCGTTCAACGGCGGTCCCGGATCGGCCAGCGTGTGGCTGCACCTCGGATTGCTGGGACCGCGCCGAGTCGTTTCCGGTGACGCCGGCGCTCTCGCCGCCCCGCCGTACGGGCTCGAGGACAACCCGCAAACCCTGCTGGCGCGCAGCGACCTGGTGTTCATCGACCCGGTCTCCACCGGTTACTCCCGGGCGGTGGAAGGCGGCGAACCGGGCGACTTCCACGGCTACCAGCGCGACATCGAGTCGATCGGCGAGGTGATCCGGCTGTGGACCACCCGCAACGGGCGCTGGTTGTCGCCCAAGTACTTGGCCGGCGAGTCGTACGGGACGCTGCGGGCCGCGGCGCTGGCCGAGCACCTGCAGAGCAGGTACGGCTGGTACCCGAACGGCCTGATGCTGATCTCCTCGGTGCTGGACATGGGCACCATCCGGTTCACCGAGGGCAACGACCTGCCCTACGCGCTGTACTTGCCGACCTACGCGGCGATCGCGCACCACCACGGCAAGCACGGGGACCGGCCGCTGCGGGACGTCCTCGACGAGGCGGAGAAGTTCGCTTCCGGCGAGTACCTGTGGGCGCTGGCCCGGGGCGCTCGGCTGACCGCGGAGGAGCGGGCCGACGTCGTGCGCCGGGTGGCCGAGCTGACCGGGTTGACCGAGGAGTACGTCGACCGCGCCAACCTGCGCATCGAGCACCTGCGGTTCTTCACCGAACTGCTGCGGGACCAGCGGCTGACCGTGGGCCGCATGGACGGGCGGTTCACCGGGTGGGAACCGGACGCGGCGGGCGAACGGCTCACCGACGACCCGAGCATCTCCGGCATCAGCGGCGCCTACTCGGCAGGGATCAACCACTACGTGCGCCAGGAGCTGGAGTACACCAACGACCTACCCTACGAGGTGCTCACCACGCGGGTGCAGCCCTGGTCCTACAAGGAGTTCGAAGGCGCCAGCGTGTCCGTTGTGGACAAGCTCAGCGCCGCGATGCGGGCGAACCCGCACCTGCGGGTGCAGGTGGGCTGCGGGTACACCGACGGCGCCACCCCGTACTTCGCCGCCGAGCACACCCTGGCCCAACTGCAGATCCCGGAGCAGCTGCGCGACAACATCGACGTCCGCTACTACCCGGCCGCGCACATGATGTACGTGCACGAGGAATCACGCCTGCAGCAGTCCGCGGACCTGGCAGCCTTCGTGCGGGGGGAACGCCCCCAGAGCGGCTGACCGGGCCGAACGGCCCAACGGCAGCAGGGGAACGCTCCCGCCGGCGCGGCGGAGCAGTTCCCCTGCTGCGCATCCGGGCGCAGCCGGCCCGGCCGCGGTGGCGCTGGCGAGCCCGGTGCGGCCCGGACCCGCCGGGTTCCGGTGCTGTCAGCGCTCGCCGCCGGTCGTCGCGCGAGCACCGGGCGCCGCGGGCGGTGCCGTGGGTGGGGGCAGCACCGCCCGCGGCGAGATCAGGACAGCGACTGGCGCACCTGCACCGCCGCGCTGACCATGTTCCGCAGCGCGGCTTCCACTTCGGCGTAGTCGCGGGTCTTCAGCCCGCAGTCGGGGTTGACCCACAGCCGTTGCACCGGCACCGCGTTGAGCGCGGCGCGCAGCAGAGCGGCCATCTCCTCGGCACCGGGCACCCGCGGCGAGTGGATGTCGTGCACGCCGGGACCGATGCCCCGCGCGAAACCGACCGCGTTGAGGTCGTCGAGCACCTCCATCCGGGAGCGGGCGGCTTCGATGCTGGTGACGTCGGCGTCCAGGGCGACGATCGCGTCGATCACGTCGCCGAACTCCGAGTAGCACAGGTGCGTGTGGATCTGCGTGGAGTCGGCGACCCCGGAGGTGGCCAGGCGGAACGCGGAGACGGCCCACTCGAGGTACTCCGGGCGCCGCGCGGCGTTGAGCGGGAGCAGTTCGCGCAGCGCCGGCTCGTCGACCTGGATCACCCGGATGCCCGCGGCCTCGAGGTCCTGCACTTCGTCCCGGATGGCCATCGCCACCTGGTCGGCGGTGTCGGCCAGCGGTTGGTCGTCCCGGACGAACGACCAGGCCAGGATGGTGACCGGGCCGGTCAGCATGCCCTTGACCGGTTTGCCGGTGAGCCTCTGCGCGTAGCAGGACCACTCCGCGGTGATCGGTTCGGGGCGGGCGACGTCGCCGAACAGGATCGGCGGGCGCACGCACCGGGAACCGTAGGACTGCACCCATCCGCGCGTCGTGCTGGCGAAGCCCTCCAGGTGCTCGGCGAAGTACTGCACCATGTCGTTCCGCTCGGGTTCGCCGTGCACCAGCACGTCCAGCCCCAGCTGTTCCTGCAGCTCGACGACCCGGCGGATCTCGTCGCGCATCCGCTGCTGGTAGCTGCTGCGGTCGATGCGCCCGGCCCGCCAGGCGGCTCGGGCTCTGCGGATGTCGGCGGTTTGCGGGAACGAGCCGATGGTGGTGGTCGGCAGCGGCGGCAGCTGCAGCGCTTCCTGCTGGGCTTCGCGGCGCGTGGCGTAGTCGGAGCGCCGGCGGTGCGCTGGCCGCAGCGCGTCCAGGCGTGCTCGGACCCGGTGGTTGCGGACCTTGGCGGCTGCGGCCCGGTCGGCGACCGCGGCCCGGGCCCGGTCCAGGTCGTCGACCACCGAGTCCCGGTCTCCGCCGAGGGCCTTGCCGAGCACGACGACCTCCCGCACCTTCTGCCGGGCGAAGGACAGCCAGGACTTGACCTGCGGGTCGAGGTCGGTTTCCGCTTCGACGTCGTAGGGCACGTGCAGCAGGGAGCAGGAGGTGCTGACCGCGACGTCCCCGGCCAGGCCGAGGAGGGTGGCGCCGGTGGCGAGCGCGGCGTCCAGGTCCGCGCGCCACACGTTGCGCCCGTTGACCAGCCCGGCCACCAGCGTCTTGTCCCGCAGCCCGGGCAGGTTCACCATCCCGTCCACAACGGACGGATCGGTGACGAGGTCGACGCCGATCGCTTCCACCGGGGTGGCCGCCAGTTCCCCGAGCGCGGGGCCGAAGTCGCCGAAATAACCGGCGACCAGCACCTTCGGGCGCTCGGTCAGTTCGCCGAGCCGCTGGTGGGCGCGGCGCAGCTCGCGCAGCTGCTCGGCGGTGGGGTCGGCCGCGAGGGCCGGTTCGTCGAGCTGCACCCACTCCGCCCCGGCTCGCCGCAGCTCCACCAGCAGCTCGGCGTAGGCGTCCAGCAGCTCGGGCAGTTTCTCCAGGGGCCGGAATCCTCGCGGAGCTCCTCCGGCGGGCTTGGACAGCAGCAGGAAGGTGAGCGGACCGAGCAGCACCGGTCGAGTGGTCACCCCGGCTTCCAGCGCCTCCTGGAAGTGCTCCACGGGGGCGCGGTCGGCGAGCGAGAACCGCGTCTCCGGGCCGATTTCCGGCACCAGGTAGTGGTAGTTGGTGTCGAACCACTTCGTCATCTCCAGCGGTGGCGCGGATTCCGCACCGCGGGCCATGGCGAAGTAGGTGTCCAGCGGGCTGAGGCCCAGTTCGGCGTGGCGCTGGGGCACGGCGCCGAAGGTGACGGCGGTGTCCAGCACGTGGTCGTAGTAGGAGAACGTGCCGCCGGGGATGGAGTCCAGGCCGGCGCCGCGCAGTTCGCGAACGGTGGCGATGCGCAGTTCCCGGGCGGTGGCGCGCAATTCCGCTTCGCCGGTGCGGGACGCCCAGTAGGCCTCCAGGGCTCGTTTGAGCTCCCGCTCGGGTCCGATGCGCGGGTAGCCGAGGACGGTCGATCCGATTTCCGCTGTCAAAGCACTCACCTCGCGAGCTCGACATCGTGGACACCGAGGTCGCGAGGAGCGCGCGCACCAGCAGGCAGACGCGGTGCGACCGCGCCTGCTCGTTGGCCGGGTACTCCCGCGATACCTCGGGCCAGCACCCGCCGGGCGGCGGATGCGCCGATGGCAGGTCTTCGGACTCGCGGGCGTTCCCGGTCGCACCGGGGTTCCTACCGGCCGCCGCTTCCCAGACCCGTGGTCCAGTGCTTGTCCCGACGTGCGCGTCGGGGGCGGCTTTCGTTCCCGCTCACCGCTGCGGGGCAGTTCCGGATTCGCACCGGATTCCCTCTTGCCTCGCCTCGCGCCGGAGCGGACGCGGAGGCGAACCACCAGCACGGCCCAGGCTAGTGGCCGGTGCCCCGTTGGCAAGGGGCGCGCGGGGCTCCGTCCGCCGAGCACGGCCGGTGAAGTCGAGCTACGCCGAGTTGTGATCTGGGGCACCGGAAAACCTATCGCCACCAGATGTAGTACATGTACTATCTCCGACAGCAATTCCACTACAGGAAGTACTGGGGAGATGACACCCGTCAGCGAACATGCGACACCGCTGAACCCCTCGGCCGCGGACGAGATCACGCTCGACGTGCGCGGCCTGCGGATGACCTACGGCACGGCGGAAGTGCTCAAGGGGATCGACTTCACCGCGCGCCGCGGCGAAGTGGTGGCGCTCCTGGGGCCCAACGGCGCGGGCAAGAGCACCACGATCGAGATCCTGGAAGGATTCCGGATGCGCTCGGGCGGCGACGTCCGAGTCCTCGGATCCGACCCGGCGCACGGCGACGAGCGCTGGCGATCCCGCCTCGGCGTCGTGCTGCAGTCCTGGCGCGACCACGGCAAGTGGAAGGTCCGCGAACTGCTGGCGCACCTGCGCGAGTACTACACGCCCTACCGCGAACCCTGGGACGTCGACGAGCTCGTCGCAGCGGTCGGCCTGACCGGGCACGCGGACAAGCGCATCCGGCAGCTCTCCGGTGGGCAGCGGCGCCGGCTCGACGTGGCCATCGGCATCGTCGGCAGCCCGGAACTGCTGTTCCTCGACGAACCCACGGTCGGGTTCGACCCGCAAGCCCGCCGCGACTTCCACGACCTGGTGCACCAGCTCGCCGACGAGGACACCACCGTCCTGCTCACCACGCACGACCTGGACGAAGCCGAGAAGCTGGCCGGACCGCATCCTGATCCTGGCCGGCGGGCGCATCGTCGCCAACGGCTCCGCCGAGCAGCTCTCCCGGCAGATCGCCGCCGCCTCCGAGATCAAGTGGACCATCGACGGGCAACGGTACGTGCACTCCGCGGAGGACGCGACCGGTTTCGTCCGCGAACTCCTCGCCCAGCACGGGGAAGCCGTCACGGACCTCGAAGTCCGCCGGGCGACCTTGGAGGACACCTACCTGGCGCTGGTGCGCGCGCACGAATCCGGGCACGGCGAGGAGGCCGCGCTGCATTTCGCGAACGTGGAGGTGAACCGGTGAACGCCAACGCGATGCGCGCCGGCCTGCGGCGCGGCTGGATCGAGTTCTGCCACACCTGGTCCAACCGGCAGGACCTGCTGAGCTACCTGCTGCCGACCGCGGTCCTGCTGTCGGTGCTGTTCTTCCAGCGCGACTCCGAGATCAACGGAATCCCGCTCGGCACGACGAGCGTGCCCGGCGTGCTCGGCATGACCGTGGCGTTCGGCGGGCTGATCAGCATGGGGCAGCTGATGGTCGCGGAACGGGAGGACGGGACGCTGCTGCGCGCCAAGGCCGTGCCGCACGGCATGGTCGGCTACCTGGTCGGCAAGATCGTGACGGTCAGCGGCATGACGTTGGCCAGCATGGCGATCCTGCTGATCCCGTCGCTGGTGATGTTCGACGGCTTCGACCTCGGCGCGGGTTCGTGGCCGGTGCTGCTCGGGATCACCCTGCTGGGCCTGGCCGCGACCGTGCCGATCGGGGCGGTCTTCGGCTCGCTGTTCGACACCCCGAGCAGCATGGGGTTGATCATGATCCCGATGACCGGGCTGATCGTGATCTCCGGGATCTTCTTCCCGATCACCGTCCTCCCCGAATGGCTGCAGGGGGTCGCGCAGGTCTTCCCGGTGTACTGGCTCGGCCTGGGCATGCGCTCGGCACTGCTGCCCGACGCGATGGCGGCGGCCGAGATCGGAGGCTCCTGGCGGCACTTGGAGACTGTGGGGGTGCTCGGCCTGTGGGCCGTGGTCGGGTTCGTCGTGGCCCCGGTGGTGCTGCGCCGGATGGCGCGGCGCGAATCCGGTGCGAGCGTGGCCGCGCGACGGGAGAAGGCCATGCAGCGCGTGCGCTGATGGCGGAGGGAACATGGGTGAGACGATCTACAACCGAATCGCGATGCTGCGCGCGGAGCGCGGGATCTCCCGGCGGCAACTCGCCGAAGCGCTCGGCGTGCACTACCAGACGGTGGGCTACCTGGAACGCGGCGAGTACAGCCCGAGCCTCCACCTCGCCCTGCGCATCGCGGAGTACTTCGAGGTCCCGGTGGAGGTGGTGTTCTCCACCCGACCGTTCCCCCGCCTCGGAGCTGACCGTTCAGCTTGAAGACGTCGAGGGCACCTCCAGCGACCGGGTCGCCGGGGTGCCCTCGACTTCGATGCCCGTCAGGAGACGACTTTCGGCCGTTCTTCCGCGAAGTGGCAGGCCGCCGGGTGGTTGCCCAGCCGGACCTCCAGCTCGGGCACTTCCTCGGCGCACTTCTCCTGCGCCTTCCAGCAGCGGGTGCGGAACCGGCAGCCGGACGGCGGGTTCGCCGGGCTGGGCACGTCCCCGGTGAGCCGGATGACCTCGCGCTTGCCGCGCAGCGTCGGGTCCGGAACCGGGACCGAGGACAGCAGCGCCTGCGTGTAGGGGTGCTGCGGGTGCTCGTAGATCTCGTCCTCGGTGCCGATCTCGACGATCTTGCCCAGGTACATCACCGCCACCCGGTCCGACAGGTGCCGCACCACACCCAGGTCGTGGGCGATGAAGATGTAGGACAGCCCGAATTCCTTCTGCAGGTCGGCCAGCAGGTTCATCACCTGCGCCTGGATGGAGACGTCCAGGGCGGACACCGGCTCGTCGCAGATGATGACCTTGGGCCGCAGCGCCAGGGCGCGGGCGATGCCGATGCGCTGCCGCTGCCCGCCGGAGAACTGGTGCGGGTAGCGGTTGATGTGCTCGGGGTTCAACCCGACGATCTCCAGCAGCTCCTGCACCTTCCGCCGCCGGTCGCCCTTCGGCACCACCTCGGGGTGGATCTCGAACGGTTCGCCGACGATGTCCCCGACCGTGCGCCGCGGGTTCAGCGAGGTGTACGGGTCCTGCAGCACGATCTGCATGTCCCGGCGCCACTTGCGCAGTTCCTGGCCCTTCAGCTGGAACATGTCGCGGCCTTCGAACAGCGCGGTGCCGCTGGTGGGCTTCTCCAACCGCATCAGCACCTGGGCGAGGGTGGACTTGCCGCACCCGGACTCGCCGACCACGCCGAGCGTTTCGCCCTGGTGGAGGTCGAACGAAACACCGTCCACCGCGCGGACGTGCCCGATGGTCCGCTTGAACACCACGCCCTGGGTGATCGGGAAGTGCTTGACCAGGTCCCGCACCTGGAGGATCGGTTCAGCCA
>Ga0079224_100006139_pt1 | contig 15871 bp, 9 predicted proteins | sample Stecom2015_FD_80414 | JGI IMG/M metagenome (GOLD analysis project Ga0079224, IMG submission 80414) | Agricultural soil microbial communities from Utah to study Nitrogen management - Steer compost 2015 | ecosystem: Environmental > Terrestrial > Soil > Agricultural land | place: USA: Utah...
CGTGCATGCTGATCGGCGTCGCGGTCATGATGAGGCTCATGACCGCGTAGCTCGTCACGCCGGCGAGCACGGCGACGACGAACGCGGGCTGTGCGGCGATCGCCGCGAGCGGCCGGCCGGTTCCGCCGGTCTCCGCGCGGCTGGCGGCCGGTGAGCCGAGCCACGCAAGTGTCGCGCCGCCGAGCGCGAGCAGCACCGCGAGCCCGACGAACGAGCCGGTGAACTCGGGCCAGCCGCCCGCGAGCCGCGCGCGATCGCCGAGCTCCGGGCCGAGCGCGGCTGCCGCCAGGGTGCCGACCATGACGATGCCGACCGCGCGCCCCGCGAGATCCTCGGGCACGTGCTCCGTCGCCGCGAACCGGTACTGCATGACGACGGCCTGGCTCATGCCGAGCGCGAGGCTCGCCAGGCCGAAGACGGCGAACAGCCCGTGCGCGGTCGCCCAGGCCGCGCCGAGCGCGGCGAGCGTGCCGAGCAGCGTGCTGCCGATGAAGATCGGCTTGCGGCCGAACCGGCGCATCAGGAACGCGGCGGGCAACGTGCCGAGCGCGACGCCGAGCACCGCGAGCGCGAGCGGCAGCGTCGCGAGCGAGGGGGAGGGCGCGATCCGCGCGCCGACGATGCCGCCGAACGTGACGAGCACGATCGTCCCGCACGCGCCGAACGCTTGCGCGGCCGCGAGGATCCATACGTTCCGCATGCGGAAGGCTTCCGTGGAGGCGGTTCCGGAAGGGCTCGTGCCGCCGGGCGAAAGATTTTACCTGCCGCGGGACGGCCGGCGCTAAACTCCATCGTCTATGAACGGCTACGACTCGAGCGCGCCGTCCGCGGCGCGGCAGCGGGGTCCGGCGCGCCGGCGCGCCGGCGCGGGTTGGGTGCTCGGAGCGTCGCTCGCGCTCGTCGCGCCGGCGGCGCTCGCGCAGCAGGCGGCCGAGCCGCGGTGCCCGCCGGGCGGCGACGTGCTGCTCGTGAACGGCCGCGTTCACACGATGGACGCCGAGTCCCGCGTCGTCGAGAGCGTGCACGCGATCGACGGGCGCTTCGTTGCGGTCGGCGGCACGCCGACGACGACCCCGTGCACGGAGACGATCGATCTCCGCGGCCGCACGGTGATCCCCGGCATCATCGACAACCACAACCACATCGTGGCGCTCGGGCTAAGGCCCGGCCACGACACGCGCCTCGAGAACGCACACTCGATCGAGGCGGTGCTCGAGACGCTCGCCGCGAAGGCCGCGGAGCTGCCGGCGGGCGAGTGGATCACGTCGATCGGCGGTTTCGACATCAACCAGTTCGTGCCGCCGCCGGCCGCGCCTCGCTTCCCGACGCTCGCGGAGCTCGACCGCGTGACGCCGAACCATCCCGTCTACATCCAGCAGTCCTTCGCCGGGCCGGCCGTGACGAACAGCCGCGGCCGCGCGTTCTTCGCCGAGCGCGGCATCGAGGTCGGCGCGGACGGCTCGATCGCGGGCGGGGCGACGCCGAATCCGTCGTCGCGCGCGCTGCACGCGTTGCGGGGACTCCAGACGCTCGAGGATCAGAAGCGCGGCACGCTGGACGCGCTCCGCTACGCCGCGAGCCTCGGGCTCACGACGCATTTCGACCAGGGCGGCTTCCCGGCGACCGGCACCGACGCCGACGGCGCGGCGCACTTCGACGAGTACCGCGCGTACGACGCGCTGCTCGAGCTGCACGCCGAAGGCGCGCTGATCAACCGGATCCGGCTGAACTTCCTGCACATGGAGGCGGACCCGGAGACGCCGAAGCTTCGCGCGCGGCTCGAGAACGTGTTCCCGCGCTTCGGCGACGACATGCTGAGGGTGGTCGGCATCGGCGAGTTCACGGCCGGCGCGAGCCCGATCGTGATGCAGCCGACGCCGGAGTGGGAGAACGGCACGCGGCTCGTCGCGGAGGCAGGCTGGCGGAACGAGAACCACTCGCTCACGCCGGGCGATTACGCGACGATCATCGACGGCTGGCAGCGCGTGCACGATTCGTTGCCGCTGCCCGGCATCCGCGAGCTTCGCTGGGTGCTCGCGCACGCGCCGTTCATCACGCGCGAGTACGCGGACAAGCTGCGCGCGCTCGGCGGCGGCGTCAGCGTGCTCGGCGGCTGGCGGTACATCTCCGGGACCGCGCAACAGAACGGCCCGCCGTTCCGGATGCTCGTCGAGAGCGGTATCCCGGTCGGGATGAGCTCCGACGGCATGCAGATCTCGCCGATGAACCCGTGGATCGGGCTCTACTACGTCGTGACGGGCAAGAATGCGCGCGGCGAGACGATCAACGCGGGGCAGACGCTCGATCGCGCGACGGCGCTTCGGCTCTACACGGCGGCGAACGGCTGGTTCCTAGGCGAGGAGGACTCGCTCGGCAGCATCGAGGTCGGCAAGCACGCGGATCTCGCGGTGCTCGACCGCGACTACTTCGACGCCGAGGCGACGCCGGACGAGGACATCAAGCGGGTGCGCTCGCTGCTGACGATGGTCGGCGGCCGCATCGTCCACGGCGCCCCCGACGCCCTGTAGGAGCGGCTGTCAGCCGCGATCTTCTCAGCCGTGTCAGCCGCGATCGCCTCGGTCGCCGCTACGGGCGCTCGGCCTCGAGCGCCGCGATCTCGTCGAGGATGCGATTGAAGCGGCGGCCGAGCTCGGTCAGCCGGTATTCGACGCGCGGCGGCACCTCCGGGAACGCTTCGCGCTCGATCAGCCCGTAGCGCGCGAGCTTGCGCAGCCGCTCGTTCAGCACCTTCGCCGTCAAGCCTTCCACCGCGCGCTGCATCGCGCCGGGCCTCGCGACGCCTTGCGCGATCAGCGCGAGCACCGTCAGCGACCACTTGCAGCCGACGATGTCCTCGACCATCCGCGACACGCTCGGCCGAGGTTGCGCCGGCACGAAAATTCTCTTCTTCAGCGCTGTCATCTTTTTACACCGAAAAGTAAGCAACGCACCGTTTGGTGCAGACTTCACGCTTCGGATGCCGCGCCATAGATTTACCGCGTTTCACGCTCATTGCAGCACATGAGGAGCAACACGGTGAAGTCGAAAATCGCGGCGGCCGCAACGGCGGCGAGCGTTCTTGCGCTCGGTCTCGCGGCAGCGCAAAGCACGGGCGAGGTGCCGTATCCGGAGGGCTATCGGGGTTGGCATCACGTGAAGTCGATGCTGATCGAGGAGGGCCATCCGTTGTTCGCGGCGTTCGGCGGCATCCATCATCTGTACGCGAACGACGCCGCGCTCGAGGGCTATCGCAGCGGCCGGTTTCCGGACGGCGCCGTGATCGTCTTCGACCTGCTCGAAGCCGTCGCGGACGGCAACGCGGTCGTCGAGGGCGAGCGCAAGGCGATCGGCGCGATGCACCGCGACGCGCGTGCGTACTCGCAGACGGGCGGGTGGGGATTCGAGCTGTTCGCCGGCGGACGGAGCGGGGAGCGCGCGGGTCAGGGCGCGGCGTGCTTCGCGTGCCACGAGGCCCAAGCGGGGCCGGATTTCGTCTTCAGCGAATACCGGCCGTGAGCGTTCGCGCGGCCCCCGCCGGGGCCGCGCGCTCAATAGGGCCGACCTCCGTGGGTGCCGCCGCCGGCCGGTGCCGCGCTGTGCGCGCCGGCGTGGCCGTCGCCGTGGTCGTGCTCCTCGGGCTCGGAGGGGTCGCGAACGTGCAGATGCCCCATCATGCCGACCTCCGCGTGATCGAGGATGTGGCAGTGGTACATCCACATCCCGGGCCGCTCGTCGAAGCGGATCGCGATCCGCAGCTCCGAATGGGCGGGCACGTCCACGGTGTCCTTCCATTCGGGCACCCGCGTGTCGTCCAGCACCTGGAAGAAGTAGCCGTGCAAGTGGAATGGGTGGGCGAAGTCCGTGTCGTTCACGACGTGCCATATGTGCGTGTCGCCGATCGTGGCCTCGATCGCGCCCGCTCGCCAGTACGGCACGCCGTTGATGCCCATCGTCACGTCGCTCGACGAGATCGCGATCGTCAGCTCGAGCTTGTGCTCGGTCGCATCGGTGATGTCGATCGGCTCGATCGTCCGCAGGGTCTCCGGAATCGGCTCGGGCACGACCGGCGGGAGATCCACGGTCTCGATGCGCAGCATGTCCACTTGCGCCCGAGCGAACAGGCTGCCGTAACCGCGCTCGGTCGGCACCCAGCGCAGCACGTCCACGGTGCCGGGCTCGGATACCGGCGTGAACACCGCGTCGACTCGTTCGCCCGGAGTGACGACGACGTTGTAAACATCCTGCGAGCGGGCGGCGAGGCCGGAGTCCCCGCCGAGGCGGTGGAACCGGTGGCCCTTCATCCGCAGGTTGTAGTAGCGCGCCCGTGCAGCGTTGATCACTCGCCAGCGCTGCTGCTTGCCGGCGCGCACCTTCAGCGTCGGCAGCACCTTGCCGTTCACGAGCAGAACGGAGCCCTCGCGGCCGAACAGATCGCCGAAGTTGCCGCCGGAATCGGCCGGGAGGAACTCGCCCGTGTCCTCGTCGAGGCTCATGTCGGACAGCACGAGCACGAGGTCGTCGCCGAATGCCTCGGGATCGTTCGGATCCTCGACGACGATCGCGCCGTACAGGCCGCGGCCGACCTGAGCCGAGGAGTCGAGATGCGGGTGGTACCAGTACGTGCCGGCATCGCGCAGCACGAACTCGTAGCGGAACTCCCCGCCGGGCTCGACCGGCGGCTGCGTCATTCCGGGCGCGCCGTCCATGTCGTTCGGCACGCGCAGGCCGTGCCAGTGGATCGTCGTCGGCTCCGGTAAAGAATTCTTGAAGTTCACGACGAGCGTGTCGCCGACGCGCGCCCGGAGCAGCGGCCCTGGCACGGTGCCATTGTACGTCCAGGCCGGCGTCTTCTTGCCCGGCAGAAACTCGATCTCCTCGATGCGCGCCTCGAGCGCGATCTCGAGCACGCGCGGGTCGGGATTCAGATCGGTCGGCTCCGGCAGCGCGAGATCGGCGTTCCAGCTCTCGGGCTGCGAGACCTCGGACGCCCGTTGCGACGGCCCCTGCGAGCACGCGGCAAGTGCCGCGGCTGCGATCAGCGTCGTTCCGAAAGCGGCTCCTCGCCGCGGCTTGCCCCCTAGTCGCATCGCTACTCCAGCGATCGTTTGCCGCCCCGGAGAATGCCGCAGCGTCACATCTACGGCCATTGGTAGAACTACTACCGCGTGCCCCGGGGCGCCGATCGAAGCGGTCAAACCTAACGGATCGTCGACTCGCGCCGCAAATGAAAGATTCCGGCGCAGCTCATCGACAGCGTCGATCGAGCCGATGCGTCTCGAGGCCGCTCGCGGGCATAATCCCGGCCTGACGCTCGCCGCTCGGAGTCGCGATGACTAGCACGCGCAATCTCTGGATCTCGCTCGCGGGCCTGCTGGTCCTCTCGTTCGGCGTGCTGCTCTTCATCGGCAGCGAAATCTATCGGCAAGCGCCGCCGGTGCCAGAGCGGGTCGTGATGGACGACGGCACGGTCGTGCTGACCGGCGACGACATCCGCCGCGGCCGTCAGGTCTGGCAGTCGTTCGGCGGCATGCAGCTCGGCTCGATCTGGGGCCACGGTGCATACGTCGCGCCCGACTGGAGCGCAGATTGGCTGCATCGCGAGGCGATGGCGATGCTCGACGCGTGGGCCGAGCGCGAGCTCGGCGTCGGCGGCTACGCGGAGCTCGCGCCGGAGCAGCAAGCGGCGCTTCGTGGGCGGCTCGTCGCGCGGCTCCGACCGAATACCTACGACGAGGCGTCCGCGTCGATCACGATCGATGCGGACCGCTCCGCCGCGATCCGCGCCGTCCAGCGCCACTACGAAAGCCTGTTCGGCAACGATCCGGCGACGGCCGATCTGCGCGAAGCGTACGCGATGCGCAACGACACCGTGCCGGACCCGGAGAGCCGCCGCGCGCTGACCGCGTTCTTCTGGTGGACGGCCTGGGCCGCGGCGACGCACCGGCCGGGCTCGACGATCTCTTACACGAACAACTGGCCGAGCGAGCCGCTGATCGACAACCGGCCGCCCGCGAGCACGTTCCTGTGGTCCGCGTTCAGCATCCTGTTCCTGATCGCCGGCATAGCGCTGCTCGGCTGGCACCACGCGGTCACGCACGGCCGCACGGAGGAGCCGCACCGGCTGCCGGAATCCGATCCGCTCGCGCTCGTCCGCGTCACGCCGTCGATGCGGGCGACCGCGAAGTATTTCTGGCTGGTCCTCGCGCTCTTTCTCGTGCAGATCCTGCTCGGGGCGATCACGGCCCACTATCAGGTCGAAGGGCAAGAGTTCTACGGCATCCCGCTCGCCGACGTGTTTCCGTATGCGCTGACGCGCACGTGGCACACACAGCTCGCCGTGCTGTGGATCGCCGTCGCGTGGCTCGGAACGGGGCTTTACATCGGCCCGGCCGTCTCGGGCTACGAGCCGCCCCATCAGCGCCTCGGCGTGAACGTGCTGTTCGCGTGCCTGCTCGTGATCGTCGTCGGCGCGTTTGCCGGCCAGTGGCTCGCGGTGACGCAGTCGCTCGGGCTCGATCTGAACTTCTGGTTCGGTCATCAGGGCTGGGAGTACGCGGATCTCGGGCGCTTCTGGCAGTGGTTCCTGTTCCTGGGCCTGATGCTCTGGCTCGCGCTCGTCGCCCGCGCGCTCTGGCCGGCGCTCCGCAAAGGCGCTCACGCGCGCTCGATCACCGGGCTCGTGTTCCTCGCGACGTGCGCGATCGGCTTGTTCTTCGCGACCGTGCTGTTCTGGGACGAGCACACGCACCTGTCGATCGTCGAGTACTGGCGGTGGTGGCTCGTGCACCTGTGGGTCGAGGGTTTCTTCGAGGTGTTCGCGGCCGCGGTGACGGCGTTCCTGTTCACGCGGCTCGGGCTGTTGCCGGTGAAGACGGCGACGATCGCCGTGCTGTTCGCGACGATCGTTTTCATGGCGGGCGGCGTGCTCGGCACGCTGCACCACCTGTACTTCAGCGGCACGCCGACCGCCGTGCTCGCGCTCGGCGCGAGCTTCTCGGCGCTCGAGGTCGTCCCGCTCGCATACCTCGGCTTCGAGGCGTATCACACGTATCGGCTCGGCCGCGCGACGCCGTGGATGGCGCGCTACCGGTGGCCGGTGCTGTTCTTTCTCGCCGTCGCGTTCTGGAACCTGGTCGGCGCGGGTCTGTTCGGCTTCCTGATCAATCCGCCGCTCGCGCTCTATTACATGCAGGGGCTGAACCTGACGCCGCTCCACGGCCATACGGCGCTCTTCGGCGTGTACGGCATGCTCGGCATCGGCCTCGTGCTCTTCTGCCTGCGCGGCTTGCGGCCGGGCATCCTGTGGAACCAGAAGCTGCTCGCGACCGCATTCTGGTCGCTGAACATCGGGCTCGCGCTGATGGCCGCGCTGACGCTACTGCCGCTCGGCACGCTGCAGCTCTTTGCCGCGATCGAGAACGGCTACTGGTACGCCCGCTCGGAGGAGTTCATGCAGCAGCCGATCGTCGAGCTCCTCGTCTGGCTGCGTACGCCAGGCGACGTGGTCTTCGCGGTCGGGGCGGTCGCGCTCGCGTGGTTCGTGATACGCCTGTGGTTCTTGCCGCGCCGGGAGGATCCGGTCGCCGCCGACGGACGGGTCGTCGAGCGCTGAGGCGAAACGCCGCTCCGCGGCTACGCCCGCTCTTCGGTGGGAGCGGCTGTCCAGCCGCGATCTTCGCGGGCGAGGAAGATCGCGGCTGGACAGCCGCTCCTACCCCCCGCGGGTGCGGGGGGCGGAGCGGCAGGTGCGTCAGAACCGCGTCTTGAACCCGACGTAGGCGCGGCGTCCGAGCACGTCGTAGTAGCTGCGGAGCGTCTCGCCCTGGCCGGACGAGGTCGGCGTCGCGCCGTAGATCGCGGGCTCCGTGTCGAGCAGGTTGTCGATGCCGAACCGGAACTCGTGACGGTCGCCGATGTCGACGCGGCCGTTCAGGTCGAGCACGTCGTAGGAGTCCGCGCCCTTCGTCAGCGTGTTCGGGTTCGTCGCGAACGACGAGTGCTCGATCTCGGGGTAGTGCCGCCAGCGCAACGACACGCCGAACGGCCCGCGGAAGTAGTTGAAGGTCGTGAACAGACGATAGTCGAACTGGCCGCCTTCGCCGCCGGTGCCCTTCCAGTCGATGATCGGCGCGGTCGGCAGGTCCTGCGTCAGGAACTCGTCGAGGATGCTCGCGAGGAAGTTCACGCCGAACGTGCCCTGGCCGAGCTGCTTGCGCCAGTTCACCTGCAGGTCGAGGCCGGACGTCTTGTAGAAGCCGAGGTTGCTGTACGAGACGTTCACGCGCTGCTGGTTGCCGGTGGTCTGATCGCGGATGATCTGCTGGCAGAACGGGTTGTTCGGATCCGCGGTCGGGTTTTGTCCCGGGCTCAGGCAGTACTCGTAGACCGTGTCGTAGTTGATCGCGCCGATCAACCCCGTGATCTCCATCTCGTACCAGTCGAGCGACACGTTGAAGTTCTCGAGCTGGAACACGACGCCGGCCGTGACCGTGTCGGCTTCCTCCGATCTCAGCCTCGGGTTGCCGCTGCTGACCACGCTCGCCGAGAAGAACGTGATCTCGCCTTCCTCCGGCACGGCGTAGAACGTGGCTGCGCCGGTCGGGCCCATCAGCGCCGAGCAGAGATCGATCGTGCGCTGGTAGTCCGGATTCGACGCCGGGTTCGCGGACCACGGCGCGCGCGAGATCGTTCGGCATGGGTCGCCCCACGAGGTCGCCTGTACGACCGTGTCCTCCGGCGAGAACAGCTCGCCGACGTTCGGCGCACGGTTCGCGCGCTGCCAGCCGCCTCTGAACCGCACTCTCTCGTCGGCGACGCCCAGGCTGAACAGCGCCTTCCAGGTCGTGTTCGTGCCCTGATCGCCGTAGTCGGAATGCCGAGCGCCGAGCTCGAGGCTGAACGAGTTGATCACGTTACCGTCGTCGATCAGCGGCACGAGAATCTCGCCGAACACGTCCGTCGCTTCGGTCGAGCCGCGTGCGGGGTTCGCGACGAACTGGCCGATCGGCTGCGTCGCGGTGTTGCTCTTCGAGTTCAGGTGTGCCGGCTCGTACGAGATCACGTTCTCGCGGTACGACGCGCCGGCGGCGAACCGTAGCTCGCCCGCCGGAAGCGTCGCGATCCGGCCCTCGACGGTGCCTTCGATGATGTCCTGCTTCAGGAACATCGTGTCGACCATGTTCGCGACGACCGCGTTGTAGCAATCCGGAGTGATCTCGAACTGCTCGAAGATCGGCAGGCCGCTCGTGCACGTGGCCGTGCCGCCAGCGCCGGTGTTCGGGGTCGTCACGCCGGGCGACAGCGCGACCGCCCCGCGGCCGTAGTTCGCCTGCGTGACGATGTTGCGGTAGTTCGTCAGATCGCCGAAGCCGACCAGGTGCTGGAGGTTCTGCGACTCGCCGTGCGACATGTAGACGTCCCAGGTGCCGTCGATTCCGCTGATGTTGCCGGTGACGCCGGCCATGACCTGGAACGTCCGGCCCTCGTTGTCCGTCGCGCGGGGCACGCCGAGGTAGTCCTGCACGCGGTTCAGGAGCCACGGCGCATTCGGGTTCGGCCGGCTGTCGAGCAGCGTCGCGAGATCGGCCGGCACCGGGAACGCCTCCGAGTTCGTGCAGCCCGGGACGCCGTCGGCCTCGCAGTCGAGCCCCTTCGAGCCGCCCGGCAGGTAGTCCGGATGCGTCGTGCCGTTCGGGAGCAGCGACGGCTCGTAGATATCCGTGCCGTACGGAATTTCCGCGCCCCACTGGCCGCCGATCGCGGGCGACCACATCTGATAGGTCTTCGCGCGCGTCTGGATGAAGTTGCCCTGGACGTAGACCTCGATGTCGTCGGTGACGTTGTAGTAGCCGCGGCCGAACACCGAGTAGCGCTCGAGCGGCGTCGAGGCGATCCGGAACTGCTGGTTCTCGTTGATCGTGCCGTCGGAGCGGATCTTCCGCAGGTTGCCCGGGCCGAGCATGCCGTCGTTGTAGCGGTACGCGCCGGCCGGGTTGTTCGCGACGAACGCGGTGCCGTCGCGGTTGAACCAGTGCGACGCGGTCAGCGGAATCACGCCCGGGTTCTGCGTGTAGATCGAGTCGATCGCTTCCCGGCTCGGCAGGTTGTTGTTGTCGACCGTGAAGTAGGTGTTCGTCAGGAACGTGTTCGTGCCCGGCATCGTCGGGTCGGTGTCGCGCTTGTCGAAGAACGGGCGGCCGTTTTGCTTCGCCTGCTCTCGGTCCGCGCGCTCGAGGCCGATCATCACGTTGCCGCGGCCGTCCGCGATGTTCGCACCGAAGAGCGCCGCGATGCGGGTCTCCGCGCCGTCGCCGATCTCGGTCGTGCCGTGTTGGACGTCGAGCTCGATGCCCTCGAAGTTCTTCTTCATGATGAAGTTGACGACGCCCGAGATCGCGTCCGCGCCGTAGGTGGCCGAGGCGCCGCCGGTGACGACCTCGACGCGCTCGATCGCGGCGGACGGAATCGTGTTCGTGTCGACGACGAGCAGCGCGTTGACGGGCTGCGCGCGCCGGCCGTCGATCAGCACGAGGTTTCTATTCGGCCCGAGGCCGCGGAGCGAAATCGTGTTTGCGCCGGTCGTGTTCGTCGGGCCCGGCTGCACGTCCGCGGTGACGAACTGCGTGACCGCCGGCACGAACTGCGGCAGCTGGTTCAGCACCGTCTCGACGGCCAGCGTGCTGGTGTTGTCGAAGAACTCGGCCTCGACCGAGACGATCGGACTGTTGGCGACAAAGTCTCTTTGGACGATGCGCGAGCCGGTGACGTAGACCTCCTCGAGCTCTTGGGCGTGAACCGGCAAAGTTGCGAGCGTGGAAGCAGCCCCTCCTACTGCCGCAGCAATGGACGCAGAAAGGACCTTGGGCCGCAAGGCCGCGCGCTTCGTCGTAGACATTGTCCCCCTCCCGAGACCGCGATGATTGAAAACCGCGACCGGATCTCCCCCTCATCGGCGATCGGTCGCCGGCGCGAGCGCTGACAGCGTATTTTGGCGTGATTGTCAGGCGTTCCCCGGCAGTCTAAGCTCAAGGTCGCCCGCCGGGCAAGCAAAGATCCGCTTGTTGCGATGATGCCGCGAACGGCCCGCGCGATGCTTGGGGGCCGCGTTTCGCGCGATGCGCGCGAGCATCGGCGGCCTCGTAGACCTTCGTCGGGCAACGGTACGACGACAATGACGACGATCACCGGAGCTCGAATCGGCGAGTCGCGGCCCGAGTCCGACGCCGCCGCTCGCGACGTGCCGAGCCTTTCGCCGAAGGTCGCCGAAGCGGAGCGTTGCGACGCGAGCGGCGATCACGGCCGCGCGATCGATCTGCTCGCGGCGGCATGCCGCGAAGACGACGTCGACGCGCTGACGCGTCTCGGCAAGCGCCTCCTCGTCGGCGCGAACGCGCCGCACCGGCCGGCTGATGCGGTCGTGCTGCTGACGAGGGCGGCGGATCTCGGCGGCGCCGAGGCCGCGGCGCAGTACGCGGTGCTCGCGGCGATCGGCGTGCACGTGCAGCAGAGCTGGAGCAACGCGCTCGCCGCGATCGTGTTCGCGGCGGAGCGGGGCTGGTCCGCCGCGCGCGGGCAGCTGCGCGTGCTGTCGGACGATGCTGCGCTCGCGGCAGAGGCCGAGCAGGCCGAGCCGTCGGATCCGCGGATCTGGGCGCGGCTCGCGAGCGCGATCGACCTCGAGCGTTGGCACCGACCGGCCGAGGGCGAGAACCTGAGCGAATCGCCGGTCGTCCGCCGGATGCCCGGGTTCGCGCCGCCGGCCGCGTGCCGGTGGCTGATCGAGAAGGCCCGCGGGCGGCTCGTGCCCGCGCTCGTCTACGACGCATTCCGGCGCGAGGAGCACGTCAGCCAGACGCGGACGAACACGTGGGCGCCGTTCGATCTCGTGCACAGCGACTTGGTCGGCGTGCTGATCCAGGCGCGGATGTGCGCGAGCGCCGGGCTGCCGTTCCGGTTCCTCGAGCCGCTGACGGTGCTGCACTACGACGTCGGCGAGCAGATCACCGAGCACTACGACTTCGTGGACCCGGCGACCCCGAACTACGCGGCGGAGATCGCGGCGAAGGGGCAGCGGAAGGTCACGTTCTTGTTGTATCTGAACGACGATTACGAGGGTGGGGAAACCGAGCTGCCGCGGCTCGGAATCTCCGTCAAAGGCCGGTGCGGGGAGGGCCTGTACTTCGTCAACGCGCTCGCGGACGGCCAGCCGGACGAGCGGACGCTGCATGCGGGGCGCCCGCCGCGGCGCGGCGAGAAGTGGATCGTCTCGCAGTTCTTCCGCGACCGGCGGGTTTTCTGATCGCGGCAGGCGGTCACCGCGACGAATGCGACCCTCGCAACCTTAAGAGTTATCGAGACTCGCGGCCGGCCCGTTGCAGTAAGCTCCTAGGGGGCGCAAAGGGTGCAGGATCTGGAGGGGGGCGGCGCATTGGCGGCCGGAACAACCCGCAGGCGCTTCTTGAGCAACGTCTCGGCTCTGGCCGGGTCGGGACTGGTGGTGCCCTATGCACCGCTGCTGCGAGCTCAACCCGCCTCGCTCGAGACCGTGCCCCTCGCCGACGGTCTGATCGCGGTCGTCGGTCCCAACGCGACCGTGCTGGCGGCGGACAGCGACGAAGGCGTCGTGATGATCGACGGCGGACACGCCTCGTGGTCGCAAGCGCTGCTCTCGACCGTCGCCGACGCGTTCGGCGACAAGCCGTTCCGGGCGCTGTTCAACACGCATTGGCATACGGAGCAGACCGGCTCCAACCTCGCGCTCGGCGAGCGCGGCGTCGAGATCATCGCGCACGAGGACACGAGCCTGTGGCTCGGCACCGAGGTGTGGGTGCGGTGGTCCGACGAGAAGTATCCGCCGCTGCCGCCGGCGGCACGGCCGACGACCACCTTCTACGAGTCCGCGAGCTACCGGTTCGGCGAGCGTCGGGTCGAGAGCGGCCACCTGCTGAAGGCGCATACCGACGGCGACATCTGGGTGTTCTTCCCCGAGGAGAACGTGCTCGCCGCGGGCGGCGTCGTCTCGAACGACGGCTGGCCGATCATCGACTGGTGGACCGGCGGGTGGATCGTCGGAATGCTCGACGGGATCGAGACGTTGCTCGAGATCGCCGACGCGAACACGCGGATCGTGCCCGGCAACGGGCCCGTGATGTCGCGGGCGGATCTCGAGGCCCAGCACGAGATGTACCTCACGATCTGGGACCGCATCCAGGCGATGATCATCAAGTCGTACGGCACCGACGAGGTGCTCGCCGCCAAACCGACGGCGGAGTACGACGCCGAGTGGGGCGATCCGACGCTGTTCGTCACGCTCGCCTTCCAGAGCTTGTGGGGCCACTTGCGAGACGCGCATGACAGACGGTTCCGCAGCGGTGCGTGACGCGGCCAGGCATTGGCGGCTCGCGGCGCTCTGCGCGGGCGGCCTCGTGGCCGGTTGCAGCGGGTCTTCCGGGCCGGGCGAGCTCGTGGCCGGCGCCGACCGCCACTGGCCGACGATCGAGCGCTACTGCGTCGACTGCCACAACGACATCGATCTGACCGCCGATATCGCGTTCGACCGGATGGGTCCGGAGGCGGTCGCGCACGATCCCGAGCTCTTCGAGCGCGTGATCAAGCAGCTGCGCGCGCGGACGATGCCGCCGGCCGGCGGGCCGCGGCCGCAGACCGCCGAGGTCGACGGCCTCGTCGCATGGCTCGAGGCGACGCTCGATCAGGCCGCCGAGCCGCATCCCGGGCACGTCGACCTGCATCGGCTGAACAGAAAGGAGTACGTGCACGCGGTTCGCGACCTGCTCGGCGTCGAGATCGACCCCGAGCTGCTGCCGGTCGACGACATCGCGGACGGCTTCGACAACAACGCGCGCGCGCTGCAGGTGTCAGCGGCGTTCATCGAGCAGTACCTCGAGGCGGCGCGGACGGTCAGCGCGCGGGCGATCGGCAACCCGGCCGCGCGGCCGATCGGCGTGCCGTATCGGGTCGCGACCGATCGCCAGCAGTTCCACATCCCGGGGTTGCCGCTCGGGACGCGCGGCGGCGCGCTGATCGAGCACTACTTCCCGAGCGACGGCGAGTACCTGCTCAGCATCAACGATCTCGCGACCGGCTTCGCGTACAACAATTATCAGTTCGCGCATCGGCTGATCGTGACGCTCGACGGCCGCAGGGTGTACGAGGTCGACGTCGGCGGCGGCGAGGACGCGCGAGTGCTCGACCAGGAGCGCGCGCCGGCGGCCGAGCGGTTCAACGCGCGGCTGAAGAACATCCCGCTCGTCGCGACGGCCGGCGTGCACAAGATCGGCGTCGCGTTCGTGCATCGCTCCTTCGCCGAGTCCGATCACGTGCTCCACTCGCAGGTGCCGGGCACCGGTCAGGACCTGGTGCTGCGCGTGAGCCAGGTGGACGTCTTCGGCCCGCTCGAGCCGACCGGCGTGAGCAGCACGCCGAGCCGCGAGCGGATCTTCGTCTGCTATCCCGAGAACGACGGCGAGGAGGCCGGCTGCGCGCGTAAGATCGTCGCGCATCTCGCCGCGAAGGCGTTCCGCGGGCGGGCGAACGACGCGGATCTCGACACGCTCCTTCGGCTCTACGAGATCGGCGCGGAGGAGGGCGGCTTCGAGAAGGGCATCGAGTTCGCACTGTCCGGCGTGCTCGGTCATCCGAAGTTCCTGTACCGCTTCGAGCCGGCGCCGGAGGACCTGAAGCCGGGCGGCATCTATCCGCTCGACGACTTCGAGCTCGCCTCGCGGCTGTCCTTCTTCCTCTGGAGCACGATCCCGGACGAGCCGCTGCTCGAGGTCGCCGCGTCCGGCGGCTTGCAGGACCCGGTCGTGCTCGAGCGCGAGGTCCGCCGCATGCTCGCCGACGAGCGCTCCGAGACGCTCGCGTCGAACTTCGCGTACCAATGGCTCGGGTTGAAGAAGCTCGACGCGCTGCCGCCCGATCCGTTCATCTTCGGCGACGTGCCGCGCGACATTCGCGACTTGTTCGTCGAGGAAGCGCGGCTCTTCATCGACAGCATCTTCCGCGAGGACCGGAGCGTCATCGACCTGCTGACCGCGAGCCACACGTATCTGAACGGCCCGCTCGCGCTGCATTACGGCATCAACGACGTCCGCGGCGAGCGCTTCCGCCGGGTCGAGCTCGCGGACGAGAAGCGCTGGGGCCTGCTCGGCAAAGGCGCGGTGCTGCTCGCGTCGTCGTACCCGAACCGCACGTCGCCCGTGCTGCGCGGCGCGTGGGTGCTCGAGAAGATCGTCGGCACCGTGCCGCCGGAGCCGCCGCCGGGCGTCGAAGGCTTGATGGAGAACGTCGAGGGCCAGGCGGCCAAGACCGTGCGCGAGCGCCTCGAGACGCATCGCACGAACCCGAACTGCAACGGCTGCCACGGCGTGCTCGATCCGCTCGGCTTCGCGCTCGAGGGCTTCGACGCGGTCGGCCGCTGGCGCGAGTTCGACAACTGGGCGCGCGAGCCGATCGACTCGTCCGGCCTGCTCGCGGACGGCACGGAGGTGGATGGCCCGGTCGAGCTGCGGCAGGCGTTGCTCGCCCGGCCCGAGCAGTTCGCGCAGACCTTCGTCGAGCGGTTGATGACCTACGCGCTCGGCCGCTCGCTCGATCACCGCGACATGCCGACCGTGCGCAGGATCGTGCGGGAGGCGGCCGCGCAGGATTACCGTTTCTCGGCGCTCGTGCTCGGGGTGATCGGCAGCGAGCAGTTCCGGATGAAGGCCGCCGCAGGGAGCGACGCGGCGGGCCTGACGGCGAACGCGGCGCTCGAATAATGAGAGGCCGGCACGTCGCGGTGGGAAGGGATTTTGTAGGATGATTCAGTTGGTAGGACGATTCTCGTCGGGGTCCGTACGAGGCTGACGGC
>Ga0079224_100006140_pt1 | contig 15871 bp, 14 predicted proteins | sample Stecom2015_FD_80414 | JGI IMG/M metagenome (GOLD analysis project Ga0079224, IMG submission 80414) | Agricultural soil microbial communities from Utah to study Nitrogen management - Steer compost 2015 | ecosystem: Environmental > Terrestrial > Soil > Agricultural land | place: USA: Utah...
ATTGGCTGCCTTTGCATAATCTGCCGTATAGATGATAGACCTGCCCTCCTGCCGCGACGTAATCATGCCGGCATGCGAGAGTTCCTTCAGATGAAAAGACAAGGACGAGGGCGGGATCCCCACGGCCTCGCTGATTTTTCCGGCTGCCATACCGGCAGGGCCGGCCTGTATTAACAGCCGGAACACCATAAGACGGGACTCCTGGGCGAGGGCCGCAAGGGCGGCAATAGCGTTTTTTGTTTCCATATTTCGATAATATTCGAAATATGGAAATGAATCAAGAAATGTTTCACGTTCCGGTGGCCAGGACAAGACGCCCCCGCCTGGCAGAAGGAGGCAACGCTCTTGATCACTTACGCTGCGAGACGGGCGCATGCGCCGCCATGAGCTGTGCAACCCAGTCAATAAACACGCGCAACTTCGCACTCACATGCCGATTGGGCGGATAAGCAATATACATGGGCATCGGATCCAGCGCCCATTCCTGTAACAAGGGAACCAACTGGCCCGTTGCCACATGCTCGCGGGACATATAATCAGGCAGCCAAAGCACGCCCAGGCCGGCCAGACCGGCCGCCAGATAGGCATTGCCGTCATCAACGGAAAGGATGTATCGGCCCTGTATGGCGACGCTTTCATCGCGATAGCGCATGACGGGTGACAGTGCTTTCCCACTGCGGGCCCACAGGAACGCCACCACGCGATGGTCCGGCGTATTCAGTTGCTGCGGATGCTGCGGGACGCCTGCCTGCGCCAGATAATCCGGCGCGGCATAAATGCCAAGCTGCAAGTCGCCTATATGCCGGGCTATCAGGGACTGATCGGTAAGTTCACCTCCCCGGACAACACAATCGACATTGTCATCAATCAGATCCACTACCCGGTCGCTCACGCCCATATCGAGCTGAATATCGGGATACCGTGCATGAAATGCGGGCAGTGCCGGCACCAGCACCATGCGCGCAAAGGGACTGGGCACATCCACTCGCAGCCGCCCCCGGGGCAGGGCCGCAGCGCTGGACAGGCTGGTTTCGGCATCGTCCATATCCGCCAGCAGCCTGATCACGCGCTCATAGTAGGCGGCGCCATCGGCGGTCACGTTGACCTTGCGGGTAGTCCGGTTCAGCAATCTGACGCGCAGGCGCGCCTCCAGCTGCTGCACCAATTGCGTGACGCTGGTTCGGCTCATATGCAGCGTCTCTGCCGCCCTGGTAAAGCTGCCGGTTTCCACCACCCGGACAAATGCCCACATCGCATCGATTCGGTCCATGTGTCCTCACTGTTCTAAGATTGTTTGTATTTTACAAACAGTGTTGGACAAAGTTGCCTGTTTATCCGTCAAAACAGAAACCATAGAATCTGCCGAATGTTGTTGTCGAGTCTGCCAGACTCATTAATGGAGAGAAGCTATGACAAAACGTGATGTGGTTTTTCCGCCTGCGCGCCAGGCACTGTATGACAAAAATCGCTATTCGCCAGCGATTCGGGCCAATGGTTTTTTGTTCGTTTCCGGCCAGGTCGGCAGTCGGGAAGACGGTTCCCCGGAACCGGATCTGCAGGCACAGGTGCGCCGCGCATTTGATAACCTGAACGGTATTCTGCAGGCGGCCGGCAGCGGTTTCGAAGATGTGATAGATGTAACCGTTTTCATGGTGGATCCGCAATCGACCTTCGAAACCATCTGGAAAGTCGTACCCGAGTATTGGGGTCAGGCTCCTTATCCGACCCTGACTGCAGTGGGCGTTACCTGGCTCTATGGTTTTGACTTCGAAATCAAGGTGATCGCAAAGCAGCCGGATCAATAACCCCACACATGGCCAATCGCCTGGCCAACGGTGATAGCCGGGGGTAAAAAGGCGCGGACGGCCCGGGCAAAGCCACGGGCCGTATCGGCATAGCCGTCAGACCCGATCAGCGAAGCGATCCCGAGAGTATGGAACCCGCTTTACCGGCCAGTTCCCGCAGGCTCATTTTCTCGGTGTTGAGCGTGATTTGTTCTTCCGGCTTCATGGCGGAATCGTAAACGACATCGCTGCTGATCACGCCATTGTCCAGTTTTCCAAGACCCGACATCGTTGCCATGAGTCCTGCCATGTTGGCAACCTCATCGCCTTTCTTGTGCGCCGCTTCCTTGTCCGTTGCGTCCTTGACCAGAGCGCCGGCTGACACGACGTCACGGATCAGCCGGGTATCGGCTTTCAGCCCAAACGCCACTTTTTTCAGCGATCCGACCAGAAACGCAGTGTCTTGCGCCGTCTGTTCCTCGGGCTGGCCGGCGCCATCAAAATGGGCGGAAACCGTCAGCGCGCCTTCGCCGTTGGCTGTCTTCCATGAGAACGGCGACACACGTACTTGCAGCTTCTGACGTACCAGTCTGGTGAACAGCTCTGCATAATACTGCTCAATTTTCTGACTCTGCTGTTCAATGTTGTCGGGGGTTATATTAAGCGACCCCGCCTGTTGCCGGAATTTTTCCACCGCCTGGCGGTCCAGATGGTCGAAGGCGACATTCAGCTTGATGGCGCCGAAGTCGACCTTGTCCACCAGGATCTTGCCCAGATCGTAGCCCACGTTCAGATTCAGAAAATCGTTCACTTCTTCTGTTTTGACGTCGACCTTGAAGTCGGCTATTGACACTGCCTTATCGTTCTTGGGGTTGACCTGAAGCGTGCCGATGTTTACGGCCGCAGGACCCACGAACAACCCTGATGCGGTTTTGCTTGAACTACCCTGGCCTGTCACGTTCTCCAGGGAAAAATCAATGGCAGCGTAGTTAAACTGGATTGTCCCGGGCATATCGAACGCCATCTTGACGTTGGCAAAGTCTTTGTCTACGAACGATGTTACCGCTACAGGCGGGGACTTGAGGGTAACTTGTCCGAATTTCGCATCCAGCGCCTCCAATTTAGCGATGGAATGCACATTGCCGGAAAAATCGATGCGATCGCTTTGCACGTACGGCTCTTTGCCTCCTGCTGCGTCATACAGTGGCTTGGTCTTCTCGTCGTTGACCAGGGTCGTGGACGCGGTCGCGTAGCCGGTGACAAATTCACCGCGCAACAAGGCATTGAGCGAGAGCGGCCCGTGTTCGATATGGCTGTTGAGCAACACCTCCTTGGGCAGGGCCGACATTTCCGGCATGTTTATAGTAAGTTTATATACGGCATCAGAGGAAAAAACGCCTTTGTCATAGCTGACCGCTTCCACACTCATTCGCCCATCGCCTTCTTTTTTCAGATAGTCGTTGGTTTTAACCAGATAGTCGTCAAGCTGCTGCTGAATCTGCGTGCCCAGATACCAGCTTGATCCGGTCCAGACTGCACCGGCAGCAATAACAACACCAGCGACGATTGCGGCTTTACTCATCGAATGAATCCCTATAGATTGTGAAATACGAATGGGTTAAAAATGTCGACGCAATTATAGCGGCCCAAACCCGGGGCGGCCACGTGCATCATGCTCGCCTTAACGTTATTTTAATCACCATAAAACGGCTATCCGTTGGTGATCATGATCGCGCATCATCACCAACGATTCACCCGCAAGCGCTCGGAAATCTGACGTGATCTTGCGATAGACCGCGATCTGACTATAATTGACTGGCACCGCCTTGCCTGCGTCGTGCAGCACGCGCGCTTAATCAAAACAACAGGAGACACACATGCGGCTATTCAGGTCACGGATTAACAACAGTGACAACACCAGCGATGATGCGCTCGCATCGTCTGGCAGACGTTACTTTCTGGCGGCCGGCTGCGCCTGCTGCGCAACCTATGCGTTAAACATTTCGCCTGCAGCAGCGCAGTCGCCTGACGTGCAACGCCATCTGGCGGCGGCGCGCACCGCCGCAGGCAGCGATCTCAAACAATTGCTGAAGCTGGGCGATGTGGCCTTGCCGGCCAGCGCCAAAAAGGGTCCATCGATCGAAGCGCTCATGGCGCAACCTGCGCCGCCACCAGGCCAGGCTTTCGATAACCTGTATTTCGTGGGTGGCAAATGGGTCAGCGCCTGGGCCATTGCCACATCCGACGGCATCATCCTGATCGACGCAATGAACAATGCTGATGATGCCGAACACGTGATCGTCGCCGGCATGCGCAAGCTCGGCCTGGATCCGGCGCAAATCAAGATGGTCGTTATCACGCATGGCCACGGCGACCACTACGGCGGCGCCAACTATCTGGTGGAGCATTTTCATCCGACAATCATCGCCAGCGACGCCGACTGGACCATGATGGAAACCAAGCTGGAGTTCGACGTGCCCAGCTGGGGCCGGCCGCCCAAGCGTGATATGGTGGTTGCAGACGGCGCCAAGCTGACGCTGGGCGACACCACCGTTGATATCGTAATGACGCCGGGACACACCATGGGCACCATCTCGGTGGCGTTTGACGTCAAAAGCGGCGGCGAAACGCATCGCGCTTTCCTTTGGGGTGGTACGTCATTCAATTTCGGCAAGCAGCCAAACCGCATGGAACGCCTGCAGGCTTATATTGACGCGACCGCCCGGGTGCGCGATATGGCAGGCAAACAGAATATCGACGTATTTCTGTCCAACCACAGCGGCATGGACCTGGCAGACGTCAAACTGGCGCAGATGAAAAAGGGCGGGCCCAATCCGTTCGTGATGGGCGTTGATACGACACAACGTGCGTTAACCGTCATGCATGAATGTGCGCTGGCGACCAAGGCGGCGTGGAGTGTGTAAGGACCAGGAGCAAGCAAAGACCGCTGTTTCGTTCTATCGTGCGTCAAGACAGAAACGACGACCGCCTGGCTTCTCGTTCCTGGAAGCGGTCATCGATGATCTGTCATTCGACGGGCTCTGCTCCTGAAGCGCCGCAACAAATGCGACGACAGCAAGGTATGCCTGTTGTCGCGCCAACGATTTCATCAAGATCAAAAGATGTGCTGGAAACCACGCAACAATCACGGATTTTACGGAATTCTTGGTCTTATCAATTACTCCGTTGTTCATGCGAATTATCGACTAGACATAACATGGCCCGTCTATCAATGGATGGGCCGCAACAAATTCCTCATCAATCGCCAGACCGATTCCAATGCCATCGCCGACTGTTACGCAGCCATCTGCATCCAGCACATAAGGTGGTTTATCGGTAAGCTGATCACGAAACGGATTATAGGCAGTAAGATCAGCCTCGAAATAACCCGGGTTGTCGATCGCGCACATGAAGCTGATTGATGTGGCCATATTGATGGCCGTCGCCGAAGTGTGGGGATTAACACTCAAACGATGGCAACTGGCCATGGCCGCTATTTTCAGTGATTCGGTGATCCCGCCGGCCTTGGACAGGTCGGGTTGCACAAATCCCAGTACCTGAGCCTCAAGTATCGGCGCAAACTCATAACGTGTGTAGTGATTTTCTCCTGCAGCCAGAGGTGTTCGCCCAAGGCGCGACGCGCGGCGGTATAACCCCAGGTCGTGGGCAGGAAACGGCTCTTCCAGCCAGCCTACCTTAAGATCGTCATAAAAAGGCAAGATGCGACGCACATCATCCAGGGTGTAATTGGTATTGGCATCGACCAATATATCAATTTGCTCTCCAACGCCTTTGCGCACGGCAGCCACGCGCGCTATATCGCGTTCGATGCTGTCTCCCACCCGCAGCTTCAGCGCCCGATAACCCTGGCTGACATAGCCTGCAGCCTCCTCGGCAAGCGCCTCGGGCGCCTGCCAACCCAAGGATATGCCCCCCGCATATGCTTTGATGGGCTTTCGCTTGCCGCCAATGAGCGTATGCAAGGGCAAGCCGGCGACCTGACAGCGAATATCCCATAACGCCAGGTCCAGGCCGCTGAGCGCCAGCGCTGCAGCGGCCCCCATGCCATGGCTGGAAATCTGCATTTTATGCACTTTTGACCAGACCCCCGATACATTCATCGGATCCATGCCGACCACCAGCTCGGACAGCGTGGTATCAATGAGTCGGGCGATAGCGCCGGGGCAGCGACCATGATGCGCTTCGCCCCATCCTGTCAGCCCGTCATCTGTTTGCACGCGAACCAGCACGGCATCGCGTTTTACGCTTTTTCCAATACCTAAGCGCACTGACTTTTCTTCAGGAACAGGAAAAGAAATAGGATGGGCCTGAATGCTGGAAATTTTCATCTTGAACCTTTGCAAATAGATTAGTCATAGATTTCTGGATTGACCAGATTAGCGAACCGCTGTCCGTGCAGCAAGCGCAGAACCTCGTCTACCGCCCCCTGGCTCATGCGTTTCATGCTGGCGGTTGTGATGCCCGCGATATGAGGCGTCAGATACAAGTTTTTCTGTTCTGCGGGATACATGCCGGGCTTGACGGGTTGCACGTCATGGACATCCAGCACGGCAGCCGCAATATTTCCATGATCCAACGCATTCATTAATGCTGCCGTATTAATGACAGGCCCCCGCGAGACATTGATTAATATCCCGGACGTTTTCATGGCGTTTAACTCAGCCGTGTCCACCAGCCCGATTGTGTCCGCATTCAGGGGGCACGATAGAACAACAATATCTGCCTGCGAAAAAAGCGCCTGTTTGTCGGCATACGCAACACCGTCAGGCAAGCTTTCCCTGCGTCTGGACAGACCGATCACCTTCATTCCCAGCGCTGTCGCCACGTTGGCCAGCGCCCCCCCGATAGCGCCAACGCCTACAATGCCAAGCGTCAAGCCGCCAAGCTCGCCCATCTGATCTGCCAGTTCCCTCCTGGATTGCCAGTCCGAACCACCGTTTTCGATGCGTTGGGTATCTATCCTGCGCCGGACAAGCAACATGGCCGCAACGCAGTACTCCACCACGGAGCGGGTATTGCAGCCCGGAATATTGGCCACGGGTATTTTTCTGGCGCTAGCGTTTTTCATTGGTATCATGTCCAGGCCCACGCCATGCCTGACCACCCCTTTTAGCCGGGTCTGATAATCGAAAATATCATCGGGAAGCTTAGCACGCACGATCAGCGCGTCCGCATCGGCGACCAGACGGCGCAAGGTGCCAGGATCTGCTTGCGGAGCAACAATAACGTTGGCATGCAGTCGCAGTCGATCCGCTTCCTCAGCCAGAATATCATTCGTCAGTAACACGGTATATGTATGTTCAGCCATGGCTATCTTCTCTTTCTACTATGTTGCGCAGTACGCCCAGTTTCTCGATGCTGATCGACAGCGACATGCCCGGAATCAACCACGCCGGCGGTTGGTGATTTGCCGCCACGCCTGCGGGCGTACCTGTCGCGATGATATCGCCCGGTTCCAAAGGCATTTGGGCAGAGATAAACTCAATCAGTTCATCAATCCGAAACAGCATCTGGCCGGTGCTTGAATCCTGAAGGCGCGCGCCATCGGCATCAAGCGTGATGGACAGATCATGCGGGTCGGCAATGGCGTCAGCCGGGATTATCCAGGGCCCCAACGGCCCGGATGTCTTCTGGTTTTTCCCGCGCACGAAGCCGCCATCATCCTTCACATAGTTAGTCACACTGACATCATTGAAAATGGTATAGCCGCAGATATAATCCGCTACTTCGCTGCGGTCGATTTTCAATGCCTGTTTGCCAATAATGACGGCCAGCTCGGCTTCATAGGTAACGTGGTTGGCGGGGTTTATCCGGATCGTCTCTTGCGGCCCGATGATTGTGCTGGCCGATTTAATAAAGATGACAGGCTCGGCCGGCGGTGCACGTTTGGTTTGCAATAACCCATCATGGTAGTTGAAGGCCGCCCCCACGATTTTTCCCGGATCAGGCAGCGGCGCCAGGATCTTCACCTCTGATAGAGGCAACAAGCACTGGTCGTTTGGCAACGTCATAGACAGCTGATACGCCAGCGTCTGCAGACCGTACCGTACCCAGTCGAGCATGTTGGGCGCCAACCCCTGCAGGGCCGCCGGCCTGAGTGCATGCGCACCGTCCACGACATAGTCGGCAGTTCGTTCACCCGCTGCCAGCGCTGTAATGACACCCGCGCGCGCAAAACCGGCGTGTTCAAATGTGATAAACCGCATGCTGTTCACACCGCGTATTTTTCAAGAACATTGCGATTAATGTCGATGCCCAGGCCAGGCTTGCCCGGAACAGCGACCGTGCCGTCGCGCAAGACGATAGGCTCCTTCGCCAGATGGTCCCGGAACGGATTTTCGCATTGCTCGAACTCAAAAAGTGGCGGCATGGGCCGGAAGCTGGGGGGTTGATCGGGCAGTGCCGCAATGAAATGCAGCGTAGCAGCCACACCGATGACTGATCCCCATGCATGAGGCACACACTCGACTCCATGAGCAGTGGCCAGCGCGGCAATTTTCCTGCACTCACTGAAGCCACCGGCAGCGCATATATCGGGCTGGATGATATCCATTGCCTTGCGGTTGACGATATCCCGGAATCCCCACCGGGTGTACTCATTCTCCCCGCCGGCCACGGCCATATCCAGCGCCTGTGTCACCTGAACATAACCATCCAGATCTTCCGGGGAGATGGGTTCTTCGAACCATTCCACATCCAGTTTCTCCAACTCCCGTCCTAACCGGATCGCTGCAGGGACTGTGAAGCAATGATTGGCGTCAACCATCAACCGGATGTCGTCGCCAATCGCCTTACGCACCGCTTCAACCCGGGCCAGATCAAGCCTGGGCGAGCCAAGGCCGATTTTCATCTTGATCGCGGAAAACCCGCCGTGCTTGTACTCCAGGGCTTCCTCAACCGCCTCTTCGACCAATCGATCCATGTCAATAAAATACAGTCCCGTGGCATAAGCGGTCACCGTGTCGCGAAAGGCGCCGCCAATCAGCTTATGTATCGGCTTGCCGCAGGTTTTGCCGATAATATCCCAGAGCGCGATATCAATACCGCTCATCGCCGCGATGGCCATCCCTTTGGCGCCATAGTCCTTGATCCGGTTGTACAGGTCTTCCCATATCACTTCTGCGTCGAATGCGTCCCGACCAATAATGCGTTGCGCAAATTGTGAATCGATAAAACTACGCGCAACCTGGGCGGGACCGTAGCATTCGCCCCAGCCGATCGTGCCGTCTTGCGTTTCTATTTCGACGATGCACGAGCCGCGCGTTTTATATAGCCATCCGCGCGACGACGTAAAGGGGCGTGCGATTGGCGCACTGACCACATGGCAAGTTACCTTTTTGATTACACTCATTTCTTGTCTTCCGCTTTGTTGAATACTTTTTCGCTGGCGCTATCCAGTGTCTTCTGGACGGCATTGATTTCGCGGGTGAGATCATCGCCCTTGAGCGGACTGATGATGACACCATTGCGATCGGCAAAGGATTTGAACTGATCGCTTTCTATGGCTTTGGAGAATAATTCAATCAGCCGTATGCGCACCGGCTCCGGCGTTTTGGCCGGCGCGACGATATATGCCATTTGTACTAGCGGCCCATACGGAAAAACGTCATATCCCAATTCCTTGAAGGTAGGCACCTCTGGCATGATGCCCAAACGTTCATTGGCGAAAACGCCGATCGGCTTAACGTTACCGGCATCAATCTGCGGCTTGCTCTCGGACGGTTTAAGTACTGCTGCGGAAATCTGTTTTCCGGCAAGGTCTGCGATCACTTTTGCACCCCCGGTATAGGGCACATTGATATACGGCGCCTGGGCGGCTCTTGCGGTCATTTGAGCAAATATATGATTCAAATTATGCGACCCGGGTGTGCCGATGGACACTTTTCCCGGATTCTCTTTTACATGCGCAAGGAAGGCTTGCAGATCCTGCGGCCCGCTATGGGTGGGCACCAGCAGCATCAGCGGATCCACCGAAACCCTTGCGATGGGCACAAACTGATCATTGGTCAGCGTTGTGAGCTTTTGCGATATCTGGGCGAGCGTGGAACTTGTGCCCATGCCGACCATATAGCCGTCGGGCGCTGCGCGGGCAACTTTAGACATGCCGATCGACCCCGTCGCACCAGGTACATTTTCCACAATCAGGTTTACCCCGGACTGATCGGCAACGATTTTCTGCAATTGGCGCGCCGCAATATCGTTTGATCCGCCCGCATTCCACGGGATCACGAACTGTATATCTTTCTGCGGAAAGTTTTCAGCAGCAAAAGAAGGGGCCTGGATCGCGGCAATCGCCGACAGCACCCATGCCGCAACGGTTATTCGTTTCATAAGTTGTCTCCAGATAAAGTGGCTTGTTGTCGTCTCATTCCCACATGTCCGCATTCTATCGAAGTTTGTTATAACAAACAACAAATAAATTAAATAAATTTCCTCCCAAATCGGTTAACATTGCAGCAATCTCCCAATCATTTCCCCTTACCATGTTTGCTCCGCTGCTGCCGCTTGAGAAAAATAATTTGTCCGATCTGGCTTACCTTGCCATGAAAAACGCCCTGCTTTCGGGCGCATTCAAACCTGGCGAGCGGCTTATTCTGAGGGATGTAGCAGGAAAACTGGGTATCAGTCTGACGCCGGTCAGGGATGCGGTGAATCACTTGATTGCCGAGCGTGTTCTGGATCGCGGCCCCGGAGGACAAAAAGGCGGCGCCTCGGTCCCACAGCTCAACAGCGATCAGATCCGGCAACTGATGTTCCTGCGCGCCGAGCTGGAGTCAAAGCTGGCCCACGCCGCTGTTGCTCATATCAAAGAGGGCGATATTGAAAAGCTGGAAGCCATTGTTAATCAAATGGGCAAGTGCATTGATAGCGACAGCAAGAGCAAATACCTGGAATTACACCGGCGTTTTCACTTTTCGCTTTACGAACATGCGAAGATGGACGTGGTGCAGGACATCACAGAAATACTTTGGTTGCGCTGCGGCCCGGCACTGAATGCCGTACTGCCCGATTACGTGCCGAATCTGAAGCTGCAGGACCACCACCGGGCAGCACTCACCTTCCTGAAAGCACGCGATGCAGAACAGGTTTCTCAAAGTATCAGAATGGATATCACCGAAGCCGGCAACTATATTTATCAGCAGCACACAGGAAAAAACGCAAATAGGTAATGCCGGCGGATAGCGTATTTATGACGTCCTGTCCGAGACGTTGCAATTGCCCGATCGCCAGGAGCAGACTGACCAGGCCTGCGGCTCGTAACACGCCTGCCGTAGCGATGCGTTCATTATCCGACCGGCTGTGAAACAGCGGGCCGGGGACTCTGCTTACGCCCCGGGCGCTAATGCGTTATCACCAGCCGCCATACACCTACAGTTCCAACGCTTCTTTCAGCAAAGCCACCCTGGGGTTGCGCGCGCCTGCACGACAGATCAGAGCCACGACGCTGGAATGGGGCGCAGGCGCCACGCGCAGCCGCTTGACCGACCCTGTCTGCAATGTACCGTGATGAAGCAGGGTTACATCGGGCACGATACCGATACCCAAACCGGTAGCGACAAATTGCAGGCTGGTCGTCGGACTGGTTGATTCGATTACAGGCAAGGGCGCAGGTACGCCGGCGCGGGTGAAGCAGTCTTCGATCAGTTTACGCCCCATCGAGTTTTCAACGGGCATCACCCAGCGTTCTGTTGCCAAACGGGCCCAGCCTACACGGCGCGAACGGACCAGTGGATGCGTCACGGATGCCACCACGGCAAACTGCACCTCGAACAATGTGGTGTATTCAAATGCATCGGCCTGGCCAGCCAGCATTTGCTGGGGAAAGGTGGTAATGAGCGCATCCAGTTCGCCGCGCTGGAGCGCCCCGATCAGGGCCGGGACTCTTTCTTCAAGCAATTGCACCCCTACGGGAACGTCGCCTTGCACCAGCTTTGCAATCACGCCCGGCAGATAGGTTTGCGCCACGAACGGCGGCGCGCCGATACGGATTCTGGTGGTAAAGCGATCGGCCGAGGCTGCCTCTGCACGAAGATGAGAAAGCTCATGCAAAAGCATCGTGGCCCCGCGCAATACAACTTCCCCCTGGGGGGTCGGCTTCAAGCCGCGCGCGGTGCGTAAGAACAGGGCAAAGCCAAAAGCGCTCTCGATTTCTGTCAACGACTTGCTCAATGCAGGTTGCGTCAGACTGAGCGCCAGCGCTGCGGCCCGCAGACTGCCCCGATTCTGTACTTCCGTAAGCAAACGCAGGTGCCGAAAGCGCAACCTGGCGATCAGATAGTCAGGTTCGATCAATATTATTACCCAGAAGTATCAAACATAAAGTTATCGCTATATGAAAATATATCACTTTTTCTATTCGCTGGGATCGTCTACTCTTGGTGCATTATAAGGAGAGACAACCATGCATCGCCGAACCTTTTGCCTTGGCGCCCTGGGCGCCGGTCTGTTGGTCAAAGCCACAACATCGCAGGCAGCAGAGACCTATCCTTCAAGAGCCATACGTGTCGTTGTCCCGTACCCCGCGGGCGGCGGACCGGACATCATGATGCGACAGTTTGGCCCCGTACTGGGCGCTGAACTGGGACAAGCCGTCGTGGTGGAAAACAAAGTGGGTGCGGGCGGTGTACTGGCTGCCCAGTATGTGGCGCATGCCCCCGCCGATGGCTACACCGCGCTGATGGGTTCCAATTCGCACCTGATTCAGAAGATATTGCAGCCCAAACTGAATGTCGACCCGCTCAATGATTTCGTTCCGGTCACCATTATGGGTACGTCCCCCAGCGTGCTGGTGGTGGCAGCCACCTCGCCGTACCGGACCGTGCAGGACCTGATTGCCGCCCTCACGGCCAATCCCGGAAAAATGAATTACGGCTCCGGCGGGGTAGGCTCGGCGGCGCATCTTGGCGGCGCCACCTTCGTGTCCCTGCTCAAGGCGAAGGCGACGCACGTGCCATTCAAAGGATCGGTGGAAATTCCGCTATCGCTGCTACGCGGCGATACGGAGTTTGCTTTCACGATCGCCGGCACCGCCATTCCCCAGACCAAGGGCGGCAAGCTGCGGGCGCTGGCGGTGACCAGTCGCGAGCCCTTGGCCGAGCTGCCTGGCGTTCCCACACTGCACGATGTCTTGCAGAGCGATCTGGCGGTTCAGGAATTCTGGTTTGATTTCTGGCTGCCAAAAGGCGCCCCCGTTGAGGCGGTCAATACCCTCTACAACGCGACCACCCGGGCGCTGACCGATGAATCCATCAGGCGTCAATTTGCCGCTGGCGGGATTAACGTGGCCCATAGCGCCAGCCCGCAAGCAGACGCGGCGTTCGTGCGCAGCGAATATCAGAAATGGGTCAATATCATCAAACTTGCCGGCGTGACCGTCGGCTGATCGGAGTCATACATGTCCAAACCGCTAGAAGGCGTCCGTGTACTGGATCTGTCGCATGTCATCGCCGGCCCCCTTGCGTCGTTCTATCTGGCGCAACTGGGCGCGGAGGTTATCAAGGTGGAGCCACCGCTGGCCGGTGAAGTGCTGCGCTCGATGAAGGACGCCGCAGAGACCGACACACCCACCGGGTTTGCCGCCATCAATGCAGGCAAGCAATCTCTGGCGCTGGACATCCGAACGCAACAGGGCGCGGACCTGCTGCGTTCACTGGCGGCATCGGCCGACGTCTTCATAGAAAATTTCCGGCCTGGCGTGGTTGCCAGGTATGGCCTTGACTATGCCGGTATTAAGGCCGTCAGGCCGGATATTGTGTACTGCTCTATCTCGGGATTCGGGCAACAGGGGCGCTGGTCGCAGCGTGGTGCATACGACCATGTCGTTCAGGCCCTGACTGGCATGATGATGATGTCCGGTGAAGGAGACGATGCGCCGCCCATCAAGGTTGGCTTTCCGGTGATTGATGTGGCCGTTGGCGTGCTGGCGGCACTGTCGATTGTCTCGTCGCTGCACCGCCGGACACGCGAAGGCCTGGGCCAGTACATTGATGCGTCCATGGTCCAGGCCTCGTTGATGCTTATGTACCCCAACAGTTGCGCCTATCTGAGCGACGGCACGCCGACGCGGCGCGTGGGCAACCGCGGATATACCGGCAGCCCCGCCGCCGATACCTATCGCTGCCTGGACGGCTGGCTGGCTGTTGCCGCCAATACCCCCGCTCAGTTTCGCAAACTGACTGCCGTAATTGGCATTGAGCAGCTGTGCGAAGATGCACGGGCGCTTGACCTGATTGCCTTTAACGCGCCCAATGGCTTTGTCGTGCCCAATGACAGTCATTATGTAACGACGCAACTGCAGGCGGCTTTCGCCACACGCAGCGCAGTACAGCTGGAAGCGCTGCTCAGCGATGCCGGCGTGCCTGCGGCCAGAGTCAGGAAACTCGAAGAGTTTCTTCATGAAGTCGATACCACCGACTGCGTCGGCCTTCCTGAATACCGCTTCCAGCAAGGCAACGCCCAGGTGCGCACCCGGGGAATCGGCTTCGCTTTCGACCAGGATGGCGCGCCCACGGTTGACGGTGCCCCCGCACTGGGCCAGAATACTCGTTCGATATTGGCACGGGCAGGATTGAGCGATGAAGCAATCGCGCAGCTTGAACGCGCCGGGGTCATTCGGACCGACGCCGACATGGCAACATTCACGACCCCCTGATCATTTGCATAACACGGAGACTTCATGACACCACTTCTACACAACCGCATTGCCATTGTGACCGGCGCAGGCCGCGGTCTTGGTCGTTCCCACGCACTCGAACTGGCCCGCCACGGCGCCCGGGTCCTGGTCAACGACATGGGCGCAGATCAGCCAAATTCGGATGCGCAGGCCGTTGTCCAGGCCATTACAGCGGCCGGCGGAGAAGCGATCGCTCATGGCGCAGATGTCACTGATCCAGAACAGGTTCAGGCGATGGTCGAACAGGCAATAGCGCAGTGGGGGCGTGTCGATATTCTGGTGAACAATGCAGGGATCCTGCGTGATAAAAGCTTTGCCAAGATGACCCTGGAGGACTTCCGGCTGGTGCTGGATGTACATCTGATGGGGTCGGTACACTGCACTCACGCCGTGTGGAACAGGATGCGCGACCAGAACTACGGTCGCATCGTGATGACGACTTCTTCCTCGGGGCTTTACGGAAATTTCGGACAGGCCAATTACGGCGCCGCCAAGATGGCGCTGGTCGGCCTGATGCAGACGCTGGCACAGGAAGGCGAACGCCATGGCGTGCATGTGAACTGCCTTGCTCCCACGGCGGCCACGGCCATGACCGAAGGGCTGCTGGAGCAGCAAACCCTGGACATGCTGTCCCCGGCATCAGTCAGCCCGGCGCTGGTCGCGCTGGTCGCAGACAACGCGCCTAACCGCACCATTCTGATGGCCGGCGCAGGAAGTGTAGAACAGGCAAATATCACCATGACAAACGGCATCTATCTGCACGAGAACGAACGCTCGGCCAACGTGTTGCTGGATCGGCTTGAAGCCATTTCCGATCGCCAGGACGAAATGGTACCGGCGACCGGATTCGACCAGTTACGCCATGAGATCGCCAAGGCGCAGGCATACCGTCAGACGCGCCAGGCAGACAGGCGCACGACATAGCCACACGCCACCCTTAAGGATGGAATGGCTATCGGCTACCCGCAGGGGACCGGGATGCCGCCTGCGCCGCTTCCTGTGCAGCCTTCCGGCACGCCCTGCTTACTTACATTCTTACCATGACGACAACCTCATCCAGTGCTTGCGCCATACAGAACTTCGATTGCGTTGCCTCGCTTGCCCGATTTGTCGGACAGCCGGCGATCACATCGGCGCCGCTGCTGCTTGATCAGAAGATGATTGATCAATTCGCGCAAGTGACGCACGATCATCAATGGATTCATGTCGACCCAGCACGGGCGAAAACGCAGTCGCCGTATCAGCATACGATCGCACACGGTTTTCTTGTGTTATCGCTGCTAACGTACTGGCAGACAAGCTGCATCGCCTTCCCGGGCGCCGTCATGGCCTTGAACTACGGGTTCGACAAGATCCGCTTCACTGCGCCGGTTATGGCAGGCTCGCGGGTATC
>Ga0079224_100006141_pt1 | contig 15870 bp, 9 predicted proteins | sample Stecom2015_FD_80414 | JGI IMG/M metagenome (GOLD analysis project Ga0079224, IMG submission 80414) | Agricultural soil microbial communities from Utah to study Nitrogen management - Steer compost 2015 | ecosystem: Environmental > Terrestrial > Soil > Agricultural land | place: USA: Utah...
AGGCACACGATGCAGCCGACACGAGCGCGGCGCCGGCCGCGAACGCTGCCGCCGTCGTCCGGCGGCGGCCTGGTCCGCGGCGCTCATGCATCGACCCGCACCTCGCGGAACATCCCGGCCTCCATGTGGAACAGAAAGTGACAGTGATACGCCCACCGCCCGAGCGCATCGGCCGTCACCCGATACGTCCGGCGCGTGCCGGGCGGCATGCTGACGGTGTGCTTCCGCACGTGGAAGCGTCCCGCGTCGTCCTCGACATCGCTCCACATTCCGTGCAGATGGATCGGATGCTCCATCATCGTGTCGTTGACGAGCACGATGCGCACGCGCTCGCCGTAGCGCAGATGCAGGGGTTCGGCGCGCGAGAACGGGACCCCGTCGAACGACCAGAGATACCGCTCCATGTGCCCGGTCAGATGCAGCTCGATCGTGCGGCGGGGCTCGCGCCCGTCGGGATCGTCGACGAGCGTTCGCAGACTCGCATACGTCAGCACCCGCCGTCCGTTGCCGCGGAGCCCGACGCCGGGATCGTCGAGCCGCGACGACGGTGCCGTGGTCTGCATGTCGACCGCGGGATTGCGTCGCTCCGATTCCGGGTGACGCTGCGGTGCCGCGCTCGGAGCCATGGAGGCCCGGTGGTCGGCCGAGACATGCCCCGCATCGTGGCCCGCGTGCGGCGCCTCGCCGGGCGCATCGACGTCGGCCGCAGCAGTACCGTGCGCCCGATGCGCGTGACCGACGTCGGCCATGCTGAGGAACACGATGCGGTCGACTTCGGGCACGGGCGCGGCGAGACCTTCGCGCACCGCGAGCGTCCCGCGCGCATACCCCGAGCGATCCAGCGATTGCGCGAAGATCGTGAACGCGTCGGCGCCGGCCGGCCGCACGATCACATCGAGGGTCTCGGCGGCGCCGATGCGGAACTCGTCCACGGTGACCGGATGCACGTTCTGGCCGTCCGCGGCAACGACCGTCATCTCGAGACCGGGAATGCGTACATCGAAATAGGTCATCGCCGACGCATTGATGAACCTGAGCCTCACGCGCTCCCCGGGTCTGAAAAGACCCGTCCAGTTCCCGGCAGGCGGCGTGCCGTTCAACAGATACGTGTAGCCCGATGCGCATGCACCGACGTCGGCGAGGTCCGACGGCGACATTCGCATTCGTGCCCACCCGAGGCGCTCGCGAAGCGCCTCCGCGAGACCTTCGTCACGGGCGCGTGCGACGAGATCCGCGAGCGTCGGCCCGTTCAGGTTGAAGTAGTGCGACTGCTTCTTCAGCAGCTTGTAGAGCGCAATCGGATCACGGTCCGTCCAGTCGGAGAGCATCACGACGTGCTCGCGGTCGTACGCGAAGGGCTCGGGCTCGAGCGGATCGATGATCAGCGGGCCGTAGAGCCCGAGCTGCTCCTGGAAGCCCGAATGCGCGTGGTACCAGTACGTGCCGCTTTGACGGACCGGGAAGCGATAGAGATAGGAGCCCTGCGGCGGAATCCCCGCGAAGCTCAAGCCCGGGACGCCGTCCATGTTCGCCGGCAGCAGGATGCCGTGCCAATGAATCGACGTCGTCTCGTCGAGCCGGTTGTGGACCCGTAGCGATACGGTGTCTCCTTCGCGCCAGCGAAGGAGCGGCCCCGGCAGCGACCCGTCGACGAGCACGGCCGTGCGTCGCTTGCCGGTGACGTTCATCGGATGCGCGTCGATCGTCAGCTCGCCGACGGCGCCTTTCGCGGCCGCGGGACCCGTGGCGCCCGCAAGCACCCAGCGGGGCGCAAGCGCCGCGGCGCCGACGACGAGCCCGCCGGCGGCGAGCCCTTCGAGAAAGCGGCGCCTCCCCGGTCGGTCGATCCGCTCGTGAGTCATCCCACCCTCCAGCGATCGAGCTCGACGTCCACCGTAGCCCTTCCCTTCATGTCAAGGTCAAGCAGGCCGGGACGCCTCGCGGCTCAGCCCGCTTCCCTTTCGAGCGCTTCGGCCGTCTCGAGCCACTCCTCCTCGGCTTTCTCGAGCAGGCGTTTGCGCTCCGCTTGCTCCTTCGCGAGCTCAGCGACGCGCGCGGCGTTGCCGTCCGAGTAAATCGACGGGTCGGCGAGGTCGCGCTCGATCTCGGCGAGCCGGCGGCGGTGCTCGTCGAGCTCCTGCTCGAGTCGGCGCAGCCGGTCGCGATACGGCCGCTCGCGCGCGCGCCGGTCCGCGGCCTCGCGGCGGCGCTCGCGCTCCGCCGCCGCGCTTCGCTCGGGGCGCGCGTCGCTCCGCTCACGGCCATCGCGACCCGTCCGCGCGGCACCGCCCTCCGCGAGCGACGCGAGCCAGCGCGCGTAGTCGTCGAGATCCCCGTCGAACGGCGCGACGCGGCCTTCCGCGACGCGCCAAAGCTCGTCGCACGTCGACCTGAGCAGGTGCCGGTCGTGCGACACGGTCACGACGGCGCCATCGAACGATTGCAGCGCGACCTCGAGCGCATGCCGCATCTCGAGATCGAGGTGGTTCGTCGGCTCGTCGAGCAGGAGCAGGTTCGGCTCGCGATACACGATCAGCGCGAGCGCGAGCCTTGCGCGCTCTCCGCCCGAGAACTGCCGCACGGGCTCGAAGACGCGATCGCCGCGGAACGCGAAGCCGCCGAGGTAGTTCCGCGCGTCCTGCTCGCCGAGCTTCGGATCGATCGCACCGAGATGCTCGATCGGCGACGCGGCGAGATCGAGGGCGTCGATCTGATGCTGCGCGAAGTAACCGATCGCGAGATGCGGGCTCCTCAGCACCTCTCCGTCGAGCGCGTCGAGCTCGCCGGCGAGAAGCTTGATCAGCGTCGACTTGCCCGCGCCGTTCGGGCCGAGAAGGCCGATTCGCTGTCCCGGCGAAATGCCGAGGTCGATCCCGCGGAGCACGGGACGGCCGTCGTAGCCGACGGCGGCTTTGTCGAGGCGGATCAGCGGGTCGGGCAGACGCTTGGGCTTCCGGAACTCGAAGTCGAACCCTGCATCCGCATGGACCGGCGCGATCTTCGGCATCCGTTCGATCATCTTGAGCCGCGCCTGCGCCTGCCGGGCCTTGCTCGCCTTCGCACGGAACCGATCCACGAAGCTCTGGAGATGCGCGATTCGCCGCTGCTGCGCCTCGTAGGCCGCAGCCTGCGTCGCGAGCTGCGCCGCGCGCTGCGTCTCGAAGCTCGAATAGCTGCCCGAGTAGAGCTTCGCCTCGCCGTTCGCGAGATGCAGCGTGTGCGTCGTCGTCGCGTCGAGGAAGTCTCGGTCGTGCGAGATCACGAGCAGCGTGCCGCGGTAGTCCGCGAGCGTGCGCTCGAGCCACAGCACGGCGTCGAGGTCGAGGTGGTTCGTCGGCTCGTCGAGCAGGAGCAGATCGGAGCGCTGCATCAAGGCGCGGGCGAGGTTGAGCCGCATCCGCCAGCCGCCGGAAAAGTCCGCCACGGGACGGCTCTGCGCGTCGCTCGAGAAGCCGAGACCGTGGAGCATCGCGCCCGCGCGCGCGTGCGCCGCATAACCGCCGATCTCGGCGAGCCGCTCGTGCGCGCGCGCGATGCCCGCCCCGTCTCCGACCGCCTCTGCGCGTGCGAGCGCCCGCTCGATATCGCGAAGCTCCGCATCGCCGTCGAGCACATAGTCGAGCGCCGACTGCTGCACGGCCGGCGTCTCCTGCGCGACCGACGCGATCGACGCGCCGCGCGGGATCAGCACGTCGCCTTCGTCCGGCGAGAGCTCGCCCTGAAGCAGCGCGAACAGGCTCGATTTTCCCGTGCCGTTCCGACCGACGACGCCGACGCGCCAGCCGGGATGCACGGTGAGCGTGAGGCCGCGGATCAGCACACGCGGGCCGCGGCGCAGGGTAACGTTGCTCAGGGTCAGCATGAGGGCGCGCAGTATCTCATATGATCGATCGTCCCGATCGATCCGGCCCGGCAGGTCGGGCCGCCGCGCGATCGGACGTGCATTCGGACTAGAATCGATGCGCGATCCGCTCGGAGGGAGACGATGACCGGAACAAGACGCTCGAGCAGTCGACGCGCGCTCGCCGCCGCGCTCGGCGGGCTCGTTGTGCCGCTCTCGGCACACGCGCAGACAGCGCCCGCGGCCGTGTGCGACGTTGCAACGTTCGCCGCGCTCGACCTGCCGCGCACGCGGTTCCTGTCCGCGGCTGCCGTCCACGACGACGAGCGCGCGCCGCCGCACTGCGTCATCCGCGGCGCCGTGAACGAGCGCACCGGGCAGGACGGCAAGCCCTATGCGATCGGTTTCGAGATGCGGCTTCCCGATGACCGGAACGGCCGCTATTTCCATCAGCTGAACGGCGGTAACGACGGCACGGTCGTCCCCGCCTACGGTAACTTGCTGGGGAATCAGCCGGACAACGCGCTCTCACGCGGCTATGCGGTCCTCAGCACGGATTCGGGGCACGACGGCCGAGCGAACCCGGAAGCCGGTCTCGTCGGCGGCAACGTCTTCGGCTTCGATCACGAGGCGCGTCTCGACTACGGCTACGCGGCGAACCTGACGCTCACGCCGATCGCGAAAGACGTCATCGAGGCGTACTACGGGCGCCCCCCCGAGTTCTCGTACATGGTGGGCTGCTCGAACGGCGGCCGACACGCGCTCGTCGGAGCGACACGGCTCGCGGAGGAGTTCGACGGGTTCCTCGCGGGCGCGCCCGGCCACGACCTGCCGAAGGCCGCGCTGCAGCACGCATGGGACGTGCAGAGCTTCGAGCAAGTGACCGGCGACATCCGTGCCGCGTTCTCGCGCGACGACATGCGCGTCGTCGCCGACGGCGTGCTCGAGCAGTGTGACGCGCTCGACGGCGTCGCCGACGGCATCGTCGGCGCGCTCGCCGCATGCCAGCAGACGTTCGAGCTTGCCCGGCTCGCGTGCACGGCCGAGAAACACGACGGCTGCCTCGACGATGCGCAGATCCGCGCGCTCGAGCGTGCGTTCGCGGGTCCGTCGTCGAGCGACGGCACGCCGCTCTACGCCAAGTGGTGGTTCGACGCGGGCCTTGCGTCGAACGACTGGCGCTCGTGGAAGCTCGAGAGCGCGATGCCCGGATTCGACGGCCTGCCGCTGATCGCGACGCTCGGCGCGGGCTCGCTCGCGCAGATTTTCACGACGCCGCCGACGCGTCTTGACGGCACGGCGGCGGGTCTCCTCGATTACCTCAGGACGTTCGACTTCGACCGCGACGCGCCGAACATTTTCGCGACGGCGGAGGACTATCCCGTGTCGGCGATGGATTTCATGGCGCCGACGGACTGGCGTGAGCCGAAGCTCGCGGAACTGCAGCAGGCAGGCGGGAAGGTCATCGTCTTCCATGGTGCGAGCGACGGCGCGTTCTCGATCGCGTCGACGATCGACTGGTACGAGCGGCTCGCCGCGAACAACGGCGGCGACGTCGGCGACTTCGCCCGCTTCTACGCCGTGCCCGGCATGGCGCACTGCAGCGGCGGCCCCGCGACCGATCGGTTCGATCTCTTCAGCGTGCTCGTCGATTGGGTCGAGCGGGACCGGCCGCCCGGGACCGTCGTCGCGACCGTCCGCGACGACAATCAGGAGCTGCCGGCCGATTGGAGCCCGGAGCGCTCGCGCCCGCTCTGCGAATGGCCGAAGGTCGCCCGCTACACCGGCGCGGGCGACATCGAATCGGCGGCGAGCTTCGTCTGCGAGTGACGTGCGCGGCGCGTCACTCGCGGACCGTGAACGCGAGCAGCACGTTGCCCGGGCGACCGACGAAGCCTGCGTCGCCCGACAGCACGTAGAGCATACCGCCCGCGACGACTGGGCCCGGGCCATCGAACGACGCGCCGTTCGCGGGCACGCCGTTGACCGTTTCGAAGCTGCGGTTCGCGTCGAACGTCCAGATGACCTCGCCCGTTTCGCCGTCGTACGCGCGCAGACCGCCGTCGGCCGAGCCCGAGAAGACCGCGCCCGGCACAGCCGTCACCGCGGCGGCCTGCGTCGCACTGCACCGCGGCCCGGGCGGCGAGCAGAGCAGCGGCTGCGGCGGCGTGTACCAGATCCGTTCACCGGTCTTGATGTCGATCGCGTGGATGCCGCCGGTCTCCTCGTTACCGAAGCCGCCGACCGCGACGTACATCCGATCGCCTTCGACCGCGCTGCCCCAGACGCCGCCGACCGGTCCGCCGGGACCCGCGCGATAGCTCCACAGCGTCTTCCCGCCGTCGTCCGGATCGAGTCCCCAGACCATGCCCGACTTCTGCGGGATCACGATGACGTCCTTGCCTTCGGAGGTCGTCGTCAGGATCGGCGACGCGGAGAAGTCGAGATCCGGCCCCTGCTCCGTCGGGCAATTCGGGTTCGCGTCGCCGTTGTCGTCGCAGCCCAAGAGCCAGACGTCGCGCGTGAACTGATTGACCCAGCGGATCTCGCCCGTCTCGAGGTCGAACGCGACGACCGCGTCGGTCGTCGGCGGCGTCGCGCCGTCGTCGGCATATGCGGGACCGGTGCCCGAGTAGATCAGGCCCCGCTTCGCGTCGATCGTCGGCGCGTTCCAGATCCCGACGCCCGCGGGCCCGAAGAGCGGCTGGCCGGCGCTGCTCGTCCCGCGGCGCTTCGGCTCCGGAATCGTATACGTCTTCCAGACGATTTCGCCGGTGGCCGCGTCGACGGCCGTGAGGCTCCCGCGGAACGTGCAGCACGAGTATTCGGGATTCGCGCCGGTCATCGCCTCGTTGATCCCGGTGATCGGCACGTAAAGCCTGCCTTCGTACAGTGTGAGCGCCCCCGTGCCGCGCACGCTCGGATGATCCTCGACCCGCGTGCGCCATATCTCTTCGCCGGTATCCGCGTCGAGCGCGTACACGTAGCCTTGCGAGTCCACGAAATAGACCGCGAACCCGTCGCGGCCGTCGGCGAACTCGTGCGGGCCGACGGACGTCGCGCTGCGCAGACCCGCCACCGGGAAGAACTGCCAATGCGTGCAGCCGGTCTTCGCGTCGAGCGCGTAGACGGCGCCCGCCTGCGAGCCGACGAAGAGCCGCCCGCCGATCACGGCCGGCTGCCCGCGCGGCTGCTGCTCCTGAGGCAGACCGTAGGCCCACGCGAGCTCGAGCTTCGGGATATCGTCGACCGTGATGCCGCCCGCCTCTTCGGGTTGGAAGCGCGTGTTCGTGACCGTCGGCCCCCAGCCGATCCAGCGGTGAGGCGTCGAGTCGCGCAGCGGCGGCGTCGACTCGCAATGGAACTCGCTGACGTAGAGCGGCGAGCTCGTCGGGCTCTGCGCAGCGGCCGCGCCGGCGACACAGAGTCCCGCTACAAGCAGAACGGATCGAAACATTAGCGACTCTCCAACCCGATGACGCCCCCCGCGTTACGGCCGCGCGCTTCGCTTTCGAGTAGGAATCGCGGCACGAGAGGCGATGTCGTGCCGCCGATTCTCCCACAGGAGCCGCTACATTTCGACGTTCAGCAGGACGTTCGCCTCGGCGCCCGCCATCGTGACGGTGAAGCGATCGATCCCGGGCCCGACCTCCGTGCGGAAGGTTTCGAGATTGGCTCGGCCCCTGCACGCTTGGCACCCGTGTCGACGCCCGGGACGATCTCCTAGCCGGGAACACGCTTGCTGCAGTGCCGGCCCGTTGTTAGCATCGAATCGGCAACCTGAACTCGGGGGAGACGGGCAGCCATGAACAGATGGCCTATGCGGTTGGCTGCACTCTGTGCGTTCGTCATGCTCGGCACGCAGGTCGAAGCCCACCATGCGGTCGCGAGCATCTACGATCTGAATAAAGAGGTGGTTCTCGAAGGTCAACTCACGAAGCTGAACTTCAGGAACCCGCACTCCAACATCGAGCTCTCCGTTCCGAACCCGGACGGCACGACGACGGACTGGGTGTTGACGACCGCGTCGCTTCAAGTGCTGACGCGAGCAGGCGTGAACCGCGACTCGATCAAGCCCGGTCAATCGCTGAAGGTCACGATCCTACCCGCGAGAAACGGTAACCCGTCGGGATTCATCAGACGTCTCGAGCTCGCGGACCGCGAATTCGACCTCGAAATCGACTGACACATCGACCGAGCCGGAAACATCCGGCGCGCAGGGGGACGTATGTCCATTCGACGAACCGTTGCGATGTGCGCGTTCGCGGCCGGCGCCGCGACGTGCGGTGCGCTGCCGGCCGGTGCTCAAGGGTTCGGCGGCCCGCAGCAGCTCTATACGCCCGAGCCGGGCGCACGGGATCTCAAGGCTATCCTGTTCAACTGGACGTGGCACATGGGGATGCTGCGCGGTCAGGCGGAGCCCGAGCTCATCGGCACGCTCGAGTACCGCGCCGAGGGCACGATCCGGGTGAACGGCGAGCCGTGCACGCTGACGAAATATCGGATCAGCGCGAACTATCAGACGCCGGGCTACCGCACGCAGATCGAATGCACGCTGCCGAATGGCGAGGCGTACTCGACGATCGAGACGATGAGCGGCGAATACGCGTGGGATGAGGACATTCCCGGAGCGGAGATCATCCCTGGGGAGGGCAAGGCCACACCTCGCCCGGACGCGCTCCTCGAGCGCCGCATCAGGCTCTGGGCGAGCCCGCACGGCGCCGCGAAGGCCGCCATCGCGGCCGCGGCCGGCGTGTCGCTCGCGGAGTCGTTCGCGCAGAACCCGGCCGCCCTGCTCGACCGGCAGGCCGCCGCAGGCGTGAAAGGGAACGCGACGCTGTCGTGGCAAGGGGATCGCGCCACCGTGACTTACCCGGTTCCGGGCGTCCCGGGCGCGACGGCGACGGCGACGCTCGATGCGACGTTCCTCCCGGAGCGCGTCGTCGTGACCCACGGCACGAATACGACGGAGTTCCTCTACGGCGATTTCGGTGACTTCAACAATCCCCTGCATCGCATCGAGGCGTTGTATGCCGGGACGATCATCGAGCGTCACAACGGCGTCGTCGTCCGCGATCTGAAGACCTCCGTCACCGAGATCGGGCAGGTCTACGTCGTCGTGCCCGTACCGGAGAGCGTACGCGCGGCACTTCCCGTTACGGCGGAGGCAAGCGAAACGTCCGTTGCGGCCCGGCCGTCGACGCGCGGAGCGCAGGCGGAAACGCCGCGGCTGCCAAACGGGAAGCCGGATCTGACCGGCTCGTGGCGGACCGTCGCCGGGGGATTAAGAGGCGTTCCAGGCGGCATGTTCCGACGCTGCACCCCATTCCAACAGAACTGCATGGAGTGGACGAACCAGAGCGCGGACTGGGTGTTCATGGCGCCGCCGCGCCTCGACAACAACAAGCCGCTCTACAAGCCCGAGCACTGGGACAAGGTCCAGGAGCTCGACATGTGGACGAACAAATACGACCCGGTCATGACCTGCCTGCCGCTCGGTATCCCCCGGCACGGACCGCCGGCGCGGATCTTCCACACCGAGGAGGACATCACGATGTTCTACCGCGGCGGTGTCGATGGCGGCGGCGGGTACCCGGACTTCCGAATGATCGTGCTCGACGGCAGATCGCACACCGAGGACGACCGGTACGCGTACTCGTACATGGGCCGCACGGTCGGCCGGTGGGAAGGTGATACGCTCGTGCTCGACTCGATCGGCTTCACGGACGAGACATGGCTCGGGCGCGGAGGCTACTTCCATTCGACCGAGATGCGCGTGATCGAGCGGTTCACACGAACCGGCAACGAGATGCTCTACGAGGTGACGGTAGAAGATCCGGAGGTGCTCGTGGAGCCGTGGGTGATGCCGCCGCGGATCCTGCAGCTCGCAGAGCGGCCGACGATCATCGCGGAGCGCGGAAGCTGCACGGACACCGAGCTCGCCGAGGTCAGCACGCAGATCCGGCATTAGACGAACCAACCCTGAAAATCAAAAGGGCCCGTCAAGCTGACGGGCCCTTTTCCTTCCAGCGTTCTCTTCCGGTCCGCGGGCGTCAGTTGTACTCGATCGGGTTGTAGTTCGGCGAGCACACCTCGACGATGCAGATCGACTCGAGCGTGCGACCGGCCGGCGGCGGCTCGAGCCCCGCCTCCTTCATCAGCTGACGCAGCACCTCGGCCGTCTCGGGCTGCGGGATCGCGGACTGCACGCCGACGCGAACGAGCCCGTCCGCATAATCGATCGGCAGCCAGGTGTGCGCGGCGAGCTCGGGGCTGCCGCGGTTGTCGGTATTGCCGAAATCGCGAATATCCATCCGCGCGCCCGCCGCGACGAGGATCTTGACGACTTCCGTCGCCCCCTTATGCGCCGCGCCGTGCAGCGCGACCCGCCCCGTGTCGGCCTGGTAGTTCGGGTCGATGCCGAGCTCGAGCAGCAGCTTCACCGCTTCGACGGTCTGCTCGGTCGACCACTCGAACGTGATCCCCTCGACCCAGCCGATGCCGGCGGCGACGGCGAGCGGCGTTACGCCGAGCTCCGTGTAGATGTGCGGGTCGGCGCCGTACTCCAGCAGCAGCCGCATCAGCTCGATGTCGCCGGACTGGGACGCGCGCAGGAACGCCGTCGCGCCGTTCTCGTCGAGCCACTGGTTCGTGAAGACCGTGCGGGTCTCCGTGCTCTCGATGATCCGCGCGTTCGGATCGGCGCCGGCCTCGAGGAGGAGCTTGATGTACTCGAAGTCGTCCATGTCGGGCCTGCGCGTCGGATAGTCGCCGCCCTCGAGGTTACGGTTGTCCGTCGCGAGATAGAGCGGCGTCCAGCCGCCCTTGTTCGCGAGGTTCACGTCGGCGCCGCTCTCGATCAGGAATTTGCCGAGCTGGTAGTTGCGGTTTTGCGTCGCGGCGAGCAGCGGGCTCCAGCCGTAACGCGTGACCTGATTCACGTCCGCGCCGGCCTCGAGCAACGCTCGCGCCGCTTCGAGGTGACCCGCGCGGGCCGCGTAGACGAGCGCCGTCAGCTCGCCGCCGTCGGGCTCGCGCTGCTGCTGGCGCCGGAAGCCGCCGCCCCCGCCCCCGGCACCCGCCCCGGCCGCGTTGTCCGTGACGGTCACGAAGCCGAGCGCGCCGCGCTGCACGCGGCTGCAGATATCGAGTGCCGTGAGCTGGTCGACCCACTCGCGGAGCGAGACCCATACGCGCTCGTTGCTTTGTCGGACGAGATTCCGCAGCGCTTCGATGTCCGGATCCGGGTCCTCGCACAGGATCGACAGAACCTGGCGCCTGACCGCATCCCTCGGATCCTCGGCATGGCCGAGCGCCGCCGTGCGTCCATCGCGAAACACCGGTGCGGAGCGGGCCGCGACGTCCGCGCCGTGCTCGACGAGCACGCTGATGACGGCGGCGTGTCCCTGATCGGCCGCCTGCATCAGCGCCGTCGTCCCTCGCTGAGTCTCCGCGGCGTTCGGGTCCGCGCCGTGCTCGAGCAGCACGCGGACCGCGTCGACGTTGCCCGAGCGTGCGGCGAGCATCAAAGGCCTCCGTCCGAGCGGAAGCTCCTCGTCGGCCTCGGCCCCGGCGGCGAGCAACGCCGCGAGGATTTCCGCGTCGCCGCGGGTCGCAGCGAGCCACATCGGCGTCGAGCCGTTACGGTTCGACGCGGACGGATTCGCGCCCGACTCGAGCAACAAGCGCACGAGCTCCACGTCGCCGTGGTAGGCCGCCCAGTGCAGCGCCGTGGCCCCGTCGGCTTGCGCCGCGTTCACGTCGAGGCCGCTGTCGATCAGGCGTTGCACGGCCGCGCGATCGCCGCGCATCGCGGCGTCCGCGACGTCGGACTGGGCAGCGGCCGGCGCCGCGAGCAGCAGCGCCACCGCCGCGGCCGCGGCACGCAGCCCGCCGCGGCGCCCGTCAAAGCTTCGTCGATTCATTCCCTTCCCGCTTCGGCCGAGCGTGCGGCCCCCTGCTAGATGTTCTCGAGCCTTCCGGTGCTGTCGCCGAAGCTCTCTCGGTGGATATCGAACTGGTCGAGGAGGCTCAACAGCAGGTTTCCGGTCGAGATGGTCCGCGACGGATACGCGAGGTGACGATTCCCCGCCATCCGGCCGTGGTTCGCGCCGATGATCACGTGCGGCACGTCGTAATGGAGATGCTGGTTCGGATTGCCCATGTTGCTGCCGTAGAGGATCAGCGAATGATCGAGCAGCGTGCCGTCGCCCTCCTCCGTGTTCGCAAGCTTGTCGACGAAGTACGCGAGCATCTTCACGTGGTACTGGTTGATCTTCGCGAACTCCGCGATCGTCGCCGGGTCCTCGCCGTGATGCGACCCGCCATGGAAGCCCATCGTCGGCGCCTCGCTTTCGGGGTAGCGGCGTCCGGTCAGGTCGCGTGCGAAGAGCATCGTGCCGACGCGCGTGACGTCGGCCTGCCACCCGAGCGCGAGCAGGTCGAACATCAGCTTGATGTGCTGATCGAACGATTGCGGAATGCCTGGCGGCACCTCGATATCCTCGGGCGCGACCTCCGTCGCATCCGCTGCGATCACGAGCCGGCGCTCGATCTCCCGGACGTTGTCCGTGAAGCTGTCGAGGCGCGCGCGATCCGGACCGCTGATCTCCTTGCGGAGCTTCGCGATCTTGTCGTTGACGGAATCGAGAATGCTCTGGTTGCGGGCACGGCGTGCAGCGCGCTGCTCGGGCGTGCTGCCGCTGCCGAACATCCGCTCGAAGATGACCTGCGGGTTCAGCTCCATCGGCAGCGGAGTCGTCGGCGATGCCCACGAGATGGTGTTCGTGTACACGCAGCTATAGCCTTCGCCGCAGTTGCTCGAGCCCGAGCCCGGGTCCTCGACGGACATCTCGACCGATGGCAGCAGCGTCTCGCGGCCGATCTTCTCGGCGATGACCTGGTCGATCGTGTGCCCCGCGCGCACATCGGGCCCCGCGGTCTTCTTCGGCTTCTCCGCGCACAGGAATGCGGCCGCCACCCAATGGTCCGCACCCGTCTCGCCCGGAGGCGGCTCCGACGACGTCGCGTGCAGACCCGAAAGGATCGTCACGTACTTGCGGTACGGCTCGAGGGGCTTGTAGATGAACGGGAACGGATGATCGCCCAGCGAACCGACCTTGTCCGGCACCCAGTGTCCCGGTGCGGCGCCGTGCGGCACGAAACCGGCGAAGAAGCGCCGCGGCGGCACCGCGGTCGTCTGCGCGAAGGCCGTCGCGGCCGGAATCATTGCATCGAGCAGGGGAAGCCCGATCGCGGCGCCCGCGCCTCGCAGCAACGTACGTCGTGAAATGTGCTTCTTCGTAATAAACATCGCTTACTCCCCACTCTCAGCAGACTTCATGTTCATCGTGAAGGCCGGGCTCTCGATGACACCCATCAAGAGCGATGAAAACCGGTAGTTGTCCTTCGCGGCCTCACGCGTGATCGATCGGATGAGCGGCATGTCCTGATACTCCATGCCCCGACCTACCGCGTACGTCAGGAGCTTCTCGACGACGGCCTGCGCGAACAGGTCGCCGTTCCGCACGATGAGCTCCCGAAGGCTTGGAATGCCCTCGAGCAGAGTCCCGTCCGTCGCATAGCCGGTCGGGTCGATCGGGCTGCCGGCGTCCTCGGTGCGCCACTGGCCGACCGCATCGAAATGCTCCATTGCGAGCCCCATCGGCTCGAAGATCATGTGACACGCCGCGCAGTTCGGGTTTGCACGGTGCGCCTCGAGCCGCGCCCGCAACGACTTCGGCTTTTCACCCTCGGGCTGCGACAGATCGGTCTCGACGCCGGGCGGCGGATCGGGCGGGCTGACGTTCAGGAACGTCTCGAGGAACCACTTGCCGCGCTTCACCGGCGACGTGCGCGCGGCCTCGGACGTGACGGTCAGGAGCGCCCCCTTGCCGAGCAGCCCGCGCCGCACATCGAGCTCGGGCCCGAGCGCGACACGGCGGAACTGCGAGCCGTAGACGTTCGGGATGCCGTAGTGCCTCGCGAGCCGCTCGTTGACGAACGTGTAATCGGCCGTCAGCAGATCGAGAATGCTCCGGTCGTCCTCGATGATGCTCGCGAAGAAGAGCTCGATCTCGCGGCGGAAAGCCTCGCGCAGCGTGCTGTCGAAATCGGGGAACATCTCGACGACGGGCTCGCTCGCCTCCACGCCGCGGAGGTTCAGCCACTGCCCAGTGAAGTTCTTGACGAACGCCTGAGCGCGCGGATCCGCGAGCATCCGCTTCACCTGCTGCTCGAGCACGTTGCGCTTATGCAGCTGGTTCTCGGCGCCGAGACGAATCAGCTCCTCGTCCGGAATGCTGCTCCACAGGAAAAACGAGAGCCGCGACGCGAGCTCGAGGTCGCTGATCCGGTATGGCGTGCCCGGCGGAATGTCCTCGGGCTCGATCTCGGCACGGTAGATGAACTCGGGATCCGTGAGGATCCGCTGCACGACGGCCTCGATGCCGTAATCGAACGTGCCGCCCTCGGCGCGTCCGGCCGCGAAGAACTCCATCATCGTGTCGATGTCGTCCTCGGTCGCCGGACGACGGAACGCCTTCGTGACGAGCGTCGTGGCGATTTGCCGCGCACACTTCGCCTCTTCGTCGGCGTGCTGCGGATAGCATTCGAAGATTTTCTGTCGGCTCGGCGTCTCCGCGGCCGGTGTGCCGTTGAACGGCCCTTCGATGAACACCTGGCCGACGTGCGGGTAGAACGTGTAGCCGGAGATCGAGCCGGGCGAGTTCATCGTGCGCTGGAACGACTTGTTGAGCCCGGTGTCGGGCAGGTCGCTCGTCGCGAGGAACGTCACGCCGACCTTGTGGAAGCCGCCCTTGATCGGGATCGGCGGCGTCTTGCCGCCGTTACCTTCCTGGTTGCCGATCTCCGTGTCCCAGTCGTAGAGGTACACGCGCTCGCCGTCGATCGTGACCTCGAGCTTCTCGCCGCGGACGTTGCCGAGCACGGCCGTGAAGTAGCCCGTCATGCCCTTGACGGTGAAGACGTACTCGCCGTCGGCCGGGAACTCGTGCTCGATCAGCATGCCGCCGCGGGTGCCGAACGGTAGCCCTTCGACATGCTCGTTCTGTGACGTGTCGTGCGGCACGTCGAATACTGCGAGCGTCGGCGCCGTGTCGGTGCCGATCGCGAGCCGGGCGATCTTGCCTGCGGCGGACAGGTACGCCTCGATCAGCGCCGGCGACGTCGTCAGCGTGCCGGCCATGTTGTCGAAGCCGTGGCTCGAGTCGTCGGGAGGCAGGAACGTCGTCGCGTCGACGTTCACCCCGAGAAGGTCGCGGATCACGTTCGAGTACTCGGCCCGGTTCAGCCGGTGCAGCCCCGGGGCCGGCAAATGCATCTCGGAGTGCTCGTCGATCTCGCGCTCGAGCCACGCGACGAGCTCGCTGCGCGTTTCGCTGTCGAGCTTCGGACCGTCGGCTGGCGGCATCAGGCCAGCACGGACCTTCTTGATGACCTTTTCCCACGTCTCGGCGTGGGCCGCGACATTGTCGAGACTGAGCGCCTCGAGATTCAGGTCCCCGACCCGCTCGGCGGCGTTATGACAGTCGATACACTTCGACGATACGACGGCCGCATACTTTTCGCTGTCGTTGCCGACTGCCCCGCATCCGGCGCCGAGCGCCGCGGCCACCATGGCCGCTCCGAGTCGTCCTGCTTTCACGCGCTCTTCCCTCTTGCCTCGTCGCTTCGAAAACAACGGCGACACCTCCCCCAACGGCACAGCCCGCCGACCCAACGGGCGGATACATAATTATATTCCGAATCGGAGGATAGTACGTCGACGCGCCTTTTTTCCACCATGCGATCATAGCTTCGCTGTCGCAGACGCGATACGGCCGGACACCCCCGGTTCCGCCGCCGTGCTGCCCGTCGACGGGAACGCTGCACCAACTGAACGCGGCCCGCCGCCTGCGTTGTGCGCGGCCGGTGCACGCGCGGTCCTTCGGCCGCTCCGGAAATTCGGCGGCAAAGAAAAATAACTTCGAATAATCAGCTGATTAGCTCGACATGATCGGCCGTCGGGA
>Ga0079224_100006142_pt1 | contig 15867 bp, 18 predicted proteins | sample Stecom2015_FD_80414 | JGI IMG/M metagenome (GOLD analysis project Ga0079224, IMG submission 80414) | Agricultural soil microbial communities from Utah to study Nitrogen management - Steer compost 2015 | ecosystem: Environmental > Terrestrial > Soil > Agricultural land | place: USA: Utah...
CGGGTAGACGATCAACTGACCGTCGACGACAGTCGCGCCCGCGCCCTTCGCCTCGGCCGCCTGGAAGGCGGCGGCGATCCGCTCCGCCTGCGCGAGCTCCTCCGCGCTCGGCATGTACGCGTCGGTCACGGGGCCGATCGGGTCGGGATGGATGCACCGGCGTCCCTGGAAGCCGCCCCGCCGGCTGCGCTCGAGCGCCCGGCGGAAGCCTTCCGCGTCCTTGAGGTGGAACCAGGGGCTGTCGATCGGGTTCTCCAGGCCGGCCGCGCGCGACACCATGACGATGCGGGCGCGCGCTTCGGCGAGCTCCGGCTCGTCGGCCGAGGGGCTGAGCCCGAGGTCGTTGGCATAGTCCCCGGCCCCGAACGTCACGCGTTTGACGCGCCAGGGCTGCGGCTTGTAGGTCCGCAGGCTCGCGGCCTGCACGATGCGCTCCATGCGCTGCACGCCCGCCGCGGTCTCGATCTGGGGAATGAGGTCGATCGAGCCTTCCGCGATCCCGCGCTCGCGCTCGAGGCTCGTGAGGAGCCAGTCGATCGCGTGCAGCTCTGCCGCGCTTTCCACCTTCGGCAGCACCACGCCGTCGACGCCCTTGTGAATCGTCGCGACGAGATCGGGGTAGCAGAAGGGCGTGGAAGCGGCGTTGACGCGGACATAGCCGCGCGGCCCGCGCGGCTTGGCGAGCGCTTCGGCGATAGCCTTGCGGGCGGCCGGCTTGTCGGACGGTGCGACCGAGTCCTCGAGATCGAGGATCACCGCATCGGCCGGCAGGCCGAGCGCCTTTTCGACGCGGCGCGGCACGTTTCCGGGTGCGAACAGGAAAGAGCGGTTCAACGGCATGACGGCTCCTGCTAAGTGGAATCTATTCGAAGTACTCTCGCTCGGCCCATTCAGGGTACGAAAGCAGCGGGTACGGCAGCACGGAGGACTCCTTGCGAAGCGCGGGCGGCCAGGCGATCGGGAACTGCGCGCGGAGCACCTGCGTGACGAGCGGCTCGGTGGCGAGCTGTGCGCCGGAAGCGGGATCCACGCGATACTCGCCAAGGACCGTCTCGGTCCTCATCGTGGAAAGCGTGGCGGCCAGGCTCGCGGGATCCGTCGTTCCCGCGCGCCTCAAGGCTTCGGCGAGCACCGTTCCGGCCGCGTACCCCTCGGCAGCCGCCGGCGTCGGCGCCGTTCCCCAACGCGCCTCGAAGCTGCGGACGAAGCGGTCGTTTCCGCTCGTCGGCGCGCCAGGGTGATAGCGAACGGCGCCGAGCGAGCGCTCGGCGTCCTGGCCGACGAGGCGCAGGAGCCGCCGATCGGCGCTGCCGCTCGCGAAGAAGAACGCGGGCGCATACTTCAGCCGCTTGAACGTCTTGATCATCTGGGCGGCGTCCGCGACGCTGCCGAAGGCGATCCAGGCCTGCGCGCCGGAGGCTCGCGCGGACTGCACGTACGGCGTGAAATCGATCGTGCTCGCCGGATAGGCCTGCGCCTCGCCCGCCGAAACGCCGGCCTCGGGCGCCGCGGCCTGCGCCGCGGCGGCCATCTCCCTCGAAGCCGGGTCGTCACGGTGGAGCAGGAAGGCGCGCGCGATGCCGGCCGCCTGCGCGAGCTTCATGACGTTGCCGTAGGCGCCGTAGGGCACCGCCGTCTGGAATACGAAGCGGGGATTGCGCCGGTGAATCTCGCGCGACCAGCCGGCGCCGTTCACGAGCACCCGCTGCGCCGCCTCCGCCTCGGCTGCGGCGAGCAGCGTCGCCGCGCTGCCGTAGGGGCCGATCAGCGCGTCGGCCTGCGCCTCGATGAGCTGACGATACGCTTCGCCGGCGCGTCGCGCCGAAGAGCCGTCGTCGAGGATGCGAAGCTCGACCGGACGGCCGAGGATGCCGCCGGCCGCATTCGTCTCCTGGGCCCAGTGCTCGAGCCCGCGGCCGTAGTCGGCGGCGAGGTCGGCGTGCGCGCCCGTCAGGGACACCGAAGCGCCGACGACCAGGGAATCATGGGGGGAGGAGCGGGCCGACGCCTTCGACGACGGAGATGCAGGCGCGCCCGCGGCCGCCGAAGCGGCGAGGGCGCCGACGAGCAGGAGGCTAGTAATCCAGCTTGTCATCGACCGCGTGGCCGCGCATCGGAATCAGCGCGGAACGCTCGAAGGTCATGAACACCGTGCCGTCGGCCTTCTTGCCCGTCGTGCGCACGGTGACGATCCCGTGGTTCGGCCGCGAGGCGGACTCGCGCTTGGCGATCACCTCGGATTCGGCGTAGATGGTGTCGCCGGCGAACACGGGCGCGGTCAGGCGGACCTTGTCCCAGCCGAGGTTGGCCACGGTCTTCTGGCTCACGTCGGCCACGCTCATGCCGGTCACGATGGCGAGCGTGAGGCAGGAGTTGACGAGCGGCCGCCCGAACTCGCTGCCGCCGCCGTAAGCGGCGTCGATGTGCAGCGGATGCTGATTCATCGTGAGGAGCGAGAACCAGGTGTTGTCGGCCTCGCTCAGCGTGCGGCCCGGGCGGTGCTCGTAGACATCCCCGACCTCGAACTCTTCGAAATAGCGCCCTGCCGATTCGCGGTAGCGCTTCGGTGCGACTTCCTTTGCACGGCTGACCATAAGAGAATCCTGCGGATGGAATTGATCGAGAGGCTGGCCGCCATTCTAGGCGCTGGCAACGTCCTCGCGGCCGCCGGGGACATGAAACCCTATCTCACCGACTGGCGCAAACGCTATGCCGGCGCTGCGCTCTGCGTGGTGCGTCCCGGCTCGACCGAGGAGGTGCGACGCGTCGTCCTCGCCTGCGCCGAAGCAGGGGTCGCCATCGTGCCGCAGGGGGGCAATACCGGGCTCTGCGGCGCCTCCGTGCCCACGGGCGCGCGTCCGGAGGTCGTCGTCTCGCTCGGGCGCCTGAACCGGATCCGCGAACTCGATCCCCTGAACGACACCATCACGGTCGAGGCCGGGTGCGTGCTTGCGGCCGTGCAGGACGCAGCCGCCGGCGCCGGTCGGCTTTTCCCGCTCTCTCTCGCGGCCGAAGGGAGCTGCCAGATCGGCGGCAATCTCTCGACCAACGCCGGCGGCGTGAACGTCCTTCGCTACGGCATGGCGCGCGAGCAGGTTCTGGGGCTCGAGGTCGTCCTGCCCGACGGCAGGGTCTGGGACGGCCTGCGCGGCCTGCGCAAGGACAACACGGGCTACGACCTGAAGCAGCTCTTCATCGGCGCCGAGGGAACGCTCGGCATCATCACGGCGGCGGTCCTGCGCCTGCGGCCGCGGCCGAGCGCCACGGCGAGCGCGTGGATCGCGCTCGAGGATCCGCGGCGGGCGGTCGAGCTCCTCGCCGCCATGCGCGAGCTTCTCGGCGAGCGCCCGAGCGCCTTCGAGCTCCTCTCGCGACGCTGCCTGGAGGCTGTGCTGCGTCATGCCCCCGAGACGCGGGACCCGCTTGGCGCCCCGCATCCGTGGTACGTGCTCTGCGAGCTCGCCGACAGCGGCGACACGCAGGCACTGCGCACGCGCGCGGAAGAAGCGCTTCTCGCGTGCGCCGAGCGGGGCATCGTGCGCGACGCCGCGCTCGCACAGAGTGAGAGCCAGGCGCGCGCCCTCTGGCGGATTCGCGAGACGATCCCCGAGGCGCAGTTCTACAACGTCAAGCACGACATCTCCGTCGCCGTCTCGAAGATCCCCGAGTTCATCGAGCGCGCCGGCGCCCTGCTCGCCGCGCGCTGTCCCGAGGCCGAGCCCTATGTGTTCGGGCACGTCGGCGATGGAAACCTTCACTACAACGTCGGCCCCGAGGCGCTGTACCAGCGACGCGACGAGGTGAGCGGCATCGTCTACGAGGTGATCGCCGAGCTCGGAGGCTCGATCTCGGCCGAGCATGGCCTCGGCCAGCTCAAGCGCGAGGCGATCCTCTCGCACAAGAGCGAAGTGGAGATGGAGCTCATGCGCGCCATCAAGCACGCGCTCGATCCCCGCGGCCTGATGAACCCCGGGAAGGTCCTCTAGCGCAGGCGCGAGAAGCGAATCGGGCGGCGGCCCGTAGCGTCGATCAGGTGCCCGGCGATCCGCCCGTCGCGCGCTTCACCCTCGAAGCTCGCGCCGTCGGTTTCCCAGCGCACGGTGCGCCCCTCGAGGCGGGCGCCGCGCACAGGAATCGGCGCGCCCCCCCGGCTCGCCTCTACGTCGATCGCCTGGAAATTCTGGTGTACGACGAGCCGCCATGCGCCCGTCCGGCCGGCGCTGCCGGCCTCGACTTCTGCCTGCCAGATGCCGCGCACGTCGGCCGGCACGATCCAGAGGTGAAGGGTGCTCGCCTCGCCCTGTCCCCGGTGCGCTTGAGACAGCCGCACCGTATGCGAGCGGTCGGGCCGCCATCCCTTCATCGCGAACGCGTGGGAAACGATGCGCGTGCCGGGCGCAAGCTCGCCGAGCAGGCGCGGCTGCAGCCGGTCGATGAGCGACGGCAGGAGATAGACGGTCACCACGCTGGCGTCCGCGAAATCCGCAAGCAGGACATCGCCTTCCACGAACCTCGCGCGTCCTTCGACGCCGGCCGCCCTCGCCCGCGCCCGCGCCAGCGCCACGAGCCTCGGGTCGATCTCGATGCCGATCGCCTGCGCGCCGAAATCGCGCGCGGCGGCGATGACAATCCGGCCGTCGCCCGAGCCGAGGTCCGCCACGGTGTCGCCGGGCCCGACGCCGGCGAACCTCAGCATCTCGGCCGCCACTTCCTCGGGCGTGGTGACGAACGGCGCCCGCTCGGGCTCCTGCGCCTGCGCCGCAAGGGCGACGAGCACGGCGAACGCCGCGGCCGCGCCTCGGGCGCTAGTCGAGCGCGGCACGCGTGCCGCTCGAGGGGGCCGGAAGCAGGCGCTCGAGCAGCGCGAGCACCGACGGGCTCGCCCAGTCGAGATCGCCGAAGTGACTGTAGCGGATGGCGCCGTCCGGTCCGATCACGTAGCTCGCCGGCAGCACTCGTGCGCTCCAGGCTCGCGCGAGGCGCATGTCGCGGTCGAGCAGGATGGTGAACGTCACGGGCAGCTTTTCCGCGAACTCGCGCGCCTTGCGCTCGCTTTCGCCGACGTTCACTGCCAGCACGGCGAAGGGGCGTCCCTCGAGCGCGTGGCTCAGGCGCTCCATGCTCGGCATCTCGGCGCGGCAGGGCCCGCACCAGGTCGCCCAGAAGTTGACGAGCACGACTTTGCCGCGGTACGAGGCAAGATCGTGAGTGGCGCCGTCGAGATCGGTCAGCGCGAGCGGCGGCGTCGCCCCTCCGGTCCACGGCTTGAGCGGCTGCGCGGCGGACGGGAAGGCCGCGAGCAGCAGCAGGGCAACGACAAGACTAGCAAAGGCGCGCTTCTCCATGGCAGGCAATGACTCTACCGGAAAAATCCGCATAATTCGTGCCGCATGAGCGGCTGCATGGCATGACGCTGCACGAGTTTCTGGCGCTCGCCCCGCGCGGCGACCTGTGGATCTTCGGCTATGGCTCTCTCATGTGGTCGCCGGGCTTTCGCTGCAGCGAGAAATCGGCCGGGCGAGTGCACGGCTATCACCGCTCGCTCTGCGTGTACTCCCACCGCTACCGGGGAACGCCGAGCGAGCCTGGCCTCGTCATGGGATTGTGTCAGGGAGGCTCCTGCTGGGGCATGGCTTTCCGCGTGCCGAAGGCGCAGGCGCCCCGCGTGCTGCGCAATCTCTGGCTGCGCGAAATGCGAAACCGCGTCTACCGGCCGCGGTTCGTCCGGGTGCGCGTGCGCGACGGCCGGAACGTGCGGGCCCTCGCCTTCGTGGCCGATCCCACCCACCGCCAGTTCGCCGGCGACCTGACGGTCGAGCGCACCGCCGCGCTCGTGGCGAACGGCTGCGGCGAACGCGGCCGCAACGTCGACTACCTCAGCTTCACGCTGGCGCACATGCACGAGCTTGGCGTGAGGGACCGTCACCTCGACGAGGTGCTGCTGGCAGCGCTCGACCTGCAGGGCCGCCGCACGGGCCACCCCGTCGCCTAGCGCCGGCCGGGCCCGGCGCCCATGCGCTCGAGGGCGCTGACGAGACGCGAGCGCTGCGTGCCGAAGTTCAGGCGGACGAAGCGACGGTCGCCGAACTGGGAACCCGGCGATAGCGCCACCCCTCGTGCAAGGAAATGCGCGTGCGGATCGGCCATCGCAGCTTCCGAGCAGTCGATCCAGGCGAGATACGTGGCCTCGACGTGCGCCATGCGAAGGCCCGGCATCGAGGCGACGGCGCGCTCCACCAGATCGCGGTTCGCCCGGAGGTAGGCGATGAGCGCGGCAAGCCATTCGCCGCCCTCCTGCAGCGCGGCGAGGGCGCCCGCGTACCCGAGCACGGAAGGCATGGGCAGGATATGCCGCTCGAGGTCGGCGGCGAAGGCGGCCCGCAGGCGCTCGTCCTCGATGACCGCCCAGGCGCAGCCGTCGCCCGGGAAGTTGAAGGCCTTGTTGGGTGACATCAGCGTGACGCAGCGCCGCCCGATCGTCCGGTCCAGGCTCGCGATCGGCACGTGCGCTTTCCCGGGCTCCAGCACGAGGTCGCAGTGGATCTCGTCCGAGACGATCAGGGCCTCGCCCGACTGCGCCGCGACCTCCTGCAGCTCCTTGGCGTCGAAGACGGTGCCGCCGGGGTTCTGCGGATTGCAGAGCATCAGCATCCTCGGGCGCGCGCCTGCGTGCGCGCGAAGCGCCTCGAGGTCGAGAATCCAGCGCCCCTCCCGCAGCACGAGCGGCACGTCGAGGCGCCGCCGGCCGGCGGCATCGACCGCCTGGAAAAGGTGCTGGTAGACGGGCGTGGGAACGAGCACTGCGTCACCCGGCGCGGTGAGCGTGCGCACGGCATGGTGAAGGCCGGGCACCACGCCCGGCAGGAAGACGACCCACTCCGGCTGCACCTGCCAGCCGTAGAGCCGTCGCAGCCGCTCCACGATCGCGTCCCGCAGCTCGGCGGGCGGCGCGGTATAGCCGAGGATGCCGTGCTCGATGCGCGCTGCCATCGCCCGCAGCACCGCCGGCGGGGCGCGGAAGTCGGCGTCGGCGACCCAGAGCGGGATGACGTCTTTGCCGGCGTAGCGGTCCCAGCGCGTGCTCCAGGTGCCGCGGCGATCGACGAGCTCGTCGAAATCGAAGTTCATCAAGCTTCCTCTAGTCGAGGCGGGCTGCGATGCCGGCGAGCGCCGGCGCGGGCGCCGGGTAGCGCTCGAGGACGAGCGGGTCGTGCCCGGGAATGATGTGCGCGGGCGAGTCGGCCAGCGCTCGCAGCCGGCGGAACCCGGCGAACATCTCGTCGAGCGACCAGACGATCGGATAAGGGCGGCTCGTCTCCATGTTGGCGTAGAGGTGGGTCGCATCTGAGGCGAGCACGACCCAGCCGCGGCGGGTGCTCACGCGCACGACCTGAAGGCCCATCGTATGGCCGCCGACGAGGTGGAGCGAAATGCCCGGGAAGAGCTCCGCATCGCCGTCATGGAAGCAAAGGCGCCCCGCGTACGCGTGGCGCACCATGCCGACGACGTCTTCCACATCGTAGGCCCCGCCGTGCCGGGCCTCGGCCATGTGGCGCCCGGTGGCGTAGCGCATCTCGAGGTCCTGGAGATGGAAGCGCGCGCGCGGAAAGCGCTCGAAATTGCCGACGTGGTCGTAGTGCAGGTGGGTAATCACGACGTCGGCTACGGTGTCGGCCTGCACGCCGAGCAGGCCGAGTCCCTGCGTCGGACAGCGCAGGTGCTGCCGGCCCCGGCGGGCGGCCACCGCGGCCGAGAAGCCGGTGTCCACGACGACCTCCCGCCCCGGGCCCCGGATCAGCCACACGAAATAGTCGAGCGGCATGGGACCGTCGTGAGGATCGCCGCCGACGAAATTCTCCGAGGCGCGCCGCGGATGATGGGCGTACTTGATCGCGTAGACTTCGTAGGTCGGAACGCGGGCCATCTCAGCGCGGCTGCTTTCTGAACGACTTCCGGTGCCGACGAATGGTCTCAATGGCCTGCCGGATGGGTGACAGACCGGATTTGCCGCTCCAGGGATCTTTGCTAGACTCGGCCGGCTTCATGTTTTTGCGATTCAAATCAAGCACATTCTAGCGGGATTCATGAGCTTCCGAGGCTGGCTGATGCGCGGTGTCGCGGTGCTGGGGCTTGCGGCCTGCGGGCTCGTCGCGTTCGCCACCATGGCGCCCGATCCGCATGCCGAAGCCCTGCTGCTGCGCACCGCTTCGGTCGAGCCCATGCCGATCACCGAGGATCAGGTCCTCCCCTCGCCGGAGACCTACATTCGCGAAGAGCGGTTTCAGCGGGGCGACACGGTCGCGGCCTTCCTCGGGCGCCTGGGCATCGCCGAGACCGAGATCCGGAAGCTTTCACGCGAGCGCCCATTGCACGCCCTGCGCCCCGGAGCCTTCGTCCGCGCGGAAGTGTCCGAGGCCGGAATGCCGCGCTCGGTGAGCTTCCTCGCCACGCGCGGCAAAGACGGCGACAAGCTCGTGCAGATCCTGCCGGAGGGGGACGGCTACGCCGTGAACGAGATCCGCTCTCCGCTGCAGCCTCGCATCGTGATGAAGCAGGGCGTCATCCAGAGCTCGCTCTTTGCAGCGACCGACGCCCTCGGCATTCCGGATGCCATCGCCATGCAGATCGGCGACATTTTCGGCGGCGACATCGACTTCTACCGGGACCTCCGGCAGGGCGACCGGTTTGCGGTGGCGTACGAAGAGCACCACTTCGGCGGCGTGCCCGTGCGCGCGGGACGCGTCCTCGCGGCCGAGTTCACCAACGACGGCGACACGTACCGCGCGGTCATCTACGGAAAGCACTATTACACGCCCGAAGGGAAGAGCCTTCAGAAAGCGTTTCTCCGCTCGCCGCTCGAGTTCTCGCGCGTGAGCTCGGGGTTCGGAATGCGCCGGCACCCCATCGCTCGCGTATGGCGCGAGCACAAGGGGATCGATTACGCGGCCCCGACCGGAACGCGCGTTCGCGCGGTCGGGGAAGGCGTCGTGGAGTTCGCCGGCCGCAAGGGCGGCTACGGCAACGTCGTCATCATCCGCCACCACGGGAAGTATTCGACCGTCTACGCCCACCTCAGCCGCATCTCCGTGAAGCGCGGCGAGCGTGTGGAGCAGAATGACACGATCGGTGCCGTGGGCAGCACGGGCTGGGCCACCGGCCCCCACCTGCACTACGAGTTCCGCGTGGCGGGCACGCCGCGCAATCCGTTCTCCATCGCGATGCCGGCGGCTCGGCCCGTGCCGCCCCACGAGCTCGCGGCCTTCCACCAGCATGCCGAGCCGCTGCTCGCGCGCCTGGATCTGCTCGCCAACGGAACGCTCGCGCTGCTCGAATAAGCAGGCACTCTCGCGCTGCTCGAGTAAATCAGCGGTAGAACAACACGGCCTCGCGCTCCTCTTCCCAGGCCGTCTCGTCTACGCTGAGGAGCGCCTCCAGATCCGCAGGCGTCGCATGCGGATCGTCGACCCACTCGCGTAGAAGCGGCGAGCCGTTGATGACGTCGATCGGGCGCCGGTCCGCCTCGTACTCGTAAGTGAAATCCCGCCACAGGGGATAGTCGGGCTGCAGGAGCCGCAAGGCCTTCAACGCGAGCGCCGCAAGCCGCCACGGCCGGAAGGCGGCAGGATCGTATGACGGATCGTCGACATGCACCTGGAGGCCGTTGCAGAGGCGGCCGGCATGCTTGTGGAACGTCGGCTCGAACCAGCATTCGCGCAGGCGGCACCCGGCGAGCCACGCGGGCGCGAGCGCGTGCATTTTCGCGAGGAGGGCGGCCGCATCGACATCGGGCGCGCCGAACAGCTCGAGCGGCCGCGTCGTGCCGCGCCCCTCGGAGAGCGTCGTTCCCTCGAAGAAGACCGTGCCGGGATAGCAGCGCGCCATGCCGAGGTTGGGCGCATTCGGGCTCGGATTCACCCAGCTTCGCTCGCCGAGGGGCCAGCCGAAGCCCGGCGCGCCGGCCGGGCTCCAGCCCTCCAATGCGATCACCTGGCATTCCAGGTCGAGCTTGAGGGTCCGCACGAACCAGAACGCGAGCTCGCCGAGCGTCAGCCCATGCCGCATGGGGAGGGGGCCCGCGCCCACGAAGCTTTCCCACCCCGCGCGCAGGCGCAGGCCTTCGACCGGCCGTCCCGCCGGATTGGGGCGATCCAGGACCCAGACGGACTTGCCTCTCGCCGCCGCCGCCTCGAGCACGTAGCGCAAGGTGGTGATGAACGTGTAGACCCGGCACCCCAAATCCTGGAGATCGACGAGGAGCACGTCGAACGCGTCCATCATCCGGGGGGTCGGGCGGCGCACGGAGCCGTAGAGGCTGTAGACCGGGATGCCTCGCAGGGGATCGACGAAGTCGTCCGACTCGATCATGTTGTCCTGCTTGTCGCCGCGCAGCCCGTGCTGCGGGCCGAACGCCGCGACGAGGTGCACTTCCCCGAGCGCCGCGAGCGCGTCCAGCGAGTGCTGCAGCGACGCGGTCACCGAGGCCGGATGAGCCAGCAGGGCGACACGGCGGCCGGCGAGCGGCCGGCGAAGCGCTGCATCCCCGACCAGACGATCAATGCCGAACTTCATCGAGCTCGAGAACGAATGAGTCGGGGTGATGGAAATCGGGCTCGGCCCGAGGATGGCGCAGCGCCCAATAGGTGAGCCGCTCCGCCTGATCCTCGATCACCGCGGAGACGCCGATCCTGAGCGCGCCGCCATCGTCCGTGGAGGCAAGCGCCTGCCCCGGCACGCGTGCGCGGAGCTCGAGGTTCTCATCGGCGAGCGTCTCTACCGTGATCTCCGGTGTCGGGATGCCCGTCAGGACGCCATCGAAGAACGGCGTTGCCTGGCGATAGCCCGAGAAGGCGCATGCTGCCCATTCCCCTGAAGGCGAGAAGTTGAACTCGCGGTAAGCCGGCAGGCGTCCTGCGACGAAAAGCTCGAAGCAGGTGTGGCGCCACAACTCGTGGCCGGGACGGACTTCGCCGGCGGCAGGCACACGCAGCCGGGCGAGCGTGGCCGTTACGCAATAGACGATCGACAGAGCGTCTTCGGTGCGCTGCACATGGACGGTAATGGCGCGGACCGGCGTGTCCCCGGTCGCAGGGTGCGGTAGCAACGCGGCGCGCAGCGGCGCGGAGCGCGTGCCCGACGCCATCTACACGGCCGCAGGGAGAAGGGACTCTAGGCCGAGAACGAAGAACCGCAACCGCAGGTGCTCTGCGCGTTGGGGTTCTTGATGACGAACTGCGCGCCCTCGAGGCCTTCCTGGTAGTCGATCTCGGCGCCCGCGAGGTACTGGTAGCTCATCGGATCGATGAGGAGGGTGACGCCGTTCTTCTCCATCGTGGCGTCGTCGTCGTTCTGGACCTCGTCGAAGGTAAACCCGTACTGGAAGCCCGAGCAGCCGCCGCCGGTGACGAAAACGCGCAGCTTGAGCTCGGGGTTGCCCTCTTCCTCGATCAGCTGCTTCACCTTGTTGGCCGCGCTGTCGCTGAAGTTGAGCGGGGCCGGCATCTCGGTTACTGCATCCATTGCATGGCTCCTAAACGTGTTGACTGCTGCCAATCCTCTTGCTGCTCATCCTCCAGAGGCGAGCTTGAGCTCGACGCCCTTCGCCTCGGCACCGCGATGAACCAGCCGGCCCTCCACTACGGCGCCCTGCTGGATTTCGATGCTCTTGTAGTGGACATCGCCTTTGACCCGGGAACTCGCCTGGAGTTCGAGGCTTTCCGTGGCGTGCACGGGCCCGTTGATGGTCCCGTTGACCACGATATGGGCCGCCTGCACCTCGCCGTCGATGCGGGCCTCGGCGGACACCACGAGGGTGCCCGGCTGGTCCGCGGCACACGCCACGTTGCCGCGCACGAGCCCGTCGATGCGCAACCCGCCCGTAAAGATGATGTTGCCCTCGATGCGGGTCGTCGCCCCGATGAGGCAGTCGATGCGGTTCTGCGGCTTGCTGCTCTTGCTGAACATGGTCCCTCCCTGCCCAAGCCGGCTATCCGAGGGTCACAGAGTGCGTCGTGCTCGGCTGCGACCCGCCCTTCTCGTAGATGCGGACCTGCACGCTTTCGACCTTCGCCTTGGGGTTCACCCGGAAAGTCCCCTCGACTCTCCGGAAATACCTGAACGCCAGCTTGAAGGCCGCCGCTCCCGCATCCCCTTGCTCCGGGAAGCTCATCATAGCACTGCGCTCCCCCTCCGTCAGGTTCACCACGAGCTCGAGGCGGCCCTCGAAATCCCTTGCTTTGCGCGTGGTCGGCGTGAGCAGGAGCAGGCGGTAGCGGTACTCGCCGGGCAGCACGTCGGGCTCGACGCTGAAGCGGTACACCGAGATCGACTGGACATTGCGCGCCTCGGAGGAAATGATGCTTTCGAAGGTGGCGAGCTCCTCGCGCAGCCGGGCGTTCTCCTGCTCGAGCACCCGGAGGTCCTGCGCGAGCTTCTGATGCGCCGTTCGCTCGATCGCCACCCGGCTCTCGGCCGCATTCGCCGACGCCCGCAGCCGCTCCAGCTCGGCGCGCGTCTGCTCGAGGGACTGGCGAAGCTCGCCCAGCTCGAACAGCGCCTCGCTGCGGTCGAAGCCGGCAAAGCGCCGCCCGGCATCGTAGATCCACGCCGCCGAAGCGGCCGAGACGCCGAGGAGCACCGCGAGCGCGACCCACCGCCAGTACCAGGGAACATGCGAGTGCACCGCCACGCGGGGCGCATTGATGCCGAACCGCTGTCGCCACTTCCTCAGGCGGGTCGCCATCGGTTAGTCCGTCATTTCTCCCAGCAAAGCCGGCGCGCGCTCGCCATGAGCTCAAGGAACCACGGGTACATGCAAGAGCCCGGTCGTTTCCGGCAGGCCGAACATGATGTTCATGTTCTGGACGGCCTGCCCGGCCGCGCCCTTGACCAGATTGTCGATGACCGACAGGACGACCACCATGTCGGTGCCCGTCGCACGCTGCGGCGGCCGGTGCACGGCAATACGGCACATGTTGGAGGCACGCACCGAGCGGGTGTCCGGGTGAGCGCCGGTGGGCAGCACGTCGACGAACGGCTCGTCCCGGTAACGGGCCTCGAAGAGCGCCTGCAGATCCGTTTCCCGGGTGACGCGCGCATAAAGCGTGGCGTGGATGCCGCGGATCAGGGGCAGCAAATGGGGGGTGAAAACGAGTCCGATGTCGCGGCCGGCTGCCTGGCGAAGCCCCTGGCGGATTTCGGGCCAATGCCGGTGACCCGGCACGCCGTAGGCCTTGAAGTTGTCCGAGGCCTCGGCGAAGGCGAGGTGAAGCTCGGCCTTCCGGCCTGCGCCGCTCACGCCCGACTTCGCATCCGCGATGAGGCTGTCGGTGTCCACGACCCCCGCCTCGACGAGCGGCAGGAAGCCAAGCTGCACGGAGGTCGGATAGCACCCCGGGTTCGCAATCAGCCGCGCCTCCCGGATCCGCTCGCGGTTCACCTCGCAAAGTCCATAGACCGCCTCGGCGACGAGCTCCGGCGCGGCATGCCGGGTCTTGTACCAGCGCTCCCACTCCGCCAGATCCTGGAGCCTGAAATCGGCGGAAAGATCGATGAGGCGGGCGCCTGCCTCGAGCAGCTCCCTGGCCTGCCCCATGGCCACGCCGTTCGGCGTGGCGAAGAATACGACATCGCAGCCGGCGAGCGCCTTGGCCGAAGGCTCGGTGAAGGCGAGCCCGACGCGCCCGCGCAGGCTCGGAAACATGTCCGCGACCGGAGTGCCGGCCTCTTTTCGGGAAGTGATGACCCGCAGCTCGACCTGTGGATGCTGGGCGAGCAGCCTCAGCAGCTCGACTCCCGTGTAGCCCGTGCCACCGACGATTCCGGCCTTGATCATGCTGCGTCCCCTGCCTGTTGCCTGCCCGATCAACTAGAAAGCCGCTCCAGAAACGAGAAAGCCGCCCTGGGGCGGCTTTCCATCGGGAAATGCGAGCCTTCGCTCAGCGTTTCGAGAATTGCTTGCGCCGCCGTGCCTTGTGCAGGCCGACCTTCTTTCGCTCCACTTCGCGCGCATCGCGCGTCACCAGGCCGGCGCCGCTCAGCGTCGGCTTCAGTCCGGCATCATACTCGACGAGCGCCCGCGCGATGCCGTGGCGTACCGCGCCGGCCTGGCCGCTTTCGCCGCCGCCGTAGACGTTCACCTGGATGTCGAAGCTCGTGAGATTGTCGGTCAGCTCGAGCGGCTGGCGCACCACCATGCGGCCCGTCTCGCGGCCGAAGTAGCCGTCGACGGGCTTGCCGTTGACGACGAAGGCGCCCTTGCCGGGCTTGATGAAGACGCGCGCCACGGCGCTCTTGCGCCGCCCCGTTCCGTAGTAGTAGTCGCCGACCATCAGATTTCCAGTGCCTTGGGTTGTTGGGCCGAGTGCGGATGCTTGTCGCCCGCGTAAACTTTCAGCTTGCGCAGCATGGCATAGCCGAGCGGTCCCTTGGGAAGCATGCCCTTGACCGCGAGCTGGAGCACGCGCTCGGGGCGCCGCGCCTGGAGCTTCGCGAAGCTGGTTTCCTTGATGCCTCCGGGAAAGCCCGTATGGCGGTAGTAGATCTTGTTCTCGGCCTTGCGGCCGGTCACGCGGATCTTGGATGCGTTAACCACGACGACGTAGTCGCCGGTGTCGACATGGGGGGTGTACTCGGGCTTGTGCTTTCCGCGCAGGCGGGTCGCGATCTGCGCCGCAAGGCGGCCCAGCACCTTGCCCTGCGCATCGACGACGAACCAGGCTTGCTGAACCTCGCCCGATTTGGCTGAATAGGTGGTCATTTGCGGCTCAGAAAAGCTCGCGATTGTACCGAAAAATCCGATGCCTAGCGGGAATCTGAGCGGGCGCCGGAGGCCGGCGCCGTCGCGGCCCCGCTCGGCGGCGGGTCGCAATGGCATGCTGCGGCGCACTATAACTGCTTGATTCTGAGGAGTTCTATGGACTGCACGGTACGCTGGACCGGCGAAGGCATGACCTTCCTCGCCGAAACGGGGAGCAATCACGTCGTCGTCATGGACGGGGCGCCGGAGGGCGGCGGGCGCAACCTCGCACCGCGCCCGATGGAAATGGTGCTCCTCGGCACCGGCGGCTGCACCGCCTACGACGTGGTCGTCATTCTCAAGAAGAGCGGCCAGGACGTGCGCGGCTGCGAGGTCAAGGTGCAGGCCGAGCGTGCGGAAACGGATCCGAAAGTCTTCACCCGCATCCACATGCACTTCGTCGTGCGCGGTCGCAGCCTCAAGCGGAACCTCGTCGAGCATGCCATCCGCCTCTCGCACGAGAAGTACTGCTCGGCCTCCGCCATGCTCGGCAAGACGGCCGAAATCACGAAGGACTTCGAGATCGTCGAAGCCTAAAGGCGATAGGAGACGGTCGTCATGACCTTGGCGGCGAGCCGCATCGCCGCCTTGACGGGCCCCGGAAGCTCGGCCGCGCCGAGCCGGATGGCGGTCTGCCGGTGTCGCGCCTCGTCGGCCCTCATCGCCTCCACGAGCGTGCGCGTCGGCCGGTCCTCCTCCGCAAGGTCGCGCAGGTGGCCCGTCAGGTGCTCCTCGACCTGCCGCTCCGTCTCGGCGAGGAAGGCAAGGTTCCACCGGTCGCCGAGCAATCCCGCACCGGCCCCGAGCAGGAACGATCCGGCGTACCAGACGGGATTCAGGACGCTCGGCCGCCCGCCCAGCTCGTCGATCCGGCGCGCGCACCACGCGAGATGGTCGCGCTCTTCTTCGGCCGCCTGCGACAGCGATTCGCGCACCCTCGCATTGCGCGCCACGAGCGCCTGCCCTTCGTAGAGCGCCTGCGCGCAGACTTCGCCGACGTGGTTGACGCGCATGAGCGCCGCAGAATGCTCGCGCTCCGCCTCAGGAAGATCCGCCGGGGTCGAGTCCGTGGC
>Ga0079224_100006143_pt1 | contig 15866 bp, 16 predicted proteins | sample Stecom2015_FD_80414 | JGI IMG/M metagenome (GOLD analysis project Ga0079224, IMG submission 80414) | Agricultural soil microbial communities from Utah to study Nitrogen management - Steer compost 2015 | ecosystem: Environmental > Terrestrial > Soil > Agricultural land | place: USA: Utah...
AGAATGATCCGTGCAGAAGGCAGCACATGACCTCGCCGCCATGCCGGGCGCAACGAAGGTGCACGGGTCCATCCTGCTTTCGCGCCTCATCCACTGTCATGATGTGAATGATGGGGCGCCTTCGTTCCGCTCGTTCACCCTGGCGCTACGGTTTCCAGCAGGTGCGAATGGCCGGTCCGCTGAATCCTCGCCACGGCGACGTGCCGGTGCCGAGGGACCTCGGGGGGCGGCTTCTGACCAGCCGCGGTTTCCAAGGATTGCGTATACTCGTTCCAACGCGGAAGCGACACGTGTTGCCGGTCTCGGATTTGCATTCCGACCGCGCGCTCGCGTTTCGAACCGTGTGGTCTGTCAATGGCGCACAGGGTGAAACGCAGTGAGATCACCCCCCTGACCGAGGCGATTAGAGAACGCTCAGGGACACCGCGCGCCGTGGCGAGGGGCATCTACCAGATCAGAATTGCACGCCGACGCACAATGGTGGTGCGCGAGCCGTCGGGAGGGGCCGCCCAACCCATAATCAGATCCCGCCGAGGCCGTCGCCAGTGGCTCAGGCGTCCGAGATTGGGTTTCTCTTTTGGCGGCCGATGAGCCGTCCTGCATCCGGATCGGTGTGTCGCCGAGCCAGTTCATGTGCGCGTGCGCGGTCACCCGAGCAGATAGCGTCCAGCAAAGGACTATGTAGATCGACAATTGCTTGCGGCTCTTGGTACAAACCGTCTGCCATTCGTAGGAACAGAAGCGTCGGCGCCTCCAGGCGTTTGTAGACCTCTGATAGCAGCCGGCTGTCTGCAATCTCAATAACTGTCCGATGGAATCGCAGATCAAGTTCCCGCAGCCGCTGGCGCTGTCGACTGTCTGATGCTTCGCGCATTTCGCTGACCACCGCAGTGAGTCGAGCCCTGCCCTCATCGGTGATCCGCTCGGCGGCGAGTTCTGCCCCCAACGATTCCAATGCATCCCGCAATAGGGAAATGTCACGTATATCGGCTTCGGACACGGCAATGACGAAGTTGCCGCGCCGTGGGCGGTGTTCAACCAAGCCATCTGCCTGAAGATACTTCAGCGCGCCCCGAATCGTCCCCTGGCTCACTCCGAAGTGCTGCGCCAGATCCATCTCAACCAGCCTGTCGCCGGGCTTCCAGTCTCCGCCGAGGATTCCTTCCTGCAGCGCAGAGGCGATTTCGGCCTCGAGGCTGGGTCGGACCCGTCTGTGGGGTTCGGCCTTGGGCACTGAAGCATCCTTCTACGGTCATTTCTCTTTTCGATAGCCAGCTTTGGCACTGGTGTCATCCAGCCTGTACACTTGGCCGCATTACATGTGCATTCCGGCTCATGGAGGTCGATCCCCCGTTGCCTTTATTATTGATAATCATTAATCAATGGAAGTAGGGCGATGATCGGGGATGGAAAGACTGATGGGCGGGGTGTTTTCCAGGGACTTCGCGACGCCTACCCCGATGGTGGAGCGTGCCGAGGGTGTATGGATCCACGGCGCGGACGGAGGCCGCTACCTCGACGGTATGGGAAGTGCAGGTGTCATCGGCATCGGCCACGGGCGGTCGGAAATCTATGAAGCCCTGGCGGCCGAAGGGTCCCGGGTCAGCTATGTTTATACCGCTTCCTTCACCCACCCGTGGCAGGAACAACTGGCACAATCAGTACTGTCCGTGGCACCCGAAGGAATGTCGTCCGTGTATTTTGTCTCAGGCGGGTCAGAGGCAAACGAGACGGCGCTGAAACTTGCTCGACAGTATCACGTTGAACGCGGTGAGGGTGCACGCCACAAGATGCTCGCCCGCTGGCAAAGCTACCACGGTGTGACGATTGCAACGCTTTCGCTGTCCGGACGGACCTCCTGGCGCGCACCCTACGACCCGTACATGCTGCCCGTGGTTCATGTGACGCCGCCGTACAACTACCGATGCTCCATCTGTGGCGGGGAGGGCGACTGCACCGACCACTGCATCGAGGAGCTGGAGCGCACGATCCTTCTGGAGGGACCGGAGACCATCTCCTGCTTCTTCGCTGAGACCATCATCGGCACAACCGTTTCGGGTGTGACGCCCGGTCCGGACTACTACCGGCGCGTGCGCGAACTGTGTGATCGATACGGCATCCTCTTCATCGCCGACGAGGTATTGATGGGGTATGGCCGGACCGGCCGCGCTTTCGCGATCGAGGATTGGGACGTCCTCCCGGACATGATCACCTGCGGCAAGGCCATCGGCTCAGGATATGCTCCTTTGGGAGCGGTGATCGTCACCGAGAAGATCACAGATTTCTTCCGCGAAGGGCGCAGACGCTTCGTCCATGGTTTCACCTACTCGGGTCATGCCATGTCTTGTTTTGTCGGTCAGAAGGTTTTCGACATCATGCAGCGCGAGGGTCTCTTCACACGGGCGGGCCAGATCGGCGGTTATTTGCGCCAGCGCTTGGGCGCATTGCAGCAGAAGCACGAGGTGATTGGTGATCTGCGCGGGCGCGGCCTCTATGCCGGTCTCGAATTCGTTGCTGACCGCGCCAGCCGAGCGCCCTTCCCTGAGACCGCGCGCTTCACCCACCGGCTTGTGAGGATGATGCGGGAGCGAGGGGTGATAGTAGGTGGCGGTGTAGCTGGGGCAAATTATGGCAGGGGGGGCGACCACATCCAGATCAGCCCGCCTTTCACCATCTCCACGACCGAAATCGACACCTTGGTAGACACGCTGGACGACGTATTGTCCGCGATCCGGCTCGACCCTAACGCGCCATCGATTCAGTAAGACGTGCGAAAACTACGACAGAACCATCCAACAGGAGCAACGAAATGAAGAAATTGATTGCAGCCTCAATCCTGGCGCTGCTTGGCGCAGGGGCGGCCCAAGCACAGGTCACGTTCCGCATCGGCGGCGCGGGCTCCGACTCCAGCCCAGACACCAAAGCGATGCAAGTCTTCTCCGAAAAGCTGAAGGAACGTCTCGGCTCGGGCGTTGAGGTCGAGCTATTTCCGAACTCCCACCTTGGCACCGTCGACGAGATGGTCGAGCAAGTGAAGGGTGGCGTGCTCGAATGCATGTATGAGAGCGTCGGGGTGCTCGGCTCGTTCCATCCAGCCGCGAATATCGAGGGGGTGGCCTATGTGTATCACGATGTAGATCACTTCTTCAGAATCTGGCGCGGACCTGTCGGCAAGGAGATCCTGGATTCCATCGCCGATGAAGCGGGCTTCCGGGTCGTCGGACCGGCGTTCCACGGATTCCGCCAAATGCTGACCAACAAGCCGATCGAGAAGGCAGAGGACCTTGACGGTTTGAAGATTCGCGCACCGGGGATTCCCGCTTATATCGAGTCGATCCGTGCAATGGGCGCAAACCCAGCAACTGTCGCCTTCGAGGAAGTCTACTCCGCTCTCCAAAGCCACGTTGTCGACGGGGTCGAGCAGCCGCTGACAGCAATCAAGGACAAGCGCTTCCATGAGGTCGTCAAGAATCTCGCACTAACCAATCACATGGCGGAAACTATGGGCTTTATGTGCAACGCTGACTGGTTTGCAGGCCTAGACGATGCGACCCGCGCGGCGATCGAGGCATCGGCCGTGGACAGTGCCGACTGGTATCGGACCTATACTGACGAATCACAAGCCTCGTTGCTTGCGGAGCTGGAGGCTGAGGGTGCTGTAGTGACTCGCCCGGACATTGCCGCTTTCATCGAACGCGCGGCATCGGCAAATTATGGTGCCGAGCTGCAGCCAGTGATCGAAAAGGTTCGCGCGGTCGAGTGAGGATATCCCCAACTGCCGCCCCGAAAGGGGCGGCTTTTTTTCATTTCACCAGCCCGGAGCCCCGATGAGCACAACCCTTTCCTGGCTCGGTGACGCTCTTCGAGCCATCTTATCCGCCGTTGTTGTGGCCTCACTGTCCCTGATCGTTATCCTGGTATTCTACCAGGTCATCACTCGCTATTTCACTGGCACTGCCACCCCCGGGCTGGCAGAGATTGCCCGTTTTCTCTTCATCTGGTTAGTCTTTTCAGGATCGGCGTGGCTGGTTGGAAAGGGCGATCTGATCGCGATTGACTTCTTTTCGTCCAGGATGGGCCCTAGAGCGAAGCGAGCACTCATGGTCTTCATCGATCTCTGCACAGCAGCTCTGCTGCTAGCTTTGCTGTTCTATTCCGGCAAGCTACTCGATGTGGTTGCAATCAAGCGCGCACCCGCAACGAGCATTCCCTATGGGTGGGTGTACATGGCGTTGCCAAGCTTTTGCGTCGCCGGTTTGTATTTCATTCTCGAGCGCGCGGTGGTCACTCGGCTCTTCACTGTGCTGCGCTCAAAATCCGGCATGGTGTTTTGACCGATGCTCATGCTGCTGACGCTTTCGCTGGTTCTTTTCACGCTGATGTTCCTCGCAGTGCCCATTGCCGTCTCTCTGGGGCTGGCCTCCGTCGTCGTTATCCTCATCTGGGGGACACCCGGGTTTGTACTTGCACAGAAGATGGTAAACGGAATCGATTCCTTCCCTCTTCTTGCCGTGCCCTTTTTCATCCTTGCCGCAGCGATCATGAACTCGGGCGGCATTACCACGCGGATCGTCGATCTGCTTGGTTCCACCATGGGAAGATTGCGGGGTAGTTCGGGGCACGTGAACATTGGGACAAATCTCTTTCTTGCCGGAATCTCCGGCTCATCTGTTGCTGATGCATCCGCGACCGGCACATTGCTGATCCCCGAGATGAAAAGAGAGGGTTATTCGGGTTCATTTGCAGCTGCCTTGACTGCGACGGCGGCACTCCTGGGACCGATCCTGCCACCATCTATTCCACTGATAATTTATGGAGTAATTGCTCAAGTCTCAATCGTGAAGCTGTTCGTCGGCGGCTATGTTCCGGCACTAATTATTGCGCTCGCACTCGTGATGTACGTTAATCACTATGCCAAGAAACATGACCTGCCCCGACGCGGACGTCAGGGCGGTGCGGCGATCTGGCAAAAGTTCCGCGTGTCGATATGGGCTATGTCGATGCCTATTCTGTTGATCATCGGTGCGCGAGGCGGTTTTTTTACTGTTACTGAGATAGGCGCCGTTCTCGTAATCTATGCGATCTTTGTCGGTTGGCTGATCCATCGCGAATTTCGCTGGCGCAGTCTACCGGCGATCCTGAAGGACGCCGGGATGCAGACCGCAAATATCATGCTGGTGGTTTCGGCCTCATCGTTCGTAGCCTATCTGATGGTTGTTCATGGTGTTCCGAAGGATTTGTCGCGCTGGATTCAGGAAATGCAGCTTTCTCCGGCGGCTTTCCTTCTGATGATCAACGTAATCCTGCTCATCGCTGGCGCCTTCTTGGATTCCACTCCAGCTACGATCATCATCGTACCAATCGTTCTGCCGGCTGCAATGGAATTGGGGATTGACCCAGTACATTTTGGCGTTGTCGTAGTCGTTAATCTTATGATCGGACTGATTCATCCCCCAATGGGGTTAAACCTGCTGATCACGCAGTCCATCGCAAAGGAACCGATGGGGGCGATCCTGAAAGACAGCATACCACTGCTTGCGATAATGCTGGCGGTCCTGATGATGATCACCTTTGTGCCGATGACGGTGCTTTGGCTTCCGCGGGTCATGGGAATTTGAAATGATGGGGTGGGCGGTGAGTGTGAAGCGGGTCGAGAGGATCTGGTGGCGGGAGAGGCTCAAAGTCCCCAAAAGCAACCGAAGTAGGGCCGGCTCTGACTTAATGATGGGTCCTGCATTCGTCCGCGGCCCGAGCGCCCGAACCATGTCTGTTCCTACGACATCGTCGAAGCCCGGTGACGTGGCAAGGCCGATGCGCTGCTCCATCATTCGGACCAGGGATCGCAGTACACAAGCGAGCAGTTTCAACGGCTTCTGGCTGACGACGGCATCGCCTGCTCGATGAGCCGGGCAGGCCGGGCAGGCAACGTATGGGACAATTCAGCGATGGAGAGCTTCGGCGCCACGCTGAAGAGGCTTTGATCCTCGACATTGCGCAGCGAGAGCGGGAACCGGACATACAACATCACCGCCAGGCGGATGATCTCGGGGCTGGACTTGAACCACTTGAACGGGCTGGGCTGGGTCATGGAAGAACGCTAGTCGGTCCCCTACCCCGCCTCAAGCCAAGTTCTTCTGACAAGACCGCGCAAGGGCTTTCAGCGGAGGCCTCAGAGATCCGACTGCGCATCGCGTCGATGCCTTCGCTCGTAGATCAGCTTGTCGCGAAGGATGTCTTCGGACGGTGGTACGTCGAGCAAATCGATGCTGACGAACAAATCCCGATCCTTTTCCTTCCTGCGGACAACGGAGAAAGCTAGGTGACCTCAATCCCAAATCCCGCGCATTCGCCCCTTAAGGTCAATTCGAGGCGCCGAAGCTTGCTCCCGCCCCTCCGCCCAGCGCGCGCCTGACCAATTCTGTTTTTCGAAGTGTCCCAGGATTCCATCCGTAATGAACCGGCTCCGCTTGGCGTAGACATGCCTATCCTTAAGCCAGCTCTGCTGCGTCACATAGAATCTGAGCGGCACCGTGAGCGTCAAATCGTCTTTCGCTCGGGTCATGGCCACGTAAAGAAGCCGTCGTTCCTCTTCGATCTCCGCCTCGGATCCAGTCCCGAGATCTGAGGGAATACAGCCGTCGACTACGTTGAGCACGAACACGGACTTCCATTCCTGACCCTTGGCCGAATGAATCGTCGACAGGATCAGGTAATCGTCATCCAGCTTTGGGACACCGGCCTCACCGCTCGTTGCCTCCGGCGGATCGAGGGTCAGCTCCGTCAGAAACTTCTCGCAGGTCGGATAGGCGGCGGCGATCTGCTCGAGCTGCTGTAGGTCGCCGCGCCGTGCCTCGAAGTCCTCGTGGAGCACTTCCCCATGTGGCTCATACCAGGCGCGGGCCAGCCCCATAAGGTCCGGCCACTCCGCATTTACAGTCATCATGTTCACCAGGCCCGGCCAATCAGCCGTTGCCCTTGGTGGCGTCGTGAAATCCCTAAGCGCATCCGCGGGCGCCGAGGCCACCTCGAGCGCATCCAACACGCGCGCCGCCGACGTGGGTCCGATCCCGGATATGAGCTGCAACACGCGAAACCCCGATACCCGATCGCGGGGATTGAGCCGAAACCGCAGGCTCGCCAGCAGATCCTTCACGTGCGCGGCGGACATGAATTTCAGGCCGCCGAACTTGACGAACGGCACATTGCGCCGGGTCAGTTCGATCTCGAGCTCGGCGGAATGACTGGAGATGCGGAACAGGACGGCCTGGTCCATCAAGCGCGTACCTGCCTCTCGCGCCTCGAGGATCTGGTCCACGATGTAGCGCGCCTGGTCCTGCCCATCGGAAATCGTCACTAGACGCGGTAGTGCGCCACTGACGCGGTCGGTCCAGAGATCCTTGGTGAACCGTTCCCGGGCGAGGTCGATGACAGCATTGGCCGCGGCGAGGATCGGTTGGGTCGAGCGGTAGTTGCGATCGAGGGTGATGACGGTCGATGGCGGCATAAAAGCCTTCGGAAAGTCGATGATGTTCCTCACGGTTGCCGACCGGAAGCTGTAGATGGACTGCGCATCGTCGCCGACGACCGTCAGCCCGCAGCCGTCCGGCTTCAAAGCCATCAGGATCTGCGCCTGCAGTCGGTTCGTGTCCTGGTATTCGTCGATTAGGATATGATCCCACTGGGAGCCGATCCAACTCGCGAACCCTGCATCCTCCATGGCCTGCGCCCAAGCCAGAAGCAGGTCATCATAGTCGAGGACGTTCTGCGCCTGCTTGGCCGCCACGTAGGAGGAAAAGAGGCGCTTCAGTTCGGCCTGCCACTGGGCGCACCAGGGGAAATGGTCCTTCAGGACTTCGTCAAGAGGACTGCTGCTGTTCACGCAACGGGAATAGATCGAAAGGCACGCGGCCTTGGCCGGGAACCGGCTCTCCGTCGACGAGAGCCCGAGTTCATGGCGGACAAGGTTCATCAGATCAGCGCTGTCCTCGCGATCGTGAATGCTGTAATCGGGATCAAGTCCGAGGCTCGTTGCGTTTTCCCTGAGAATGCGAGCGCCGATAGCGTGGAACGTCCCCGACCAGCTCAGGGCCGCCGCGGGCCACGCCTTGCCGCTCTTCGAGAGGATCCCTTCCACACGCCGGCTCAGTTCCTGCGCTGCGCGCCTGGAAAACGTCATCAACAGGATGCGCGCGGGATCCACGCCCTCGGCCAGCAAGTGCGCCACTCGGTGCGCCAGGGTGCGGGTTTTCCCCGAGCCGGCTCCGGCGATCACCAACAGCGGAGGCGGGGTCGCCTGCCCTACCCCGTATTTGACCGCTGCACGCTGCCGATCATTCAGACCCGCGAGATATCCGACCTCGTCCAACATCTTGGTTTTCTCTGCTCCGCCCTGCCTGACGAAACATAGCCCGACCGGAACATTTCGGGAACCTTTTTCGCCACGTTGAGAGACGAGCCGGAGCGGACACAGCAAGCGGCGCGTCTCGATCGTCTGAGCCTTGATCTCCTTCCGTTAACTGAGGATGGATTCCGCCCTGCCGAAGAAGACGTCGGCGGGGGTGGTCAACCGAAATCTGAGCAGATGCGGCCACAAAGAACTCCCAGCTCAAGCGGCCCAAAGCTTGGAATCTGGCTTGCTATCGCCGGCCGTCCTGGTTTCCTGGCCGCACGGTCAAACTAGTTCTCTTGCATAAAGCGGATTCGATCACCAACCTTAATGCAAAGCCGACCGCCCTCCAGACTAACCAGGGGTGCCCATGCTCCACTGGGCGATCTACTGGCTTCCTGCTCCAGGGATAGACCAGTCTGATCTTATGGGACCTCACCTCGTTTCTGGTCCGGACTTCATGCAACCTTTCGAGTTGGCTGGTCTGTCCCCGGAACCTGGGCCGGTTCAGACTCGGATAACAGTGCAAATCATCGGCCGGCCGGCTCCACGATCCGGGGCACATTTTGGGTCACATTCTGGGGCACATTCTTACTTTCCATGCCGGGGTTTATCCTTTAAAATCAACCGTTTGCGTAAAGTTTTGGCGGACTTCCACTCCGCCACCCACATAAGTCATTGATATTGAACAGAAAAACACCGAACTTTCGGTCGATTTTCCCGTGCCTTGCACCCCCACCGCCCATGCAGAGACTTGCGTGAGAGACCGTGTTGCCGGCAACGCCGCGATGGGTCTCTGACGGGCCCATCAGCCGGTTCGGTTTTAGCGAAGAATTCCCTGCCAGCAGGGAATTTGCAGGGAATTTTTCGGCTTTCGCCTCGGAGCTGCGCTGCCGACCCAGATTCGGTGATAGGATTCATTGGTTTACTGTGGAATTCCCTGCCGGCTGCAGCAGGGAATATGCAGGGAATTTCCGGTGCGGAATGAACCAGGACGGTAAGCGTCCATGTGCTACACACTTGTCGTTGTTGGCAGATTTCCGATTTTCGTGGCTTCACGGTGTTGGAGCGAGAGGAGATCGAGATGTCGGAGGACGGGGATCGTCGGGCGCGGTATGGCGAAGCGTTCTGGCGGGCGCATCACGAAGCCTGGAAGCGCGGTGACCTGAATGAGCGGGAATATTGCGAGGTGCAGTGCCTGTCGCTGAAAGCGTTCGGGAACTGGCGGGCGAAGTTCATGGCCGAGCCTGAGGCGCCGGTGCGCAAGTTGCTCTGGCGGCGCGGCGGCGCAAGTCACACCCCAAGTCACAGCCAGAGTCACACCCTTGGTCACACCGCAGGTCACATGACTTATCCCAGTTCGGAGGTGCCCGAGGTGCCGGCCGTGCCGCCTGTGCCGCCTGTGCGTGACGGTCACCGCCGGCGTTTCAGCGATGCGCAGCGCGCCCGCATCCTGGCCGAGGCGGCACGGCCCGGTGCCAGCGTCTCCGAAGTGGCACGACGCCACGGCATCGCCCGGCGCGTGCTCTGCCGCTGGCGGCAGGAAGAGGCGGTGCGGTTCGTGGATGTCGAGATCGCCGATGGGGAGGTGGCGCCATGATCTTGCTGCCTGCCGGCGTCAAAGTGCACCTGGCGTTTGGCTACACCGATATGCGGAAGGGGATGGACGGTCTGGCCGTGCTCGTGCAGGAAGTGCTGCATCAGGATCCGTTCACCGGGCATCTCTTCGTGTTCCGGGGGCGCAATGCCAGTCTCATCAAGATCGTGTTCTGGGACGGCACCGGCCTGTGTCTGTTCACCAAGAGGCTGGAGCATGGTGTCTTTGTCTGGCCGGCCAATATCGAGCCGGGACGGACGCTTTCTCTGACATCAGAGCAGCTCTCGCATCTTCTGCAAGGGATCGACTGGCGGGCGCCGGACCAGCGCTGGCGACCGGCGGCGGCGGGCTGAAAGACCTGCGGCGCATTGACTCAGGGCGGTGATAGCGGCGTGGGATGAGCCTGCGGCATGGTACAATCGACCATGTCCATCGACCTTGCCAGCCTGCCGGACGACGTGGAAGCGCTGCACGCGCTGATCGGCGATCTGGTGCGCGAGCGGGACAGCGCGCGGGCCGAGGCGGAGGCCGAGATCGCGCGGCTGAGAGGCATTCTGAAGACGCTGCAGCGGATGCAGTTCGGCCGCCGGTCCGAGCGCCTCGATCCCGATCAGCTGCAACTCGGGCTCGAGGATGTGGCCGCCGATCTGGCGGAGATGGAAGAGGTTGCGAACAGCCGTCCGGGCAATCCGCGCCCGCCTTCCGACCGGGCCGGTCCGCGCCTGAGCCTGCCCGATCATCTGCCGCGTGAAGACCGTGTCGCCGATGTGGATGAGGAGGTCTGTCCCTGCTGCGGCGGGGCCCTGCACCTGATCGGCGAGACGGTCAGCGAGATGCTGGATCATGTGCCGGCGCAGCTGCGGGTCGTGCGGATCCGCCGGCCCAAATACGGTTGCCGGGCCTGCGGGACGATCCACCAGGCCCCGGCGCCCGAGCGACCGATCGCGAAGGGGCTGGCAACACCGGCACTCCTGTCACATGTCCTGATCGGCAAATACTGCGATCACCTGCCGCTCTACCGGCAGAGCCAGATCTTCGCCCGCCAGGGCGTCATGCTGAACCGCTCGACGCTGGCGAACTGGGTGGCGGGCGCCGCCTGGTGGCTCGCCCTGATCCGGGATCGGATCGCTGCTCATGTGATGGCAGCGGAACGGGTCTTTGCCGATGATACCGTACTGCCGGTGCTCGATCCCGGTCGCGGCCGGACCCGCACCGGGCGGCTCTGGGTCTATGCAAGGGACGACCGGCCTTGGGGCGGGAACGATCCGCCAGCCGTTTTCTATACCTATAGCCCAGACCGGCGGGCCGAGCGGCCAGCGGCGCACCTGGAAAGCTTCAGAGGCATCCTGCAGGTCGACGGCTATCCCGGCTTCGAACCGCTGGCCGCACGGCGCGGCATCGTGCCGGCCGCCTGCTGGGCGCATGCGCGGCGGAAGTTCTGGGAGGTGCATCAGGCCACCGGATCGCCCATTGCGCAGGAGGCCCTGCGCCGGATCGCGGCGCTCTATGCGATCGAGGCGGAGATCAGGGGCGGATCCGCCGCTGGCCGGCAGGCCGTGCGTGACCACCGTGCGCGCCCGATCGTTGATGATCTGAAACCCTGGCTGGAACTGCAGCTGCCACGCCTGCCACAGAGCAGCGGTCTTGCCGAGGCGATCCGCTATGCGCTCGCCCGCTGGCCGGCGCTCTGCCGCTTCCTCGACGATGGCCGGATCGACCTCGACACCAATACGGTCGAGCGTGCCATCCGACCGGTGACCCTCGGGCGCAAGAATGCCCTCTTTGCCGGCTCCGACGGCGGCGCCGACAGATGGGCCACAATAAGCACCCTGATCACCACCGCGAAACTGAACGAGGTCGACCCTCAGGCCTGGATCACCGACGTCCTGCAGCGGATGACAGACGGCCATCCGATCAACCGCGTCGATGATCTCCTGCCCTGGAACTGGCAGACCAGCTCGACCTGACGCCACAACGTGCCAGAATTGGACGCTTACCAGGACGAGGTGCCCCCAAAGAGCCTTGGCCCGAACCGCCGTTCAGATCCCGTAAAGCCGTTCCTGGTCCTGCCAGTCGAGGGGGATCGGGCGCTGAAGGATCCGGTGCAGGGTAAGCTCCGGCGGGGCGGTGCCGTTGCGGATCGCGACCTGGATCCTCGGCGAGAGGAAGGCGAGGGGCGCACGGGTCCGGATGAAGGCATCGTGGTGCCCCGCGTCGTGCGCGACAGTGGCGAGCGGCGTTCCACTGCGTAGCGCCGCGATCCAGTGATGCGCGTCGGCAAGCGTGCGGAGCAGCACCGGGTCAGGTTCGGGTTCGAGGGTGCCTGCCACCAGCTTCGCCTCGACACCGCGGCGGCGGAGATGCACCGGTGCCGAGAGGTCGAGGAATTCGGGCGACAGGTCGCCGGCCGGCAGATGGAGCGCATCGGACAGGGTGTCGGGATCCAGCTCCAGCAGGATCTCCCTCGGTGCGACCGTGCCGCGGGCAAGGAGGTTGCGCAGCAGATCGGGTTTGCGCGCGCGAAGCGCCCGCACGAGATCACGCGCGGAGGTGAGGAGGGCGGGATCCGCCCGGAGATCCGGCGTGGCCTGCAGGCGATGTTCGTTAGTCGCCTGCACGATGTGATCGGCGATGGCGTTGGCAATGAGGGCTTCGAGCTTGCGCCCCGGCAGACGCCATCCGCTGGGATCGGGTCCGCCCGAGATCAGCCGGTTCGAGACATAGTAGGGATGGCGCTTGCCGGCCTTGAGGCTGTGGGTCGGGGTCAGCCGGTCGCCGGTCTCGTCGCGGAGCTTGCCGGTAAGCGGCGCGGTCTCGGCATCGGTCCTGCGGCCGCGCCCGCGCCGCGACGCGGCCTGCAGCTTCTCCTGTACGTTGTCCCAGAGCGCCTGATCAACGTTGGCCGGGTGACGCCCCGGCCAGACAAGGGTCCCGTGGCGGATCTGGCCGCGATAGACCGGGTTGGTGAGGATCTTGTGGATCTGGCCCGTCGAAAGATGTCCGCCCCCCTGGTGGCGGCCCGAGCGGAAGTGGTGCCGCTTGGAGCGGAGGCCCGCCTCGGCCGCCGTGCGTTCGACGTCCGTGATCTTGCCGTGCTGGTCGTAGAGGTTGAAGAGCGTGCGGACCGTGTCGGCATCGGGTGCATTGATCACGAGTTCCCGGACCAGGGGGTCGGGGTGCGGATCATAGCCAAGGGGCGGCACGCCGCCCATCCACATCCCCTGCTTCTTGGAGGCGGCGATCTTGTCGCGGATCCGCTCGGCGGTCACCTCGCGTTCGAACTGGGCGAAAGAGAGAAGCACGTTGAGGGTGAGGCGCCCCATCGAGGTCGCGGTGTTGAAGGCCTGGGTGACGGAGACGAAGGAGCAGCCGGCGGCGTCGAACCGCTCGACGAGCTTCGCGAAGTCGGTCAGCGACCGGGTCAGGCGGTCGATCTTGTAGACCACCACCATGCCGATGCGGCGGGCATCGATCTCGGAAAGGAGGCGGGCGAGCGCGGGGCGATCGAGCGTGCCGCCCGAGACCCCGCCATCATCGAAGGGGTCGCGGGCCAAAACCCAGCCCTCGTGCTTCTGGCTGGCGACGTAAGCGGCGCAGGCCTCGGCCTGGGCGTCGAGCGAGTTGAAGCTCTGGTCCAGACCCTCCTCGGACGATTTACGGGTATAGATTACACAGCGGATCTTCGGCACCGCCATCAGCTTGTCTCCTTCAGGCCGAAGAAGCGCGGCCCCGACCAATGGGCGCCGGTGATGGCCCGGGCCACCGCCGAGAGCGAGGGGTAGGTCTCCCGGTTCCAGAGGTAGCCGGTCTCGGTGACCTCGACCTCGTGGGTCACCCCGTTCCATTCCCGGAGCAGGCGGCCGCCCGGTTTGAGGACCGGAGAGGGCGCCGGTCCGCTTTTGTCGGTCAGGCGATCCAGATCCGCCACGAACCCCTTGGGCAGCCCGGCAGAACGGCGCGCCTGCACCTCGAAGGCAAGGAACCGGCGCAGGAAGGCCTGGCTCAGGCTCTTCGGCACTGGAGTCCTGAAGAGATGGTCCCAGGCGGCGATGAGCGCCGCCCGGTCCATGGTATCGATCTCGGCGACCGTGAGCCTCATGCGACCTCCGGTGTCGCGGTGATGCGATAGGCCGTCGCGCCGCCCTCCTTCTTAGGTGGGAGTCGGTCGATGCTGTAGCCGGCCTTGCGGAGTGTGCTGAGGGCGGCCCGCACCGAATGCGGCTGCCAGCCGGTGGCGTCCTGGAGGGCGGCGAGATCGGCGCCGGTCCTGTGGGTGAGCAGCCTGCGGACGAGAGCGGACTTGGTCTCGCGGGGCGGTGTGACGGTGGTGTTGGTCATGATCTTCTCCTCGGATCTGTGGGCCGGGGCGGAATGCCCGGGCCATACCGAGGCGCGCCCGGGCTCTGAGCCGGGCGTGGGACCACTGACGCTCTCTTCGGCGGCGAAGTCCAGTCCGTTGTTCTGGTTGGGAAAGCCATTCCCCCGAGTCGCGTTCGTCAACCATATCAATGACTTAGTTGAGAAATGGGTTGCGCGTTACGCCTTGAATGTGTCACTGTTACGGTGTCCGGTCGGGAGTGCCTGTTCGAAGGCCCTCCGTCACCACCGTCGGATGCGGATTGCAACAGCGGCGGTGGTGCGATGGCCAACTTGATCACATCGACCCCTTGGAGACCCCGCTTCTCGAAATTGGAAGGGAGTGCTCATGGGCGAACATCTATCACAACAGACACCAACGACGCCAAATGCCGGAAAGAACGACCTCTTCCCTGAGTTCCCCCTGCTCTGGCTCGCGGTCAACCTGATCGACCAGGCCCCACGGCGGGTCCGGCGCGCACTCGAAAGCCAGACCGAAGCGGTGATGCGGTCGATCGCGCGCTTCGGGTTCCGGATCCCGATCCTGGTTCGCAGCACACCGGGCGGCGAGCGCTACGAGGTGGTCGATGGGCACACGCGCCTCGCGGCAGCTCTGCGCCTTGGCGCGGGAAAACTACCCTGCATCCTGGTCGACGATCTTCCCGATGTCGAAATCCGCCGGCTGGTCCTGTCACTCAACAAGCTGCAGGAAACGGCCGAGTGGGACAAGGCGGCGCTACGACTGGAGATCGGCGAGATCATCGAGATCAGCGGCGAGCTCGAGATCTCGGGATTCAGCATGCCGGAGATCGAGGCGATCCGCTTCGGAGCCGAGGCGGCGGAGGCCGAAGATCCTGCCGACGACTTTTTGCGATTGGAAGCGGGCGAGGTAAGACCGGTTACGCAGCCCGGCGATGTTTGGCTGCTCGACGATCATCGCCTGATTTGCGGGTCTGCCCGAGATGGTGCGGCGCTCGCGGCTCGGCTGGACGGGCAGGTGGCCGATTCTGTCCTCACCGACCCGCCCTACAACGTGAAGATCAATGGCCATGTGCGCTCGCAGTGCGCCGGATTTGCCGAGTTTGCCGAAGCCTCGGGCGAGATGTCCCGGCCCGACTTCGTGGCGTTCCTGATGGAAACCTTGGGCAATGCTGCCGCCGTGCTCAAGCCCGGTGGCGTGCTCTTCGCCTGCATGGACTGGCGCCATGTCGGGGAAATGACCGAGACACTGGAGACACTGGGGCTCGAACTCATCAACATCTGCGTCTGGGTGAAGACGAACCCGGGCATGGGCAGCCTCTACCGAAGCCAGCACGAATTTTGCTTCGTGGCACGCCGGCCAGGGGCAGGCCACCGGAACAACGTGCAACTCGGCAAGTTCGGGCGCAACCGTTCCAACGTCTGGACTGTTGATTTCCACCCAGAACTGAGCCGGGTAGGTGCATAATTTCCACTGAGAATTGAGCCATGTGAACCTTCCCCCTGAGCGGAGAGCGACGGGGGCAACGGAGTGATCCACATGGGACT
>Ga0079224_100006144_pt1 | contig 15864 bp, 11 predicted proteins | sample Stecom2015_FD_80414 | JGI IMG/M metagenome (GOLD analysis project Ga0079224, IMG submission 80414) | Agricultural soil microbial communities from Utah to study Nitrogen management - Steer compost 2015 | ecosystem: Environmental > Terrestrial > Soil > Agricultural land | place: USA: Utah...
ATCTCCGAGTCCATCGATCAGTAGCCCGCCTCCATCGGTAGCCGCATAGAGCATTGTCAAGTCGGCGGATTGATCGGGATAGCTGACCTTCACCACGACAGGAATCTCCGATTTGGCTTCTAAGAGACTCACAAAAGCCCTCCGCAATGCCGGAAGGGAATGCGTATTGGCGGTCTTTAAGATCAACACGGTGTCGTTTCTCCCAGCGACCGCAGCAATAGTAGATGCAATCTCCACGTCCGAGACCTCAAGGAAGTTCAGGTCGGGATGAAACCTCTCCGCAGTTTGATATTCTTCCAGGGTGAATAGCGGAAACTTGTTCACTTGATCCTGAGCCAAGTTCCATACTGCGAGATCCTGAATTTCCTTCATGCCGTTTGGCAGCATGAAAGGGATCGGACTGGATCCGGAATAGACGAAGTCGCAACCTTGGTCATTCATCTTCCACTTGTCCAGCTCAGGCAGGTAGAAATGGCCGACTGCCTTCATCTCGCGGTCCGTGACCTTTTCGATCTTGGATATATCGGTGATCACCCGGGGCACATTGTGTCCTCCAAAATTGTAAATCTCCGCGACGTGTCGCTTGTTGTATTCGAAAGGCGTAATCGGATAATGAGTGATCTCTGGAATCGGAGCGTGATTTTCTCGGATTGTGTATCGGTCGATCAGTGCCTTTGCCACCGGAGCTTCAAACTCCGGATCCTCGGTCAGAGAAACCCGAACCGTGTCGCCCAGTCCATCTTCCAAAAGCGTCCCGATTCCCACAGCCGATTTGATGCGGCCATCTTCGGCCTCTCCGGCTTCCGTGACGCCGAGGTGAAGTGGGTAAGCTTTGAACCCGCCTTCATTTAATTTCTGTACCAAAAGGCGATAGGCCTGCACCATTACCTGCGTGTTGGACGACTTCATAGAGATGACGATATCAAAGAACCTTTCATCCTCACATATCCTCAAAAACTCCAGTGCCGACTCGACCATTCCCAGCGGCGTATCGCCATATCTGCTCATGATCCGGTCAGAAAGCGATCCGTGGTTGGTTCCGATCCGCATGGCCGTCCCGTTTTCTTTGCAGATCCTCACCAAGGGCAAAAATCTGTCGCGGATACGGTCCAGCTCTTCGGCGTAACTCACATCGGTATAGTCGATGACTTCAAATTTCTTTTTGTCGGCGTAGTTTCCGGGGTTGATCCGGACTTTCTCCACAACCCGGGCAGCAAGCTCGGCAGCATTTGGAGTGAAGTGGATATCGGCTACCAACGGAGTCTGATATCCTCTCTTGCGCAACTCCGCCTTGATATTTCTTAAGTTTTCCGCCTCCTTGATGCTGGGAGCGGTGATTCGGATCAGTTCGCTGCCCGACTCGATCATCCGGATACTTTGCTCCACAGAGCCCAAGGTATCCATCGTGTCCACCGTCGTCATTGACTGCACGACGATGGGATTGTCACCGCCGATGACCACATCACCGACTCTTACGGGAATGGTTTTTCTTCGGGAATAGCCCGTCAGGCTATCACAATAACCGGAATCCAGGGACTTGATCAATGACTCCATAGTTTATATATCTCCAAGTTGGGGGCGTACAATTATTTCTTCAACAACAGTTTGGGGGGAAAGGTTGTAAGCGCCCCACACGCTTTCGGCTACATCTGTCGCCTTCATAAACCGCTCCTCGGGAATCCCTGCACCTGCCCAGCTATCTGTAAATGTGGCTCCCGCCAGGATAGAGGTCACCTTGATGTGATGGGGCTTCAACTCCTCGCGGAAAGATTTGGTCATCCCGAGCATAGCCCACTTGGACACTGCATAGCTGCCACCGTTAGGATAGGCAGTCAGACCCGCGATCGAGCCCATGCTGAAGATGTGTCCGGAGCTACGTTCGATCATCTGCTGCGCAAAAGCCCGAGTCAGGTAATACGCTGAAAACAGATTGGTGTGCATCATCAGCTCAAAGTTACCCTCAGGCTCGCTGTAGAGCGATCCCGGTAAGAAAACGCCCGTATTGTTTACAAGGACGTCGGGAACGCCGATTGCCTTTACAGCCTCCGAAAACCGGATTACTTCCTCCTTCTTCGACAGGTCAGCGGCGACTGCCAACACATTGATATCGGGATGGACTTGCTCCAAGTGAGACTTCAGAGCGACAAGATCCTTTTCATTTCGGGCACAGGTAAAGATGTCAAAACCTTCTTGGGCAAATCGCTCGATGATGGCTCTGCCAATCCCTTTTGTGCCTCCGCTGACGAGGATACTTTTACTCATTTTATTAGCAGTTTAATAGTTAGTATGACAACTATCTACACGGGCAAAGTTACAGCTTTTTATCAAAACAGAGCGGAGACCTGCATCCTTCCGACATGAACAACTCTTTCTAAGCCTTCGGAGTTTCGCCCTTCGTAAACGAGATTCAGCTGAAGCCCTTCCCCGATCCGCTGCAGCCAGCTGAGCGACCAAGTCAGGTTCGTTCCCGGTGTCAAAGCTTGAAGCATTTCATAGCCGACGGGGGAATTCATCTCGCCATTATATCCGATTTGGATGTATCTCATGTTGCCGGTCAGCGTGGTTTTGATAGCTTTCGCAAAGCGCACATCCAGTCCGAGCTGGTGGATTTGGGCTATTTCTTCATACTCCACGTTGTCTGTATTTTCTTTTCCGGTGAAAGTATAAGTACCAGTCGTCCTGAAGAACGGCGTAGGTTGCCAAGCCAGCTCCGGGCCTATCGTCGATTGAGTGATGGTGTAGTTTCTGTTTTCGAGAAAATCCGAGGCCGAAACGCGCTCCCCTGTGCTGCCCAAGATCCGGAAAGTCATCACCGACTTGAAGTTGTATCTGGTATTGAGCTTCCAGTCCTGCTGGATCTGATCTTCGAAGCCTCCGGAAAGAAGCTGCTTCAACTGCGAATCGAACAGCGACAAGTCGAACCCGTACTTTGCGGAAGCGCGGTTGAAGAAGAAGGACGTCCGGATAATTTGACGCAGCGAAAGTATCTGGTCCCGATCAACCGATCCGATGAAGGGGTTCACCCGATCCAAAAAATCCTCCGAAGTGACTTTCTTCTCAACACTCAGACTGGATGTATTCGAGAACCGATGGAGGAACTGCCGCAGTCCGCCCGACTCTTTCCAGCTATCCGGAAATTTTGCCTGTATCCGATAATTGAGCAAGCTGGTGTAAGCCTGCACGTAGGTGTCAGTGGGGACAAAGATCTTGATATATTGTTTTTCCTCAGGGTTGATCGCGATGTAAAACTCATTGAGTTGCTGGATTCCGTCGCCGTTGTCGTCTCGCCAGGTGTGCGTCCCATCCCCGTTGGGAGCCGGCAGATACACAAACTCCCGCTGTAGCTCCCGCCCGTTCCCTATCGCATAGCTGATCTCGTTGCGAACCAGATTCTTGCCCAGACTGCCAGAATAGTCCACTTTCCCCAACAAAGTCAATTCTGTCGGCAAATCCCGGTTGAGGTATTCAAGCTCCCGGTAGGTAAAGGTACTACCCAGACTATGATTCACCCATTGCTTTCTGAACGTAAAATTCGAGGTAAACGCCTTTGTGTCGTCCAGTAGTTGACCAGCAACGGGTAGGCGATCTTGCCGCCAAGCCGCATCGCCGGAGAAGGCGTAACTGAGCGAATCGTTGCTTTTCAGAAATACCAAATGCTCCTGAAAATTCATCGCAGTGCTCACGATCGAGTCGGTTTCGGTATTCCTCAAAGCATTGCGGTCGATCGAAAATTGATATCCAGGCACCAAGATCTTGGACTGGTAGTTCACATTCCCCAGATACCTGGTCCAATCAGACGTCAGGGTATCCTGATCACTCTGGAGTCGAAAAAACTCCTGACGCAGCCGAAATCTTCTGCCTATCTCAGTGTTCCAATTGGCTGTATGCTGGGATCCGCTGAGGACATGCGCCCGATTGCGGAGATACAGTTTGTAGTCGAATCGATTCAATGGGTCTTTTTCCAATCCCAACTGAGCCAGAAAAAACCGCTCGGCAGCCGGATTCTCCAGGGTCTCGGACGACAATCCCCAATCCCGGTCAAACTCGATGTATCTGAACCGGTCAATAAAATTGAAATTAGTCGAGTTGTATTCAAATTCTGTCAAACCCTTGAAGCGGTAGCCCTTAAAAATCCCGAGTTCGCGGTCTTCGGACTGAAGGCCGACCTTCCATCCCAAGCCTTGATTATCTTCATCTCCCAAGGATGAAAAGAGGTTCTTGTCCGCGGATGAAAGCGCTACCTCTGTGTATACTTTCTCGTATTCCCCTAGTTTGAGGCGAGTGCCGGCAGTGGTCATCTGCCTACTGTCCGGCGCGGGAAGCTGCGTCAGGATCGAATAATCGCCCTGCGGCTGACCACTTATGCGGTTTACATATTCGTAGACAGTTCCGTTTGCAAGCTGATTTGCCCGTCGATAATCTCCCCTCCCGCTACCGACTTGTGAAAAAGAAAGCGCAAACTTAGCGAACTCAGGATCTGTCGAATAGCGATAGTAAGTCATGGGGTTTCCGAATTGGTCCAATTCCAGCACTTTTTCATACAAGATCCGCGTGGGGTCAAACGCCACAGAATCAATCCTGGGAATGGCTGCATTCTGAACCGAATCGCCAACCGATGACAAAAGCAGCTGCTCTTCTTGGGTAAACTCCGTGAATAACGGCCGGTTTCGATTGTCTTTCTCTTGGTAATAGTTGACGTAGAAATCGACCTTTCCATTGGTCTGAAGATGATTTGCACCCAGTATCGAGCGCGAGTAATTTCGCTCCGCATATTCAAAATCTACCCGGACCCGCGAATATTGAGTGATCAGAACTTTGGGCGTGAAGGTGATCTCGGCCTGATTGTAATCGATCACATAGTCGGCATTGAAACCCCGCTGCAACTGCTTTCCGTCAAGGAAGACACGCTCCGAGTTGGCCATGATGATCACGTAGCGCTCGTTGTTTGGTCCGCTGATACGATAAGGTCCGAGCACTCCCTCCAGGATCGGAAGCTGGATAGAAGCGAATTTCCCCTTTGCCACTGAGACAAAACCCTGAGAACTCGCCTCCCAATTATTCTTCATCTTGTATTTGGAGGTAAACTGCAAACCTTGGACGTTTTTGTAGTAGCGGAGAAACTCCGATTGTCGCTGTTGCAACACCACGTCCCCGGCCGCCAACTTGAAGTTTTCATTGTAAAGCTCGATCAGCACATTGTCGAAGTCCTGAATCTGCTGAGTATTGCCCTCGGGCTGGAAAGGAACATTTTGATCGGTGATGCTGGCGCGAATCTTCAGATTCTCGCCGATATCTCCTTCGAGCTGCAGGTTCAGAGCGGAATTGACAAATACATTTTGCGTATTCCCAAAGGAAACACCCCGGGTCAGACTCCCTGTCTTGTAGAGGTTAGCGGTTGGAAAGAGTTCCTCCCGGATGTCAAAGTCAGGGACCGCCAGGAGCCGGGTATCTTTGAACATCGCAGTGGAATCGTAATCCGCCATCAACGTTCTTTTAGAAAAAGTCTGATCCAGACGGACAGCAATCGTGCGGTAACAAACCTGGGCAGAATCCGGCTTTTCCGCAGGATCAAGATCAATCTGGATAATCCGATTTGAAAAAGTAAACTTAAAAGGGTGAGCTTTACCACTCCGGTCCAGCACTCGGACACTCTCCGGAAGTATCGAAAGCGAATCCAGCTCGACCCCTGCCTGTAACACCGAAACAGGAAACCAACGGCATCTTTCCTGAGCTTCGGCGGACCAGATCGAGCCAAAAAGCAAAAACCAAGAAATGACCCAAAAACGCATGGAAACTAGCTGCCTATTTATTTGAAGGTAGTAAAAAGCACCGTCTATCGAATCAGAGGAAAGGTAAGATAAAACGTCGTTCCCTTGTCGACTTCGGTATCAAACCAGATCTTTCCTCCCGCTGTCTCCACTCCGCTCTTTGCTATCGCCAAACCCAATCCCGATCCTGTCGACTTGGTGCTGAAGTTGGGGATAAAGATCTTGTCGCAAAGCTCGGGCGGAATGCCCTTACCGTTGTCTGTGATCTCAAGAAATACAGCTTGCTCGGTCATCCACAACCATATGTGAATATGCGGCACTCTCCCGGGAGGAACGGCCTGAATGCCGTTGATGACCAGATTGGAGATCACCCGCCCAAACAGCTTGTCATCTCCCATGATCGTAATCTCGTCGGTGAAGGAATCGTCCTGATAGTCGAGCCGGGTTCGCTTGTCATTCTTGAACAGATCGAGAACCTTGCTCACGACATTTTTGAAATTCATTACCTCATTTTTGGGCAAAGGCATCTTTGCAAAAGTGGAAAATGACGAAGCTATGCCGCTCAGCGCATCCACTTGATGAATCAGCGTTTCCAATGATCTCCGCAACTTGTCCTGATCTTCCAGCTTGCCATCCTGCTCCAGCCTCAGGAGATGTTGCAGCGTCAGCTTCATCGGAGTGAGCGGATTTTTGATCTCATGCGCTACCTGCTTGGCCATCTCTCTCCACGCTGACTCCTTTTCTGTAGAAGCGAGCACTTTCTTACTTGCCTCCAACTTGAAGAGCATGTTGTTGTATTCATTGACCAGCAGGCCTATCTCGTCCTTGGATGCCCAGTACATCGGCTCGTTGTTTTCCAGATTTGTAGCCTTCAGCTTCTGCGTGAGCAGCTTGAAGGGCAGCGTCAGATTCTTGGAGACGAAAGAAGACACGATCAAAAAGAGGATAAAGATGACCACGAAGGCATTAAAAATATTACTTAGCACGTCTGAAATCAAGGAATTCAACTCCGTCTCCGATTCAAAAAAAGGAACCGCCAAGATCCCGATGTTGGACTGATTGACCTGTGATGGCACTGCTAAGTAGACGGTCTGGTACCTCAGCCGCCCGATCCGCTCATCCAGCAGGAGTTGAATCTGATTCTTTTCCATTACACCCGCCATTGCAGCAGGATTGATCCAAGGGCCGAGGATCTTCTTGTCGAAGATGTTGGGGCGGTTGGTAGCCTCGATGTACCCCTCAGGGGTGTACAGGTGGATATCGCTGGCGATGGTATTGGCCAAAGAGTTGATCTCCTCGTTGAGTAGGTCCCGGTCCACGCTGGCGGGGTTCTGATTGTTGAAGAATGAACCGAGATTGCTTCGAATCAGGCTTGCCTTCTCGATGTACCGGCGATTGAGATCATCCCGATAGCTCCCCCCAAGCAGGCCGATCGTGATAATCGAGATGATGATGATGGGAAAAAAGAAAGCAAAGTTCAGATAGAGCTGGAGCTTGGTGGAATAGTTGAATTCAAAATCCCGATAGCCCTTGAAGAGCGTATTCAGCAAGATGGCCAGAAAGGTCATAAACACAAAGGCCACGAAAAAGAGAGAGATGTTTCCAAAAAACTGGGAGATCGAGATGGTGGGGGAAGAGATGATGATTATCTCATCACCATTTTTCATCCCAAAATGATGATATCCCTGAGATTGAACTCCATCTTTGAATAGCTGATCACGGCCTAGAATCTCCTGAAACTGGCTTTGGTTGAAGTTGAAGGTACCGGAGCTGCGCAGGAGCTCATCCTCACGAAACACCGCGTAGTCGTAATTGAGCGGATCCAACTTCTCGGCATACTTCCTGTCAAGCAGCAACTTCGGATACACGCTTCCGGGCTGAATTCGCAGCTGGTTGAGCTCCAGATAAAGTGTTCCCAGTGGGTTGTCCTCGCGGACGATGGGAATGAAGGCCACGAACTTATTACTCGCCGTCGTCTCTTTGCCGCGGATAAAATACAGATCTCTCACCCCGGTAGCGAAGTCACTTTTCACAAACTGTTGCCGCAAGTCCCTCAATCCCTGCCCTTCTGCAGGACCTTGCAGCTGCTGTCCGGAGGGCGAAAAGACCCGGATCAAAACCTCAAATTGGTCAAAGTAATTGTCGAGATAAATTCTTCGGATCTTGGTCTCGATGGGCTCTTTCGACAGCAGGGGATCCGCCATCCGGTTTTGAATGAAAAGATCGTTTTTCACCCTGGTAAAAATATCCCCCAGGAAGAATTCCGTCATTACATCGTTTTCGATCAGGTTTTGATTGGCAAACCTGGTTTTGGAAAGTATAAGTCGCTCCTGTTCGGAATTCAGCGTGCTTATCCCCATGATCATGGCGGATATCAGACAGGCATAGAAGAAGGTCAGAAAGGTGTCCAAGCCCAAGCGAAACACATTCTGAAAAAGCTCAAAACGGATGATGCTAAAAAGAAAAAACAGATGAATCGCCCAGACCAAACCAAGCCAGATGTTGATAAAAAGTAAAAGCGCTAAGACGGGCAGGCCGATCAGAATCAAATATCGGTAATAGGTACGCTTGTCGCTCCGGACGCTCAGCAGCAGACTGAATAATGTCAGCGAAAGCAGCACATAGACCGATCCCACCAGAAACAGGATCAAAAAGCTCAGCCCTTTGAACCAGTCAAACGACGGAATGGACCGGATGTCGAGCACCCACTGAGAGTTGAAAATCAGATTTCGAGGCAGGTACCAAAGTAGAATAAAAAAAAGCGTGCTCACCCCTATCGACAAGACCAGTGAAATCTGGAAGCGTGCTCCCCGATCGAGGGCTTTCACCTTTAGAAAAGCGCCTTTGGAATAAAGCTGAGCAATGATTAGGCCTAAGATCAGACTGAGACAAAGCGTATTTAGCAAGAGATCTCCCAAGCTGGGGTTAAGCCATGACGATGCATAATTCACTGGGTCAAATAGCGGAAACTCAAAGAAATCGCCCGGAAAATTAAGATAGAGCATTAGTCCCCGGACCGCGGCTACCATCAAAAAACCGTAGCCAATCGTCTGCCACGGATGACCCTTCTTCCACTTCTTCCAGAGAAAGTCAAAACTCAACAGAAAATACAGCAGAAAGATGGAGCAGATGAAGATCACCAGGGCTGTATTGGCCACCTTGCCAACCGGCTCATATCCCAGCTGAAAACTGATGCCAAAAACAGGTTTCCCCGCTCCGGAACTTACCTGAAACGCCCCCTCGGTCGGATCATCATAGAGTTGAAACCGGTCATTGCCAAAGAAATCAGGATTCGGACCGGTCTTGAGGTAATCATTTTCGATCGATCCGGGCCACACCAGTCGCAGGACATGGACCAGGTAATAGTCCGAGGTGTTGCGACTGATCTTCCTGATTTTCACAAAAAAAGTCCCGAAGGGATCTCTTAGCAGCTGGTGTTCCCGGCTGAAGTCTAGCGCAGAAAAGTCGAGAGACACCGTAAAATCTGACCAAAAAAGCAGCTTTCTATCTGTGTCGAGAATGAAAAAAGGATATTTATGATCAGGACTGCTGACCCGGTCAAAGGTGATCGAGTCCTCTGGCCGCACGTCCATCAATACTTGAATGAAGTCCTCGTCAAATTGACGGTCTACCCGCTGGATCTTGTGCTGCACAGCGTCGAAATACTTCTCCTCTTCGCTTTTCTGAAAAACGAAAAAATTCAAAACCAGAACTATCAGAAGCGAGATGATACTGATCAGGATGATCAGCCGGCGGGTTTGGAAGTTCATGCAGTCTAAAAATAAAAAAGCAAAGTCTGGTATCAAACTTTGCTCTGGTATCTCTTATCGGAGGGCGAGTTTTGCCTTTCGCTTTTTGGCAGCCCTATACCAGAAAAACCCGATCACAGCTGCCAAAAGATAAGGCATGGCAAAGAGATACATAATCCCCGTGTTCAATCCAGCGCCAATGGAAGTGTCGCCGTTGCTTACGTTGTTTTCTACAGAGGCCCGGCACATGGCGCACTGGGCCCAGGTGGCGGCTTGAATTCCTAAGTAAAAGAAGGCGAGTAGCAACAATTTGAGTTTCATACTTAAATCTCTTCGGGTTTGGGTGGCCATCCAGTATGAGGGCCATTGAAATAAATAATCTACCTCGATCCTGCAAGACCGAGCTTGACCGATGGCTCCCTAGTGCGTGTAGTACGGGCTGATCATCAGGTACACGATCACACCACTTACAGACACATACAACCAGATCGGGTATGCAAATTTAACGACTTTTCGGTGTTTATCACGCTGATCGGTGTATCCGTAATAGTAGGCAAACAGAATCGGAAACAAGGCCACCGCCGCCAAAACGATGTGCGTGATCAACAGGAAGTAGTAGATCGTTCGGACTGTCCCTTCCCCACCAAAGCTTGTGCTCTCGGCGGCACTGTGATAGATTACGTAGGAAACCAAGAAGAGAGCACCCAGCACAAACGCGACTGTCATCGTTGCCCCGTGGTAGGTGTACATCTTGTTTTTAATAAGTACTAAGCCCACAATCAGAGCAATTGACGCGGCGGTGTTGATCACCGCATTCAGGTGAGGCAGGAAGTAAACCCAGTCACCAAGAGTCGTCACCTTAGCCGGCATAAAGAGCAACACTGCCACCACCAACGGTACTGCTATAGACAATCCAATAATCCAATTTTTCACCTTCGCCTCGTTCTGAAGCGGGGTCGCGCTACTTTTTGCCATGCAGTAATACTTTCGTCTCCAATATCAATAAGTCAACATCTTCACGGCTCGTCCCGCTGTAGTACCCTCGGATTCTGCCTAGTTCATCGATCAGCATGAACTTGTCGGTATGTACAAAATCATCCGGCACTCCATTACCGTCCACTGTGGGAATCACAAAACCGCACTTCGCAAGTCGGTATGTCTCCTCCTTAGGACCAGAGAGAAAATGCCATTTACCGGGTATGGCATTGTGCTCGTCAGCATACTCCTGCAGGACCGTGGGCGTGTCATATTCGGGATCTATGCTTATGGACATGATCTGTACATTGGGCTGGTCCCGGAATATGTCATTGACCCGCTCCATCTCCCGGGACATCACAGGGCAGATGCTTGGACAAGAAGTGAAAAAGAAATCCACTATCGTGATCTTTCCTTCCATATCGGCTCGACCGATCGGCTTGCCCTCTTGATTCAGGAAGGAAAACTCGGGAATGTAATGTTGAGTAGTATCCGTCGGAGGGCATTCCATGAACGGATTGTCTACCCCCTTCTGGAAAAAAATTGGGAGGTCATATTCATTTTTGCCAAATCCCCTTAAAAACACAAATACTAAAACAGGGATCAACAAGATGCAAACCAACACCATTCCCTGCAAAATCCTCAATCCTTTCATACTATGTCTGTTAACAAAAAAGAAGGTTGAAGTGATTCACCTCAACCTTCTTTTTTATTGAATTAAATCTGTTTGACTACCAACGCATCAGGAAGATCTCAGAGCCTTCTTTTACGAGCACAATGATCAACCAAATGAGGAAAATCAAAGGAGCAATGATGGAATAAAACAATCCTTTCACCTCATCACCCAAGTGCATGAATTCCATCATGATGTACTTGGCCTTCCAAATTGTCAGCGCGATGAAAGCGCTGTAAAGCAAGATACCTCTGCCCATGGTGAAAGCCATGATAAACTCCACTACAGTGATTGCAAGCAGAATAGCGGCCGTCTTCCAGATTTTTTTGATCTTCTCGTCGTTCCGTGTTTCAACTACGAGCGTCGACTTGTTTTCTTGAATATCCATTTTTCAAAGATTTTTAAATGCTTAAATCAGATAAAACAGTGTGAATACAAAGACCCAAACAAGGTCTACAAAGTGCCAGTAAAGACCGATTTTCTCAACCATCTCATAGTGACCTCTTCTGTCATAGACACCTACTGCTGCTTGATAGAAGCAGAGGAAAAGGAGGACTACCCCAATAGTCACGTGGAATCCGTGGAATCCGGTGATAAAGAAGAACAATTGCGCAAAGCCGGCTGGACCGTATTCGTTCACCGTGAGATTGGCCCCAAAGACTGTCTCGGTCACCGACCTACCCATTGAGTTCACATAGGTCATGATGGTACCACCGTCTGTGCCATGGATGAAGTGACTCCACTCCCATGCTTGGCAGCCTAGGAAGGTGATCCCACCCACCAAGGTCCAGAGCATCCATTTTACTACGTCATTTCTGTCGTTTCTGTGACCTGCTTCTACCGCCAGTACCATCGTAACGGAGCTCGCAATCAAGATAAAAGTCATGATCCCTACGAAGATCAACGGAGCATTCACCCCATGGAGGAAAGGAAGGGCTTTAAACACCAATTCCGGAACCGGCCAATATTCGTTGGAACCCACAAATGCTTCTGCAGAACCTGCATAAGCCGGATAACTTACCCTAATTGAAACATAAGTAATTAGGAAAGCCGCAAAAGTGAAGATGTCGGAAAGCAGGAAAAACCACATCATGAGTTTTCCATAACTGGCCTTCAGTGGTTCGTTTCCTCCACCCCAAACGCCTCTTTTCGAGCTTACTCCAATAGCAGTAGAATGCGCAGACATAATTTATTGATTTGTAGCAGGTTTTATTTTAATGATTAAGAAGCAAAAACATAAAGAGATATAACCACAAGCCTCCGAGAAAATGCCAATAAGTAGTGGCCATCTCCATCGCAGTCATATCACGGGAATGAACCTTCAGCCTGAAGGTCGAAATTAATACAATAATCAGAAATATCACACCAGAGATCAGGTGTGCGGCGTGCAATCCTGTGAAAACATAGAGGAACGATCCTGAAGGATTTCCTACAAAGAAAACCTCACGGTCCACCATGGCCACCCAGCTGTACCATTGCCCGACCAAGAATCCTATTCCCAGCAATACGGTGAGCGCCATTCCGATCTTCAGGTTCGCAAAGTTATCCTTTCGAGCGGAGTAGTAAGCCCACTGGAGTGTCAAACTGCTCAGCACGGCAATTCCCGACGTCACCCAAAAGATCCCGGGAAGATCATATTCCAGCCAATTGCCCTCTGATTGTCGAACGATATAAGCACTCGTCAACCCGGCAAAGACCATCACGACAGTCACCATAAACAGCCACAATGCAAACTTCTTAGGATGCATTGCGATCGGCTGATCTTCTATGTCTACGTATTTTAGTTCTCTTTCCATGGCTTAAGGCAATTTATCGAGCAGATAAGCGATCTGAACGATGGGTAAGTATAGAAACGAACCAAACATGATCTTTAAAGCAGATTTCCTGGAGCAATCCCTCATCAGAGAGAATGTCTGTGCCAAGAATAACGCACCACACACAGTGGCCACAATTCCTGAGTTCAAGCCCGTCAATCCGAAGTAGCTTGGCAACAAGCCCAAAGGCAACAGGAACAATGTGTAGATCATGATCTGAATCGCAGTGTTCATATCTTGACCTCCTCCGCTTGGAAGCAGCTTGAAGCCTGCTCTTTTGTAGTCTTCATCACTTACCCAGGCTATCGCCCAGAAATGCGGGAATTGCCAGATAAACTGGATGCCGAAGATGATCAGAGCTTCATAGGTGATCGATCCGGTCGCCGCTGTCCAGCCCAACAGGGGCGGCATAGCTCCCGGGATCGCCCCGACGAACACAGCGACCGGTCCGACCCGCTTCAATGGTGTGTAGGCAAATACATACAGCACCATACTGAGGATTCCCAGCCAAGTGGTCAAGGGATTGGTGAAGATCCAAAGCAGGCTTACTCCCAATACTGCTACCAGAGAAGTGAACCAGTAAGCCTCTTGTAAAGAAATGATCTGGAGTGGAAGAGGTCGGTTTTGGGTTCGCTTCATCAGCTTGTCCAAGTCGCGCTCCATGATTTCATTGGCAGCGCCGGAAGCACCCGAAATCAGGAAGCCCCCCAGTGCAAGGCCAACAAATCCAGACCAACCAAAACTTGATCCCGTGTCTCCAAGGATATATCCGAAAACAGCGGAGAAGGTAACCAAAGCAGAAAGCCTCAGCTTGATCAGATCTGCGTAGGCTTTGATCCTTGCAGCGATCAAAGTCGATATAGCTTGGTCAGTTACGTCAACTGTCCTCATTATCAATTTGTATTTAACTTAAACTGTAAATGATCTTTCAACTGCAGGATAATCATAAACTGAACACCCAAAATCAAAGATCCTAGTAATAAATGTAGCGGCTGCAGGAACGCCGGAATTCCGAAGTATGCCATTGCCATCCCTGTAGCAATCTCCATAAGCAAGACGAACATCAAGACCTGGGACAAGAGATTGACTTTTGACTTTCGGGCCGAATGCTTAAACGCCCAATAGAAGTACAACACATGTACCCCCAACAGAACCAGAGAGAAGGAACGATGAACCAGAAATTCAACTCCCAACCGACCGATCCACTCCTCTCTTAGCAAATCGCCCAGAGCGAAGGAAACTTGGTCTATCTCTTCACGCACCTGCGTGCCCAATACCACCTGAATCAGCGTAAGCACAGTTCCGACTATCAATATACCTTGAACTTTTGCAGGAACATCCACCGCGACACTGTGACGCGGATAAAGCAGCTCAGTGCGATGGCTGATGTACAGCATGACAGCGACCAGAGCCAAAGCCAGCAGCATGTGGAAGGTGATCATCCAATGCAAGAGATTAGTCGACACGACGATCGAGCCGATCCAACCGGTGAAGATCACCAAGATCAGCGCGACCACGGAGTAGACGGTAATCGTCCGATCAACCTTCCAAAGCTTGAACGACTTCCAAACCGTCAGCATGATCAGCAAGCCGATCAATACACCTGTCAGACGATTGAGGTATTCAATCCATGTCTTGGTGGCGTTGAACTCCTCCTCTACCAAGATTGATTTATCATTGGCTATCTCGTTGGCCTTATCGGTAAAGCCCAATTTTTCAAGCGTTGCTACAAACCGTTCGTTTTTAGCGAGTCTTTTTTGAAGATATAGCTCCTGGTAGTCGTCCGGAAGCTGATCTACGTGGGTGGGAGGTATGACGCTCCCAAAGCATTTTGGCCAATCAGGACAGCCCATTCCTGAGCCTGTACTTCGTACGATCCCGCCGACCAGTATCAAAAAGTAAACAGCTATCACCGTCCAAGAGGAAATTCGGCGAAAGCTGTTTACATCCTTATTAGTGTTTCGCGCCATTTGCTACGACAACCTCAGCCTCTTCTCTCATGATTTCAAGTTCCAGTTTGACCAACTCCTGCTCGTGCGGAAGGTTGGACTCAGGGGTCTGAGAGAGCGGAACGGTCTGAGGGATGAAGTCTTCCGCCGCGCCTGGCTTAGAGTAATCGTATGGCCATCTGTATACCGTAGGAATCTCTCCCGGCCAGTTTCCATGACCTGGATGAATTGGCGCAGTCCACTCCAAGGTGTTGGATCTCCATGGGTTCTGGGTAGCCTTTCTTCCTCTGTACATGCTGTAGAAGAAGTTGAACAAGAAGATGAACTGAGAAGCGAAGGTGATGATCGCGGCAGCAGATACAAACATGTTCAAGTCAGTATAATGCTCAGTGAAGGCGAAGTTGGTCCAGGAATAGTATCTTCTCGGGAAGCCCGCAATACCGATGTAGTGCATTGGGAAAAACACCAAATACACACCTGTGAAGGTCAACCAGAAGTGGATATATCCCAGCTTCGCATCCATCATTCTGCCAAACATTTTTGGGAACCAGTGATAGACACCGGCGACCATTCCGAAGAAAGAGGCAGAACCCATTACCAAGTGGAAGTGAGCTACTACGAAATAAGTGTCGTGCAATTGGATATCGATCGCAGAGTTTCCTAGGAAAATACCCGTCAAACCTCCTGAAATGAAGAAGGAAACCAGGCCGATGGAAAACAGCATCGCAGGAGTAAAGATCAGGTTACCTCTCCAAAGCGTAGTCAGGTAGTTGAACACTTTAACAGCTGACGGTATCGCAATGATCAATGTGAGGAACATGAAGATTGAGCCCAAGAACGGGTTCATACCTGATACGAACATGTGGTGAGCCCATACCACGAAAGACAAGATGGTGATGCCCAACATGGACACAATCATCGCCTTGTATCCGAAGA
>Ga0079224_100006145_pt1 | contig 15864 bp, 16 predicted proteins | sample Stecom2015_FD_80414 | JGI IMG/M metagenome (GOLD analysis project Ga0079224, IMG submission 80414) | Agricultural soil microbial communities from Utah to study Nitrogen management - Steer compost 2015 | ecosystem: Environmental > Terrestrial > Soil > Agricultural land | place: USA: Utah...
CATTTTTGAAATCGGCATGGGTGGTATTGACTACACCCCTGTTGATATTCGCCTGATATTTGCAACAGCCCTAAAGGCAAGGGCAACACGGCTTGTACTTGCTCATAATCATCCATCGGGTACGTTAAGCCCGAGTAATGCAGATAAAGACCTTACCAAAAAAATTCAATTGGCAGGGCAGTTATTGGATATTAAAGTTACAGACCACCTAATAATTACCCGAAATGATTATTATTCCTTTGCCGATAACGGATTGATGCCGATATAAAACACGAAAAGCCCGACTTGTAATCGGGCTTTTTAGCTATTGGATTCAACATCAATATCATATACAAAATAATTAAGCTTATCGCTTAGGTTATAATATCGTTTGTCCTGTTGCTCGATTCTCTTTTGCCAGTCGTAACTGAATAATTCAAACAGTATCGCAAGATTATACCCATGCAGTATCACGATATGCGATGTGAATATCAGGGCAAGGCGATTATTTGTTTCTAAATCGGCAACAACGAAATAGGCATAGTTCAACAGCATACGGCGACCGTCCAACCAGTACAGGCGCAGGACGTTCACGGAATGCCGATGCGTTGAATGTAGCTTGTTATTCCCTAATGATACATCATTCCCATTGTTTTTAAAACTGTGGTTTTGGTGCATGAATTTTTACCATTTCAGAAATCAATACAGGGGCATTGCTTGGTTTTGAAGATGGAGAATATTGTGTTTGACGGATGATATTTTCTGTTTGCTGTTTTTTTCTTTTCGCCAGTAACTCTAATGCAGATAACCTGTCGCCACTTTCCGAAGCAACACGAAGCAGTTCCGCAATATTATCGGTATAGATATGTGCCATATCCCGACCACGGGAAACGGACACGTAAAATTGCTTTAAATTGCTCGCCACAAAGGTTGATGACGGTTGATATATAAATACTTCATCAACCGTCTTGCCTTGCGAGGCATGGGAAGTGGTGCAATAGCTATGCGCAAGATGCCCATAATCATTCGGCAGGTCATACAGAATACCACTGTCAACATTCTTTAGCTGTATAATGCCGTTATCGCACAATCCCGACATAACAAGCTGTTGCCCGTTATTCAGTCTTTTGCCATGTATATCAAACCCGTTGCGTGTGATGCGGAGTGCATCCCCCGTTGATAAACCGATTTCTTTTGTTTTAAATACGTCAAAATGCCTTGCTTCATGCAAGGGTAATATTTTATGCCCGTGGCTTTGGTTATTGATAATAACCTCGTTATTCAATACCGATTCAACTGTCCATTTTGTGCCACGCTTGAAACCTTTTACATTCTGTCCGAAATGCACGACTTGCCCGATTTTATAATTACGGGCATCCTGTCTTTCGGCTTCTGTCATGTTCACGTTGACAAGCCGTGTAATAATGGTTTCATCTTTGCCGATCATCCCCTTGTCACGTAAGGCATGACGGATTTTATCGGTCACGTCATCGCATTGCTTATGTGTTGGCGATACAACCAAAGCCGATTTGCCTTTGGTTATTGTGGCAACAAATTCATTCGTCACGGTATTTACGGCTTGCATCGGGTCAATTTCTTTAATTGCCCCGATTGCCTGCAAATGCCCGAAAGCCTTGCCTATATTGCCATCCGACAAGGCTTGCACAGCGTTTTTATAGCCATGATTGCGCTGTCGGTAAATCTTGCTGATATGGGCAGATTTTATGCCTGCAACCGTATTTAAAATGCGCAAGGCATCGCCACGGACAACACTTGTATGCTGTCTTGTGTCACCGCTCAATATAACCCGTGCATTATATTCTTTGGCAAGTGCGAGCAATGCGGTCATATCGCTTGTACCTAACAATCCGGCTTCATCAACCCAAAGCACATTATCTTTAAGTTTGGCTTGCATATCGGGTGAATTCAAAAGCAGGGCAACCGTTTCGGCATTGGCAAAGCCCTCTTGCCGTAACACGCCACGGGAAGCATCCGAGGACGGAGCAACAACAATCACCTTGCATCCCGTTTGCTCGATCAGGGCAACGGCTTCTTTCATTAAGGTTGTTTTTCCCGTTCCTGCCCGACCTTGAATAATCGACACACGGTCAGAAGTCGTCAGGATATGCCGAACGGCATCCCCCTGTTGTCCGTTAAGTTCTATATCGGGAGCGACTTGATAAAGGGGCAGTAACGCCCCGATGCTATCCCGAGCCAATGCGACCATGTGCTGTTCTGAAGCCAAGACTTCATGTGTCGAACAGCGTTCCCGATGCCGTTCCGTCACACGGATAAAACGGTCATCATGGCTAAACTCTTTTTCTATATCGTTGGCAGTGGTGGTCACATCCCCCATTGCATGGCGAAAGGCACTTGCCAGTAATTGCCGAGCATCACAGACCGAAGCCCGTTCAAAACGTAATCTGGTTGCATGGTTGATGCAATCCAATGCCGATAAATCGGATTGCACTTGTGGTGTAGCATAGCGGATAACAGTTTTGCCATCGCCTTGCTTATCCATGCCTAATGCGTAAATCTGTTTTCGCCATGCCTGTTTTAATGCAGGCATGGACAACCCCTTTTTCTTTTTCGCCCGTGTACGAGAGCCAAGCGCATCCAGTTCGGCAGGATTGGTAATACCGAGCTTCTTTGCTATCTGTCCGATTTCGTTTGTCCGTTTGGAAAACAGGTCGATCACCGCTTGTGGTACACCCTCGATCTCGAAAGACGCATCGGTACGGCGGACACGATAACCAAGCCCGATCAGTTTATCCGACAGTTTCTTATGAAACATCGCTTGGTAATAAGGCATGTCTTTCTTTATATCACCAAATTGTCCTGCCTTATAACGTTGCTCATGTTCATCCCATGTCACATTAAAAGTAAAACAATGGCAATGCAGATGTGGGTCAGGTTCAATATTTTCCACAGGGCGTGCCGTCTGATGGATAAATTCAGCCCATACTAATTCCCCTGTCTGGCGGTTTATATCGGTATTTTTTTCTTTGCCTTTACGGACACGGGATTGCACGTCTTTTTCAATGGCAAGCATAGTGTCTTGGACACATTCATTGAATGCTTTCAAAATATGATTGTCTTTGGACAGTACATGCAAAACCGATACGGATTTAGGGCAATGAAAATTTATATCATATCCAATCCGTCTGTCTTTTTTATTGCGTAAGGTCAGCCTTTTTCCTGTCACGGGGTTGCGGTTGTCGCACAGTGAAAAGAACGTGTCTTTTGTGACAATAGACGGTAAACCCAATCGTTTTGCAATCCGTCCATTAAAATGACCAGGATATTCTTGGTCATTTAGATAATAGTCGGATTGTTTTAGAGATTGGGAAAAATAGCTTTTGGCGTGCTGTGCGGATTGGCTTTGTACCATGCGGATCATGGCAACATCTATAATATGAAAGTTCCGCTACAGCCGTATCATTCGGTAAATATCAATCATGCACAACCGCAATAAAATTCATGCCCGATATTACGATTATCACATCATAATTTCTGTGATGACGTGATAAAGATTGTTCGTGTTCTATTCGGTCACATTATTGGCACTCCTGCAAAAAGAGTTGGTTTATTGGACAGATGATTAACCGAATCCGCTCCGACACCAATTATAATTTTCCTCGTGCAAATGCACTTCACTCGCCCATCCAAAATTACACATGGCTTGTCGCTTATGCTTCGGTTGGTCATCCCCTGTAACCAACACTTTAACAGGAGATAAAACATGACCAGTTTTTACACAGAAAATCTATCCGATTTTGGTATCAGAGAAATCAGTATGCTACGGGATATATTCGATGCTTGGTTAAAGAATGGCTTGCCCGAGGGCTTTGAGCAGGACAATTTGCGCCCTGCAATGAACATGAACAGCGGATATGTGTTTTTGGTTAACGATGATTATCATGTTGCCATGATGAACGGGGATAATCTCGAAATATATCACACCTTGCCGTATAGCGGATTAGAGGGTTTTATTTCCGATCTTCTAAACGAAAACAATCTGGACGATATGCACCAAGATGATATCGAGTATCTGCATGACACCGCTTCAATCAGCAGATAGGCTCAAAAACACCAAGCCCCTGCATGGGTAGCAGGGGCTTGTTATCGGTCATAGTTACTGCCTTGACAGTTTGCGATTACGTAAAGTCTAATGTATCAGACATCTCCCCGAAGCACAGCTTTCGGCGTTAAGGTCTTAATTCACGGCTTTGAATGTCATATGCAAAAATCCTCCCTCATCACCATAAGATTTTATTTGAAACAGTGATTGCGTTAGTTGCAATACACTGCTCTCATGGTCAGCATAGTCGTTTGTAGGCTCGGCATCATCGGGAAGCCACGAGATAAGCTTGTTGTTATCATTAGGATGCCATTTCCAATATTCGACAGTCGCTTCTATAAGTTTGCCTTGCTTGTCGTAAATCTGGGCAAGATATGTTCCCGATACCGAAAACCGAACGATAAATTTATTAAACTCTACCAATCCCTCGGTATCACCTGTCCATAAGCCGTTTTCCCATATATAATGTTCCCATACTTTATCATAGTCATTTGTCTGTTCATTCCAGTTTGAATAAGACCACTTGTTCTCTATCCGTTCAACCTGCCAAGTACGGCATAATAAAGTGGTGCGGTCACTGGCTGAAATCTGCACAGCTTTCTTTGCTTTAATGTTCAAGGTTTTTGGCGAATCCGATTGCGTATAATGGATAACACAGTCGATATTACCATCCGCAAATTTTATATCCTTGATCGAGCCGAATCCCGAAAGATCAATTGTCTGTCCGTCTTTTGCGGTATAATCGCCTATCGAGACATTGCCGTTACTGTCAAGAATGATAAACGTGCCATCCGCCAAGAATTCGATAAACGCACTTGTTGTGCTTGTACTCATTGTGTTGGTTGAGGCAATTTTTGTTGATGCCATACGATTGGAAGCCGAAGCTTTTAGGCTCTTTGACTGTGCGGTCGATGCCATGATATTAAGGCCGTTTCCATCAATAGTCCATTTGCCTATAATATCTTTCTGCAATTGTTCAGCTGTGCCTTGATCTTTTGGTTCTTCCGTATCGTCAATATCGGGCTTGGTATTGTTATCTTTTGAACACGCCGTGAATAACAATGCACATATTGCACATAATCCTGTAAAAAATAATATCGTCTTTTTCATGTATATTGTTTTATTAAATCATATAAATAGAAGCCCCGTGAAACCAATAAATAGGTCACAACGTTTTACATCCTCATTAAAATCAATTCGATTTGTAGTACGTTGCATTTCCATTCGGGTCTGTCACGGTTTCCTGAATTTCAGTGTTGGACACTTTTACGAAATGATACTTAGTGGTCGTCCCTTGGATCGTCACGCTTACTTTATAGTGGTTGTCAGATTTCTCTTCTGTAATATCCGTTTTCACGTTGGTGCCGTCATACGTACCCAGTACGGAATTAAAACAAGTGGTCGTACCAGCAGTTATATAACAAAAATCGTTTGCCTTAAATTCAAAACCGATCTCCGATCCCGTGACGTTTCTATTCATTAACCACTTGCCTAAAATCCACGAAGGTGGATTAAAGGTCTTGTTTTCCGTTAAACTTTTTGAGTCATCTTTTGAACACGCCGTGAAAAGCAAAGCAAATAGCGCATAAAACATTGTAAAATAAAGGGTAGTTTTTCTCATAATTTATGGAGATACGTGATAATCTATACTGTTAACTAATTTAAAGTAATCAATTCGCTTCGTGCCATTTTCAAGGTTGGTTATTCTGGTACATTCAAGAACGTTATACGTATCTTCCAAGGAATCCGATAGAGGTGATGATGATGTAAAAACCACATCAAATACGCCTGTACCACCTGAATAGACATCATCGTCGTCATAGAATGTCAAATCCCCTTGAAAGATTGGGTTCAATTGATTGATTGTCAATTTCTTACCGTCCGCGCTAAGTTTCCAGTTTCCTATACTTGGAATAAGTTCCCGAAGCGGGCTTTTTGCGTTTTGAATATGTGACTCCACCGTTATGGAATAAACCTTACGCATATCATTATTCGGGTCATCATGAGGACTGCTAAAAGTCAGATAATGTGTATATAAAAAAGGTAAACCCTCGTTACTTGCAAAGCGATCCCAATGAAACATGGTTTCTTCCTTGCCTTTTCCGTCTAATATCGTCCTTTTGACTTCATGTACATCCCATAGCCGTGTTTGAAATACGTTATTAGGTGCATTCGTTTTGTAATTGACGTATTGCAGATAGGTTGCTGTAAGAAGTTGGTTTTGCTTTTCGTCCTTTATATCATCTTTTGAACAGGCCAAGAACAACAACGGCAAAAGCGAAAAAGAAAAAAGGGTTATGGGATGAAGTATCATCTTTCTCATAATGCCTTGTGTTATTTTTTTATCAAAAGATTGGCGAAAGTCTCAATTTGTGATGTCGGTATTTCGAAGTAATAATCATCGAGTGGCTTTCTGTCCAATGAGAACGGAACAGTAAAGGGTAGCAAATTGTATTGCGTTAAAGACTCATAATTACTCGACATATAAAATCTTGCCACTTCGGGATTCGTATCAGATATTTTGTAGTAAAAATGGAATAAACTTGTTGTCCCGCTACTTGTTGTCAACCAATCATATTGCGCAATGAGTGACCCGAGTACCGATGCAATTTTTTCCAGATAATCATCCGTTATCTCAAAAGAACCAAAGCCGAATAAATTAAGCTCATACTTATTCTCTGTTTCAGCAATTTCTCCAGTATTTTTATCGACCACCATATAAACGATAACGGACTTGGATTCGTCACGATCTATGTTTCGAATGGTCTTATATTGATGCCTGTTAAATTTTTTTGTAATCAAAAGCAGGTCTCGTTGTTCCATTTTCACGTTTCGGACTTCAATGGATTCAAAATTATCCATGCCGAGTTTATAAAACCCTTGGTCGAATTTTTCACTATCTTGTGATCCAAGCGTGATATATTGAATTTTGTTTTTCCCCTCTAACCATTGGTCATCCACGCCTTTCATCCAGCCTGTCGCCTCATTAAGCGACCATAACACTTCCGAGGAAATGACGGGCAGCGATCTGTTTTCCCGTTCCTGTGCGTGAATTGAAAGACAAAAAATTAAAATCAGAGATAGGCATGTCAGTGTTTTCTTCATGAATAAAAAGTTTTGTATAGTTATGTTTTGAATAAAGGATTATTGGCATTTCTTTTTTTACGAAACACACAGCTGCAACTATTGCAATGCCATGTATTTAGCCAGTCTTGATACAGAAAAGGATAGATGTGTTTATTGTAATGACGCGATCGTATGTATTTTTCAATGGAATAATTGCTAAGTATAAGCAATATCATTATCGCAAAGACATTCCATTGAAAGTCATAGGAAAATCCATGTGGACCTCCTATAATAATACTCGTCAGAACGTAAATGACTATAATTACTGTAAAAAAACTAAAAAAACCTTTTCTGATATTTGAGTCGTCCGGTTCCTTGCGTTTTAGAAAGGGTATATTGAATCGACGGGATAGCCTTTCTTTCAGAAGATAACCGATCGAACAAAGAATCACTAACGCATACATGGGTAAGAAATAATCGGAATCATCCGAGAAGCCGTAACCGATAAAAGAATATAGGAATAGAAAAATTGCTGCACCTATCAATAGATAAGGATTTTTATAGTGCTTTTTATTGTCGGAAGACGGTTTATCCAAACTGTAACGAATCCCTGTATATAAAAGGAAAGCCAATGTCATTCCGAGAATGACCGTTAGCATTGCTGGTCGGAAATAAAACACGACAAACCAATTAAAAATATCCTTATAAATCACAAGGTAGATAATAGAGGATGCTATGACTCCTGCAATGATTGAATTCTTGTAGCTTTGGGCGTGAGGTGGCTCAAACTTACTTGCTAGAACTGTTTGCTTTTTGCTTGTATTGTGTGAAGTGGATGTCCCTGAGTACATGCCATAAACAAAGTTTCCTGCACTTGAATATCCCGTTGTTGTACCACTGTGATAAGTTTCACCTGTTGTATGCGAGTATTCTGTGCCTGATTCATAAATCACGCTTACCTTCTGAACGTTAGTTGATTGGCACTTGATACATTGCATGTTTAAAAGATTGAAAGATTTAAACTATCCAAAGTTAGCCAAACGCTGTTTGGAACACTAAAAGTTCAGCTTGCATTTTGTTAGTTAAACTATTTTTTTGTTACTTTGACTAAACAATTGTCTAATAAAACTGCACCAACATGAAAAAGAAACAGGTCAATATCGGAGCAAATATCAGAAACTTTCGGGAGCTGAAAGGATTCACCCGTGAACAGATGGCGCATGATTTAAATTTAAGCATAAGCGCATACGGAAACATTGAACGTAATCAGACGGATTTAACGATTTCACGCATTCAACAGATTGCCGAAATTCTCGAAGTGGACATGTCGCAAATCCTGAATTTTGACGCTTCACAGGTGTTCAACATCGAGCATAACGATGTTTTTAATACCGGAGCGCATTCAAAAACAGAATATCATTCACATTCGGATGAATATAGAGATAAATATATCAAAATGCTGGAGGCTGAAAACGAGCAATTGAAAATGCTCCTTAAAGAAAATTACTCCGAAGAAATATACAAAATTTCAGCCATTCGAGGTAAAACCCCTCTCTTTGAAAGACTTATAAAAGAGTGGGCCAAGGACGAAAAAAAGGCCGAAGAAGACAAGGTGTGATAAAGCGGAAACAATCAATCTTTACCAAAGCATAATTTCATAAGTAAATCAATTCATGTAAGGATTATCATCCGCACGTTGGATAAGCTCGGGGATTTCGTAATACGGGTATTTGCCAAGAATTGATGGCGGTGTATTGCCGAGAAAGGCAAATATAGCCCGTTGCGAATACCGTCTTACTTCATCAGGTGTCGCCAATTCCCGTGCGGTGGTCTCGTATTTTGTTCCCACCATCCACGAGCCGACTTTCTGCACATTTGTCGTTACCCCGATCGCAGAACTAACATAGTTTGCTGAAAAATTATCATTGATACTGAAAAAATGCCGTATCGCCGCATTGGCAATAAAGGTTTCCCAATTATCCCCGTATATATTTTTAAGCTGTATCAAGGACTGCAATATCGGCCACACCGTGACGTTATACCCTGCATAGGTTGATAATGCCGTTTCAATCTCGGGCAGATAGCCCAAAGCCGCAAATTCATCAAGCAAGAACGTTACACGTTTGTTCGGCTTGCGGATAACGGCTCGCATTGTGGTTGTCACCACCAGTCTTAGCCATCGTGCATGGCTTTGCAATTTATCCGCAGGAATAATCACATAGATAGTCGATTTTCCCGTCGATAATTTGGACGGCACATAATCTGATTGCAACGATTTTTGCAAGGCGGACGATTTCAAGAAATCGGTACATTGCAGAGCGGTTGCAACGATACTGCCGTAAGAATCTCCACCCGACATCATAAGCTTTAAAACTTCCTGTGCCGAACCGTCCAGTAATTCCTTGTGAAATTCGCTTTTTGTAAAGCGCATTTCACCAAGAATGGCAAATGTTTCTTCTTTGCTATAGCGCAAGACTTTGTAAAGGGTGCCGAGATGCCGAAATTCCTCGTCCATATTGACAACGATATGCAGAAGCATAGCGGTAACAATGGTGCGGGCGTTGTCCGAAAAATAACGGTTCTTGTTATTCTGTTCGACAGGCACAATCATTTCCGAAATCATTTGAATGTCGTCCACTAAATCAGCACTATTGATGTCCAGTATATCAAGTGGATTAAATGATCGTGCCTGTCCTGAATATTCCGACAACAGCCCCCACGGGTTCAAAAGCACCACATCTTGCCCTTGTTCCCGTTGGTAACGTGCCGTGATTGCTGCATTCTCGCCTTTAGGGTCTATGACGACCCATGACCCCTCGTAACCGCCTAAGCCCAAAAGATTGGGAATGATAAGATTCGTGCCTTTACCGCCACGTGTGCCGGCGCATGTAAACAAATGCCCTCGATCAGAAAAGCGATAATGCAGATCGCCGATATAAATACCGTTCTTTTTCCTGAACGGTTCAAGCTCATGGTTGTTGGCAAATCGTGCGCTTCCGAATTTTGACTTTGCCGCTTCATATTGGTGCTTGTCGTCAACCCAAGAGTTGAATACGGCGAACACGATAAACGAGAATAGTATATTGATGACCAGATAGATAATCACATAGCTGAAACTTGATACATCATAGCCGAAGAAATTGACAATGGATGTCACAAGAAAATAAAGGGCAACCCAAATCAGAATACCGCCACCAATCATTCCCCATCGTAACACAGGGCGCATTGGATGGAATTTGGGGATATTCCCTAAATACCGTGACAGGCGTTTGAACACCCATGCAAAGCCGAGCAACGAACCGATTAATGTGATCGGTGTCAAAACCACGCCGATAAGGAAAACAAAGAAACGGTTGCGTTTTTCATGGTCAGGCGAAAAGCTGAACAATTCCGCCCAGACATGGAACGGTTCACCTAAAAAATTATCCTTTGGTTTATCCATAGCGCATACGGTTTAAGGATATAGCGCACGCGCATCATATCCGGTCACAACAATTAAAATTTGAAAATACTCTTTTCGGGTGCTGTCTGCCGTCCGATACGGAGGCAGGAATAAAACGTTTCACAACGCTGATACGGGATTTATTGTCGCTACAAAAACAGTCAGACATTAAATATATCCTTGATGTCCCAGTCTCGTAACAAATAAATCGGAAGTCATAAATTTAGTGATTATTTAGTGCTTTTCAAAACAAACATTTCACCATATCGCACCATGTTAAACCACATTAATACAATTCGCTAAAAATCAGTGTTTTGAGTTTTTAAATGCCGTTTTTACGTCTTATTTTAGTCCGTATAAGGGGTTGCAAGACATAGCTTGTCGCCACAAAAACAGGTATTTTTTATTGTAGCGACAAACTGCCTTGTAAGGGGAACTGCAATCCCCCTTGACCCCCAATAGGAAACGCAAACTTAAAACTTTATCATCATGGCACGTCCGACCAAATCCACAGAACACAAGCGCAATATCATGTTCCGCTTGCGCCTTACTTTGTCCGAAAAATCGCATCTTGAAACCCTTGCCAAAGATGCAGGGTTTAATATCAGCGATTATATGCGCATGGTGGTTTTAAGTAACGAACCCAAGAGCCGTGTCGCCACGCCACAACAGGAAACTTTGTTAAAGCTGATTGCCGAACTCAATAAAATGGGAAGCAATCTTAACCAGATTGCCCGTGTCATGAACACACGACACAAAGCCGATAGCCCCATTTTAACAGAGACGGCAAACACAGAGCTTCAACAATTATCCTATGCTTTGGATTCTTTGTTGCGTTTAGTCCACCACAAAATACAGGAAGATGGTCATTAAGGGCAATATACGTGGCAATGGCGGACAGCTTGCCGATTATCTTACCCGTCAGGGGGAGAATGACCATATCCGTATCTTGGAGGTGGACGGGCGGGATGATGCCGACAGGGACTATCTGTTTACGATATTGGAGGGGTTTTCTCTCAACGAGAAATTGACCAAATCGAAACAGGGATTATACCATGCGCAAATCAATCCCGCTTATAATGAGGACAAGTACATGAAAAATGCGGACTGGCAGAAAGCCGCCGACATTTTGGGACATGCTTTGGGCTTTGACGACCAAAGGCGTGTGATTGTCCTGCATCATAAAAAAGACCGTGTTCACGCTCATGTGGTATGGGAACGGTTCGATTATCAGCAATCGAAAATGAAAACCGTTGCCCATAATTATAAAGCCCATGACAAGGCACGGGGCGAAATGGAGCGTATATTTTCACAAGAAAAAACACCGCAGAAGAACGTAAAACAGCCCGAAATCAAGGAGCGTTTGACCGAGATATGGAACAAATCCAAATCGGGCAAAGAGTTTCAGGCAAAAGCAAAAGATGCAGGGTATCGTCTTGCACGGGGCGCAAAACGTCCATTCATGGTGGTGGATAATAACGGGCGCAGTTTCGACCTTGTACGACAATTAAAGGGTATCAAAACAAAAGACGTTCGGGAACGGTTGAAAGGTCTTAAACTGGGCAATGAAAAGAAAGTGATTGAAGCTGTCCGAGCCGAGCAAAAACAACAGGAACGGCAATCGCAACAGTCCACCAGTGCCGATAAAACGGATATGCCGAAAACCGATAAAGAACGGGTGAAAAAAGAAAAATCATCCCCCGATAATGGCAGTGATAAAAAGCAGGAAAAAGAAAACACCGCAGAACAACGGCAACAAGCCAAACAGGATTTTAAAGATAACGGCAATGACACGTCAAAATCCAAAACGGTCGATTGGATATTTTACGAACCGAAGCAGGAACAACAAAAGGAACAGAAACAGCAATTTGCAGATAACGGGCAAAATATAACGAATGACAGCAAATCATCCGCTCGCAAGGTTGCGCACGAGTTTGCCGAGAACCGTATGACCGCCGAAGATGAACGGGAAGCAGAAAAAGGACAACTTTTCAAAGAAATGATGATACAGCTTGAAGATCACGAACAATCACGATCCCGTGACAGGGCTATGTGAGTTACGGTAATTTCAAAAAATGTTTAAAATGAAATGGGGAAACAGGCTAATTCGCTCCTGATAAATATATATAGATACTGCACTCCCCATTTGAGGGATACGTGGTATTACTCATTATTGCGCAAGCACCATTCAAACCTGATCCGGCAGGTGGCGGTTGTATAAAACCTGAATTAGGTTTGCCATCATCTATCTTGAGATCAAGTTTTTCTGCGTAATGACCTTTGATATTCTCCATACCATTAGGACCACCCCTTAAAATCAAGCGATTATATCCTGGCAAATGCTCATAGCCTATTAATGGGGTGCCATACCAGCGCATATGTAAGTAACCGCCAAGCCCGTGCATCGGAGACGTTGTATAACGATAACTGTTAGGTGGAAGACTATCATTTACAGAAGAAATCAAGCCTGCACGATTCATATGAATCCAAACATTTCTTTCTACTTCTATAATTGAGTATGGTAGATCGGTTATTCTTCCTTGGCCTATTCCATTAAACGAATAATTGCAAGGGCTAGTATTGCAATTCGGTAGACGTATAGATGCCTTTGGTAAATCACCCGGAAGATGATTATAAATACTACGGAACATCATAAATGCGGTATCATAATCGTGAATGTCTTTTGCTGTACGTATGATTTTAGCATTATCTATCAATTCCTGACCTTTCAGAACACCACCGATCAACAGGCCGATTACCATTAATGCAATGGCTAATTCGACAAGCGTAAAACCTTTTTGTTTATTACTCATATCAAGCACCCTTTATCCAGACCAAGAGAAAAGTCACCAAATTACTTTGGCGACTGGGTGTTGACAATCGTCTAATCTGAAAACGGCGCAGATGGCCTTTAGGCATAAAAATACCCTGAACATGCACCACCGCCACCCAGTCCAAAGGAAAGGGTCGGCAGTTCTGATGTCATTTCATGAAATGAAATGCATCAGTCACGGCTGATGCCAGCCGCAGATTATATGAGGTTGTCACGCCCCGAGCCTGTTGTTTTTACAGGCTTGGGAACAAGTGTAGGCGAAGATTATTGATAAAACACTAAATTATTTCATTGCCTTTATTCCGCCGCGAAAAAGTAATATTTTAATAAAATTTGTATTTTATAGTTGCAAAGTGTAAATTTACACTTTACAATATTGGTATGATAAAAACTTTCAAGCATAAAGGATTACGGCTTCTGTGGGAGGAGGGAAAAACAAGCAAGCTTCCTGCCGAACTGATTCCCCGTATTGAACGTATGCTTGAAATGATCGACAGTGCCACGGAAGTGCCAGATGATTTTGGAGCGTTCCCCAACTGGAACATTCACAAACTATCGGGTGACATGAAAGATTACTGGAGTGTCAAGGTAAACAAGAATTACCGCATCATCTTTCGGTTTGACGGGCAACATGCTTATGATGTCGATTATCTGGATTATCATTAATGGGAGGACAGGAAATGAAACGAAAAATGCGCATTATCCATCCCGGCGAATTGTTACGGGAGGAAATTATCAATGCTTACGAGCTTAAAATCGGTGAGACGGCAAAATTATTGGGAATTTCACGGCAGATGTTAAACAACATCATTCATGAAAAATCCGATATTACGCCTGATATGGCTTATCGTATTGCACAGGTGTTTGGCGGTACGGCTGAAATCTGGGCAAATTTACAAACGAAATACAATCTGTATCTTGCCGCCGAACGCGCCAAGGAATTCAAGCTAAAGCCTTATAGAGGGCAATTGCAAACCGTTTAGAAACGACAAAGCCAGTATCAAACGTACTGGCTTTGTTTTATCCCCCGATGACGGCATCCAAAGCATCATCGGCATCCTGATAGATAAAATTGGCTTGATAACCAATAGTCGTCCTTATATCGCTATGCCTGTAAAGCTTCTGCAACATCTGTACGGGGATTTTATCCCCTGCCTGTGTGGCGAATGTATGCCGTGATATATGCATCGTCACTTTGCTTTTGATCTTCGCAGCAGGAAGCACGAATTTCTTTAAAATCTTATTGTACCGATTGACCGCATTGGCAATTTTTCTTTTTGTCTCGTATTCATCATCCAAATTCGGCAGGACTTTTAAATCGGGAAAAATCAAATCATTCGTATCGTCTTTATGGGCTTCATACTTTGCCAATATGTTTAACGCCTTTTGAGGGGCTTTTAATGACCCTGTTTTGCTGTTCTTTCCCATTGTGTAATGTAAGCGCATGGCTCTGAAATCCGACCATTTAAGGCGCAATACGTCCGATATACGCATCCCTGCAAAATAATACGATACAAGCCATAAATTCCGTGCGTGGTCATGAGCGAATATGTCCAGTTCTACCTGTTCCAATCGGGAAACTTCCTCGATACTGATACCGACTTTGGTGCTGTCGGGAATATCAATCGAGGTTTTGCCTCTGCCGAACGGGTAATATTTTTCTTCTGTCACGCCGTCTTTAATGGCTTGGCTAAATACGGAACGGATAACCACAAGATAATTGGCAATGGTGCGTTCACTACTCTTACGCTTGGCGACAAGTTCCACCTTAAAGCGGTTTAATAATCCCTCGGTAATGTCAGAAAACGCAATATCACTTAATCCTGTTTCTTTCTCGCCCTTTTTGCCTGTGGGTTTGCCAATCGTAATATCCCGACCGCTGATATAGTATTGAAAGATTTTAACACGTGACCGTTCGGCGATATAGCAATTATAATTGCCAGTCTTTTGCAGATTGTTCAGATAGATTTCTGCTTGTGAAAAGAAAGTAGAACCACCCTTTGGTTTTATCTTCTGTTTGATAGCAACGGTTGATACCTCTTTCTTTTGTGTTTCCACTTCCAAAGATGTGTCATTCGCTTCCGCTTTCTTTTTGAGGATAAAATTATTCAGCCGTTTGGAATTGGGGTGCGATGATTTAACACGTTGCTCGCTTGCAATCCAGTCATCTTCCATGACGTTATAGCCAAGATGAATAAATGATGATTTTCTGTCTTTTGTGATGCGAAGCGCAAGAGGATATGTCCCGTCCTTGTTTATTTTCTTGCGAAGCACTATCTTTACTGTTGCCATATTTTTCGATTGTTGTACCAAAACAAAGATAAGTAATTTGGTACAACATAGGTACAACATTTTGCGTTTTTATATGGTTTAAAATATTTCATTATGCGTGTATATTTGTGTTTAAAAGCGGTTTTTGGTTCATATCAAACCATGTTAAACCAAAAGATAAGAATTCATAAC
>Ga0079224_100006146_pt1 | contig 15864 bp, 19 predicted proteins | sample Stecom2015_FD_80414 | JGI IMG/M metagenome (GOLD analysis project Ga0079224, IMG submission 80414) | Agricultural soil microbial communities from Utah to study Nitrogen management - Steer compost 2015 | ecosystem: Environmental > Terrestrial > Soil > Agricultural land | place: USA: Utah...
ATGTCGATCTACGAGAACGTCGCCTTCGGCGTCTCGCTGCATGAGCGCTTGTCGAAGCGCGACATGGAAGGGCGCGTCGAGTGGGCGCTGCGTAAGGCGGCGTTGTGGGACGAGGTGAAGGACAAGCTCACGCAAAGCGGCACCAGCCTTTCGGGCGGTCAGCAGCAGCGCCTTTGCATCGCGCGCGGGATTGCCGTGAAACCGCAGGTGCTGCTGCTCGATGAGCCGACCTCGGCCCTGGATCCGATTTCGACCGCGAAAATCGAGGAACTGATCGACGAGCTGAAGACGGAATTCACCATCGCCATCGTGACGCACAACATGCAGCAGGCGGCGCGGATATCCGATTACACGGCGTACATGTATCTCGGGGAACTGATCGAGGCGGGGCCGACCGATGAAATCTTCATCAAGCCCAAGCGCAAAGAAACCGAGGACTACATCACCGGACGCTTCGGCTGAACATGCTCCGCACCATGGAAGCGCAGCATGCAATGCGTACACAGTATGCACAGGGCGGTGTGCCGCATTACGACGGCGTGCTGCTGATCGGCCGCGATCCCGAGCGCCGCAAGCTGTTTCGTTACGCATTCGAAGGCGCTGGGCATACGGTGCACGAGACGGCGCAGCTCCGTGCCGGGGCGCTCCATGCTGCCCGGGAAATTGCTGCCGTCGTCGCGTTGATCGGTGCGCAGGCCGATGCGTCGGAACTGCTCGTCAGCGTGGCGCGGCGCATCGGGCCGTGGCGCTTGCCGCTGCTCGCGATCGCCGAGGAAACGGACGCGGTCGAACTTCCGGCGCATCTCTGCGCGCACGAAGTGGTGCGCGCGGACAGCCCGCCGCGCGACATCGTCATCCGGCTGCGCCGACTGCTGGACGAGGCGCAGGTCGTGGAAATCGGCCCCGTACGTCTCGACGTCCGCTCGCGCGAGGTGCGCTGCGCCGGCCGCCGCTGTGCGCTCAGTCCGCGCGAGTTCGAAATACTGCGCGTGCTCATGGTCAACGCGGACGAGGCGCTGAGCCGCACGCAGATTCAGCGGCTGGTCTGGGGCGAAAGCGAATGCGGCGTACGGGCGATCGACGTTTCCGTGCAGCGCATCCGCGCGGCGCTGGGCAAGGAGGGAAGCGCCCTGATCGAAACCCTTCGACTGATCGGTTACCGGTTCACCCGGCCGTCCCGCTGAGGTTCGCCGCGGCAATGTCCGCGCATTCGCACCGCACTGCGACTGAATTGCCGACCTTCCGTCGGATTTGCGGAATTTCCGGCCGGCCGGTGCGCTTGCGATCACTTTTGACCGGGGCAAGATCGCTCGGTTAAAATCTCCCCGCATTTGATCTCCATCAAATGTGGTCCGGTCGGCGACCCGGTCGCCAGCCACCCAAACATGACAGAAAAAGCGCCTCGGGCGCATCATGCGGGACTTACGAGAGAGCACCCACAATGAAAAATAGCACTGCAGCTGTGCTGCTCGCTTGCGCCTTGGCCTGTGCGCCGGCGTTCGCGCAGCAGTCGGGAGGCGCTGTCAAAGGGGATGCGGAGCGCGCCCAAAGCAAGATCTCCATGTGTGTCGGTTGCCATGGGATTCCGGAGTACCGCACGGCCTATCCCCGCGTTTACCGTGTGCCGCTGATCGCCGGCCAGGCACCGGAATACATCGCCATCGCCCTGCGTGCTTACAAGAGCGGCGACCGCAACCATCCCAGCATGGTGGGCATCGCCAAGACGTTGAGCGACCAGGACATTGCCGACCTGGCCGCCTTTTACGGCCGCAAGTCCGGCGAGTGAGGAGGACGACAATGACCCATAGACTACTCATCCTCGCGCTGGCTTCCCTGTTCGCCACGCCCGTCCTGGCGGGCGACCCCGCAGCAGGGGCGGAAATCGCCAAGAAGGTTTGCGCCGCCTGCCACGGCGCGGACGGCAACAGTTCCATCTCGCCCGAGTTTCCCAAGCTCGCCGGCCAGCACGAAGACTATCTGTTGCAGGCGCTCAGCCAATACAAGAGCGGTGCGCGCAAGAACCCGATCATGGCCGCACAGGTGCAGCCGCTGAGCGAGGCGGATATGCGCAATCTCGCCGCCTACTTTGCCACTCAGGACGGCTCGCTGTATCTCATCAAGGAGACGCGACTGCTGCGCGCGGCGAAGTAACTCGCGATGCAAAACAAAAAACCCCGCTGCGGCGGGGTTTTTTGTCGGGGCGACGGACTCAGCGTCGCCGCAGACATTCCAGATAGGCCTCGGCGTCCGGCGGCGTGCGGTCGCGCTGCGCGCGCCACACCGTTTCCCCCAGGCACTCCAGCACTTCGTGCAGCGCCTCGTGGCGGTCGCCGCGGGCATTGACCAGTCGCTCGAACTCCGCGCGGATGCCCGGCGGCTGATCGATGGACAACTGTTCGGCGATGGCCACATGCATGCTCATGTGGAGGAAGGGATTGGACTGGCCTTCCTCGGGCGTGTAATCGCGATCGAGATAGCGCTCCGGCTGGTCGAGCACCTCGTGATACTCCGGGTGCATCAACGCCGCTTCCACGGCGATGGTTTCCAGGCCTTCCAGTTGTGCGCCCTGGCGGTATTTGCGCCAGGCGTCGAAAAAGAACTGGCGGACCTGTTCGCGACTGGGATTGAACATGACAGAGAGATTCCTGCAAAAGCGTTACCACCAAGACACCAAGACACCAAGAAAAATCCGTTGAGGAGGCGCTGCTCGGCTTTCGGTATGGATGGTCGAGGACCCGGCAACTTGGTGCCCTTGGTGCCTTGGTGGTTCAAGACTTTACCGGCTAAGCCGGCCCGGGCGCCGGCGTCTTGGCCCGATACTCGCACAAATCCTCGATCAGGCACTCCCAGCACCGGGGTTTGCGCGCGATGCAGACATAGCGCCCGTGCAGGATGAGCCAGTGGTGCGCGTGCAGCCGGTATTGCGCGGGGACGCACTTCAACAGCTTTTGCTCCACTTCAACGACATTCTTGCCGGGCGCCAGGCCGGTACGGTTGGCGACGCGGAAGATGTGTGTGTCCACCGCAATGGTCGGATGGCCGAACACGGTGTTGAGGATGACGTTGGCCGTCTTGCGGCCGACGCCGGGCAGGGCTTCCAGCGCGGCGCGGTCGTCCGGCACTTTGCCGCCGTGTTTTTCCAGCAGCAGACGGCAGGTTTCCAGCACGTTCTTAGCCTTGGTGCGGTACAGGCCGATGGTCTGGATGTACGGCACCAGTCCCTCGTAGCCCAGGTCGTAGATCGCCTGCGGCGTGTTGGCGACGGGGAAGAGCTTGCGTGTGGCGATGTTCACGCTGCGGTCGGTCGCCTGTGCGCTGAGAATCACGGCGACCAGCAGCTCGAAGGGCGTGCGGTATTCCAGTTCGGTGGTCGGTTCGGGATTGGCCGCCTGGAATCGCGCGAAGATCTCGGCCCGCTTGGCGGCGTTCATTTGCCTTCGGGTACGGCCGCGGCGCGGCGCGCGCGCGCCCGTTCCATTGCCGCGCGGATGAAGGCCTGTCTTGCCTGCGCTTCGTCGTCCTGCGCGGCGACGGCGCGATTGCGGCGCGCTTCGCGTGCGGCCCTGTCGCGTTCCAGTCGTGCGCGCCGGCGATAAAAGCGATTGCGCGCCGCGTCGGCAGCGGCGCGATCCCAGGCGTTCGCCGCGGGGATCATGTCGATGCAATCGACGGGGCAGGGCGCCACGCACAGATCGCAGCCGCTGCACAACGCGGCGATCACCGAGTGCATCTGCTTCGGCGCACCGGCGATGGCATCGACCGGACAGGCCTGGATGCACAGCGTGCAGCCGATGCAGCGCGATTCGTCGATGCGCGCCACCTGATGCGGCCGCTCGACGCCGCGCGTCGTATCCAGCGCTTTGGCCGGCCGGTCGAGCAGGGTGGCCAGCGCGGCGATCCCCGCGGCGCCTCCGGGCGGGCATCGGTTGATGTCGGCTTCGCCCGCGGCGATGGCGCGCGCATAGGGTTCGCAGCCGGCGTAGCCGCATTTGGTGCATTGCGTCTGCGGCAGCAGCGCGTCGATTTCGGCGACCCGTTGCGCGGGATTCATCGCGTCGCCTCGACCGCTTCGGCCACCAGATCCGGGCCGCGATAGATCAGGCCGCTGTACAGCTGCACCAGCGATGCGCCGGCGGCGAGCTTGTCGGCCGCATCCGCACCGCTCATGATGCCGCCTGCGCCGATGATGGGAATGTCGCTGCCCAATTGTTCGTGCAGCTTGCGCACCACGGCGGTCGAGCGCTGCGTGAGCGGCGCGCCCGACAGGCCGCCGGTTTCGTCGGCGTTCGGCAATCCGGCGACTGCTTCGCGCGAAATGGTGGTGTTGGTGGCGATGACCGCATCGATGCCGTAGCGCCGCAGCGCGTCGGCGATCGCAACAATACCGTCGTCGTCGAGATCGGGCGCGATCTTCACCGCCAGCGGCACCTGTTTTTGCGTGCGCTGCTTGAGGCCGTCGCGCGTGCGTGCGATGCGCTCCAGCAGTGCCGTCAGTTCGTCCGACTGCTGCAACTGCCGGAGATTCTTGGTGTTGGGCGAGGAGATGTTGATGGTGACGTAGCTCGCCAGTTCGTAGACCTTCTCCAGACAGGCGACGTAGTCGTCCGCGGCGCGCTCCACCGGCGTATCGAAATTCTTGCCGATGTTGATGCCCAGGATGCCGTCGTAACGCGCGCGCCGCACATTGGCGACGAGCGCATCGACGCCTTCGTTGTTGAAGCCCATGCGATTGACGATGGCACGCGCCTCGGGAATGCGGAACAGGCGCGGCTTGGGGTTGCCCGGCTGCGGACGCGGGGTGACGGTGCCCACTTCGATGAAGCCGAAGCCGAAAGTCGCCAGACCGTCGATATGCGCGCCGTTCTTGTCCAGACCCGCGGCAAGCCCTACGGGATTGGGGAAATCGAGTCCCATCGCGCGCACCGGCCGTCCGGCGATCGCGCGACCGGGCAGCGTCAGGCCGCCCAGTCTGGCGAGCAGATCGGCGGAGCACAGAGCGAGTTCGTGGGCGGTTTCCGCGTCGAGGTGAAACAGAAACGGCCGCGCCAGGGCGTAAAGCATGGGCCGCGAGTTTAGGGAATGTCCAGGGAAGTGCCAAGGATGGCTGTCGGCACGGCCATCACGATCGGCGATGCTTGGATCATACAAGCTCGAACGGCGCTCGTTCGTGAGGCGCGTCGTGCCGGCCGTCAGAACTGCAGTTGGGCGATCGTGTCGTCGTCCAGGCGGCGCCACTCGCCGTCGATCAATCCTTCGATGGGGCGGAAGCGCGCCTTGTACGCCATCTTGCGACTGTCGCGGATCCAATAGCCCAGATAAAGATGCGGCAGCCCCAGCGCGCGGCACTGCTCGATCTGCCACAGGATGTTGTAGGTGCCGAGACTGGCGTTCGTGGCGTCCGGATCGAAGAAAGTGTAGACCGAGGACAGGCCGTCTTCGAGGTAATCGACGATGCTCACCATTGCAAGGCGGCCTTCGTCACGGAATTCCACCAAGCGGGTGTTGATGCGGCTTTGCAGCAGGAAGTGCGAGTACTGATCGCGACTGTCCTGATCCATGCCGCCACCGGCATGGCGCGCGGCCTGGTAGCGCAGATACAGCGCGTAGTGTTCCACGCGGAAGCGCAGGTTCAGCATGTTCACCTGCAGCGATTCGTGGCGCCGCGCCGCGCGCCGCTGATAACGCGTGGGCGCGAACTCCTCGACCGGGATGCGCACCGGGACACAGGCGCGACAGGCATCGCAATAGGGACGGTAGGTGAAGATGCCGCTGCGGCGGAAGCCGCGGCGCACGAGTTGGCTGTACAGGTCGTTGCCGATGAGATGGCTGGGCGTGGCCACCTGCGAGCGCGCCAGCTTGCCGTTGAGGTAGCTGCACGGATAAGGCGCCGTCACGTAGAACTGCAGTACGGCCTGGGGTAGATCGTTAAGCTTCGACATCGGTCATCAGGGCGCGGCGCGCGCCTTTATGCGCTCCCCATCGTGCATCGGGCCGAAGTGCTGCCACGAGCCCGTATCATGTCCGCAGTGTATCAACTCCTCGAGGCGCCGGGCGAATTCGGTGCGCGGAATGGGCCGCGCGCCCAGCGTGGCGAGGTGGGGCGTTTCCATCTGGCAGTCGATCATGCCGCAACCCCTGGCGGCGAGCAGCCGCACCAGATGCACCAGCGCGATCTTGGACGCGTCGCGTGCCGCGGTGAACATCGACTCGCCGTAGAACATGCGTCCGATGGCCACGCCGTACAGGCCGCCGGCCAGTTCCCCGTCGATCCAGGTTTCGACCGAATGCGCATAGCCGAGCCGGTGCAGCCGGGCATAGGCTTCCTGGATCTCCGGCACGATCCAGGTGCCGGTTTCGCCGTTGCGCGGCGCGGCGCAAGCGGCGATCACCGCGTCGAAGGCGGTATCGAAGCGCACTTCGTATGATTTGTTGCGCAATGTCTTGGTCAACGAGCGCGAAACCTTCAACTCGTCCGGAAACAGCACCATGCGCGGATCCGGGCTCCACCACAGGATCGGATCGCCGGGCGAATACCAGGGGAAGATGCCGCGCCGGTAGGCTTCCAGCAGGCGCTGCGGCGCCAGGTCGCCGCCCACGGCGAGCAGGCCGTTCGGCTCGTGCAGCGCGGCGGTGAGCGGCGGAAAGCGTAGCGTGCGGTCCAGCCAGGCGATCATGCGATCAGCCGATATCTTCGGTGTGCAGGCGGAAGCCGCCGTTGCGGCGATCGGTGTAGTAATGCCGCAAGGTGGTGGAAACGGTGCGGAAGGCGAGATCGTCCCACGGTACTTCCGCTTCCTCGAACAGCCTTACTTCGAGGCTTTCGATGCCGGGACCGAAATCCAGGTCGAGCAGTTCCGCGCGATAGAACACGTGCACCTGGCTTGCGCGCGGCACCGACAGCACGCTGTACATGTCGCGCAAGGCCACGCGCGCGTTCGCCTCCTCGCGCGTTTCGCGCATGGCGGCCTGCGCGAGGGTCTCGTCGTTTTCCATGAAGCCGGCGGGCAGGGTCCAGTAGCCGTGACGCGGTTCGATGGCGCGGCGGCACAGCAGGATGCGGCCTTCCCATTCGGGAATGCAACCCACCACCATGCGCGGATTCACGTAATGGATGGTGTTGCAGGCGTCGCAAACATAACGCGGCAGGTTGTCGCCGGGCGGCACGCGGAGCGCCACCGGATCGCCGCAGTTGGAGCAGAACTTCATCGCGGACCGGGTGAGACAAGGGCTCGAAACTCGCGTGCTATGATAGCCCACATCCGACGCCGCGCTGCGGCGCTCCCATCACCACTACTGCGTCCCGGGTCTTGCGTCCTTCGCATATTGAGGCGGTACTAGAACGCGAGTTCGCCGCTGTTGCGAGCGGGCGACACACGCCCGTCATGCTGTGGGGGCCGCCCGGTGTGGGCAAATCGCAGATCATCGCTGACATTGCCGCGCGGCATGATGTCCCGCTGATCGACATCCGCCTTGCGCAAATGGAGCCCACCGATCTGCGCGGCATCCCCTTCCGCGACGGCAGGCAGGTCATCTGGTCTGTTCCCGCGCAACTGCCCGATGCCGAACGGCACGGCGAACGCGGCATCCTCTTTCTCGATGAAATCACCTCGGCCGTGCCGACCGTCACCGCCGCAGCCTATCAGCTCATTCTCGATCGTCGCCTGGGCGAATACAGCGTGCCGCCCGGTTGGGCGATCTTCGCCGCCGGCAACCGTCAGGGCGACCGCGGCGTCACCTATCAGATGCCTGCGCCGTTGGCGAACCGCTTCGCGCACTACGAACTGGAAGCCGATCTGGACGACTGGGTGCGCTGGGCGCATGCGCGCGGCATCGACTCGCGTCTGATCGCCTTTCTGCGCTTCCGTCCCGATCTGTTGTTCAGCTTCGATCCGGCGCGCTACACCGTCGCCTTTCCCTCGCCGCGATCTTGGGAATACGCCGACCGCGCACTGCATAAATTCGCCGATGCGCCGGCGCTGCTCGGCGAAGCGCTGCAGGCCTGCGTCGGCGCGGCGGCGGGACTGGCCTGCCGCGCGTATCTCAATCATCTTGACGCACTGCCCGATGTGGATGCCATCGCCGAAGGCCGCGTGCACGAGGTGCCGCGCGGCGTAGAGATGCAGTACGCCGTGGCCGCGGCGCTGGTGCGGCACGTGGCGCGCCTGTCCGGCGCGGCACAGAAGTCGGCCGTCGAACATGTGCTGCACTATGCGCGCCGCTTCCCGCAGCGCGAACTCGGTCTGATGCTGGTGACCGATCTGCAGCGCACGGTGGCCACGCCGCTGTACGAGGCGCCGGCTTTTGCCGAATGGGCGGCCGAGGTCGGCGACCTGCTGTCCTATGAGCGCCTCTGAACGGCCGCAGGAGACGGCGTCCGGGCGCGTCAAGCGCAAACTCGAAGCGGCGCGTGCGCGCCTCATCCTCGACCGGCCGTTCATCGGCGAACTGCTGATGCACCTGCCGCTGGTGGAGCATCCGCGCTGCGGCAGCATCGCCACCGACGCGCGCGCGCTGTACTACAGCCGCGATTACATCGATCGCCTGTCCTTCGCCGATGTGCGCTTCATGCTGGCGCATGAGGCGCTGCACTGCGCGCTGCTGCATTTTCATCGGCGCGGCCATCGTCTCGAGCGGCGCTGGGACCGCGCCTGCGACTACTGCGTGAATCAACTGCTGGTGGACGACGGCTTCGCGCCGCCCGAGGGCGCGCTGCTCGACCCGGCCTTTCGCGGTCTGTCCGCCGAGGAGATCTACGCCGTGCTGCCCGACGCGCAGGACGACCACACGCTGGATGAACATTGGTTCGGCCGCGCGGGCAGCGGCGAGGCGGCCATCGCCAGCGACCGCGGCGGCGATGCCGAGGCGACGCAACTGGCCGATGCGGCGTTCATGGAGGCGCATCGCGACGGCTTCGACGAAGTCGCCACGCGCGGCAGCACGCTCATGCCCGCCGAAGCGCTCGCCGAAGCATGGCAGGACCGCCTTGCCGCCGCCGCGATCGAGGCGGCACAGGTGGGCAGCCTCGGTTCGGCCTTCGACGAAGCACTCGATCGACTGATCCAGCCGCGTCTGCCGTGGCGCGCCCTGCTGGCGCGCTATCTGGTGAGCGTGGCGCGCGACGACTACAGCTACGGCCGGCCGAGCCGGCGCGAAGGCGAAGCGCTGTTTCCGGCGCTGCACAGCGGCCAGGTGGAACTGGCGCTCGCGCTGGATACCAGCGGCTCCATCACGCACCACGACTTCGCCGAGTTCCTCACCGAAATCGATGCGTTGAAGGGGCAGATCCGCGCGCGCGTCACGCTGTTCGCCTGCGATGCGGAACTGGCGCCGGATGCACCCTGGTCCTTCGAAAGCTGGCAGCCCATCGCACTGCCGGAAGACCTGAGCGGAGGCGGCGGCACGCGTTTCACGCCCGTATTCGAGTGGCTCGAACAGCGCGGCACGCGTCCCGATGCGCTGCTTTATTTCACCGATGCGCAGGGCGAATTTCCCGCGCATGCGCCCGGCTATCCGGTGATCTGGCTGGTGAAAGGCAACGCGCCCGTCCCCTGGGGCGAGCGCGTGCAGTTGAACTGACGAGGCGCGCGGTTCAGCGCTTGGCCTCGTGATACATCTTGTCCGGATTCATTTTCGTGCTCCACGGCAGGCCCGAGTTCTGCCAGCCGTTGCGGATGCGGAATCCGGCATGCGGCCCGTCCTTCAGCGCCGACCCCTGAAAGCCGTCGATGACGTAGCGTGCATTGGGGAAGCCGTGCTCGCGCAGGAACCTCGCGCTCGGCTCGCCCCGTTCGCTGCCCGAGCGGCACATAGTGATGATTTCGGTGTCGTTGCCCAGGCCGCGCTTTTCCAGTTCGGCCTTGATGCGCGCGATGAAATCGGGATTGCGGTAAAGCCTGAAGGTGCCGCGCTTTTCATCCCAGGCATGCCGATCGACCAGCAGGTACGGCACATTGACGTGGACGGCGTCGGTAAAGCCGACGAACATGATTTCCACCGGGTCACGGACGTCGACGAACAATACTTTCGCGTCGGCTTGTTGGACTTTGGCATAGGCATCCTGGGGGGAAATCCCGATCTCGGCTGCGTTGGCGGACAATGCGCAGAGCCCGAACGAGAGTGCGATCAATAAGCGCTTCATACTCGTCCTCGTGCATAAAATCGTGGATGCGACTAGTGTAGATGGCGGCAGGAAGACGGGTTTGCGGTGCGTCAAGAACCGGGCACGCCCTGTCGGCCGGTCGAAGCGCAGAGGCTCCGCTATCATGCAGTCGGCAAGTATTGGAGGAGACGCGATGTCAGTCGATACGCTGTTGCCGCAGATCGCCGAGGTGCTGCGCAATGCCCGTGCGATCGCGGTGCTGACCGGCGCGGGTTTGTCCGCGGAAAGCGGCATCCCGACTTTCCGCGACGCCCAGACGGGTTTGTGGGCGCAGTATCGCGCGGAGGATCTGGCCACCCCCGAAGCCTTTGAACGCAATCCGCAACTGGTGTGGGACTGGTACGAAATGCGGCGCGAAGGCGTACGCGCGGCGCAGCCCAATCCCGGCCATTTCGCGCTTGCGGCCATGCAGGTGCAGGCGCCGGCGTGCACGCTCATCACACAGAACGTCGACGGCCTGCTGCAGCGCGCCGGCGGACGCATGGTGCTTGAACTGCACGGCAACATCCTGCGCAACACGTGTTTCGACGACGGCTGCGTGGTGGAGGCGGTGCTGGAGGGCCAACGTCCGCCCCGCTGTCCGCAATGCGGCGGCATGGTGCGGCCCGATGTGGTGTGGTTCGGCGAGGAACTGCCCGCGGATGTGCTGACGCATGCAATCCGGGCGGCGAAGGAGTGCGACGTGTTCCTGTCCATCGGCACCTCGGCACTGGTGCATCCGGCGGCACAATTGCCCATGAGTGCGTTGGACAACGGTGCGACGCTGATCGAGGTCAATCGCGATCCCACGCCGCTTTCGCCGTCGGCGCACTACAGCGTGCGCGCGCTGGCCGGCGAGTTCCAGCCTCGTCTGGTAAAAGCCGCCTGGCCGGAAGCGGCCTGACCGGCGGCTGCGCGCCGCAGGCTTTGCTTGTTTCGGCGGCGCGCTTCGGCTAGGGTCGATGCTGCTCCTTTACGGGACGTCACCGCATGGGCATGCCGTCGTACAACGATCGTCGCTCGATGCCGGCGCAGGTGCGCAGCCGTTGGTTCTACGTGCTGCTTGTGCTTGCCTTCATCCTGCACGCGCTTGCCGCCCTGGCGCAGGATGCGGAGCAGGGTGCGACCGACATAGCACCGGTCGTCACGCTCACCATCAAGGGACCGATCGGCGTGGGTGCGGGCATGCAAGTGGAGCAGGCGGTCGGGCTTGCGCGCGAGCGCAACGCCTCGCTCCTGCTCATCACGCTCGATACACCGGGCGGGTTGGTCAGCACCACGCGCGAAATCATCCAGTCGATCCTCGGCTCGTCCGTGCCGGTGGCCGTTTACGTAGCGCCTTCGGGCGCGCGCGCGGCCAGCGCCGGGACCTACATCGTCTATGCGGCGCATATCGCCGCCATGGCGCCCGGCACCAGCATCGGTGCAGCCACGCCGGTGGCGATGCAGGGGCCCATAGGCGGGCCGCAGCCGGAAGAAAAGCCCGCGACCCGGGACAAGGACGGCAAGGACGGCAAACCCGCAGCGCCCGACACCGCAATGGAGCGCAAGGCGCTCAACGACGCCATCGCCTTTCTGCGCAGCCTCGCGCAGATGCGTGGCCGCAATATCGAATGGGCGGATGAGGCGGTGCGCGACGCGGCCACGCTCACCGGCAAGGAAGCGGCGAGCATGAACGTGGTGGATCTGCTCGCCGACAATCAGCAGGCGCTGCTCGAGGCGCTGCACGGCCGCAGCGTGCAGACCAGCGCGGGCAAGATGGAAATCGTTACGCGCGACGCGCCGCTCGTCGCCGCCGAACCCAGCCTGCGCATCCGCGTGCTGGCGGCGGTGGCCGACCCCAACGTTGCTTTCATCCTGCTGCTGATCGGCATCTACGGCTTGATTTTCGAGTTCTGGAATCCGGGAACGGGCGTGACGGGCGTGATCGGCGCTGTGTGTCTGCTGCTCGCGCTCACCGCATTGACCATGCTGCCGGTGCACTACGGCGGACTGGCGTTGCTGTTGCTCGGTCTGGCGCTGATGACGGCCGAGGCCTTCAGTCCCGGCGTGGGCGTGATGGGTATCGGCGGCCTCATCGCCTTTGTCGTCGGCTCGATCTTCCTGTTCGATCCGAGCGACTCGGACTTCGACTTTGGTGTCGCACTGCCGCTCATCCTCGGCGCCGCTGCCGCGAGCGCGGGTCTGTTCATTTTCGTGCTCGGGGCGGCGCTGCGCGCGCGGCGCGGACCGGTTGCCACCGGCGCGGAACAGATGATCGGCGCGCGCGGCGTGGTGCGGGAGTGGCAGGCGCAGGAAGGCGTGGTGCAGGTGTGCGGCGAGTCGTGGCGGGCGCGCAGTGACCAGACGCTTGCGCCCGGCGTTGCGGTGGAAGTGACGGCGCGCGACGGCCTGGTCGTCGAAGTGCGCCCGTTGAACAATGATTCCGATTTCCGGGGGCGTGCGCCGCTTCCCGACAGACCCTAGCGAAGGAGCCGCATATGGATTTGTTCGCCCTGCCGTTCTACCTGATCCCGGTGCTGATCGTGCTGGGGATCATCGCCTCGGCTTTCCGCATCCTGCGCGAATACGAACGCGGCGTGATTTTCATGCTCGGCCGCTTCTACAAGGTCAAGGGACCGGGTCTGATCCTGGTCATTCCCGTGCTGCAGCAGATGGTGAAGGTCGATCTGCGCGTGCGCGTATTCGATGTGCCGCCGCAGGACGTGATCTCGCGCGACAACGTCTCGGTGAAAGTGAACGCCGTGGTGTACTACCGTGTGGTCGATCCCGAGCATGCGGTCATCCAGGTGGAGAATTTCAACCAGGCGACCAGCGAACTCGCGCAGACGACGCTGCGCTCCGTGCTCGGTCAGCACGAACTGGACGAAATGCTCGCCGAACGCGAAAAGCTCAATAGCGATTTGCGCAGACTGCTCGACGAGCGCACCGACGCCTGGGGCATCAAGGTTTCGGCCGTCGAACTGAAGCACGTCGATCTGAACGAGGCGATGGTGCGGGCCATCGCCAAACAAGCGGAGGCCGAGCGCCTGCGTCGCGCGAAGATCATCGACGCGGAGGGTGAACAGCAGGCCGCGGAAAAGTTGCGGCAGGCAGGCGAGGTACTCGCGACCCAGCCGGAAGCGATGCAACTGCGCTATCTCGGCGCGTTGACCAATATCGCCGGCGACCGCTCATCGACCATCGTGCTGCCGCTGCCGCTCGATCTGCTCAATGCGCTGTCACGCGCCGCGGAGCGGAAGTAGCGTGGTCTCGCCGACAGGAATCGAACCTGTATCTAGCGCTTAGGAGGCGCTCGTTCTATCCGTTGAACTACGGCGAGAAATGCGTTTGCGGCGCAGCGGTGCGCGCGATTTTACGCGATGTGGCGCCGATTCACCCGAGGAACAGCAGCAGAAAGGCCGCGAGGATCGCGAAGAACAGCCCCAGATGCGTCCACGACCATAGGACGAAGCGTCGCGCGAGTTTCTCGGGCGGATGGTTGGAAAGCAGGTAGAGGCGGCCGTCGGCGGGGCGCTCGATGCTGTCGAAGCTGGGCACGGTGCGCAGCACCCGATGATTCCGTTCCACCTCGCGCCGCGCCGCTGCGCGCGCAAGCGCCCATTCCTTCATGTCGAGTTCGCCGTTCTTGTCCAGATCGTAGCGACGCAGCAGGCAATCGGGATCGCGTTTCCATTGGGCCAGCAGTTCGCGCATGTCCGCGAGCACGTCCGCCTCACCGGGCAGGAGCGTACGGGTCTTGAATTCGCCCAGCACGTAAAGCGTGTCGCCTTCGTGGATGCGCCACTCGGTGTAGCGGCGATCGGTGGCGATGTCGCGCGTCTCCTTGTGCGCGCAGAGAATCTCCGCGCCTTCGGGATCAATGGTGCATTCGCCGGTGCGATCGCGCAGCAGGAAGGAGGCCACGCTTTCGCCAGAATCGATGGTGCGCCAGTCGCCGTTGCTTTCGCGCTCTTCCACTTCGTAGGCGAACCAGCAGCAGAGCTTTTGCGACAGCTTGGCGCGCAGCGGCCAGTCCGGATGGTTGTACGCCTGTCCCAGCAATTCCACATAACCCTGCGCAGCCGAAGCGATGGTCGAGGTCGGCATGTCGCCCACGGCGCGGTAACGCCTGAACGTGGCGATCCACCCGTAAAGCGACAGCGCGGCCATCGACGGCAGGGCGACGTACCACGCCTCGCGCGCATCGGCCTGCGCGGCGACGACCACGATGAACAGATGCGCGCCGCCGTAGAGCAGAAAGCTGCGCAACTGGGAACTGCGTCGCGAAATGATCATGCGTGCCGCCGGGTTCCGCCGGCACGCCGTTCAATGGCGTTCATGAGGGAAGCGCGCACGGGGACAGCCGTGCGTCGTCGGGGTCAACAGGGGCGTCGATCGAGCCTGCTCGACATCCCTAGCCGAACAGCGCCTTGACGTCCACGTCGGCCTTTTCGGCCGTTGCGAATTCCAGCAGCTTCGCCGGCGGGAAGCTGCCCAGGCGCGCAACGATGAGATCGGGAAACTGCTCGATGCGTACATTGTTGATGTTCGCCGCCTCGTTGTAGAGCTCGCGTCGGTCGGCGATGGCGTTCTCCAGCTGGCTGATGCGCGTCTGCAACTGCATGAAATGTTCGTTGGCCTTGAGCTCGGGATAGGCTTCGGCGATGGCGAACAGAGTGCCGAGGCTCGAGCGCATCATCGCTTCGGCCGGACCCAGTGCATCCACGTCGCGCTTCTCGCGCGCGTCCTGCACCAGCGAGCGGGCGCGGATCACCTTTTCCAGCGTTTCCTGCTCGAACTGGCGGTATTGCTTGCAGACCTCCACCAGCTTCGGAATCTCATCGTGGCGCTGCTTGAGCAGCACGTCGATGTTCGACCAGGCCTTCGCCACGCCGTGCTTTACGTTGACCAGGCCGTTGTAGACCATGATCAGGTACACCACGATGACGGCGATCAGTGCAAGAAAGATGATCAGCCCCACTTGAATCCTCCCGGGAAGGTGTCTGCGCGCGGCATTGTAGCCAGTGCGCGGCATGCGTCGGCTAGAATCGCAGTCTTGAGGCGGAGTGCCTTGCGCGCTTCGTGAATTTTGCCGCGCATGCGCGACGGAGTGCAGCCATGCAACACGACTGGCAGCGAGTGCTGGACTTCTGGTTCGGTACTGCCGACATGCCGGGATACGGGCAGCCGCGTCCCGAGTGGTTCCGCAAGTCGGATGCCTTCGACGAAACGATACGCGAGCGTTTCGAAAGCACCTACGAAGCTGCAGCGCGCGGTGAACTCGTGCATTGGCAGGATGTGCCCGAATCCGCGCTCGCGCTCGTCATCGTGCTCGACCAGTTCCCGCGCAACATGTATCGCGGCACGCCGCGCGCCTTCGCCGCCGATCCGCTGGCCCTGAGCGTTGCGCGTCATATCGTCGCGCAAGGCTGGGACCGGTCGATGAAACCGGTAGAGCGCCTGTTTGTCTACCTGCCTTACGAGCACGCCGAGGACATGGCGATGCAGCGCGAATCGGTGCGGCTGTTCGAAACCCTGCGCGACGATCCGCAGAGCGTCGGAGGTATCGACTACGCCTGGCGCCATTACGAAATCATCGAGCGTTTCGGTCGCTTCCCGCATCGCAACGCCATACTCGGGCGACCGTCGACGCCCGAGGAAATCGAATTTCTCAAACAACCGGGGTCATCTTTCTAATGAATCACACCACCACCACGCCTTCGGAATTGGTCGCACCCTTCGCA
>Ga0079224_100006147_pt1 | contig 15862 bp, 13 predicted proteins | sample Stecom2015_FD_80414 | JGI IMG/M metagenome (GOLD analysis project Ga0079224, IMG submission 80414) | Agricultural soil microbial communities from Utah to study Nitrogen management - Steer compost 2015 | ecosystem: Environmental > Terrestrial > Soil > Agricultural land | place: USA: Utah...
AGGCCGTAGTGCAAGAAAATCGCCGAGAGCCAGCGCCAGGGCTCGAGCGGCCACGCCGGATCGGTGAAGGCAATGCCGCTCAGCAGCCCGCCCCAGCGCAGCGTCTGTGACAGGGGCAGGCGCCCCGCCAGGTCGAAGGTCCCCAGGCCGAAGTTGCTGAAGGCGAAGACCGCCAGGCAGATCGCCACGAAGAATTTGGTGGCTGGAAAGTCGGTCCCGAACAGCCCCGTCCACAGCTCGCGCGCCGCCTGCCACAGCGGGCCCGGCAACCGCTGGCCGCAGTGGTAGCAGCGCGCCTCGTCGGCTCCATTCAGCTTGCCACACGCCGGGCAGATACGGGACCGGACCGCCATGGGGCCTTCATAAGCCGGCGCGGCGGTCGGGGCCACCGGGCAGCGTAAGCAGCGAGGGCGCCCGCCCGTTTCCTCGAGGTGAGCGCAGTGGCTCGAGACCTGACCGCCGTTCGGCACCCTCCCCGCGCGGCCCACCCGCAGGGCGCGGCAAGGACCGACCGCTGGTGTACAGTGCGCCTCGTGGTCGCGCCCAGCAGCCCGCCCGAACTGGAGGCCGAGCGGCTGCTGTGCGAGCGAGCTGCTCGCGGCGACCGCCAGGCGCTCGGCGAGATCCTGCGCCGCTACGGCCCTCGGCTCTACCGCAGCGTGCTTTTGCCGCGACTCGGCAGCCCGAGCGCCGCCGAGGAAGCCCTCGGCAACACCTACGTCAAGGTCGTCGAGCGCTTTGCTCAGTTCACCTGGCAGAGCGTGGGGGTCTACCCGTGGCTGCGCGTGGTGGCGCTGCGGGTCGCGCTCGACCAGCTCCGCGCGCGCAAGCGCGAGCTGCTCTTCGAGCCCCAGGATCTGGAGCGCGAGCTCGACGCCGCCGAGCGCGATCGGCGCGAAGCCGCTCGGCTCGAGGAGCACGACCTGGCCGTGGCCCGCGCTCGGGTCGAAGAAGTGCTCGCCGAGCTCAACCCACGCTATGCCCTGGCCATCCGCCTGCGCATCCTCGAGCAGCGCTCCCGCGACGACGCCGCAGCGGTGCTCGAGGTCAGCGTGTCGACCTTCGACGTGGTACTGCACCGGGCGATGGTGGCGCTGCGCAAGCTCCTGGCGAAGCGGGGAGGCTCCCCGTGAGCGGCCCGCCGCGCGATGACCGCTCCGATTCCCGGCTCGAGGTCGAGCCGGCCGCGGACGGCCCGAGCACGGAGGACGCCGAGCTCGCAGCAGCGCTGCGCGCGGCCCATACGCCCGAGGATTTGTCGGAGGAGCAGCTCGAGGCGTTGCTCGAACGAGCCCTGGCGAGCGACCCTCTCGCCGAAGCGAGCGAGCTCGAGCTGCGGCAAGCCGAGCGCTTGCGGACCGAGCTCTCATCGGATCCGCTGATCATGGCCCTCCGGTCGGCGGTGGCGCCCACCGACCCCGATCCCGAGCGGCACGAGCGGCTCGTCGCGCAGGCGCTCGAGCGACATCGGAGCCCGAGCGGCCGGCTCTTCGTGTGGATCGGCGTGACCGCGAGCGCGCTCGGCGTGGCCGCGGCCGTCGCGCTCGTCGTGCGCACCGCGAGCACCCCGAGCCCCCGCGCGGCCGAAGCCCTCGCGCGCTCGCGTTCGACCGCGTCGCTGTTCAGCGAGCCCTTCGAGCGCGCCGCCACGACCGAGCGCATCGACCGCATCGCCGAGGTCCGCGCCCGCGAGCTGCGGCAAAACCGCTTCCACAGTTGGGGGGTGCGATGAGGCGCGCGGCGCTCGCGGTGGCGCTCGCGGCCGCCATCTCTGCGGGCTGCGCGCGCACGGAACGCGAAGCCGCCGAGCTCTGCCCCGAGTCCGACGCGCCGGTCGTCGATTCGGTGCTGCTCGCCTTTTTGAGCCGCGCGCGGGCGGCCCACCACGCCGCCGATCTGCACGAACGAGCCGGCCGCACCGAGGCGGCGCTGGCCGCGTTGTCCGAGCTGCCGAGCGGTCCCCTCCCCCCCGGCGAGCCCCCCTTGCCCGAGGTGCGCGAGGTGCTCGCCGATACCCAGGCGCGCATCGCCGAGCTCGAGGACGCGCTCGGCCGGCGCGAGCGCGCGCTCGAGAGCGTCGCCTCCGGATTGAAATGGGTGCCGGAGCCGACCTATTTTCGCGGGCGTCTGCTCGAGGTCCGGGGCTTGATCCACGAGCGGCGCGCCAAGGAGCTTTCGGAAGCCGGACAGGCAGCGGCCGCCGAGCAGGCGCGACGCGCGGCGCTCGAGTCGCTCGAAGGCGCCATGAAGATCCAAGCCGACGTCATCGAACGTTCGCTCGAGCAGCATGACGGCGGCGGCTGACGTCGAACGGCGGGCGCGGCCGGACCGGCGCCTCGGGCAGGCGTGGACGCCCGCCCAGCGGCTCAAGAACGCGCTGCTGCGCTGGCTGATCGCGGGCACCATCGCGGTCACCGATCGCCTGCCCGCGCGGCTGCTCCTCGCTGGCGCGCGGGTCGCCGGCCGCGCTGCGGCCAGGCTGCTCGTGCCCCTGCGCCGCCGGGCGGAGCGGACGCTCCGTTCGGTGCTGGGCGAGACCGGCGATCCGGCGCGCCTCGCCGCCGACTGCCTCGCCGCCGTGGGCGAGAACGCTGGCTACACGCTGCTCTTGCGACGGCCGGGGATCCGAGCGCGGACGCTGGTGGAGCTGTCGCCCGCGACGACCGAGCTGCTCCGGGGGGTGCTCGCGAAGGGTCGCGGGGCGGTGTTCGTCAGCGCCCACCTCGGACCGTTCGAGCTGGTGGCGGCGGCCGTCGCCGAGCTGGGGCATCGGCCCGCCGTGGTGGTGCGCGAGAGCTACGACCCCAAGCTGAACGCGCTGGTGGATCAGCATCGCCTCGCGCGCGGCGTCGAGGTGATCCACCGTGGAGACCCGGGCTGCCCGAGCCGCATCGTGCGGGCGTTGCGCGAGGGGCGCCCGGTCGGTTTTCTGCCGGACCTACCTGGTCGCGTGCGCACACACCTCGTCACCCTCATGGGTCGACCAAGCGTCATCGCCGCGGGTCCCGTTCGCATCGCTCGCCGCGCCGGCTGTCCGCTGCTGGTGGGCACGTTGCAGCCCCTCTCACCTCCGACGCCGGCGCCGTTCCGGCTCATTCTCGGCGAGATTTCGCACGCGGGCGCCGACGACGCGACGGTCGCCCAGCGCCTCGCCGACGTTCTGAGCGCCGCCATCAGGAGGGCACCGGCCCAATGGCCGTGGATGGCAGCGAAATTTCCGTCATTGCAGAACAAATTGACACAGCGATAAACTGGAAAACGGGACTTAGGGGTACCCCCCGTAGTGAATTCCAGAGCCGGCAGTCAGACCCCACACCCGGTCGCGGGCGTGAACATCCGCAGCCTGCCGATCGGGCCAGAGGAAGCCTTCGTGCTGTCGCGGATCGACGGCAGGACGAGCGAACCGGACCTGGCCGCCGCCACCGGCTTGCCGCCGGAGCGCATCGCGCGCTGTCTGGCGCGGCTCGCCGAGCTCGGTGCGATTCAGTTCGATCGCGCGCCGGAGCCGGCGCGCCCGACCCGCGAGCGGATGAACGCGGTCACGATCGATCCGGAGCAGCGCCCCGCCATCGAGCCGCCCCCGGGCCCGGCGCGGGAAGAGACCGCCGCGCTCTACGATCCGAGCGAGCTCGACGAAGCCGTGGATCTGGATCGGGCTCGCAAGCGCCGGGTGCTGGACCTCTACTACCGCCTCGACGGCCTCGATCACTACGCGGCGCTCGGAGTGGCGCGCGACGCCGACAAAAAAGCGATCAAAAACGCCTACTACGAAGCCGTCAGCGTCTTTCACCCCGATCGATACTTCGGCAAGAACCTCGGCAGCTTCAAGCCCAAGCTCGAACGGATCTTCACCCGCCTCACCGAGGCGCACGACGTGCTGTCGCGATCGCGCTCCAGAACGGAATACGACGCCTACCTCAGCACCCAAAAGACGACGCGCGATCTCGAACAATTGATGACCGACCGAGCGCGTCAGCTGGAAGAGGTGCGCCGCGAGATCGAGCGAGAGGCCCGGCTGGCGGAGCGGGCCGCGCAGGCTCAAGTCCAAAGGCCGCCCACCTTCTCCTCCGCGCCGCCCCGCGCTCCCGATCCCGAGGCGCGCCGCAAGGCGCTCGCCCGCAAGCTCGGCGTCTCGCTCGCTCCGCCCGCCCGAGCGTCGTCACCCGCGCCGGCCGCTGGCACGAGCCGAGATCACGCGGTGGCCGATCTGAAGCGGCGCTACGAGGAGCGCGTGCTGCAGGTCAAAGCCCGACAGATCGACCACTATCTGGAGCGGGCCGAGGAAGCCCTCGGTCAAGGCAACGCGGTGTCGGCGGCCAACGCCCTGCGCATCGCCGCCACCCTGGCGCCTGAAAACACCGACATCGTCGAGCGGCTCGGTCGCGTCGAACGGCAGGCCAACGATCAGCTCTCGGCGAGCTATCTAAAAACCGCAGACTACGAGCTCAAGAGCGGTCGTTTGGCCGACGCAGCGCGCTCCTATCAGCTCGCGGCCCGTGGCAGCGACGACCCCCGAGTCTTCGAGCGGGCGGCGTTTTGCCTGCTGGAGAGCGGCGGCGACCTGCGCGCCGCCGCGGAACATGGCAAAAAGGCGGTGCTCCTCGCACCCGAGGACGCCGGCTGCCGCTTGACGCTGGCGCGGGTCTACCTCGCCGCGGGCATGCAGCGGAGCGCCGTCGGTGAGATTCAGCGGGCGACCGAACTCGCTCCAAACGATGATACCATTCGGGACTGGGCCAAGCGCATACGGCGCGGAGAAGCTTGAGGCGCAAGGGATCTGAGAACATGGAGCGAGTCATCGGCATCGACCTCGGCACGACCAACTCGTGCGTCGCCATCATGGAGGGCAATGCCCCCGCGGTGATCTCCAACCGCGGCGGCTACAAGACCACCCCGAGCATCGTGGCGGTGACCGAGGCCGGCAAGCGCCTGGTCGGACACATCGCCAAACGCCAGGCCATCACCAACTCGGAGAACACGGTCTACGCGGCCAAGCGCTTGATTGGCCGCAAGTGGAACTCACCGCAGGTAAAAAATGCGCTGATGACCTCGAGCTACAACATCATCGAGGGACCGCACGGCGACGTCCGCATCCACCTGCGCGACAAAAACTACTCCGTGCCGGAGGTGAGCTCGATGGTCTTGCAAGAGATGAAGATCATCGCCGAGGACTACCTCGGGCAACCGGTGACCAAGGCGGTGGTGACGGTGCCCGCCTACTTCAACGATCACCAACGCCAGGCGACCAAGGACGCCGGGGCGATCGCCGGCCTCGACGTGATCCGCATCATCAACGAGCCGACGGCGGCAGCCCTCGCCTACGGCTTCGGGCGCAACTTCGACCGCACGGTCGCCGTGTACGACCTCGGCGGCGGCACCTTCGACGTCAGCGTGCTGGAGATCGGCGCCCACGGCGTGTTCAAGGTCATCAGCACGACCGGCGACACCTTCCTGGGTGGCGAGGACTTCGACGCCCGCATCATCGACTGGCTGGTCGAAGGCTTCAAACAGGAGCACGACATCGACCTCCGGCAGGACCGCATGGCCCTGCAGCGCCTGCGCGACGCGGCCGAAAAGGCCAAGTGCGAGCTGTCGGCGCTCAAGGAGACCGAGATCAACCTGCCATTCATCATCTCCACGGGGCGCAACGAAGCGCTCCACCTGCAGCGGCTGTTGACCCGCGACACGCTCGAGATGCTCACCGAAGACCTGGTGGAGCGCACCGTCGACATCTGCCGCCAGGCGCTGGAAGACGCGCGGCTCGACATCGATGAAATCGAAGACATCGTGCTGGTCGGCGGCATGACGCGCATGCCGGCGATCCAGCGGGCGGCCGCCGAGTTCTTCGGGCGCGAGCCGAACAAGAGCCTGCACCCGGACGAGGTCGTGGCGCTCGGCGCCGCGATCCAAGGCGCCGCGCTGCTCGAAGAGAAGCAGGAGATGATCCTGCTGGACGTGACCCCGCACGCCCTCGGGATCATGACCTTCGGCAGCCACTTCGAGGAGTTGATCCCGCAGAACACCACGGTGCCCACCAGCCGGACCAAGACCTTCACCACGAGCCGGGACAACCAGACGGCGGTCAAGATCCTGGTCATGCAGGGAGAAAGCGAAAAGGCCGACCAGAACGAGCTGCTCGGCGAGTTCATCTTGACCGGGCTGCGCCGAGCGCCGAAGGGCGAGGTGGAGATCGAGGTCTCCTTCGACATCAACACGGACGGGATCGTCAGCGTCCACGCCAAGGACCTCGAGACCGGCCAGGAGCAGTCGATCCAAGTGACGGCCACCAGCGGCCTCACCCAAGAGGAGATCAACTCGATGATGTCGGACGCCGCCGAGTACCTGGTCGAGCGGCGCTCCGACGAAGCCTTCGAGGCCGCCCGGCAGGAAGCCGAGACGTTGATCGCGGAGATCGAAGACTTGTTCCCCGAGATCGAGCGCGTGGTGGGGTCGGCGGATTTCGGGCGTGACGCGCTCAGCAAGGCGCGCGGCGTGCTCGACCGGGCCAAGAACGCGATCGAGCTCAAACGGACGGAGCTCATCAAAGAACAAGTCGAGCAGCTGGCCCGCACTCAGCGGATGTTCAAAGGCGTGGTGGCCCGCGGCGGCTGACGTTGTCGCGGTTCGAGCGCAGATCCATGGCGCGCAACAAGAAGGACGATAAAACCCCGCGCGGCTCGAGCTCGATCCCGCCCGAGGTGACGGCGATCGACGGCACCTGGGACGACGACCTCGAGGGCCCGCTCGAGATCGTGGTCGACGAACGCGGCGACGCCAGCCCCTACGATCGGGTCACGGCGGTGCCCGACGTCCCGACCGAGCAATACGTCGCGCGCATGATGCAAATCGCGGACGCTCGAGAACCCGCCGAGGCGGATCCGGAGCCCGACCCGACCCCACCGGACGCCGACGAGCCCGATCGCCCCGCCCTGTTCTTCGGCCACGCCGAGCTCACCGAGGAGGAGCTCGAGGCCGCGCTCGAGCGGCCAACCAGCCCCGATCCGCTGGTCTTCTCCGATCCCATCAACGGCCCGCGCCGGCTCGAGGCGGCGCCCCCCGAGTCCCGGCCCGCGCTGGATCTCGACGACCCCGCGGCGCTACCGGCGCGAGAAGACTCGCTCTTCGATCTGCCACGGGTCTCCCCCCCGGCGGGGATCCCAGCAGCGCCGCCCGCGGCCGAAGACCGCCCGAGCTCGGCGTCTTCGGATCCCACGGTCGTGGAGATGAAGCAGCGGCACGCAGCAGGTGACTTCAGCGGCGCGCTGGCGGTGGCCGAACGGCTGCTGCAGCGCGATCCGGAGCACGATCTGGCCAGGCGCATGACCGAGCTCTGCCAGCAGGCGCTCGTCCGCATGTACTCGGGCCGCCTCGGATCGCTCGAGCAGCGCCTGCGCGTGAGCGTCGCTCCCGATCAGATCCGCTGGTTGTCCCTCGACCACCGCGCGGGCTTTCTGCTCTCGCTGGTCGACGGTCGCAGCAGCGTCGAGGAGGTGCTGGACGCCAGCGGCATGCCGCGCTTCGAAGCGCTGCGGATCCTGGTCCACCTGCTCGACCAGCGCGTGGTGGCCCTGCAGTCGCCGGCCTCCGAGTGATGGGCGAGCGGCTCGTCAGGTGGCGCGCCGAGGAGCGGCGGCAGCTCTGGATCGCCTTTGGCGTGACGCTGGCGGCGGCCCTGCTGCTGGACACGTTCGTGCTGCCGCGCGCGGCGGCCGCCTGGACGGCGCTCGCGCCGGCGCCGGCCGAGACGGCGTCGAGCCACGACGACGCGGGCCAGGCGCTCCGGCCGCCCTCCAACCCGGAGCACACCGCCGCCCCCTCGCAGCCCCCGGCGCGCATCGGCCCCGACTACGACGACGACCGGCACCTGGCTCGCCGCGCCCGCCCGGTCGCCTCCTACGATCTGGCCGCCCGGCTCGACGCCGAGCGGCACACGGTGACCGGCAAGGGCACGATCCGCTGGACGAACGCCAGCAGCGAGCCGGCGACCGAGCTTTATTGGCATTTGTATCTGAACGCCTTCAAAAATGAGCGGACGCTGTTTCTGCGATCTCCCTTCGGCGCTGGCCGAACGGCGCAACGCGCCGCCGACTGGGGGTACACGAAGATCGAGCGGCTCGTCGCCGCGGGCGCCGATCTGCTGCCCCGGCTCGCCCAACATTCTCCCGGAGATCCCGACGACCAGACCAGCCTCAGGCTCGAGCTGCCGGCGCCGGTGCCGCCGGGCGAGACGCTCGAGCTCTCGGTCGAGTTCGAGTCGAAGCTGCCGTCGATCGTCGAACGCACCGGGTATAGCCGCGACTACCACCTGGTCGCGCAGTGGTTTCCCAAGATCGCCCGGCGCGAGGCCGACGGCACCTGGGCCCACTTCCCGTTTCACCCCCAGGCCGAGTTCTACGCGGACTACGGCGACTACCGCATCACGCTCGACGTTCCGGCAGAGATGGTGGTGGGCGCGACCGGGCGGCGCGTCGACGAAAAGCGGCACGGCGCCCGCAAGGTGCTGCGCTACGAGATCGGCGACGTGCACGACTTCGCGTGGACGGCCTGGCCCGGCTTTCTGGAGCTTCGGGAGCAGGTCGACGGAGTCGAGCTGCGCTTGCTCTTCCCGGCGGGGCACGAGACCAGCGCGCGCACCAGCTTGGAGTCGATCCGCTTCGCCCTGCCCTTCTTCTCTCGTCGCTTCGGGCGCTACCCCTACCCGATGCTCACCGTCGTCCATCCACCGGAGCACGCGGCGCCTTCCGGCGGCATGGAATACCCCACCCTCATCACCACGGGCGGCCCCTGGTACGCGCCGCTGCTCGGCGTGCGCGCGCTCGAGACGGTGACCGTCCACGAGCTGGCGCACCAGTGGTTTTACGGCCTCGTCGCCAGCAACGAGGCGGCGTATCCCTTTCTGGACGAAGGCCTCACCAGCTACGCCGAGTCGCTGGCGATGAGCCAGCTGTACGGCCCGGGCTCACTCTTCGATGGGCACAGCTTCGAGGTCTCGGAAGCCGCCGTGCGGCGCGCGGTCGCCGCCGCGTACGCCGGCGCCGGCCGCATCGGCGCCCCGGCGGCCCATTTCGCGGACTTCCAAGAGCTCGGAGCCCTGGTGTACGCGCGAACGGCCACGGTCCTCGAGACCATCGGCAACGTCTACGGCCAGCAGAAGCTGCTCACGGCGCTCGGCCGCTACGCCCGGCGCTACCGCTTCGAGCACCCCGGCCCCAAGCACCTGCTCGCGGCCGTGCGCGAGGTGTTCGACGACCACGTCGCCGATACCCTCGAGCGCGCGCTGTTCGAGCCGGCGGCGGTGGATTTCAGCGTCGACGAGGTGCGTTCGGTCCCCTATCGGGAACCGTCGGGCATCTTCGACGGCGAGCGCTCGACCCGGCCGGCAGCCACGCCCCCCCGCTTCGTCGGGCGCGTGCTGGTCCGGCGCCGCGGCGACCTGCGCTTCCCGGTGGAGATCGATCTTTTCACCGAACGAGGAGACCGCCTCCGCCGGCGCTGGGACGGCCGCGGCACCTTCACGACCCTCGACTACGAGGGCGATGACCGGCTCGTCGGCGCCCTGGTCGATCCCGAGCGGCGGATCACCCTCGATCATGACCTCACGAACAATGCCTTCCGCAGCTCGCCGGAGAGCGGCGGTCGCATCCTCGAGCGCAGCGTCTACGCAGCCTATTTGTTGCTTGCGGTCGCCGGACCATGAACCCCGCCTCCGGCCTCCGCACACTGCTCGCGCCCGGCAACCGGAGGGCGATCGTCCTGTTCTGGCTCTGCCGGCTGTTCGCCGCCTGGCTCGTGGCCGCGCCGCTCGCCGCCGTCTTCGCGGGGAGCGGCATCCGGAGCTACCCGCAAGGCGACGCGCTGCTGTTCGAACCGGGCTCCGTGCTGCTCGTCGAGGTCGTGCGGCTCGAGCTCCCGGCGTTGGTCGGGGCCCTCCGGGTCGGGCTCTGGATCGCGCTGGCGACGGCGGTGGCCCTGCTCTTCCCGCTGGTGGCCCTGTGGGTGTCTCTGGCGGCCCCCGCTCGGCTCGGGTGGGGGACCTTGGCAGCCCGCTCAATCGACCACGTCCCCGCCTTCGCGCTGCTGGGCGGCTTGTCGCTCGGTGCCAAGGCCCTGTTCGCGCTGGTGGCGCTGTTGTTCGCGACGGCGCTCAGCGGCCTGTCGTCCCGGATGAGCGAACCGACCGCCGACGGGACGGCGCTGGCGCTCGGCCTCGCGACGTTGCTCGGCATGGGGGCGATCGACCTCGTGTTCGATCTGGCCCGAGCCGCGCGGATCCGGAGCGGGGTCGGGGCGCTGGCCGCCCTCGGGGTGGCGCTCGGCGTCGGCCGCCGCCAGCCGCTGCCGCCGGCCCTGGCCTTCTACGCCGCCACCGGGGCGTCGGCAGGCGGCGTGCTCGTGACCGCCGCGATCGTCGGCTGGCTGCACGTCGAGCGCGGGCCGGCACGCTTTGCGCTGGCCGCGCTGCTGCACCTGGCCATGTCGCTGGCGCTCGTGGCGGTGCGCGCCTGGTGGCTCCGCCGCGCGCTCAGCTGCGTGCCGGCGCCTGGCGATACACCTGCAGATACCGTCGCGCCGCCCGATCCCACGCCAGATCCAGCCGCATGACCCGGCGCACCAGCCGCGGCCAGGCGGGCGAGGCATACGCGGCGATCGCCCGCTGCACGGCGCCAATCAGCGCGCGTTGGGTCATGCGATCGAACACGAACCCCGTGCCGGTCTCGAGCTCGGCGTCGCAGTCGACCACCGTGTCCTTCAAGCCGCCCGTCGCGTGCACGACCGGCAGCGCCCCGAAGCGCTGGGCGATGAGCTGAGCGTCGCCGCACGGCTCGTGCCGGGAGGGCACGAGGACGATGTCGGCGGCGGCGAAGATCCGGCGCTCGAGGGCCGACTCCGGATCCCGGCGGAAGGCGAACGAGTCGGGGCGCGCCTCGGCGGCGGCGCTGAACGCCGCCGCCAGGTCGTCCGAGCCCCGGCCGGCCACCACCAGCGACAGACGATTCTTCTGCAGCGACGGCAGCGCCGCGCTCAGCAGATCCGCCCCCTTCTCCTTGCTCAGCGCGCCGACGTACGCGACCAGCGGCTGGTCGAGCTCGAGCTCGAGGCCGAGCTCGCGCAGGAGCGCCGCCTTGCAGCGTCCCTTGTTGGAAGGATCCTCGGCGTCGTAGCGGCTGACCAGGGCCGCGTCGGTGGCGGGGTTGTAGCGGGAGTAGTCGATGCCGTTGTGGATGCCGATGACGGGGGCCCTGCACCCCGTGACCACCGCCGCCAGCGCGCCGGCGCGGGCGGCGTCGGACATCTCGAGCGCGTAGCTCGGGCTGACGGTCGTCACCGCGTCGGCCGCGAGCAGCCCGGCCTTCAGCGCCGAGAGCTTGTTGCCGAGCTTGAGGTCGGCGGCGACGCCGGAGTCGGCCGGGACGCCCAGCGCGCCGAGCAGCTTCACCGGAAACACGCCTTGGCGCGTCACGTCGTGCACCGTGAGCACGGCCGGGGCGCGCGAGGCGCCGGAGGCCCGCAGCAACGCCAGGGCCAGAGCACCCGGCCAATCGTGCGCATGAACGACCCCGAGCCCCTCGCCTGGTGCAGCACGCTGCCCCACGAAGGCGGCCGCGGCGTGAGCGAAGAAGCCGAACCGCCGCGCGGCGTCCTCGTCCTCCGCCGCCAGGTCGACGTCGCGGTCGAACAGCCCGGGCGCATCGAACAGCACGAGCCTGACGCCCGATGGGAGCTGCCCGTCGAGCACGTTCGCCTCCGCCCCGGACTCGAGCCGGAGCGGCGTGAGGCGGCGAGCGAGCAGCAGGCCCGAGGCCTCGAGCTCCGGGTAACGCGGCAGGGCGACCGTCACGTCGTGCCCCTGCTGGCGCAGCGTCTTGCTCAACGCCGCGACCACCTCGCCGGCGGGCGCCTGCGCCGTGTAGGGCGACAGTCCGGCGGCTATCATCAAGACGTCCATCTGCTCGGCCCTGTACCACAAGTGCGCGCCGCCGGGAGCCGCCCGCTTCGGCTTCCTAGCCAAAAATTCCGGCCAGGGGGGTCGTATTTGCTCGAAAATCGGTCAAGATCGCGCCGCCCATGGACGACTTGGTCGGCAAGGCGGCGATCCTCCACGAGGCGCTGCCGTACATCAGACGCTTCCACAAACGCACCTTCGTCGTGAAGTACGGCGGCCACGCGATGGTGGACGAGGAGCTGAAGGAGAGCTTCGCCCGAGACGTCTGCTTGTTGCGCTTCGTCGGGATCCAGGTCGTGGTGGTCCACGGCGGCGGGCCGCAGATCAACCGCACGCTCGAGCGCATGGGGATCCGATCGAGCTTCTCCGGCGGCCTGCGCATCACCGACGACGAGACCATGGACGTGGTCGAGATGGTGCTCGGCGGCGGGGTGAATCAAGAGATCGTCGGCATGATCTGCAAGTACGGCGGCCGCGGCGTGGGCGTGAGCGGCAAGGACGACACCTTCATGCGCGCTCGTCGCCTGCCGCAAGTGCCCGGCAAAGATGCCAGCGGCGCGCCGGTGCTGGTCGACCTCGGGCGCGTGGGCGAGCTCGAGCACGTGCAGCCGACGCTCGTCTCCGAGCTGATGCAAAATGGCTTCATCCCGGTGATCGCCCCGATCGCCGTCGACGGGGACGGCAAGGCGCTGAACGTCAACGCCGACACCGCCGCCGGCAGCATCGCCGCGGCGCTCTCGGCGGCCAAGCTCATGCTCATGACCGACGTCGAAGGCGTCAAGGACGAGTCGGGGCAGCTGCTCCGCTCACTGCGCGCGCGCGAGGCGGAGCAGATGATCGCGGGCGGCGTGATCGCGGGCGGGATGATCCCAAAGGTGCGCTGCGCGCTCGACGCGGTGAACGCCGGCGTCGAGAAGGTGCACATCGTCGACGGCCGCCGCAAGCACGCCCTGCTGCTGGAGATCTTCACCGACCAGGGCGTGGGCACGGAGATCCAGCGTCTCTCGAGCGCGGGGTGATGGGCGGCAAGCCGCGGGACCCGTCGCCCGAGTGCGAGTCCGTCGAGTCGAAGCCAACCCGTCCCCCCGGCGTGGGCGAGGACGCGATCTTGCGCGTGCTGCGCGTGCCGCCCGAATCGGCCGGAATGCGCGTGGACGTCTTCTTACAGTCGCAGCTGCGCGGCACGAGCCGCACGCGCGCCCGCGCGATCATCGAAAACAGCGCCTTCACCCCCGAGGGGCGCCGGCTGCGGGCAAGCGACCGCCTGCGCGCCGAGCAGCGCGTGGTGCTCTGGCGCCCGGCGCTCGACGAGCAGACGGACGGGCCGCCGCTGCCGATCCTGTACGAGGATCCGCACCTGCTCGTCGTCGACAAGCCGCCGCTCATGGCGGTGCACCCGACGGCGCGCTACCACCGGAGCACCGTCATCAAGCGCCTCGCGCAGGAGCGGCCCGGCGAGTTTCTGTCGCTCGTGCACCGCATCGACCGCGAGACCAGCGGCCTCTTGCTGGTGGCGCGGTCCCCGCAAGCCGAGCGCGCCTTCAAACGCCTGCTCGAGGACCGATCGATGGCGGAGATGGCGCGCGCGGACCCTGCCCTCGCCTTCACCCGCTCGGAGAGTGAGCGGCGAGCCCTGCTCGAGCGCGCGCGCCGAGCCGCCCCGATGGGCAAGACCTACCTCGCGATCACCTGGGGCGTGCCAGCCGTGACCGCGATCGACGTGCCGCTCGAGCTCGATCCCAATAACCCGCTACGGGTCAAGATGCGCGTCGCCGAGCGCGGCGGGGGTCTGGACGCCCGCACCGCCGTCGAAGTGCTCGAAGAGCGAGCGGGCTACGGGCTCGTCGCCTGCGAGCTGCACACCGGCCGCCAGCACCAGATCCGGGTGCACCTGTCCAGCATCGGGTGTCCGATCGTGGGCGACAAGCTCTACGGCCCGGACGAACGCTTGCTGGCGCGCGCCGCCGACGGGGAGCTCGACGACGCCGATCGGGCCAAGCTCGAGCTGCCGCGGCACGCGCTGCACGCCCACCGCTACACACTGACGCACCCGCTGACCCTGGAGCGGCTGGAGCTCGTCTCGCCCTTGCCCGAAGATCTGGCCGAATTTTGGCGCGGACTTCTGCTCCGGAGCGACGCGGCAGACGCCCCCGATCGCACGCATTGACGGCAGGGTCGTGAGGCGATACCGCGGGGCATGCCGATCCGACGTGCGCTGCTGTCCGTCTCGAACAAAACCGGGCTCATCGATTTCGCTCGCCGCCTGGGCGAGCGCGGCGTTCGACTCCTGTCCACCGGCGGCACGCTGAAGGCCCTGGCCGAGGCCGGCATCCCCGTCGAGAGCGTCGAGAGCTACACCGGATCGCCCGAGGTGATGGCCGGGCGCGTCAAGACGTTGCACCCACGGGTGCACGGCGGGATCCTGGCGCGCGCGGGCACCGACGACGCGGACCTCTCGCGCATCGGCGCCGAGCTGATCGACCTGGTGGTCGTCAACCTCTACCCGTTTGAACAGACGCTGGCGCGCGGCGACTCGAGCTTCGAGGAGCTGATCGAGAACATCGACATCGGCGGTCCGAGCATGATCCGCTCGGCGGCCAAGAACCACGAGCGCGTCACCGTCGTGTGCGATCCAGCGGACTATTCGACGGTGCTCGAAGAGATCGAAGCGACGGGAGAGGTCAGCCAGGGCACGCGCCGCCGCTTGGCAGGCAAGGCGTTCGCGCAGACGGCGGCCTACGACGCCGCGATCAGCGGCTGGCTCACGCGCGTCGAAGAGCCCGACGACTACCCGCGCCACCTGACGCTCGCCTTCGAGAAGGCGTACGGCCTGCGCTACGGGGAGAACCCACACCAGTCGGGCGCGTTCTACGCCGAGCGCGGCGCCCTCCCCGGCACGTTGGCGCGCGCCGAGAGCCTGGGCAGCGGGGCCAAGGAGCTCAGCTTCAACAACCTGGTCGACACCGACGCGGCGCTCGAAGCGGTGCGGGACCTGTCCGATCCCGCCGCCGTGGTCGTGAAGCACGCGACCCCCTGCGGTGCCGCAACGGCCAAGGATCTCTCGGAGGCATACCGGCTTGCGCGCGCGTGCGATCCCACCAGCGCCTTCGGGGGCATCGTGGCGCTCAACCGGGAGGTGGACGCCGCCACCGCCGAGCTTTTGGCGGAGACGTTCCTGGAATGTATCGTGGCGCCGAGCTTTTCTGCCGCCGCCCTCGAGCGGCTCCGCTCCAAGAAGGCGCTGCGGTTGCTGGCGACGGGTGCGTTCTTGCCACCCGATCACGCGGCGCTGCAGCTCAAGCGCATCAGCGGCGGTCTGGTGGTGCAGGCGCGGGACACCGGGAGCGGGCAGGAGGTACGCGCGGGGCGAGTGGTCACCCGGCGCCCGCCGAGCGCCGACGAGCTGTCGGCCCTCGCCTTCGCCTGGTCGGTCTGCAAGCACGTCAAGAGCAACGCCATCGTGCTGGCGCGCGCGGAAGACGGCGGCTTTGCCACCGTTGGCATCGGCGGTGGGCAGACGGCGCGCGTCATCGCGGTCGAAGGAGCCTGCGAGCGAGCGGGCGAGCGGGCTCGCGGCAGCGCGCTCGCCTCTGATGCGTTCTTCCCCTTCGCCGACGGCCTCCAAGCGGCGGTGGCGGCCGGCGTCCGAGCCGTGGCGCAACCCGGCGGCAGCAAGAACGACGCCGAGGTGATCGCCGCCGCTGACGCCGCCGAGGTCGCGATGATCTTCACCGGCGCGCGGCACTTCCGCCACTAGAAACTAGAGCACCGATCCGTTTGCCAGCGCGGAGATCCCGAGCAATCGGGGCCCCCATCCGGGCGAGGGCCCCGATTCTTCGGGAAACCCTCTCGTCTGCTCGCGGCTCGCTGCTCTAGGTCGTCTCATTTTCCGCGACAAACGGCTTGCTCCGCAAACCG
>Ga0079224_100006148_pt1 | contig 15861 bp, 11 predicted proteins | sample Stecom2015_FD_80414 | JGI IMG/M metagenome (GOLD analysis project Ga0079224, IMG submission 80414) | Agricultural soil microbial communities from Utah to study Nitrogen management - Steer compost 2015 | ecosystem: Environmental > Terrestrial > Soil > Agricultural land | place: USA: Utah...
CAGTTTAATTCGATTGAGCTTAATGCAACATTCTATAACACACCTAGTAAAGAGCAGGTCGCTACTTGGCGTGACAAAACTCCGGATGGTTTTAAATTTTTTCCTAAGCTTAGTAATAGCATCAGTCATTTCAGACGCTTATTGAATGTCGATGAGTTTGTTACAGGTTTTTGTGATTCTATCGTTCATTTTGAGGATAAACTGGGCGTCACATTTCTACAGTTACATGATAACTTCAAACCGAAAGATTACGATCGCTTAGAGAAATTTGTTAAGAATTTTCCGAAGGCCGTACCCTTAGCTGTTGAGTTGCGGAATACGGAATGGGTGAGCTCGGAAAAAATTGCTGATCAGGTTTTTGATCTTTTCGAGAAAGAAAGTGTTATCCCCATTCTGGTCGATGCTGCGGGTCGCCGTGATCTCCTGCATATGAGGTTAACCAGTCCAGACGCTTTTATTCGTTATGTAGGAGCAAATCATCCTTCTGATTATGACCGTCTAGACGAATGGGTAGATCGAGTTGAAGCATGGCGGGCTGCCGGCTTGGATTCACTCTGCTTTTTTATTCATCAGAATATCGAAAAAGAGTCCCCATTATTGGCAGAGCATTTTATTAAAAAGATGAATGACCGGTTTAATTTAGATCTTACGATTCCTCAAGGCCGATCTTAACCTTTTTGTTTTTGATTTTTTCATGAGCAAGCAGGTCTAGAACCTGTCTTGCTTTGTTTCTTTTAACGGCAGCATAAGAAGTTTTATCATATACTTCGATTCTTCCCAACTCCTCCTTGCTGAGACGACCTTTCTTCAAAAACAGACCTACGATGTCAATCTTATTCACCTTATCTTTTCTGCCGGCAGCCACAAAGAATGTAACCCATTCCGGCGGATTTGGAATGGTATTTTGTTCTGGGAGGATTAGAAAGTCGACGTCTTCTTTTTCGATGTAATCAGGCAATTGTCCGTCGTGCACCAATAGGTAGGCTATACCAGATGATTGCATTCTGGCCGTTCTTCCATTTCTATGAATATAAGTATCCTTGTTCCCGAGTTGATAATGAATTATGCAAGCGATATCGGGTATATCCAACCCGCGCGCAGCGAGATCTGTACAAATCAATAGATGATGGGTACCGTTTCTAAATTGCAACAATGCTTTCTCACGGTCAACCTGTTCCATGCCTCCATGAAACGTTCCATGGCTGATCTCATTGTCGTGCAGCATATCGCTGATCCTATTGACAACCTCGCGGTGATTACAAAAAACCAGTGTGGCCTGATTGCCAATGGAGTAAATCAATGAAAGCAAAGTTTCTATTTTTTCTTCGGGATTAGTGTTGATGGCCTTGATCTTAATCTGCGGTTTGTGTGCATCCACACCCAGAAAATTTATGAAAGTCACATCGGCTCCGATTCCCACAAAGTCAGGTATCTCTTCAAGCGGGGTGGCTGAAGTTAAAAGCCTTTTAGAAACACGTGGTAAACTATGGATGATCGCCTCCATATCATCGTGAAATCCAAATTCCAACGATTTGTCAAATTCATCCAAAACTAGGTATTGTACAGTTGTTGGGTCAAAATTGCCATCCCGAAGGTGATAATGAATTCTCCCCGGTGTGCCTATCAATAGGGCTGGTGAATCAATAAGGCTATTTTTCTCAATCTTAGAAGAATGCCCGCCGTAACAACAAGTAGCTTTCAGACCCGTGCGCATTTGTTTCCAAACCTGTTCAATCTGTAGAGCCAATTCGCGTGACGGAGTTAGGATAAGAGCCTGTACGCCACGCTTTTCTTTTTTTAATACATTTAGAATTGGGAATAAAAAAGCAAGTGTTTTACCCGAACCCGTAGGCGCTAACAGGACAAGATCCTGAGCTCTCGCCGCCTCAATACTGGCAAGTTGCATGTCGTTGAGCTCATCGATGTTTAGATTATTAAGGATCTGCTTTTTTATCATTCCGTAAAAGTAAACCAAACTTTCTTCAGATTGAATTCTTTATCGAGCCAAAGTAAGTTGGCGTTTCTGCCCGTTTCGATCGTCCCTAATCGATCTAATAGGCCTATTACTTCCGCAGGAATGGATGTAGCCATTAAGAATGCTTCAGCAGGTTCGATGCCTACATGCTGAATACAGTTTCGAACGCCTTCTAAGAGCTCGATTGCCGACCCCGACAGAATTCCTTCAGGAGTCTCATAATGATCTGTTTTCTTTTGGTGCTTATAGACTCCTTCATTTGAAGAAGCTACAGCATCCGTGATAAGAAATAGCTTTCTGCCCAATTCTCTTTTTGCGAGTGCGAGCATCGGATAGCTGACATGAATGCCATCTGGGATAATGCTCGCAAAGCTCTTCTTTTCAAATATTGACAAAATGAGACTAGGTTCGCGATGATGTAACGACGGCATAGCATTAAAAAGATGGGTCGCTGTTGTCACATATTTATTCAGAAAGTTTTGTGATTCTTCATAAGTCGCGTTGCTGTGTCCCACGGAGAGTGTTACATTATTGTCCTTTAAGAGTCTCAACACGTTATCGTCCTGAAGTTCAGGTGCCACTGTCATCATTTTTATTTCCCCCTCCGCCATATCAAGCCAGCGCTGAATGTCGTTGACAGTTGCCTTACGTATTAAATTGTCAGGATGTGCACCCTTTTTCTTCGGGTTCAAAAAGGGGCCTTCTAAATGCAGACCTAAAAAGGCACCCTTGCTTTGTGGTCGAAATGCTTTCGCTGACTCGATGGCCTTTTCAACAACCTTATCTGTATTGGTAGCTACGGTTGCAAGGAACCCACACAGTCCCTCATCGATCAGATCATCCTCCATTCCTCGCAGGTTTGACACCGAGGGTTGACCCCCAAAGTAGTTCCCTTCCGTTCCATACAGTTGAACGTCGATAAGCCCCGGAACAAGATGTCCTCCTTCCAGATCAATGACTTCTGCGCCATCTTCTTCAATTGTTTTTTCCTCTCGTACGAAAGAAATCTTTTTATTTTCTACACCAACCTGTAAATTGTGCTTAAATTGATCTTTATACAATATAGATCCATTAGTAAAGATGACCATATTATTAAAATTATTGGGTATATTATGGATAAAAAGGAACGCTCCTTTAAGCTTGTAAAACTTAAAACAAAATTAATAGAATTTATATATGTTTCGTCATTTCGGTGAAAGAAGAACCCTTACGCATAATCTCCAGCTTGCAACTTTGCTTTCTTTTGTAGCAGGCGTCGTCAACATAAATGGGGTGTTTTATGTCAAAACGCTTACTACGAATGTGACTGGTCACTTTGCCTTCTTCGCAGAAGAGTTCGTTTTGACCAACTACCGACTCGCCGCCATTTACATCGCCTATGTAATATGTTTTTTGCTCGGGTCTTTTGTATCCGGCTTTTTGATGCAATTAATCGCCCGGCGGAAAAAGCGGATGTCCCCGGTTTTGCTACCAATTCTGCTTGAAATGTTTACCATTACAATGGTTTGGTACTACAGCTACACTGCCGAATGGACTACTCAAAAGGTCCATATTGTAGCAGCTTCCTTGCTATTCGCTATGAGTGTTCAAAATACTCTAGTTACGTTAGTCTCCAATTCGATTGTGCGGACCACGCATTTGACCGGTATGTTTACGGATTTGGGAATTGAGCTGGCACAATTATTTTTTTATGGTAAGCCTACCGATCGAAGGAAGCTTAAACAAAGTATTTTTCTACGTCTCGCTATTATCGTATTTTTCTTTTTGGGTTGTATTATCGGCGGGTTCCTATACAAATTCGTTTCCTTCCATGCTTTATTACTTGCAGTAGGGATCCTTTGCTATGCACTCTTTTATGATGCGCTCAAATATCAATTTTATTTTCTAAAGCGTAGATTTTTGTCCGGTATTTAATGAATCTTATAAATATTTAAATTATTTCTTGCGATATTCAAAATTAAACACTTACTTTACTCGCATAAACGAAACAACGTGAGAACGAATTCAATTATTACATCCATTATTATTACCATCGGGGGGATATTCAACCGGAAGGCAATAATGTTGTGATGTAATTACAGAAATATACAGAAGCGCCTTCCTCCAATCGGGAAGGCGCTTTTTTTATTGTGTAACCAATACGTAAAATATAACGAATAAAAATGATGAAAATCTTAAAATTTGGAGGCAGTTCCGTAGGCTCAGCCGAAAGTATCAACCGACTGATGACAATTCTTAAAGATGAGGAGCGGAGTGACGAAAAGCCAATCATTGTACTTTCTGCAATGCAGGGAGTCACAAACCTTCTAACAGAAATGGCAATACAGGCTTCCAAAGGGGAGAGTTTCGAAACTGGTTTAAAAGAACTAGAGAATAAGCACTTTCAAGTTGTTAAACAATTAATGACGGTGCGTAGCCAGAATCCTGTTTTTACACAATTGAAAATTTATTTTAATCAACTCGAGGATATTCTGCAAGGCGTGTTTACACTACAGGAGCTGAGTCCTCAAATAAAAGACAAAATAGTCAGTTTCGGTGAGCGTTGTTCAGTGCTTCTGGTTAGCCATATCGCAGCACAATATTTTCCGGATACATTGGCGGTGGATGCTTCTAATCTGATTAAAACGGATCATTCCTTCGGCAATGCTCGTGTTGACATTGAGCTTTCTGAAAGATTGATTAAAGAATTTGTAGAGACTAATAGAGGTAAATTGCTTTTTGTCACTGGTTTTATTGCCTCCACCTTGGAAGGGAAGACTACTACATTGGGTAGAGGTGGAAGTGATTATACGGCGGCAATATTTGGTTCTGCTCTCAACGCTTCCTCAGTAGAAATCTGGACTGATGTTGACGGGATGCTTACTGCTGATCCGCGGATGGTAAAAAAGGCATTTTCTCTTCCCGTACTATCTTATACTGAAGCGATGGAGCTCTCGTATTTTGGTGCAAAGGTGATTTACCCACCCACGATGATGCCTGCATTCTTGAAGAATATTCCAATTGTTATCAAGAATTCCTTCAACCCATCGTTTTCGGGAACTGTCATTCAGCGAGACAGCGGACGGTCTTCTTTTCCTATCAAAGGAATTTCTTCGATCAATAAGGTCAGTATTTTAAATTTGAGCGGAAGTGGGATGATCGGCAAAGCAGGCTTTAGCGGCAAGCTGTTTACATTATTGGCTCAGAATCATATCAATGTTATTTTAATAACACAGTCTTCGTCTGAGCATAGCATTACATTCGCTGTTCATCCCGAAGATGCTTTGCAAGCAAAAGAACTTATAGAGAGTGAATTTGAACTTGAAATTGCCGCTGATAAACTAAACAGTCCGGACTTGGAGGGTGATCTTTCGATTCTGGCAATTGTCGGAGAGAATATGAAAAAAACTCCCGGTATGTCGGGGCGGCTTTTCTATGCCTTAGGAAGAAATGGTGTCAACGTCCGGGCAATCGCTCAAGGCTCTTCCGAATACAATATCTCCGTAATCATTTCTCATAATGATCTCTCCAAAGCCTTGAACGCTGTCCATGATGCATTTTTCTCTAGTCTGAAGACTACACTACATGTGTTCTGCTTGGGAACTGGGAACATCAGTAGCGCACTGCTTACCCAAATCCGAAAACAACATGAATTTTTGAAAGAAAATAATGATATCGAAATCAAAATGGTCGGTATCAGCAATAGTCGGAAGATGCATATTGACTTAAACGGTATTCAGCTAGATACATGGATGGAAACTTTAGATAATCATGGAAATGCTGCTGATTTAGAACTTTTCATACAGGAAATGAAAGAATTGAACCTGCCCAACTGTGTCTTGTTGGATAATACGGCAAGCAACGAACCCGTGAAGTTTTACGAAGAGATTTTTTCTTCTAATATCTCGTTAGTGACGTGTAATAAGTTGGCGAACTCGGGTTCTTATAATCAATACCGTTCTTTGAAAGAATGCGCGCGAAAGCACGGTGTTGATTTCTTTTACGAAACCAACGTTGGCGCTGGTCTTCCGATCGTTCGTACCTTAAAGGAGCTTATGACTAGCGGAGATCGAATTATCAGCATTGAAGCTATATTGTCTGGAACGATCTCTTATATTTTTAATAATTATGTTGGAGACAAAACATTTTATGAGGTGGTAAAGACAGCACAGGAGCTCGGCTTTACGGAACCTGATCCGCGGGACGATTTGAAGGGTGCTGATTTTATGCGGAAGTTTCTTATCCTGGCTCGCGATTCAGGTTTGACATTAGAGCCCCAGGATGTAAATTTAGAAGATATCTTGCCGCGTAGGTGTATTGAGGCGCCATCCGTCGACGCCTTTTATGAGGAGCTCAAAGCGTCCGAGAGCCATTTCAAAGCCCTGAAAGACCGTGCTGAAGCAGAGAATAAGGCTATACGCTACATCGGGAAGCTGGAGGAAGGACAGGTTAATATCCGTCTTGAATTGGTAGATAGCACACATCCTTTTTATAGCCTTTCGGGCAGTGATAATATTATTTCCTTTATCACTGAAAGGTATTCCCAAAGACCCCTGGTGGTCAAAGGTCCGGGTGCCGGAGCTGAAGTCACCGCAGCCGGTGTATTTGCTGAACTTGTAAACGTTGGACACAATGCTTAAAGAACAAATAGAATTAATGAAAAATGTAGAAAGTAAACAGGAGGTTAAAGTATTTGCTCCTGCCACAGTTGCTAATGTCATATGCGGATATGATATCTTAGGTTTTGCTTTAGATCAGCCGGGTGATGAGGTTATAATGAGGAGAAAAGATTCACCTGGCGTGCAGATTGTGAATATTGTAGGTGACGAAGGATTACTCCCTTGGGAAGCTGAAAAGAATACGGTTAGTGCTTCGGTACAGAATTATTTGAAACAGGTTGGGCAACCAGACTTAGGAGTGGAAATTGAGCTTTTTAAAAAGATGCCCATCGGGAGCGGCTTAGGTTCAAGTGCTGCTAGTACCGTAGCCGGTCTTTTCGCAATCAATCACTTGCTCGGAGAACAACTCAGTCAAAAGGAGCTTTTGCCTTTGGCCTTGAAAGGCGAGGAGCTGGCTTGCGGTTATCCTCATGCTGATAATGTTACACCAGCTCTAATGGGAGGGTTTACATTAATCCGAAGTTCTGACCCATTGGATGTCATCCACTTACCAGTGCCATCTGAATTGCATTGTGCTCTTGTGTTCCCACATGTCGATGTTCCCACGCGTGCTGCTCGTGAGATGATCAGAAAAAATGTACCTCTCAAAGAAGCAGTGAAACAGTGGGGTAATATTGCCGGACTTGTTAGCGGTCTTTTTATGAACGACTATGATCTGATCGCCAGAAGCATGGAAGATGTGCTGATTGAGCCAACGAGGGCAATCCTGATTCCAGAATTTTACGAAATGCGTAAGATTGCAATGGAAGTGGGGGCGTTGAGCTTTGGGATATCTGGCTCCGGGCCTTCTGTCTTTTCTTTCGCGAGAAGTCCTCAGTTAGCCGCTGAGATTGCTGAAGCCATCAAGTCTCATCTGCAAAAAAACGATATCGATTGCAATACATATATTTCTCCCGTTAACACAGAAGGCCCGAAAGTGCTCTAAATCAATACTCATTTATGAAATTCTATAGTACCAACAATAAACAATTATCCGTTTCTTTTAAGGAGGCGGTTTTCAATAGTTTACCCAGTGATAAAGGTTTATACATGCCTTTAACTGTACCAAAGCTTAATTCTGAAATAATTGAGAATATAGACACATTCAGCTTTCAAGAGTTAGCCTTAGCAGTGGCCAAAGCTTTTATCGAAAATGATATTCCAGAAGATGATTTAAAAAAAATTGTCGATGATACCTTGAATTTTGAAGCTCCTGTTGTAAAACTAGATGACGGCAGTTACGTTCTTGAGTTATTTCATGGTCCATCGCTGGCTTTTAAAGATTTTGGAGCACGGTTTATGAGTCGCATCATGGCCTATTTCTCCCAAAAAAATGACGTAATCTTGGATGTATTGGTTGCGACTTCGGGTGATACCGGGGGGGCTGTTGCCTTAGGTTTCGACGGGGTTCCTAATACGCGCGTGACTATTTTGTATCCGAAGGGGAAAGTAAGTCCGGTTCAGGAACTACAGTTATGTACCAACGGAGGGAATATTCAGGCGATTGAAATCGACGGAACATTTGATGATTGCCAAGATCTTGTTAAAAAGGCTTTTAACGATGCTAATATAAATAAGAAATTAACATTAACATCTGCGAACTCCATTAATATCTCACGTTTGATACCGCAGAGCTTTTATTACTTTAACGCGTATCGGCAGCTTTTGCAGGGCGGAGAGAAAAACGTTGTGTTCGTTGTACCCAGTGGGAATTTCGGGAACCTGACGGCCGGACTCTTTGCGTACAAAATGGGTCTGCCTGTTAAGCACTTTGTTGCTGCTACCAATGTCAATGATGTGGTGCCGCGCTTTTTAGGTGGAGAGGAATATGAACCACAGCCCGCTGTACAGACTATTTCAAATGCGATGGACGTCGGGAATCCTAGCAACTGGAGTCGCGTGCTCGATTTATTTGAAGGTGATATAGCCGAGCTTAAAAAGCAAATCACGGCATATTCCTATACCGATGATGAGACTCGAGTAGCAATCGAGCAGATTTATCAAAAAGACAATTACATTGCCTGTCCGCATACGGCGGTTGCATGGTCAGCAGCCCAGAGATATCGTTCAGAGCAACCAAGTGACGATGCCATTGTTTTTTTATCCACAGCACATCCTTGCAAATTCCCGGATGTATTCCCTGACGCGATACGTAATAAAATCGAAACACCTGATGCAGTTAAAGGATTGATGAACAAGGGTCAAAATAAGGTAAAATTAAGTAACAGTTATAATGATTTTAAAGCGTTTCTGATGACATATTAGGATAAAGCTCAATTGTTGGTTACTTTTGCGACCTATCTTTCTATTTCATGAAAACTAAATCACTTAGCGGTTACCAGGGTGCTAATCAAACAGTATATCCTATTCTGTTCGCCATTAGCTTTTCGCACCTTCTGAATGATACCATTCAATCGCTTATTCCGTCGATTTATCCATTGATAAAAGACGATTTCTCGCTGAGTTTTTCGCAAATAGGCATGATAACCCTGGTTTTCCAGATGTCGTCATCGCTGTTCCAGCCAGTCGTCGGAAATTTAACCGATCGTCGGCCTTTTCCCTATGCGTTGCCGATTGGGATGGCTCTTAGTCTCTGTGGGCTGGTTATGCTTGCCTTTGCTGGAAGCTTCCATCTGGTATTGCTTTCTGTTGCTTTTATTGGTCTTGGTTCATCTGTTTTCCATCCCGAGGCGTCGAGGATGGCGCATGCCGCATCGGGAGGAAAAAGAGGGCTGGCTCAATCTATTTTCCAGGTCGGAGGTAATACAGGCAGTTCCTTAGGTCCTTTACTTGCGGCTGTTATCGTGGCTCCTTTCGGTAAATTTAATGTTATTTACTTCTCAATAGCTGCGCTGATTGCAATTTTTGTATTGTACAGAATAGGCTCCTGGTATAGGCCAAAGGCGCTACGGGCACAGGTGTTGAAACGGAGAAAGGTGCCTGCGGAAAAATCCATATACCCCCAAAGCACAATCATAACCTCAGTTATTATACTACTTGTACTTATCTTTTCGAAATATTTTTACTTTGCAAGTATTACGAGTTATTTTACCTTCTACTTGATCGATAAGTTCGATGTTTCAGTTCAGTCGTCACAGATCCATTTGTTTATGTTTCTGTTTGCGGTTGCAGCAGGGACGATGGTCGGAGGGCCAGTAGGTGACCGGATTGGAAGAAAATACGTTATATGGGCGTCGATATTAGGTGCTGCTCCGTTTACTCTTCTGATGCCTTATGCTAATCTATTTTGGACTGCCGTGCTATCGGTCATTATCGGATTTGTAATCGCATCGGCTTTTTCAGCAATCCTCGTTTATGCACAGGAATTACTCCCGGGTAAGATTGGTTTGGTATCAGGATTGTTTTTTGGCTTCGCATTTGGAATGGGAGGGATCGGGTCTGCTTTGCTTGGAAAGCTAGCCGATGAAACAAGTATTTCCTATGTTTATCATATCTGTTCGTTCCTTCCTTTATTGGGTTTTATTGCTGTGTTTCTGCCAAATCATCGAAAATCAAAGAGAATAAAATAATATCGATTTATTGTTTAAATAAATCGAATATAACCTTGATTAATAATATATTATAAAAACATATAGAAAAAATCTATAGGATAAAAATAGGAAAAATGACAAAAAGTTCTGCTGAAAAGCTTGAAATTTTAATACAAAAAACTGAAGGAAAATACGACGCATTTTTATACGATTGCGATGGCACCTTGGCGAACAACATGCCCCTGCATAAGGCTGCCTATGTTAAAGCTGCCGCTAAATATAATATCATATTAGATCCCAATCTGATTGATGAATTGGCTGGATGGCCAACGGTGAAAGTGGCCGAGGAGATTAACCTTCGCTATACTGCAAATCTAGATCCTGTCACTTTTGGTAAGGAAAAGTCGCTTCTTTATGTAAATGAATTTATATCACAAACAGAACCGATCGATTATGTTGTTAATCATCTTAAGGCGCACGTGGGTAAAATAAAAATTGCCGTCGTTTCCGGCGGAAGCCGTAGTACGGTAGAGAAAACTCTGACCACCCTCGGTATTTTGCCTTATATCGAACTATTAGTTTGCGCGGGAGAAACCCCAAAAGGAAAACCTTTTCCTGATCCATTCTTACGTGCAGCCGAACTTCTTGACGTTGACCCTGCTCGTTGTGTCGTCTTTGAAGATGGAGATCCGGGTGTCCAAGCCGCGGAAGCAGCTGGCATGGACTGGATACGTGTTGACCAGATTTAGATAGTAATCTTAGCGCCGAAGGAAAAGTTCACCAGCGGGGCTGCGTTGAAATAGCGACCGCCAAATGCATTGATATCATTGCCTAGGCTATACTTCTCGTTCAGAATATTGTCGGCACTGAAAAAGACGTTGAGTTTTAGGCGATTGATTCGGGTTTTGTAATCAATTTTCGCCTGTAAAAGGTTGAAGCTGTCCGCGAATACATCATTTGCATCATTTAAAGGAATAGATGATGTGTATGTATGTTGTATATTGATACTTAAGTTTTTGGGTAATTGTGCATAAAGGTTATTGACGACGATGGTAGAAGGGACACCCGTTAATTTGTTTCCAGAATAATCATTGCCGTCATTAACGTAATCTCCGAAGTTAAACTTACTAAAGGTTAGATTTGAGCCTAACTGTATTGCTCGCAAAAAACGTTGATGATCAGTCTCCCATAGTGTTGAATGTAAGGATAGTTCCAATCCTTTTTGATTAACGGAACCAGCATTCAGAAAATATTCTGCCCCGTTTTCTCTCGACTGGCGAACCAGACCGTCTTCCATGCGATAGTAGAAAATGCCTGCGTCTGCTTGAACCCATTGGTTGTACCATCGGAAACCGGTCTCGTAGTTCCATCCTGTTTCGGCTACCAGGTCCGTATTGATAATCCGATCGGAAGGCCTAACTTCTGCTGTGGTTGGTGGAGAGTAGCCCCGGCCTGCTGAAGCCCGCCAGCTTAATTCCTTCCTCAAGACATAAGACAAAGCCAGTCTCGGCATCCATTCTCCTTGGAAATTGATTTTCGAAAAGTCTGTTTCTTCATCGGGATAAAGCTCTTTGAAAGAATAATGATAATAGTTGAGACTGTTAGCCAATTCAACGAATAGTTTTTTCTTCCAGTCGGCCGTAAAACGTGCGAAATAAAAGTATTGACCAGACCTGAAGGCATCACCTGATTGTTCGTCACCCTGAAGTCCGCCATTATTGTCATAGTTCTTGATATTTGCTAGATTTTTTTGCCATTCCGCCCCTGCGCTGATTAGCCAGGATAAGTCGCGGTTTTGTTTGTTTTGGAAATTGAAATAGGTGCGAAACCCATAATTTTTTTCAATTCTAAATTCATAATTGGTTATAAACGGGTTTTCAAAGTCGGTATACGTTCCAAATATACTCACCACGTGGCTTAGGCGATTGCTGATTTTAGAATCGTGAACAAGCCCGCCAAACAATGTCTTATTGAAAATTCCTGCCTTCTGTTCGGCTGCGCCAGGATTAGGCCCAGCTGCTTTCCTTGCAGACTTCGGATCTTCGTTATATTGATCCAAATTCAGTCCGCCCGGAGTTAAATACTGCATGTCGGAGTAAAAACCCAAGAGCCGGATTTCATTTGTAGGGATGTAGTTGTAGCGGTGTACAGTCTGCAAAAAGTGTCGGCTCATGGCGCTGTTTTCGCGGAAGCCATCAGCTGATAAGTAAGCATGATTGAAACTAAAGCGATATTTGTCGTTAGGTTGATAGCGTACCCCAACCTGTTCTTGAAATAATCCGTATGAACCACCTGTTATACTGGCTTTTATTTCGTCTTTATGCCTGCCTGATCCATAGGGCGAAAGTAAAACAACACCGCCTGAATTCGCGCCAAACAGACTGCCGTCAGGCCCTTTTAACACGTTAATTTCCGAAATGCTTGCTGCATCGATGAGATTTAAATAGGTATTGCCCCCCGCATCGGTAAGTGGGATTTCGTCATAATATACTTTCACATTTCTTACTCCAAAAGGTGATCGCAATAAACTACCACGTACCGAAAGTCTGTAACTGCCAGGCGAACGCTCTTCCATGCGCACACCTGGGATGGTATTAAGGCTTGGTAATAAGCTTGTTTGATCATGTAGGTTCAGCTTAAGGCTATCGAGATGACCGACCGAGGTTGTAAGTCTGAACAAAGGTTGTTCTTGCAAATAAGCTCGTACCGATACTGCTTTTAGATTTTGCGTACTGTCTCCAGAATAAACCTGAGCGTAATTGAATAAAGAATAAAATGATAAAATAAGGGTAAATGCTAAGAATGGAAGGAAGTTTGTTTTATTCACTGTAACTTATCTTTAAGCTGTTCGTTTTCGAAGCTTAAAGATAGACATTATTGCCGGCAATTTATTCTTAACTTAGAAGCATGAGTTTACGATTCAATAACATTACTGATATAAAATCCTTTCTAGACGATAAGGTAGAACAATACAACCAGCCAAAGTTTATTGAGGACGATCCCATCGTCATTCCGCATCAGTTTTCTACGCAGCAGGATATTGAGTTAATGGGCTTTTTTGCTTCGATCTTGGCATGGGGGCTGCGTAAGACGATTATCAGCAAATGTCGTGAATTGATTGATCGGATGGATGGCCGGCCTTATCAGTTTGTTGTTGAACACAAACAGAGTGACCTGAAAGCACTTCTTGGTTTTAAGCACCGTACCTTCAATGATACCGATCTTTTGCATTTTATCCGCTTTTTCAAACACCATTACGCTCATTACAATTCTTTAGAGGATGCTTTTATTCCGCGTGTACCAGACGGAGAATTCAGAGAAGAGTTTTTAGAGTTCCAATCGGGTGACGAGATCGTCGTTGAAAGCTCTTCTGCTTGTTTTCAAAATAAGTTAAGGAGAGAGCCTGTATCCGTCGAAGAAGCGTTGAATCATTTTAAAACGTATTTCTTCAATTTGGAAGATTCACCAGCACGCACAAAGAAACATATCAGCTCACCGCTGCAAAACTCTACCTGTAAGCGCTTGAATATGTTTTTAAGATGGATGGTTCGCCATGACGATAGAGGAGTGGATTTCGGTCTATGGAATAAAATTAAGCCGAATGCACTTATTTGTCCTTGTGACGTTCATGTCGACCGTGTTGCCCGAAAGCTTGGCCTTATCGAACGTAAGCAAACCGACTGGAAGACTGCTTTGGAACTCACAGAAAATTTAAAAACTTTTGATCCGGAGGACCCGGTGAAATATGACTTTGCTTTGTTTGGTTTAGGTGTCGAAAAAGCGATATAACAGATAAAAAGCGAAGGAACAGATATAAACTTGAGGATAAACATTAAGGGCCGATGATTTTTAAGTCATCGACCCTTAATAAATATTTACGGTCACTTCAACTTACAAGTGAATCACTTCACCATAAGCATCCGCAGTAGCTTCCATAATAGCCTCACTCATGGTTGGGTGAGGGTGAACTGCTTTTAGTATCTCATGACCAGTCGTTTCCAATTTACGTGCAACAACTGCCTCAGCAATCATTTCCGTTACATTAGCACCGATCATATGCGCACCTAATAATTCACCATACTTCGCATCATAGATCATCTTGATAAAGCCGTCTTTTGCGCCCGCTGCGCTAGCTTTCCCTGAAGCAGAGAACGGGAATTTACCGATTTTCAACTCATAACCTGCTTCTTTTGCAGCTTTTTCAGTCAAACCAACTGAAGCTACTTCCGGAGAGCAGTAGGTACATCCTGGGATGTTGCTATAATTAATTGGTTCTACATCCATGCCGGCTATCTTTTCAACACAGGTTATACCTTCAGCAGATGCCACGTGTGCTAGCGCCTGGCCTTTTACAATATCTCCGATTGCATACACGCCGTCAATATTAGTTTTATAGAACTCATCTACCACCACGTGACCTTTTTCAGTTTTTACACCAAGTTCCTCCAATCCGATATTCTCGATATTTGGGGTGATTCCAACGGCTGATAGCACTACGGTAGCTTCCAGTTCCTGAGTGCCTTTAGCATTTTTAACCGACACCTTGTTAACGGAGCCCGATTGTTTCACAGCCGTTACTTCTGAGCTGGTCATTACCTTGATTCCCGCTTTTTTCAAGCTTTTCTCCAATTGCTTTGAAACATCTTCATCCTCAACAGGAACGATGCGGTCCATAAACTCAACAATTGTTACCTGAGTGCCGATAGCGTTGTAAAAATAAGCGAATTCAACGCCGATTGCTCCGGAACCCACCACTACGATAGATTCAGGTTGTTTTTCAAGATTCATCGCCTGGCGGTATCCAATCACATTCTTGCCATCTTGCTTTAAGTTTGGAAGTTCTCTCGAACGTGCTCCTGTAGCCAATATGGTATGCTTTGCTGTATACTCTTTCGCTGACCCGTCTTTGTCTTTCACAGAAATCTTTCCTCCCTTTTTGACGGTTGCGGTACCCATGATTACATCAATTTTGTTCTTTTTCATCAAAAACTGGATACCTTTGCTCATGCCTTCAGCAACCCCACGGCTTCTTTTAACAACCGCAGAAAAATCCACCTTGCCGCCATCTACTTTTATGCCGTAATCTTCAGCATGATTAAGATATTCGAAAACCTGTGCGCTCTTCAATAATGCCTTGGTTGGAATACATCCCCAGTTTAAGCAAATACCACCTAAAGCTTCGCGTTCAATGATAGCTGTTTTGAAACCTAGTTGTGATGCTCTAATTGCTGCTACATAGCCGCCAGGGCCGCTTCCAATAACAATGATGTCGTAATTCATATTTTTTTAAATATTAGGGTTCTTTATTAATCAACATGAAGCGTCGCACTTCAGCTACAAACTTACGTATTTTTTTAGTTTTGGTTTAATAGTAACAAGAACTTGTTTTTTACTATTATCATTTAAAAATCATATGTTTAATGATAAGGTAATATTCTTAATCGAAACATAATATCCGCATAATATAATGTAAAAAGTGAGAAGCTACTTTTGCTGAAATTAATAAACTCACTTGAATATGAAGAAGACTCTACTTTTTTTCTTGCTGTCGTTCATCAGCGTTGCACTCTATGCGCAGGTTACAACGAGTAGCCTTACAGGAACGGTTCTGGAACCGAACGGCGAAAGTGCCATCGGAACCAGCGTGAAAGCTACCCACGTACCCAGCGGTACAAGCTATTCTACCGTTGTTAACGAAACCGGAAGGTTCAATATCCCGAACATGCGGGTTGGCGGACCATATATTGTTGAAATGAGC
>Ga0079224_100006149_pt1 | contig 15861 bp, 14 predicted proteins | sample Stecom2015_FD_80414 | JGI IMG/M metagenome (GOLD analysis project Ga0079224, IMG submission 80414) | Agricultural soil microbial communities from Utah to study Nitrogen management - Steer compost 2015 | ecosystem: Environmental > Terrestrial > Soil > Agricultural land | place: USA: Utah...
ATTCCTTCTCCATTGTCCTTTATTTCAAAATGAAGAAACAATTGCTGTCCTACCTGGTTTACCCTTGAAACGTTGATCCAGATATCTCCATTTTCTGTAAATTTTATAGAATTTCCAATTAGGTTAATAAGGATCTGGGATATTTTTAATGGATCTCCTTTTAGTTTTTTGGGGATTCCCTGGTCAAAGTTAAAATGAAGTTTTGTGTTCTTGTCATCTGCCGAATTTTTAAGGGCGATCAATACATCAGAAATTCTTTTCTCCAGATTAAAGGAAGTCTCAAGAATTTCCACTTTTCTCGCTTCAAGTTTGTTAAGGTCAAGAATATTATTAATAAGGGATAAGAGATATTCCCCTGAAAATTTAAGCGAATTTAAATGCTCTTTTTGATTTTCTGTAGGGCTTTCTTCAAGAAGTAAATGGGTGAGACCCGTAACTGCATAGAGAGGTGTCCTTAATTCATGGGTGATAGTAGAAAGGAACTGTGCTTTTGCCAGGGATGCCTTCTCAGCATTTTCCTTTGCAATGGTAAGTTCATCATTTTTCTTCTGCAAAAGGTCATTTGCCCTTGCCCGCAGGTTGTTGTTCTTATAAAGTGAAAGCGTAAGCAGGGAAAGAATGGTGATCAATGCAACACTTAAAATGGTAGTAAGCTTATTTACTTTAAGTGATTTTTCCTGCTCTGCATTCTGCTTCCTTAATTCGGCAAGATTATTTTTTAAAGCATCTACACCATATCTTGTGTTGGCATTAAGGGCCAGGGCTTCACGGTTTATATTGAAAATAGAGTCGCGAACCTTATCACTTATCTTTAAATAAGAAAGAGATTGCTGGTAGTCTCCCTTAGCTTCATAAACATCGCTCAATATCTTCTGGGAGTACATGATCATGCTTCCAAAACTATTTTTTTTGGCAATTGCAAGGGATTTCAGAGCTTCATCCTCTGCCTGGTTATAATCCTTAATTACAAGGTATGCCCTGCTTTTATAATAATGTAATCTTGACCTTTCATACAAGTTATTGGTTTCGCTCAGGTACACCTCGGCATTGCTGAGTTCACTTAAAGCTTTCTCTATAGTTTCTGAGCTTCTTCCGGAATTAAGATGAATGATAGCGCGGTTTAGGTGCACAATCCCCAGATATTCCTGGTCATCAACTTTAGAATAAAATTCTTCGGCCAGGTTCAGGTATTTTAAAGCCCTGTCAATTTCCCCTTTTGCATTAAATACCTTGGCATAATTTAAATAGCTGTATGCCAGGCCGGCCTCATCCTGGATCTCCCGTTGTATGGCAATGGCACGCTGTAACTCGGTAAGGGCCCTGTCATAGTCATGGCGGGTATAAAACAACTGGCCTAAAACGCCGCTGGATAAGGCAATTGATTGTTGATCATTGATCTGTTTGGAAAGGTCTAAAGCTTTATTTAATTGTAATAAGGCTTCATCAAAATTTAAGACATTAACAGAGATCTCGGCCCCGTTGAGCAACTGCTGGATCTTTGCATTAATTTCTGAGATTTCTTCCTTAGTTTTTTCCTGAAAAGCGGCCACATTTAAGCTGCTCAGGAGGAGTACAAGAGAAAAAATTAGGTTCTTCATCTGGGGCTATGAAAGTATAAATAATTGTTAAATATAGTTATTTCTTTGAAACCAAAGAAATTAAATCAATCAGCCGGCTGGAATATCCGGTTTCATTATCATACCACCCAATTAATTTTACAAGATCTCCTCCAATTACCGAGGTCATTTGAGAATCAAAAATGCAGGAATGTGAATCGCCGATTATATCAATTGATACCAGAGGTTCATTTGTGTAACTGAGGATACCTTTTAAATAGGTTTCTGATGCTTCTTTAAAAACAGCATTAACTTCATCAATACTGGTTTGTTTATTCACATTGAGGGTCATATCTGTAAGAGAGCCGTTAGGCACCGGCACTCTTATGCCGCACCCTCCAATTACATCTTGAAGATCGGGAAAAACCTTGGTCAAGGCTTTGGCAGCACCTGTAGTTGTAGGAATGATGGAAGTAGCGGCTGCTCTTGATCTCCTCAAATCACGGTGAGGCCGGTCATGTAGACTTTGATCGGCGGTATATGAATGAATTGTTGATATATATGCATGCTTAACGCCAAAATGTTTTTGGATTACCGCAAGCATAGGTGCTGCGTTATTTGTTGTACAAGAGGCATTGGAAATTATTTTATCACCATCTTCCAGGATGTGTTCATTAACACCCATTACGACCATCTTTATATTCTCATCCTGAGGAGGAACGGTAAGTATTACCTTCCCGACACCATTTGAAAGATGATAATTAAGATCTTCTAAAGATTTAAATTTACCTGATGCTTCTATTACAATTTTCACATCGTAAAGCGCCCAGTTTGTATCTTTGGGGTGGGCATGACTGGTGACCGGGATTTCCCTTTTATTTACTTTAATGCTGTTGGGTCCTGCAATTACTTCATGGGCTAATCTTCCATGAATACTGTCATACTTTAATAAATGTGAGAGGGTAGGAGCATCTGCCACATCATTTATAACTGCTACTTCTATAACAGGATGATTGATGAGAAGTCTGAATAAGGTACGGCCTATCCTGCCAAAACCATTTATCCCGATCTTAATTTTATCTGGCATTGGGGCTATAGAAAATAATTAAAGTAAATGCTTTTGAGCTTTATAGGATGATCTTACCAAGGCACCACTTTCCACGTGACGAAATCCGAGATCTAAACCTATTTCTTCATACTTTTTGAATTGATCTGGGGTAATAAATTGTTTTACCGGTAAATGTTTTTTACTGGGTTGCAGGTACTGGCCAATTGTAACAATATCCAAATCAACACTCCTAAGATCGTGTAAGGTCTGGATCACTTCATCTTCATGTTCTCCAAGGCCAAGCATGATACCCGATTTTGTTCTGGTGATGCCCTGATCCTTAAGGTATTTTAATACCCCAAGACTCCGTTCATATTTAGCCTGGATCCTTACTTCCCGGGTTAGCCTTTTAACTGTTTCCATATTATGTGAAACAACTTCGGGATGTACTTCAATGATCCTGTTTATATTTTTTTCATTACCCTGAAAATCAGGGATAAGGGTTTCCAGAGTGGTGTCAGGATTCATTCGTCTTATAGCCTTGATAGTTTCAGCCCAGATAATTGAACCCATATCCTTTAGATCATCCCTGTCTACACTGGTTATTACGGCATGCTTGATCTTCATAAGTTTTATAGACCGTGCCACCTTTTCAGGTTCATCCCAATCTACAGATTGGGGCCTGCCGGTCTTAACACCGCAAAAACCACAGGACCTGGTGCATACATTCCCAAGTATCATGAAGGTTGCGGTACCTTCGCTCCAGCATTCACCCATATTAGGGCAGCTTCCAGAGGTGCAAATTGTATGTAGGTCATATTTATCAACTAGCCCACGCAGTTCGGTATATTTTTTTCCGGTAGGAAGTTTTACCCTTAACCACTTAGGTTTTGGTGCTGGCTTTTGTGTAGATAATGTATCTGTAATCATAAAAAAAACTAAGCTTCAAAGATACAATAATAAGAGGAAAGGAAGAATATTTACCCGGTATTAACTATCCCGGGATTCAATGATCTGGGAAAGTAATTTTTTGGCCCGAAGCAATTTTACTTTGATGTTGCTAAGTGGTTCATCTAACTGCAGAGCAATCTCTTTATAGGTTTTTTCCTGAAAATACCTAAGATTTATTACTTCCTGGTAATGCGGTTTCAATTGTTTGATATCGCTTAAAAGTTGTGCCAGATGCTGTTCCTTTATCAGGCTGTCTTCGATTGTAGGGGTTTCGTCTGCTATCCTGTGAACCTGCTCTGAAGATTCATCGGCCGTATTGGCTCTGATCGATGCATTTTGCTTCCTCAAAAGATCAATATGAATATTCTTTGAAATAGTAATAAGCCAGGTCTTAAAAACAAAGCTGTTATCAAAGCTCTCAAGTTTATCAAAGGCCCGTGAAAATGTTTGGATGGTTATTTCTTCAGCATCATATTCATTCCTTGTCCTTTTTAACTGAAAGGAAAATACGTCACCCCAAAAAGTATCTAACAATAATTTATAAGCCGGTTGATGACCTGCTCTTGCCTGGTTGATCAATTGAAGAAGGGAGGGGCTGTTTATTTCCAATTGGATGGTTTTGAAATAAGGTTTGAACTAAAAATACCAAACTGAAGAAACACCAAAAAGAAATCAAAAACAGGAACTAGCCACACCAGGTCAAGTTCATCCAGTTTTTTTGCCGACTTGTAAAATACGGCATATTGTATAAGCAGTCGTAAAGCAAATATGATCACAACCACCGGCCAGTACACTTGTAAAATAAGTAAGATCATAAACAACACCCAGAACAAAAACTGGGATACAAAAAAAGTGCCTAATAGAATTTTATGCTCGGTTTTATACAAAACGGCGGTGGAGACATGTCTCCTTTTTTGCTCTATCCAATTTTTGAAGCTTGAATCGGGAATACTTCTGGTAAACGAAGAACCTTCAAAACATAGGGCGGTATTTTCCCGGGTGGCAGCCTGATTCACGAAAAGATCATCGTCACCTGAGCGTATATGCAAATGGCTTGCAAAACCATTTTGAGCAAAAAACTCATGAGAGGTGTAAGCAAGATTTCTTCCTACCCCCATATAAGGATAACCCAGCCTCGCATAAGAGAAGTATTGAATTGCAGTAAAAAGGGTCTCATATCTTATGAGTTTATTTAATAAGGACATTTTTTGCTTGATATAACCCCCGTATCCAAGAATTATAGATTTATTTGGCTGAAAATGGGCACTCATATTTTCAATCCAGAGATCGCTTTCAGGAGTACAATCTGCATCGGTAAATAAAAGGTATGGGTTTCTGGCCTTTTTTATGCCAAGGGTAAGGGCGTATTTCTTTTTACCCCAAAAGGCTTCATTATTTTGAACATTTACGATTTTTACCCTGGGATCAGAATGTTGAAAATCTTCCATAATGTCAAGGGTTTCATCCAAGGATGCATCGTTGATAAGAATTAGTTCAAAATCGGGATAATTTTGAGCAAGGATCTTAGGGATGAATCTTATAAGATTTTCGGCTTCATTCTTGGCACAGACAATCACCGAAACAGGTACTTTTTTTCCCTGTGGAGTTTGAGGTTTAGCTGAGGCAAAACTAAAATATCCTATATAAAACAGGATATTTAGCAAAGCAATAATAATAAATAGAATAAGTAAAGTTATTGCCATAGAAGTCTAATTGATCTTCTTTGGCTCAGAACAGTCTCTGGCTTCATCGGGTAGTTTTCCGCAAAAACTGCAGGCCTCTCCATCTTTATTGAGAAAAGGACTTTGACTGGCACAGGTCCCTGCAAATTTTCCGTCTTTCTTAGACCAGATCTTTATTGCTATTCCAGCAAAAGCAAGGGCAAGTAATATGATGGTTATTATTAAAAGTTTCATAGCTATTTTTCTTTGTGCAAAAATAAGAATAAAAAAGGGCCCTATAAAATGTTAGTTGTAATTAATATATCCTTTACACTATTTAACTTAAATTTAGTCGGTAAAACTTCAAAATGTTGAGTGTCAGTGGTAAATTGCATGAATAATATAACTAAAACCGACATTATGAAACTAAACAAGTTATTAATAATTGCAGTTCTTTCAGGATTAGCTTTTACTTCCTGTAAGAATAACGAAAGAGGAGTTGATGATAATAACCGTGTTGAAATGGACAGAATGGAAGCTGACCGGGATGCCGAATTAAGGGCTGATCAACAGCGGATGGACGAGAACAATGTTACTGCAAGGTTGCAACGTAATCAAAACCTAAGTACTTTCAATGAAGGCTTGACCAGAAACCAGATCTCTCAGGATCTTGATAGGAGAAGCACCACTCAAACCGGAACCACAGCGGGTCAAACCGGTACTACAACGGGTCAAACGGGAACCACTACAGGTCAAACAGGAACTACCACGGGTCAAACAGGTACTACTACTGGTCAATCAGGAACTACCACGGGTCAAACGGGTACAACAACCACACAAGGGTCAACTACAGGTCAAACCGGTAATCAGGGAATGACAGGACAACGTGAGTATACTATTTTTGCTCCTACCAATGATGCATTCACCAGTTTATCTGAAAATGAGAGAAATGAGTGGAACAGTACTCAGAACAGGGATAAAAATGTGGCGTCAATCAACTATTTAATGGTTGATCAAAGATTGACCGCTGACCAGCTGAGACAGCAAATACAGAGTGCTAATGGAACCCATACTATAAGAACCATGCAGGGGGAGAATCTTACCGCTACTCTGGATGGCAATAATATTGTTCTAAGAGATGCTGCAGGTAACCAGGCCCGAATCGTAGAATCTGATACTGAAGGGTCAAATGGGGTTATCCACGTAATAGACAGGGTATTGAGGCCAAGTGATTTTACAAGAAATGACGCAAGGACAAATGCGGCCAATACTAATACGGGAACAAACACTAACCGAACAAATAATACCGGAACTAACAATACCGGAACAAACACGGGGACTAATACAGGTACTACAACTAACAGAACAAATAACCAGTAGTTTAAATAAATTATAGGTTATTTTAGTTAAAGAGGTTTATCCAATGGGTAAACCTCTTTTTCTTTAAAATATGTTTACCTCAGGCTGTAATGCGATCTGATACTTTTCATACACCTCTTGCTGCACCTTTTTGGCAAGATTAAGTATTTCATTTCCTGTAGCCGCTCCATAATTGACAAGGACCAATGCCTGTTTCTGGTGCACGCCGGCATCACCTTCACGATATCCTTTTAATCCGGCATGCTCGATAAGCCAACCCGCCGGAATTTTGAATTCGTTTTCTCCAACTTCATAGGATGGAATGTTGGGATAAAGATCTTTAAGCTTGATGAGGTGATCACTTTTAATAATGGGGTTTTTAAAAAAACTTCCGCTATTGCCTAATTCTTCAGGATTAGGTAATTTCTCACTTCTTATTTTTATTACAGCATTCGATACATCTTTGATAGAAGCTTCTGTTATGCCCATTTCTTTCAATTCATGGGCTATGGTTCCATAATTGGTTCTTACAAGATGTTTGTTTTTGGTAAGCTTAAAGGTTACGCTAATGATTATGTGCTTTCCTTTAAGTTCATTCTTGAAAATTGAATCCCTGTAGGCGAAATTACATGCTTCATTAGAGAATTCTTTTATTTGCAGGGTTTGGACATCTATAGTTTTAACAGAGACAAGTGTATCTTTGATTTCGGTACCGTAAGCACCTATGTTTTGAATAGGAGCTGTACCTATATTACCCGGAATAAGAGAAAGATTTTCAAATCCTCCCCAGTTGTTTTCAAGCGTCCATAACACGATCTCATGCCAGTTTTCCCCGGCATTAATTTCGATAAAAACTTCATTTTCTGTCTCACTTATAACCTGTCTTCCTTTCAGATTTATGTGTAAAACGGTGGAATCAATATCCCGGGTAAGCAACATATTGCTTCCGCCGCCTAAAATAAATAGGTCACGGGCATAAGTATTTTGTAAAACGCTTTTGAGGTCATCAACTGTTTCAACAGATATAAAGGTTTTGGCCTTTACATCGATTCCAAAGGTGTTATATTTTTTTAGAGACGAATTATGTGAAATTTTCATTACTGCCTGTACTCCTTTAAAGCTGCTTTCAGGATCTCCACCGCACGTACCAGGTCCTCTTTTTTAAGCACATACGCAATTCTTACCTGGTTCAAGCCTGTGTTGGGAGTAGAATAAAAGCCTGCAGCCGGAGCAACCATCACGGTTTCATTGTTGTAATGGAATTCTTCCAGTAACCACCGGGCAAAATCATCGGCGTTCTCAACAGGCAATTCTGCAATACAATAAAATGCTCCTTTTGGTGTGGCTACTCTCACACCATCTATAGCTTCCAGACCTTCTACCAGGATATTCCTTCTTGAAGTGTATTCTTCAATAACTTCATCAAAATAACTTTGCGGCGTTTCAAGAGCGGCTTCGCTGGCAATTTGCTCAAAAGTTGGTGGGCTTAAGCGGGCCTGGGCAAACTTCATTGCTGTTTGCATCACCTGCTTATTTCTGGAAACAATACATCCTATTCTTGCCCCACACATGCTGTATCGCTTTGAGACTGAATCAATCATTATTGCATGATCCTGCAGGGCAGGAATGCTCATTATTGAATAATGTTCAGCTCCGTCATAAGTGAACTCCCTGTATACTTCATCTGAAACCAGGAAAATGTCGTGTTTTTGAACTAGTTGAGATAATTGGTCAATTTCTTCTTTTGTGTATAAGTATCCGGTGGGATTGCCGGGATTACATATAAGAATTGCTTTGGTCCTGGGAGTAATAAGTTTCTCGAACTCCTGGATAGGAGGTAAGGCAAAGTTTGTTTCAATGGTAGATTCTACAGGAACAATAGTTACTCCAGATGCAGTTGCAAATCCATTGTAATTTGCATAAAAAGGCTCAGGAATAATTATCTCATCACCTGCATCGGCTATTGTTCCCATGGCAAACATAAGCGCTTCAGAACCACCGGTGGTAATTATTATATTGTCACTTTCAACAGGTATATCCTTCTGCTTATAATATTCTGCCAGTTTTACACGATATCCTTCAAAGCCGGCGGAGTGACTGTAAGCTAAAACTTCAATATTATGGTTTTTTACAGCATTCAGCGCTGCCTCAGGTGTTTTAATATCTGGTTGCCCTATATTTAACTGGTAGATCTTTCTACCTTTTTTTACTGCTGCTTCTGCAAATGGCACTAATTTACGTATGGGGGACTCCGGCATGGACTGTCCTTTGGCTGATATCTTTGGCATAATTTCTAATAAAATTTTGATGGTGCAAAAATGCGAAATTTATTGGAGATAATTCCTAATTCAGCCTGGTCATTTGTATGTTGATTTTTAGTATTTTAATCAAAAAATTGGTTATTAAAATAATCTTATTACTTTGTTTATTTACCCTTTCTACAGTTGCCGCTGCACAAGACAGGTTCAGGATCAATAATGACAAAGGAAAATTTATTCTTCCATTTGATCTGGTTAATAATCTGGTGATCGTGCCTATGGAAATAAATGGCCTTGAATTATCATTTTTAGTTGATACAGGTGTAGATGCGACCATTCTTTTCAGCCTGGGTAACCAGGACACCTTAGATCTAAAAAATACCGAGTCCATACTGCTTAAAGGTCTGGGGGAAGATGAGCCCATCAAAGCCATGAAATCTTCGGGCAATGAAATAAAATTGGGAGAGGCTGTAAATAAAAACCTTGTTCTGTATCTTGTTTTTGATCATCCCCTTGACCTTTCAAACCGAATGGGTATTCCTGTTCATGGGATCATAGGTTATGATCTTTTTCGCGACTTTGTGGTAGAGATAGATTATTCGGGAAAAAGACTGGTTTTATATGACCCCAATAGTTATGAAACCAGACAATGCCGAAACTGCGATGAATTAGATCTTATTTTTCACAGGAACAAACCATATATTAATATCAGTGGTACAATTAATGGGAAAACCATGCCTTTGAGTTTCCTGGTAGATAGTGGATCGGCTGATGCTGTGTGGTTATTTGGAAATAAAGAAGGAATTGAGCTACCCGAAAAATTTTTCAGGGATTTCCTTGGGTATGGTATTACCGGTAGTGTATATGGGGCAAGAAGCCGGATTGATGGTATTAATTTTGGAAATTATGAATTGCCCTTGGTCACTGCCAGCTTTCCCGATAGTCTTTATTACAAAGGAATTGAAACTTATGAAAAAAGAAATGGGAGTATTGGATCCCAGGTTTTATCCCGCTTTCAGCTTACTGTAGATTATCCGGGTAAAAAGATTAGGTTCAAACCTAACAAAAATTTTGGTGATCCCTTTGAGTACGACATGAGTGGGGTTGTTGTAGCTCATGATGGATTTACTGTTATAAAAGATATTTTGAGGAATCCCCTGGCGTTGAGGGATGAAGATAAAAATCAAACAATTGCGGGAAATATTGTTTACCGCAATTCCTACGAATTGAAGTTTTCACTTGAACCGCAATATAAAATTGTTGAGATTAGGCCAGATTCTCCTGCCTCCCGGGCGGGCCTTGAGAAAAACGACATTTTGCTAAAGATCAATGGAAAATCTTCCTTTAAATTTACCCTTTCCCAAATTACAAATTTGCTTAGTTCCAAAGAAGGAAAAAAAATAAAACTCTTAATTGAGAGAAATGGCATCGAAAAAACTGTGGTGTTTTTCCTCGAACGCAATCTATAAAAAAACTCCCCGAAGGGAGTTTTAAATTATTTTGTATCAGGTTCCAGAACCTTGCCTTTGATTTTTACTGCCTTGGTAGGCTCATCGGCATTGGAATTTATACTTATGGTCCTTCTTATAGGCCCCACAATATCTGTATTGTATTTAACCACTATCTCTCCGCTTGCGCCGGGTGGAATAGGGTTTTTGGTCCATGATGGAACAGCACAGCCACAGCTGGAATAGACATTTTCAATAACAAGGGGAGCATTCCCAATATTCTTAAATTGAAAAACCCTTGTCCCATCACTGCCTTTTTTGATCTCACCGTAATCTATGACCTCGGTCGTGAACTGAAATTTAGGCGTGTTTTGAGCCATTACTGTTGCAAAACCTGCCAAAACCAGTATTAAAAATGTAATAGTTTTTTTCATAACTTCTGCATTAGGTTAAGTAAATATAAGTTGATTTGGGATGGTTTCAAAAGTAGTTAAATAAAACTACTTTTATAATCCTCAACTTATAAGTACTTTTGCAATTATTTCAAAAATCAGACCACAAATGCCCATACCCCATACATATAACGCGCAGCAAGTTGAAGACAAATGGTACAAATACTGGCTGGAAAATGGATATTTTCATTCTGAGGTAGATGATAGGATTCCTTACACCATTGTGATCCCGCCACCTAATGTTACCGGGGTTTTACATATGGGGCATATGCTTAATAATACCATTCAGGATGTATTGATACGCCGGGCACGTTTAAAAGGATTTAATGCCTGTTGGGTGCCGGGAACAGATCATGCCTCCATTGCGACAGAGGCTAAGGTTGTGGCCAAGCTTAAGGCTGAAGGTATTGATAAAAATAATTTATCAAGAGAAGAATTTCTTGCCCATGCATGGGAATGGACTCATAAACACGGGGGGATCATCCTGGAACAATTAAAGAAACTTGGAGCTTCCTGTGACTGGGAAAGAACCAGTTTTACCATGGACGATCACATGTCAGCATCTGTTATAAAAGTGTTTGTTGATTTGTATGAGAAGGGACTGATCTACAGGGGTTACAGGATGGTAAACTGGGATCCTGAGGCCAGAACTACTTTAAGTGATGAAGAAGTAATCTATCAGGAAAAACAGGGTAATTTATATTATTTAAGTTATAAGGTTGAAGGCAGCGAGGATACTGTTACAATTGCTACCACAAGGCCTGAAACAATACTTGGGGATACCGCCATTTGTATCAATCCCAATGATGAGAGATTTAAACATCTCAAAGGGAAAAAAGCCATTGTTCCCCTTGCAGGGAGAATCATTCCAATTATTGAAGACGATTATGTTGATATGGAATTTGGCACAGGCTGTTTAAAGGTAACACCTGCACATGATGAGAATGATAAGATATTGGGCGATAAGCATGGTCTTGAGGTAATAGATATCTTTAATGAAGATGCCACTTTGAATTCATTTGGATTACATTATGAAGGGAAGGATAGGTTTGAAGCCAGAAAAGCCATAGTTGAAGAATTGGAAGAAAAGGGGATTCTTGTTAAAACTGAAATTCACAATAATAAAATAGGAACCAGTGAGCGCACCGGGGCCGTGATTGAACCAAGATTGAGTGACCAGTGGTTCCTCAAAATGAAAGATCTTGCACAACCCGCTCTTGACGCGGTAATTAACCGCGATGTAAATCTATATCCCGATAAATTTATAAATACCTACCGCCACTGGATGGAAAATGTACGGGACTGGAATATTTCCCGACAGTTAATATGGGGACAGCAAATACCAGCTTTTTTCTATGGTCCAGGCAAAGAGGATTATGTAGTGGCTGAAAGTATTGACAGTGCTCTTGTAAAGGCTAAAGAGGTTACTCAAAATAATGATTTAACTACTTTAAATCTCAAACAGGATAAGGATGCCCTGGATACCTGGTTTTCTTCATGGCTATGGCCTATAAGTGTTTTCAACGGAATATTGGAACCTGAAAACAAGGAGATACAATACTATTATCCTACAAACGATCTTGTAACAGCGCCTGAAATCTTATTTTTCTGGGTAGCAAGAATGATTATTGCGGGTTATGAGTACAGAGGTGAAAAACCTTTTAATAATGTGTATCTCACGGGTATTGTTAGAGATAAACAAAGGCGTAAAATGTCCAAATCCCTGGGCAATTCGCCCGATCCTCTGGAGCTTATCGAGAAGTATGGTGCCGATGGGGTAAGGGTAGGTATGTTGTTAAGTTCTCCCGCGGGTAATGACCTTATGTTTGATGAAGATCTTTGTAAGCAAGGTAGTGCTTTTGTAAACAAAATATGGAACTCTTTTAAACTAATCAAAGGATGGGAAGTTGATTCAGGAAAACAGCAGGTAGAAGCTTCACAAATGGCCGTTGCCTGGTATAAGGCAAGATTCAACCAGGTTTTGGAAGAGCTTGAAGATGCTTATTCCAAATACAGGATGAGCGATGCGTTAATGTCTACTTATAAGCTGATTTGGGATGACTATTGCTCCTGGCTGCTTGAAATGGTAAAACCTCCATACGGCGAAGCTATAGATCAAAGGACTTATGATGAGGTTATTGAGATTCTGGAGAATAATTTAAGGATCCTTCATCCATTTACACCATTTATTACTGAAGAGATCTGGCAACAAATAAGCCTGCGATCAAAAGAGGAGGCACTTATAATCTCCCAATGGCCAGAAGCTGAAAAATTTGATGAGCAGCTCATTCAGGATTTCACGTTTGCTTCAGAAGTTATCACCGGGGTGAGAAGCATTAGAAAGTCTAAAAACATTTCCTTTAAAGAACAAATCTCCCTACACGTTCTTAATCCCGAAATGGTCTCTGATCGTATGGATGCGGTGATCAAAAAACTGGGGAATATCTCAGAGATTAATTATGTTGAAGAAAAAGTAAGCAGGGCGCTGTCCTTCAGGGTAAAGTCCAATGAATACTTTATTCCTGTAGAGGGGGCTGTTGATCTTGATGCTGAAAGAAAAAAGATGCAGGAAGAACTTGACTATACCCGTGGGTTCTTAATGAGTGTAGAAAATAAACTTTCAAATGAGCGCTTTGTAAGCAACGCGCCAGATAGTGTTGTCGAGTTGGAAAAGGCAAAGATGGCCGATGCTAGAGCTAAAATAGAAGTACTTGAAGCAGGGCTGGCTTCTTTATAGAAATAGTATAAATACATACAGGCAAAAAATATGGGAGAGGCTTTAAACCTCTCCTATATATTTTTCTACCATTTCAATATATTTTTCCCTGGCTTCTTGTTTAGAAAGATTTTCTATTTGTAAAAGAGCATTCGCTTTAAATCCGTTTCTTAGATCTTCCTGATTTTTATGTGAATATATGCCCTCCTCGTGAGTGGCTTTTTTATAATAGGCGTAAAAGTGTAGCATTATATCTGGAGGCAATTTTATATCAGAATTACACGCCATCTCGTATGCCCGGGAAAATTTATGATCAGAGGTCTCTGTCATCCTGTTCGTTTTCAATATTTGCAATAATACTAATGCCTCCCCTTACTTTATCCTGGAGATTTACATTCAGTTTAGTGCCCAAAGGTAAAAAAACATCTACACGCGAGCCAAATTTAATAAAACCGCTATCGCTACCCTGCAACACTTCCTGTCCTTCTTCAGCATAATTCACAATGCGCTTGGCAAGGGCACCCGCGATTTGCCTGTATAATATCTCCCCTGTTCTCTCATTTTCAACCACTACTGTAGTCCTCTCATTCTCCTCACTTGACTTTGGATGCCAGGCTACAAGAAATTTACCCGGATGATATTTGCTGAATTTCACTCTTCCACCAATAGGATACCTGGTAACGTGTACGTTTATGGGCGACATAAATACAGAGACCTGCAGTCTCTTGTCTTTAAAATATTCCTTTTCAAAAACTTCTTCAATAACCACCACCTTGCCATCTACGGGGGATACAATGTGGCCATCATTAGGTTCTGATAACCGTTTTGGATTTCTAAAGAACTGAAGGATGAGAATGAGTATTATAATACTTACAACAAGAACTGAGAACCTTCCCACATAATTGTTTATAGACAGGTAAGAGATCACATTGATTGCAATTAAGAGTATTGCTGTGAAAAGTATTATCCTATGGCCTTCTTTATGAAACATGGTCTACTATTAATAAATAAGCGTAAATAAAAGGGCTGGAAAATATGATACTGTCTAACCTGTCATACAATCCTCCATGACCTGGCATAAGTTTTCCACTGTCCTTAACCCCCGCCTGTCTTTTAAATTTTGACTGGATGAGATCACCAAGTGTACCAAAAATACTTAATATTATCGCCATTCCCAACCAAAATGGTATATCCCTGTAATTTGTAAATTCATAAATAAAATACCCTCCCACGCAGCTAAAAATAAAACCTCCTAAAAAACCTTCAATGGTTTTATTGGGCGAGATCTTTTCATATAATTTATTCTTACCAAAATTCTTTCCTACGATAAAGGCAAAGGTATCGTTGGTCCAAATCAGGATAAAAACCCCTACGATAAGGATAGGATTAAAAACGCCGTTATATGTTGGAATAAGGGTTAGAAAAACGATTGAGGAAATAAGATAAAAGATAAGAATGATATATTTCTTTTTTTCAAACACAGGAATTTTTCTAATGAACAAAAGGTCTTTCACCAGAAACATATTCACAAATATGGTGATGCATAAAAGCACCAGGGTTGCATTGGCTGAAAACTTCCAGTAACTAAAAAGAAAAAAGAATATGATATGTACGCCATATAAGGCATAGCTTTTAAGCCGGAGCAATTTCTCCAGCTCAAGGAGACAAACAAAGCCTAAAAGGAAGAAAAGGGAGATAAAAATTAATTCTGAAGAAAGTATAGATACCACTAAGATGGAAATATACAGCAATCCTGAAATAGTGCGAATAATGCTTTCCCTCATTTGTTATAGATCTTCCCGAAGCAACAAATATAAGTTTTTTGTGCTACTTCCATAACTCATAAAATCTCCTTCTTTTTGGGTCTCAAAACTTTTAATGGTAGTTATATTGGAGGGTATCCTGTCCTTATTATGAAATTTTATTCCTCTCAAACCTTCACCTATTGTATCTACCAGTTGGCTGGTTGATGCCAGGATTATGAAATTGGCAGGTAATTCATTGAGTTTCTTCTCTTTTATCTGGTTTGAGGAAATTAGAATAGAACCGTCATTTGCGATCAAATATTCACATGTTGAAAGAAAAAAAGAAGCATTCCCGGATTTTGTGAATTCGAGATTAAACTTATCAAATTTGCTTCTCAGATTTGGGTCAAAGCAACAACTGGTGGTTTCATACCAGTCATTTTCAAGCAAAATATTATCAAAGGCCTCCCATACTTCCTTGTCATTGTCACAATAGAGGAATTTTCCGCCGTTATTTTTAAAATTGAGCATGAAGCGCTCGTCGGTGGGAAGTTTTACATCTGGCATATATTTCCCCCTGTCGGCTTTATCCGGAGCATCCTGACCTTTGTCTGATTTAGGGTTTAAAAATTTTCTAAATAGACTCATAACGATTGTAGGGGTTATA
>Ga0079224_100006150_pt1 | contig 15860 bp, 13 predicted proteins | sample Stecom2015_FD_80414 | JGI IMG/M metagenome (GOLD analysis project Ga0079224, IMG submission 80414) | Agricultural soil microbial communities from Utah to study Nitrogen management - Steer compost 2015 | ecosystem: Environmental > Terrestrial > Soil > Agricultural land | place: USA: Utah...
CCGGGGTGCCGGGCGCCGCCCCGGACCACGACCGCCTCGTCCTCGCCCACGGCGCGGGCCGCACGATGATGCATGCCGCTGCGCAGCTGCTGGCCCCGGGGCGGGGGAGTGCGATGAGGAGCGCGCAGTGAGGGGGCTGCGATGAGGGTGCTGGGGATGATGTCCGGCACGAGCCTGGACGCGATCGACGTCGCCCTCGTGGACTTCACCCGCAGCACCGACGATCCCACCGTGCTCGAGGCGAGACTCCTCCACATCGGCGAGGAGCCCTGGCCCGTCCCGACCCGCGAGGCCCTGCGCGCCGTGCTGCCGCCGGCCCCGGCCGACGTCGCGACCTGGAACCGCCTGCACGCCGCCGTCGGCGACGCCTTCGCCGCTGCTGCCTCCCGGGTCCTGGCCGAGCACGGCGGCGCGGACCTCATCGCGTCGCACGGCCAGACCCTCCACCACGACGCGCGCGACGACGGCACTGTGGCGTCAACGCTCCAGATCGGCGACGCCTCCCGGATCGCCGCCGCCGGCGTGCCCGTGCTCTACGACCTGCGCGCCGCGGACGTCGCCGCCGGCGGTCAGGGCGCACCGCTCGCTCCGCTGCTCGACCAGCTGCTGCTGGGCCACGAGGAACCCACCGCGGTGCTGAACATCGGCGGGATCGCGAACCTCACCCTCGTCGGTGCGGGAGGCAAGAGCGGGGGAGACGTGATCGCCGGGGACACCGGCCCCGGCAACGCCCTGCTCGACGCCGCCGTCCATGCCGCGACCGGGGAAGCCGCCGACCATGACGCCGCCCTCGCCCGGCAGGGGAGCGTCTCTGCCGAGGTGCTGGCCGCACTGCTGGAGAACGAGCCCTTCTACGCCCGACCCTTCCCACGCTCGACCGGACGCGAGCACTTCGACGGCGACTACGTGCGCCGCCTCCTCGGCGATTCGGGTCTCGACGCCCTCGCCCTGCCGGACCTGCTCGCGACCCTCGTCGAGCTCACCGCCGAGACCATCGCCCGCGCGATCACCCCGCTCGGTGCCCATCGCGTCGTCGCCTCGGGCGGCGGCATCCGCAACCCCCTGCTGCGCGAGCGCCTCTCCGCGCACCTCGCCCCGCTCCCGCTCCTGGACGCCGACGCGCTCGGCATCCCTGCCGACGGGAAAGAAGCGCTGCTCATCGCCCTGCTCGGATACCACTCCGCCCATGGACTGCCCGGCACGCTCGCCCTTGCCGACGGCGCCGCGCACACCGGCGCCCGTGCTCCCGTCGTGCTCGGCTCACTCACCCCGCCCCACGCCCCGCGCACCCTCCCGCACACGCCGCAGGACGCTCTGCCCGTGCGCCGGTTGCGCGTCTCGAGTCGCACATCCTTGGAACTTACGGGACCGTAGGTTACGCTCTCCGCCGTGAGTGTCTTCCGATCAACGATCCCCGAGGTCGCCTCCGAAGAGCCGATGGTTCAGCTCCTCGCGACCGACGGCACCAGGACCCCGCACCCCGAGCTCGACGCCGCCCTCGCAGGCGATGACGGGCAGGACCGCCTGGACAGCCCCGAGCGCCTGCGCGGCTACTACCGCGACATGGTGATGATCCGCGCTGCGGACCTCGAGGCGACGAGCCTGCAGCGCCAGGGCCAGCTGGGCCTCTGGGCGAGCGCGCTCGGGCAGGAGGCCGCGCAGATCGGCGCCGGCCATGCCGCCCGCGAGCAGGACTATCTCGTGCCCACCTACCGCGAGCACGGCGTCGCCTGGGCGCGCGGCATCGAGCCGTGGCGCCTGCTGGAGATGTTCCGCGGCGTGAGCCACGGCGGCTGGGACCCGCACGAGCTGCGCACCCACCCGTACATGATCGTGCTCGGCTCCCAGGCCCCGCACGCCGTCGGCTACGCGATGGGCCTGCAGCGCGACGGCGTGGTCGGCACCGGCGACCTCACCACCGACACCTCCGTCCTCGCCCTCTTCGGCGACGGTGCCTCCAGCGAGGGCGAGGTCTCCGAGTCCTTCACCTTCGCCGCCTCCTTCCAGGCGCCGGTCGTGTTCTACACGCAGAACAACCAATGGGCGATCTCCGTGCCCACCCAGGTCCAGTCCCGCGTCCCGCTCGCTCAGCGCTCCCGCGGCTGGGGCATCCCCTCGGTCCGCGTGGACGGCAACGACGTCCTCGCCGTGCTCGGCGGGATCCGCATCGCCCTGGACTCCGCCCGCGCCGGCAACGGTCCCGTCTTCGTCGAGGCGCTCACCTACCGCATGGCCGCGCACACCACGAGCGACGACGCCTCCCGCTACCGCCCCGCCGCCGAGGAGGAGGAGTGGGCCGCGAAGGACCCGATCCTGCGCCTGCGGCGCCACCTCGAGCAGCTCGGCGAGATCGACGAGGCCTTCGTGACCCGCTGCGACGAGGAGGCGCACGACCTCGCGATGCAGCTCCACCACCACATCCACGGCATGGAGGACCCCGACCCGATCGGAATGTTCGACCACGCCTATGCCGAGCCGCACCCCGTCGTCGCGGCGGAGAAGGCCGAGTACCTCGAGTACATCGCCCAGTTCGAGGACGAGGAGCAGGACCGATGAGCACGTCCACCACTCTTCCGATCGCGAAGGCGATCACCGCAGGGCTCCGCGATGCGATGACCGCGGACGACACTGTCATGCTCATGGGCGAGGACATCGGCGTGCTCGGCGGCGTCTTCCGCGTCACCGACGGTCTCCACGCCGAGTTCGGCGCCCAGCGCGTGGTCGACACCCCGCTCGCCGAGGCGGGGATCGTGGGCACCGCCGTGGGCCTGGCCATGCGCGGCTACCGCCCCGTGGTCGAGATCCAGTTCGACGGCTTCGTCTTCCCCGCCTTCAACCAGATCACCACCCAGGTCGCGAAGATGCACAACCGCACCTCCGGCCGGGTGAACCTGCCGATGGTCATCCGCATCCCGCACGGCGGCGGCATCGGCGCGGTCGAGCACCACTCCGAGAGCCCCGAGGCGCTCTTCGCCCACACCGCGGGCCTGCGCATGCTCGCCCCCGCGACCTCCCAGGACGCCTACTGGATGACCCGCCAGGCGATCGAGTCCGAGGATCCTGTCATCCTCCTGGAGCCCAAGCGCCGCTACTGGGTCAAGGGCGACGTGGACCCCGGCCACCGCCCGGAGCTGTCCCCGTGGCAGGCCGCTGTGGTGCGTCCTGGCACCGACGCGACCGTGCTCGCCTGGGGCCCCTCGATGCCGCTCGTGCTCGAGAGCGCCGAGGCCGCGGCCGAGGATGGCATCGACCTCGAGGTCATCGACGCGCGCTCCCTCGCGCCCGTGGACTACCTGACGATCGCGGACTCGGTGCGCCGCACGGGCCGGCTCCTCATCGTCCACGAGGCGCCCGTCCTCGGCGGGCTCGGCGCGGAGATCGCCGCCCGGATCACCGAGCAGTGCTTCTACCACCTGGAGGCTCCCGTGCTGCGGGTGGGCGGCTACCACCTCCCGTACCCGCCGGCGCGCATGGAGCACGCCTACCTCCCCGACCTCGACCGGGTGCTCGACGGCGTGGACCGCCTGCTCGCGCACTGACGGACCCGCAGCCCACCACGCAGGCCGACGCCCCTTCCGGCGGACCCGCAGACGCCCACGCATCCGCGTGAAAGGATCACGACCATGAACGCCTCCTCGCTCGTCACGATCGCGCTCACCGACCCCGGCGAGGGCCTCACCGAGGCCGAGATCCTGGAGATCAAGGTCGCCGTCGGCGACCAGATCCAGATCAACGCCCCCGTGGTCGAGGTCGAGACCGCCAAGAGCGCCGTCGAGCTGCCCAGCCACGTCGCCGGCACCGTCGTCGAGATCCTCGTGGCCGTGGGCGACGAGGTGCCCGTCGGTGCCCCGCTGCTGCGCGTGGACACCTCCGGCGGGCCCGCACCCGCTGCTCCCGCAGCCAGCGGCGCGCCCACCGCCACCCCCGAGGCCGACCCGTCGGCCGAGGAGGTCGCCGCGCAGGTCCAGGAGCCGGAGACGCCCTCCGAGGCGCCCGCTGAGGAGCCGAAGAATCTCGTCGGTTACGGCACCCGCACCGCCCCGCAGCGTCGGCGCCGGCGCCGCGCCGAGCCCGCGCAGGCGGAGGACGAGGGCCAGGTCCCGATCGACCGCATCCTCGCCAAGCCCCCGGTGCGCAAGCTCGCCCGCGATCTCGGCATCGCCCTGCACGACGTGCTCGCCACCGGCCCCGAGGGCACCGTCACCCGCCAGGACGTGCTGAATGCCCAGCAGCGCGCCTATGGCGGCGAGCACGACGGTGCCTACTTCCCCGAGGAGTCCCCGCAGGCCCCTGCCGGGCTCGACGGTGCGATGAAGACCACCCGCGACCAGCCGTTCTCCGGCGTGACCAGCGACGAGCGCACCACCCGCGTCCCGATCCGCTCGGTTCGCAAGCGCACCGCCGAGGCGATGGTCGCCTCCGCCTTCACCGCCCCGCACGTCACCGTCTTCAACGAGATCGACATGACCGAGGCGATGGCGATCGTCACCCAGCTGCGCTCCGCGCGCGAATGGGCCGACGTCAAGATCAGCCCGCTCGCGGTGATCGCGAAGGCGCTGCTCGTCGCGATCCGCCGCAACCCGGAGGTCAACGCCTCCTGGGACGAGGCGGCGCAGGAGATCGTCTACAAGCACTACGTCAACCTCGGCATCGCCGCGGCGACCCCGCGCGGGCTCATCGTCCCGAACCTCAAGGACGCGCACCTCATGACGCTGCGCGAGCTCGCCGACGGGATCGGGGACCTGGCGCGCACCGCGCGCGCCGGCCGCACCTCCCTGCGCGACACCCGCGACGGCACCATCACGATCACGAACTTCGGCGTGTTCGACATCGACTCCGGCACCCCGATCCTGAACCCGGGCGAGTCCGCGATCCTCGGCGTCGGCGCGATCAAGGAGAAGCCGTGGGTGGTGGATGGCCGGATCGAGCCGCGGCAGGTCGCGACCCTCTCGCTGAGCTTCGACCACCGCCTCATCGACGGGGCGCTCGGCGCGGAGCTGCTGCGCGACGTCTCCGCCGTGCTCGAGAACCCCTCGCTGGGCCTGGTGTGGGGCTGAGCACCCCGACACGTCCAGCCGGCCTCGGTACCCTGGGCCGGTGACCTCGACCCCCTCCCCGGCGCCGCCTCCCGCACGCCGCCACGACCCGCGCATGCAGACGGTCGAGATGGCGGCGCTGCGCTTCGAGGACGTCGACGACGCCGAGACGCTGGACTCCGGGCCGATCCATCCGAGCCTGGACCGGTGGCGCACCGCACTGCTGGTCGCCGCCGGTGGCGCGCTGGGCACGCTGCTGCGCTTCGCCGTCGCCCTCCTCATCCCCACCGTCACCACCCCGACCCTCGTCGAGATGCCCTGGGGAACGTTCTGGGTGAATGCCCTCGGCTGCCTCGTGCTCGGCGCCCTCACCGGCTGGCTGGAGGTGCGCTGCGCGAGGCGCTGGCTGCAGCCCTTCCTGGGCGTGGGCCTGTGCGGCGGGTTCACCTCCTTCTCCGCCGTGGTCCTCGAGGGCTCAGCGATGATCGGCGCGGACTTCCCCGTCCTCGCCCTCGGCTATGCGGCCGCGACGATCCTGATGGGCGTCGGCGCGCTCGTGCTCGGCATGGTCGCCTCTCGTCACCTCGCCCGCCGTCTCGAGGCCGCGGCATGAGCGGCGGCGCCCTGGCACTGGCCCTCCTGGTGGTCTGCCTCGGCGGGGCGGCCGGATCGGTGGCGCGGTGGGGGCTGCGCGAGGGGTTCACGCACCTCGCCGCGACGCACCGCCCGCAGCGGACCGAGGCGGCCCGCACCTGGTCGACCTTCGTCGCCAACGTCCTCGCCTGCTTCCTGATGGGCATCGTCGTGGCGCAGCTCGGCTCCAGCTCCGGCGGCGCCCAGGTCGCCTATCTCGCGCTCGCCGTCGGCTTCTGCGGCGGACTGTCCACCCTGTCCACGGCCGCGATGGACCTCGTCGAAGTGTGGCGTCACAGCGGATTCTCGCTTGCGCTCGCCTATCTCCTGCTCAGCATGGGCGGCGGCATGGCCGCCCTGTGGATCGGACTGGTGCTCGCCTCATGACCTCAGACGTCATGCCCCGGCCCCGCCCTGCCCTGCTCGCGCTCCTCGCGGGCGCGCTGGTGGTGCTCTCCCTCGTCGCGGTGCTCGCCGCTCTCGCCGCGGGCGGGGACAACCTCGTGCTGCGCGACGCCGGGCCCGTGGCCCGCATCGGCGCGCCCGTCGCCTCGACCATCGCGGCGCTCGCCGCGGCGCTCACCCTGGGCGGCGCCGGGATCGCCGGCTGGCTGCCGCTCAGCGCCACTGACCGGGCGCGGGTGCTCGTGGTCGTCGCCATCTCCGCAGGCGTCGTGACCCTGGGGCGCGGTGCCTCCCTCGCCTTCTCCTACTCGCTCGCGACCGGGCAGGCGATCGGCACGGACCGCTTCGGCTCCGACCTCGGCGTCTTCCTCGGCACCGACCTCGGGCTGTGGCTCGTGGCCGGACTCATGATCGCCGCGGCCACCACCACAGTCGCCGTGCTGGGCAGCTCCGTGGGCCTCGCCCGCTGCGTCGCCGTGCTCGCGGGGCTCGCCGCCTTCTGCTCGGCGATGACAGGGCACGCCGCCGGGAACGAGACCCACGAGGTCGCGACCTCGACCATGCTCGTGCACTGGCTCGCGATGGGGCTGTGGGTGGGCGGTCTCGCCGCGCTGCAGCTGCTGCGCCCGGGCGGCCGGGACGACCAGCGGGTGCTGCGCGGCTACTCGCACCTGGCCCTGATCTGCTGGATCGCGCTGGCGCTGAGCGGCGTGTGGGCGCTCGCGGTGCGGATGAACAGCCCCGCCGAGATCCTCACCAGCGCCTATGTGCAGCTCGGTGTCGCCAAGGCCGTCCTCCTGCTCCTGCTGGGCGGGCTCGGCGCGCTGCAGCGCCGCCAGCTCGCCGAGGGTCTCGCCGGGGAGGTCTACCGGCGCCTTGCCGTGCTGGAGCTCGCGCTCATGGGGCTCGCGATCGCGCTCGCCGCGGCGATGAGCTCCTCCCCGCCGCCCGCAGAGACCTCCACCCCGCCGCCCGGCGTCGCGGGCGTGCTCACCGGCTACCCGCTGCCGCCCGCCCCGGACCTGTCCACCCTGGTGACGGCCTGGCGTCCGGATCCCTTCGGGATGGCGCTGGGCTGCGTGATGCTGCTGATCTGGTGGCGGCCGACGGCCCCGCCCCGCCCCCGCGGTGCGAGCCTGCGCCTGATCGGCGCGGTCGCGGTGCTGGTTCTCGTCACCAGCGGCGCGCTGAACGTGTACGCCAAGGTGCTGATCTCCGCGCACGTGGTCCAGCACCTCGCCCTGCTGCTCGGGGTCGGTGCGCTGCTGGGCAGCGCCGTCGCGATCCCCGCCCTGGTGCAGCGCCTCGTGGGGGAGGCATGGTGGCGGGCCGCGCTGCTCGCGCTGTTGGGACCGGCCCTGCTGGTCGCCGCCTATGTGAGCCCATTCCTGTTCATCGCCCAGGACAGCCACTCCGCGCATCTCGCGCTGCAGATGCTGGCCCTCGCCGCCGGGGTGCTCGCCGCCCTCGCCGTGCGCGTCGCGCCCTCGCGGAACCTGCTCGTACTGGTCCTGCTGCTGCTCGCGGGTGTCGCCGCGGGCGCGACGATGCTGTTCGGGGACGCGCTGATGGCGGCGAGCTGGTTCGGGGCGACCGGCCGCACCTGGTGGGCCGACGCCCTGCAGGACCAGCACCGGGCAGGCGCCGCGACGCTCGTGCTCATGGCACTGACCGCCGCGATCATCGTCCCGGCGGTGCTGCGCCGCCGCTGAGCCTCAGCGAAGGGTCAAGCGCCCGAGGGAGACTCAGACCGCCCCGCCGACGCAGTGCGTGGACGGGGCAGTCTCTGTCAGGGGCTCAGCCGGGCGGCGCTCAGCGCCTGTCGAAGAGGGCGCGCACGGCGCGCAGGCGGGCGAGCTGCGTCTCGCGGTCCACGTGCGGGAGGAGCTGCTCCCCGTCCCGGCCCGTCACGGCGGGACGCGGTGTGGTCTTCTGCGCGCCGACGAGGGACTCGACCCGGCCGCGCAGACCACCGCTGCGGGCCGCGGACGCGACCGGCACTGCGGACTCGGACCCGGCGCGCAGGCGGCGGAACCGCTCGAGCGCGGGGGAGTCGCCGCCGTCGCGGGTCGCCGCCATCATGTACGCGGCGATGTCCGCCTGCTCCACGAGCACCGGCAGCGAGCCGCCGGAGAGGCGCTGCTGGCCGAGGATCACGAGGTCGTCGCGGCCGCGCGCGAAGGCGCCGAGGAAGAGGTCGAGATCGCCGGAGGCGGTGCGGGGCACCACCTCGTCCGGCAGATGGCCCGCTCCGGACTCATAGCCGGTCGCGAGCACCACGAGATCCGGGGTGAAGCGCTGGGAGCCGGCGCTGGCGCGGGTCCCCTCGAGGGTGAAGACGCCCTCCTCGTCGATCGCGGTGACGGCACCGGCCGGGGTGATCCGGCCCTCGCGCACCCGATCCAGCACGTCGTCGGAGACGATCACCGCGTCCTCGAGCAGGGGCGCGGCGGGCGCGGGCAGGCCCGCGTCGGCGGGGTGGCCGACGGTGCGGCGCACCACGGCCTCGGCGATCTTCGCGTTCAGGCCGCCGAGCGCGGCGGGCTCGCGGGAGGAGGCGACATCGCCGGGGATCCCGGCGATGCGGCGCGGCACCACCCAGTGGCCGGTGCGCATCGACCAGCGCACCTCGAGCGCGCGCCGGGACGCGTCGACCGCGATGTCCGCTGCGGACTGACCGGAGCCGACCACGAGCACGCGGGAGCCCTCGAGCCCGTCGGCCCCGGTCCACTCGCGAGCGTGGATGACCCGCACGGAGGCGGGAACCTCGCCCGCCCAGTCGGGGCGGTGGGGGCGCTCGGCGATGCCGTGCGCGGAGATCACGGCGCGGTAGAGGCCGATCTCGCCGGTGGACAGCTCGACCTCCCACACGCCCTCCTCGAAGGGGCGGGCGGCGCGGACGGCGGTGCGGGGGCGGAAGTGCTCGGTGATCCCGTGGCGGGCCGCGTAGGCGCGCAGGTACTTCGCCATCTGTCCGGGGGCGAGGAAGTCCGGGAACGATGCGGGCTGGAGGAGGTCCTCGTACTGGGTCTGGCCGCGGGAGGAGATCATCTCCATCGTGGGCCAGACGGGGGAGTCCTCGCGCTCGGTGTTCCAGATGCCGCCGACGTCCTTGGCACGGTCGACCAGGTCGAAGGGGACCTCGAGCGCCTTCAGCGCCGCGGCGGCCGCGAGACCGGCCGGTCCGGCGCCGATGATCAGCACCTTCTCACGGGTGGGGATCGGGTCGTGGAGCTCGGGCATCGAGGGGAGCCTTCTTCCGGGGGACGGGGCGGTGACGCCGATATCCTAGTCGCCGCGCCTGCACCCCTGGCCCCGCTTCCTGAGCCCCGTCAGCGCTGTCTTCGAGACAGCACCGGACACAGGACCGGACGCGCCGCGTCAGGCGACCGCGGTGATCACCGCGGAGACACCCAGCGTGGTGATGATCGTGGTCATCACATAGGCGAGCACCACCTGGTGGCGCACCAGACGACGCGCGCGGGAGGTGCGTGGGGCGAGGTCGGAGCTGCCGGAGGAGGCCTGGATGAGCACCGTTCCGTGGACGTAGTCCTGGAAGGTCCGCTCCGTTCCCTCCGTGCCCGGCAGGGTGAACGCGGTGCCGTCGGCGTCCTCCGCGGTGTACTCCACCGCGAAGGTCACCACCGCGCCGAGCCACGCCGAGACGACCGCGCCGGCGGTGAGGGCGAGCAGCGCCGCAGCGACGCGGGAACCTTCGAGAACGCAGAGCGAACCTGGAGCAGGGCGGTGCGGGCACGGGAGACCACAGTCCGCGCTCCAGTCCGAGCTCCGGTCGGCGCCTGGGTCAGCATGGCCCGGGCACGAGAGGTCATCGGGCCACCGTCGCGGCGTGCTCGCGGGCGAGCACGAGCGCGCCGGGCAGACCCGTCGGCGCGAGAGCGAGCGTGCGCCGCTGCTCGCGCAGCGCCGCCTCGACCCCGTCGTGCAGCGGGCCGGGAGAGGTGAGCACGGATCCGGCCAGCACCACCGGCAGCACTCCCTCCGGATCGAGCGCCGCGACCGTGTCCAGCACGTGCGCGGAGGCGGTGGCGAGGATCCCGAGCGCCACGGCATCCTCCCCGGCCTGGGCGGGCAGGCGCGCGAAACGGCCCAGCGCGGCCGGGGCACCGGCGGGCAGCTGCTCATCGAGCGCGCGGATCAGGTCCTGGCGCGGATCACCGGTGGGGGAGGGCGGGGCGCGGCCCTCGCGCAGGTCCAGGCCCAGCATCGCTCCGACCTCCTCGGTGAGGCGGGTGCGGGGGCCGCGCTCGTCGAGGTCCGCGGCGACCGCCTCGAGGGTGCGCCGGCCCAGCCACACGGCCGAGCCGATATCGCCCAGCAGCCAGCCCATCCCGTCGCGCCGCGCGATCGCCTGCCGGTCCCGGAAGCGGACCGCGACCGCGCCGGTGCCGGCGAGGACCAGCAGCCCGTCATCCCCGACCCCGCCGGTGAGGAAGGCGGTGTGCAGGTCATCGGTGATCAGGATCCGGTCCTCGGGCACACCGAGCGCCGCGATCCGCTCCCCGACGGCGGTCCGCACTTCCGCGGCCCGGGCAGGACCGGCCCCCGCGATCCCGAGCGCGAGCGCGGCGACGGGCGCGTCCGCGCCGAGCTGTGCACGGGCGCTGGCAAGGACCTCGCCGACGGTGTCCGCGAGCGTGTCCAGCGCCGCCACACCGGAGGAGCGCAGGTTCGCACCGGGTCCCTCAGCACGGGCGATCACGGCGCCGTCGAGCGGGGCGGCGACGAGCCGCGAGCTCGTCCCGCCGACGTCCCCGGCGATCACCAGCTGGTCCCTCATCGTGCTGCCCTCGGCCATCGTGCTCCCCCTCGCGGTCACCGCGACCAGGGTATCTGCGCGCCCATGACCCCGTAGCCTGGGACGAGCGCCGCCGACAGATCACAGGAGATCCCGTGAGCACCTCCCCCCGCGATGACCTCTCTTCCCGCGAGGATTCCCGACTGGACGTGGACCTCGTCGGCCTCGTCTCCCCGACGGAGGAGCGCAACCCCGCAAGCGCCGAGCTCGACACCCTGCCTGCACGCGGCATCGTGGACGTGATCCTCGGAGAGGATGCGAAGGTCGCCGCCGCCGTGCAGGCGCAGGCGGGCGCGATCGGGGAGCTCGTCGAGACCTGCGTCGCCGCGATCGCGGCCGGCCGCACCGTGCACTACGTGGGCGCGGGCACCTCGGGCCGGCTCGCGGTGCTGGACGCGGTCGAGCTCGCCCCCACCTTCGACGCCGACCCGTCGATGGTCACCGCGCATCTGGCGGGCGGTCCCGGTGCCTTCCTCACCGCGGTCGAGGGCGCGGAGGACTCCGCGGAGCAGGGCGCGGAGCTCGTCGAGGCCGAATGCCGCCCAGGCGATGTGCTGGTCGGGCTCGCTGCGAGCGGCCGCACCCCCTTCGTGCGCGGCGCCCTCGAAGCGGCCCGCGCCGTGAGGATGTCCACCGCGCTCATCGCCGCGAACCCTCACGCCGCGCTCGCCCCTCTCGCCGACCACGCGATCCTGCTGGACCTCGGCCCCGAGGTGGTCACGGGCTCGACCCGCATGAAGGCCGGCACCGCGCAGAAGCTGGTCCTGAACGCCCTGTCCACCGCGACGATGGTGCGGCTCGGTACCACCTTCGGGAACCTCATGATCCAGGTGCGTCCCACGAACGCGAAGCTCGTCGCCCGCACCGTGCGGATGCTCGTGCAGGCCACCGGCGTCGCCCCCGAGGAGGCGGCGCGCGTGCTCGAGGACGCGGGCGGCAGCGTGCGCGTCGCGCTCGTGGCCCTGCTCGCCGGGGCCGACGTCGACGCGGCCCGCGCCGCGCTCGAGGACTTCCCGCGCGACCCGTATCGCGAGGGCGACCCGGCGGGGATCCGCTCCGCCGTCGCCGTCCTCGGCTGAGTTTCGCGGCCGACGGGGCCTGAGGCGCGCAGAGTGCGCGCGTCGACCGCCCACCCGTCGGCCGCATAAATCCCTCGACCTCGCCGCGGGGCCAGCGTTACGGTGACGGGCATGCGCCTGTGAGAAGCCCCGTCGCCCGCCGTCCCTTCGCGTCGAGGAGCTTCTTCATGCCCGCGCACACCCCCACGTCTGATCCCGCCCTGCACCTGCGGGCCGAGGGGATCTCCCACTCCTTCCCCGGCACCGCCGCGGACCGCCGCGTCCTGACCGACGTGAGCCTCGTCGTGCCCGCGGGCCGCCCCACCGGGCTGCTCGGTGAGAACGGCAGCGGCAAGTCCACCTTGCTGCGCATCCTCGCCGGAGACCTCATCCCCGATACCGGGACCCTCGAGGTCCCCGGACCGGTCGGGATGCTCCGCCAGGAGCTGCCGTTCAGTCGCCGCATCCCGATCGAGGCGGTCCTCGCCGACGCGCTCGAGCGCTCCCGCCGCCTCGAAAGGGAGCTCGCCGAGGCGGGGGAGGCGCTCGCGAGCGGCACTCCCGCCGCCGGCGCCCGCTATGACGCGCTGCTGGCCGAAGCGACGCTCGCGGACGTGTGGCGCGCGGAGCATCGCGCGGAGGAGGTCCTCGCCGGGCTCGGCCTGGACACGCTGGACCGCGCCACGCCCCTCGGCGAGATCAGCGGCGGGCAGCGGGAACGGCTCGCCCTCGCCCACCTCCTGATCGCCCGGCCCGTCAGCTGGCTGCTGGATGAGCCGACGAACCACCTCGACGACGCCGGCGCTGCGTTCCTCGTCCGGGCGATCGCCGCGCATCCCGGACCTGTGCTCATCGCGAGCCACGACCGTGCCTTCCTCGATGAGGCGACCACCGCGCAGCTCGACCTCGACCCTGCTGAATCCCCCGTCGGTGAGGAGTCCGGCGGCCTCACTGCGTATACCGGCACCTTCAGCGATTACCTGCTGGCCCGTTTCGAGGCCCGCGACCGGTGGGAGCACCGCTATCGCACCGAGCAGGAGGAGCTGACCCGGTTGCGGGAGGTGGCCCGGGACGCGCACGGCCTGGGCCGTGAATCCCACCGCCGCATGGAGACGCGGATCGCGCGGAAGCACTTCTCCGACCGCAACGCCGTGCGGGTCTCCCGGAATGTGCGCGACGCCGAGCAGCGCCTCGCCCAGCTCGAGCAGGATCAGGTCAGGAAGCCCCCGGCCGAGCTGGAGCTCACCCACCTGCCCGCCGCGCCCGGTACGGGCGCGAGAGCTGCGGGGCAGGTCCAGCTCGCTCTCGCGAACGTCGCTGTCGAGGGACGCCTCGAGGAGGTCTCTGTCAGCCTCTCCGCCGGGGAGCGCCTGCTGGTCACCGGCCCGAACGGCTCCGGGAAGTCGACGCTGCTGGACGTCATCGCCGGCCATCTCGACCCCACCCGCGGGACCGTGGATGCGCCGCGCTCTCTGCGGATCGGGCACCTCGGGCAGGACGACGAGCCTGTGCCCGGCCGGACCGTCGGCGCGCACCTCCGCCGGGCCGCCGGCATCCAGGACGGGGCCGGGGAAGAAGGGGCGCGGGTGCCGGAGCTGTTCGGGCTCGTCCACCCCCGGGACCTCGCCCGGCCCCTCACCGAGCTGTCCCGCGGCCAGCTGCGCCGCGTCATGCTCGCCGCCGTGCTGCTGGACCCGCCCGAGCTGCTGATCCTCGACGAGCCCACGAACCACCTCGCGCTCGTCACCGCGACCCGGCTCGAGGCCGCGCTCGAGCACTGGGGCGGGACCGTGCTCATCGCCTCCCACGACCGCTGGCTGCGCCGCCGCTGGCAGGGGCGCGTGCTCGCACTCGGGAACTCGGCACGGGTGACAGCACCGGACACAGATGTTCACACTCCTCGTCCCGCGCGGACAGGTCGGGAAGGCTGAGCGCATCGACCGTCCCCTCGTGAAGGAGCCCGATATGACGCAGCAGCAGAGGTTCGAGACCCTCGCCATCCACGCCGGCCAGGCCCCCGACTCCGATGCTGGTTCGCGCGCCCTGCCGATCCACCAGACCACGAGCTTCGTGTTCCCCTCCGCGCAGTCCGCCGCGGACCGCTTCGCGCTCGCCGAGGCCGCCCCGATCTACACCCGCATCACCAACCCCACCCAGGCCACGGTCGAGGACCGCATCGCCGCGCTCGAGGGCGGCGCAGCGGGCCTCCTCGTCGCCTCCGGGCAGAGCGCGATCACGCTGTCGATCCTCAACCTCGCCGGCGCCGGGGACTCGATCGCGGTCTCCCCGAGCCTCTACGGCGGCTCCTACAACCTCTTCAAGCACACCCTCGCGCGCCTGGGCATCACGGCGCAGTGGGTGCAGGACCCCACCGACCCCGCCTCCTGGCGCGCCGCGGCCGACGAGACCACCCGCGCCTTCTTCGTCGAGTCGATCCCGAACCCGCAGCAGGACATCCCGGACCTGCGGGGCCTGGCGGACGTCGCCCACGAGATCGGCGTCCCGCTGATCGTCGACAACACGGTCGCGACCCCCTACCTGCTCCGTCCCCTCGAGCACGGCGCGGACGTGGTCGTCCACTCCGCCACGAAGTTCCTCGGCGGCCACGGCACCTCGATCGCGGGCGCCATCGTGGACGGCGACAGCTTCGACTTCTCCGCCCACCCCGAGAAGTTCCCCCAGTTCACCCAGCCCGACGAGTCCTACAACGGCCTCGTCTTCGCCGGGATCCCCGCCGCCTTCGCGACCCGCGCCCGCACCAACCTGCTGCGCGACCTGGGCCCGGCCGTCTCCCCGTTCAACGCCTTCCTCATCGGGCAGGGCCTGGAGACGCTGCCGCTTCGCATGGACCGCCACCTCGAGAACACCCAGCGCGTCATCGAGTTCCTCGAGGCCGACGACCGTGTGGGCACCATCACCTGGGCGTCCCTGCCCTCCTCCCCGCACTTCGAGCGCGCCCAGAAGTACCTCCCCAAGGGCTCCGGCAGCGTGCTCGGCTTCGAACTGCCCGGGGGGCTCGAGGCGGGCAAGAAGTTCGTGGACGCCCTCACCCTCCACTCGCACGTGGCGAACATCGGTGATGTGCGCAGCCTGGTGATCCACCCGGCCTCCACCACCCATTCGCAGCTCAGCGAGGAGGAGCAGCGTGCCGCGGGCGTCGCGCCCGGCTTCGTGCGCCTGTCCGTCGGCCTCGAGCACATCGACGACATCCTCGCCGACATCGAGAAGGGCCTCGCCGCCGCGAGCGCCTGAACGCCGAGCGTCTGAACGCGGCCGAGGCGGGCACGGATACGGTGGGGGCATGAGCTCCGCGCCCGACACCCTGCCCGCCTCCCCGCTGGACGCCTGGCCTCCCACCTGGACCCCTGCCGCCGTGGTCTTCGACTGCGATGGCCTGCTCGTGGACACCGAAGGGCAATGGGTCGCGCTCCAGGACGACTACCTCGCCCGCCACGGCACAGCCCTCAGCCCCGCAGAGCGCCGCCGCATCACCGGCCGCGCCGCGGAGACCGTGATCTCGGCCCTCGCGGAGCTCGTGGGCAAGGACCCCTTCCAGGTGGGGGAGGAGCTGCTGGATGCGCATCGCGCGCACATCGGCGACCGCCTCACCCCGTTGCCCGGCGCGCTCGAGATCCTGCGCGAGATCGCCGCGCGCCGCCCCGTCGCGGTCGCCTCGAACTCGCCCCGCGACATGCTCGACACGAAGCTCGCCGGCCTCGGCATCGCGGACGTGATCGACGCCTCGATCGCGATCGAGGACGTCGCCGAGGGCAAGCCCGCCCCCGACATGTACCTCGCTGCCGCCCGCGCCCTCGGCGCGGACCCCGCGGACTGCCTCGCCTTCGAGGACTCCGAGACCGGTGCCGAGGCCGCGCTCGCCGCCGGCCTGCACCTCATCGCCGTCCCCTC